>ERZ808041.97-NODE-97-length-105489-cov-14.783630_pt1 | contig 105489 bp, 93 predicted proteins | sample MGYA00380192_ERZ808041 | MGnify/ENA primary metagenome ERZ808041 (study PRJEB31490, sample SAMN06133412) | mouse gut metagenome | isolation source: Z1_1 | host: mice | place: China: Chengdu | collected 2015-05 ...
GCTTACAGTAGAGCAATCGCAGGATTTGCGTCTAAGGCAACAAATGTGTCGGATGCAAGTTCCCACGTGTCTTGTTTGCTCGAGGGCAATAATAAAATAAGTATATTCGTCGAAAATAAGGATGGCATTTTTACGTCATCTAATAAACAATCTGTGTATTGGATGACGGTTGGTGTATTATAAAATGACTATTAATCAGCATATTGGGTCGGTATTTACGTAGAATTGCGGAATGGGTGGTATAATATAATATACTCAAATCAAAAACAGAGCCTAAGCGCCGAATAATTGATCTATCCAGATTGGTTATGCGGCGCTTTTAATTTTATTCCGGCCAGAAGCCGGGGAAAGAGAGGAAAATATGAAAACAAATTCAGTAAAAGTATTATTCACTGCGATAGGGAGCTTCCTGTCGTCAATCTTGGGAATCTTGTATGTTCCGGTGCTGCTCATGGTGGCGTGTAATCTCATCGACTACATAACTGGGCTTGTGGCGGCGAAATACCGGACAGACGGCGGCATCAGTTCCTATAAGAGCATGAAGGGCATTACCAAGAAAGTCATGATGTGGCTCTTAGTGGTGGTCGGGGCGATCATCGACCAGGTATTAGCGTATGCGTCTGCCACCTTGGGCTTTGCAATGCCATTTACGTTCCTGGTCGCTTGCATTGTGGCGATCTGGATCATCTGCAACGAGATCATCAGCATACTGGAAAACATGCTTGATATCGGCGTGGAGATTCCGGGCTTTTTGTTGCCGTTGGTAAAAAGTATCAAGAGGCAGGCGGAGAGCGCTACAGGGATAGAAGAGGATAAGGAGGAGTAGGATATGGCAAGAACAATCGGACAGGCAGGCTTAAAGCTTATCATGCAGTTTGAGGGATGCCGCCTTAATGCATACCAGTGCGCAGCGGGTGTCTGGACAATCGGCTACGGACACACCGCGGGCGTAAAGCCGGGGCAGACGATTACACAGGCACAGGCGGAGGAGTACTTGCGCCAGGATTGCAGGAAGTTTGAAGCATATGTCAACAATTCCGCATACGTGCCGATCACGGGGCAGCTCAATCAGAATCAATTTGATGCGCTGGTTTCGTTTGCCTTTAACTTGGGTGCTGGAAATCTCAAAAAACTGTGCAAAGGAAGAAATGCGGCGCAGATCGCGGCGGCAATGCCGCAGTACTGCAATGCAGCAGGAAAGACGCTTGCAGGGCTCAAGAGACGAAGAGAAGCAGAGGTGGTGTTATTTAACACGCCTTGCACTGGGACAGGTTCCGGGTCTACGTCGACGACAGGAACGTCAAATAAGAATGAGGAGGAATACGATATGACGACAATTAAAAGAGGAAGCAAGGGGAAAGCTGTCAAGGTATGGCAGATCATTGTAGGAGCGACACCGGATGGAACCTTCGGTAGCGGCACAGAGAGTAAGACGAAGAATTGGCAGGCAAGTCATGGGCTGACGGCGGATGGTATTGTCGGGGCGAAGAGTTGGAAAGCGGGTTTGGAATCGTTGTAAGAAGGATGCCGGCATAGAGGAATCTATGTTGGCATTTCGGTTCTATATTATATTAATATTGGCACACCGATCGTCGCGGTGGAATCAGGCTATGTGGAGGCGCTTGGCTGGAACCAGTACGGCGGCTGGCGCATCGGCATTCGCAGCTTTGACGGAAAGCGGTACTATTACTATGCACATTTGAGACAGAATTACCCGTATCAGGAAAAGCTTAAGGAGGGCGACGTGGTCACTGCGGGCGAGGTCGTTGGTTACATGGGACATACCGGCTACAGCACGAAGGAGAATGTCAACAATATCGATCAGGTGCATCTGCATTTCGGGCTGCAGTTGATCTTTGATGAATCACAGAAAGAGGGAAACAATGAAATCTGGGTGGACTGCTATGACCTGACGCGCTTTCTGTACAAGAACCGCTGTGAGGTACATAAGGTGGAAGGCAAAAAGGAGTGGAAGCGGACGATCGACATGAAAGATCCGGCGGCAGCGGAGTATCTTAAAAGAGTAACAGAACAGGAAGAAACGGACGACAAAGGGAAAACGACAGAGAAAGAGGAAGCGACAGAAAAAGAGCAGACAACAGAAAAAGAGGAAACGACAGAGATAGAGAAAACAACAGAGAAAGAGGAAACGACAGGAAAGGAGAATGCGCCATAACAAAAAATAAGGCAGCCGACAGACATTTCTCTGGTTTGTCAGGATAAAATATCTGTGGACTGCCTTTTGGTTGTCGGAATACCGTGAGGATTTATTTCTTCATATTCGCACGTTTTCTTAAGGTAGGGTCGAGAATCCGCTTGCGGATACGCAGGCTCTCCGGCGTTACCTCGAGAAGCTCGTCGACGTCAATGAAATCGAGCGCCTGCTCAAGACTTAAGATTCTCGGCGGAACAAGCGTCAGCGCTTCGTCAGCGGAGGAAGAACGCGTGTTGGTCAGATGCTTCTTCTTGCATACGTTCAGTTCGATATCCTCTGCTCGCGAAGAAGAACCGATGACCATTCCCGCGTAGACCTTCTGTCCCGGTCCGATGAAGAGCGTACCGCGATCCTGGGCGGAGAACAGACCGTAAGTAACGGATTCACCCGTCTCAAAAGCAATCAGGGAGCCGAGCTTACGGTAAGCGATCTCGCCCTTATACGGCGCATAGCCGTTGAAGATCGTATTGATGATACCGTTTCCCTTGGTATCTGTCATAAATTCGCCGCGATAGCCGATCAGACCACGGGAAGGAATGTTGAACTCGAGTCTGGTGTAGCCTCCGGTAATCGGCTTCATGTTGAGCAGCTCGCCCTTGCGTTGGCTTAATTTCTCGATGACCGCTCCGGTAAACTCGTCCGGGACGTCGACATAAGCAAGCTCCATCGGCTCCAATTTCTTGCCGTTTTCATCGGTGTGATAGAGCACCTCCGCCTTGCTGACTGCGAACTCATATCCCTCGCGGCGCATGTTTTCGATCAGAACGGACAGATGCAGCTCGCCGCGTCCCGATACCTTGTAGGAATCAGGGCTGTCAGTCTCTTCGACGCGCAGCGACACATCGGTGTTCAGTTCGCGGAAAAGACGATCCCTGATATGGCGGGAGGTAACGAACTTTCCTTCCTGTCCGGCGAACGGGCTGTCGTTTACGATGAAATTCATGGAGAGCGTCGGCTCGGAAATCTTCTGGAACGGGATGGCAGCCGGTTCCTCCGGGGAACAGATCGTATCGCCGATATGGATATCCGCAATGCCGGAAACCGCTACGATAGAGCCGACTCCTGCCTCTGTGACCTCCACTTTGTTCAAGCCGTCAAACTCATAAAGCTTACTGATGCGGACCTTTTTCTGTTTGTCCGGCTCATGATGGTTGACTACAACGGCGTCCTGGTTGACACGGAGAAAGCCGTTGTCCACCTTTCCGATGCCGATACGTCCGACGTACTCGTTGTAGTCGATCGTGCTGATGAGCACCTGTGTATTGGCGTCAGGATCGCCTTCCGGCGCCGGGATATAGTCGATGATCGTCTCGAACAACGGAGTCATATCCTTGCGGTTGTTGATGAGATCGCCGATTTCGCGAACCGCGTAGCCGTCTCTTGCGGAGGCGAAGAGGAACGGGCAGTCGAGCTGCTCGTCGGAAGCGTCGAGATCCATGAAAAGCTCGAGAACCTCGTCGACAACTTCATTCGGACGCGCTTCCGGGCGGTCGACTTTATTTACGCACACAACGACCGGAAGAGCAAGTTCAAGCGCTTTCATGAGAACGAACTTGGTCTGGGGCATAACGCCCTCGAACGCGTCGACGACAAGGATAACGCCGTTTACCATCTTGAGCACACGCTCGACCTCGCCGCCGAAATCTGCGTGTCCCGGGGTGTCGATGACGTTGATCTTCACGCCCTTGTAGGTGATCGCCGTGTTCTTGGATAGAATCGTGATGCCGCGCTCCCTCTCGATATCATTCGAGTCCATGACACGTTCCTGAACCTCCTGATTCTCGCGGAACACGCCGCTCTGCTTTAAAAGCTCGTCCACGAGCGTCGTCTTGCCGTGGTCAACATGGGCGATGATTGCTATGTTACGGACATCTTCACGTTTTATTTTCATATTTAAAACCAATACCTTTCTATAAAAAATCAACTTAATTATTCTAACATATTTGCAGAAATGTGCAAGTATTTGTTATAATAGAAAGGTTGGTATCTGTAAAGAAGCAAACAGATGCGAAAATCGGGGAAAGAGGTCAGGGAAAATCTTTAGTGACAAAATATGTCATTTCATTCTTTTTCTTATCGACATATTTTATGAAAATTCTGTGCCGGGGCGTGATACAAATATTGTGTCAGGCAGATCATACCGGCAGAACGGAAACAAAGAAAAGGAACAAATCAAATAAGCGTATGATCTTAAGAAGGGAGAAAGATTCATGGCAGATAAAATTTTTGAAAACAACCAGGTGTCGATTGTGGGAGAGATTGTATCCGATTTTCGGTTCAGTCACGAAGTGTACGGAGAAGGATTCTATATGGTGGATGTGGCAGTGAACCGCCTGAGCAATTATCTTGACTACATACCACTCATGATTTCGGAGCGTCTGATCGACGTGACCGCAAATTACATAGGGCAGAACATTTATGTGACGGGACAGTTCCGCTCCTTTAACCGGCATGAGGAGAAGAAAAACAGACTGGTGTTGTCCGTGTTCGTAAGAGAACTGGAATTTTTGGAGGAAATGCAGGAGGATATCAAGAGCAACCAGATTTTTCTGGACGGTTACATTTGTAAAGAGCCGATTTACCGCAAGACGCCGCTTGGCAGGGAAATCGCAGATCTTTTGATTGCGGTCAACCGCTCTTACGGGAAATCCGATTACATACCGTGCATCTGCTGGGGCAGAAACGCGCGTTTTGCATCCGGCTTCGAGGTCGGCGGGCATGTGCAGGTCTGGGGCAGAATCCAGAGCCGCGAGTATGTCAAGAAGCTCTCCGAGACAGAGACGGAGAAGCGGATTGCTTATGAGGTATCAGTCAGCAAAGTGGATTTTTTGGAGGATTAAAGCAGAACTGGGAATAGATTAAAAAAAGGGATGTTTCGTCGGACGGCGGGCGTTCCTTTTTTCGGCAGACACATCGTTCCCTGTTGACAATGCAGCGCGATAGTGCTATGGTAAATTCAACAATATGATACATATTTTGATAGAGGTTGCATGCTTTAAGAGTAGCTTTGCGGATGTGGCAGGCACAGTGGAAACGAGCGAAAGGAAAGTGTGCCGAAAGGGCAGGAAGCCTTGTATCCTGTTCCTTGGGCATAAGGTTAAGAGCCTTATGACTGTCATCTTCACAGATGGGGCGCTATCGGTTCTATAGAATGACATGCCAGATGCAGGCAGAAGAATCAGACCGGCTCCAGAGAGCCGTTTTTTTTATGCAATAGACACAAGCATCGGGTATGAGATGGATTGTAATAGCACACAAAGATGTACCATACGCATATATTATTTTCAGGAGGATTCGTAATGGCAATTTTTAAAGGTGCAGGTGTGGCGATCGTCACGCCGATGAAAGACAATGAAGATGTAAACTATGACAAATTAGAGGAATTGATCGAGTGGCAGATTGAGCAGGGAACGGACTGCATCATTATCGCCGGGACTACCGGAGAAAGCTCGACGCTCACTACGGAGGAGCATTCCAAGGTCATAAAAGAGGCAGTGCGCATGGTAAATCACCGCATTCCGGTCGTGGCAGGGACCGGCTCGAACTGCACGAGGGAGGCGGTGCATCTGTCGAAAGAGGCGGAGGAAGCAGGCGTGGACGGACTTCTCGCCGTGACGCCGTACTACAATAAGGCGACGCAGGGCGGACTGATCCGTTATTACACGGAGATCGCGGAGGCGGTAAAGCTTCCTATCATTATGTATAACGTGCCGGGAAGAACCGGCTGTAACATTCTGCCGGAGACAGCGGCGACCCTGTTTCGTGATGTGGAGAATATCGTCGGAATCAAAGAGGCGACCGGAAGCGTGGCGCAGGCGTCAAAGCTGATGTATTTGACGGACGGCAGGATCGATTTGTATTCGGGGGAGGACGGCATCGTCGTTCCGCTGATGGCGATCGGCGCGGTCGGCGTGATTTCCGTATGGTCGAATATTGCACCGAAGGATGTGCATGATATGTGCGCGGCGTTTGCGGCAGGCGACGTTGCGGCGGCGCGGGCGATCCAGCTTAGAGCACAGCCGCTTGTGGATGCGCTGTTTTCCGAGGTCAACCCGATTCCTGTCAAGAAGGCACTAAACCTCATGGGGCAGGAAGTGGGAACGCTTCGTTCCCCGCTCACAGAGATGACGGAGGAAAATGCGGCAAAATTGGCAGAGGCGATGAAAAATTACGGAATCAAGCTTGCATAAGGCGGGAAAGCCGGGCGGTGGAGAAAGTCGCTGCCCGGCGTTTTGCTACTTTATCAGGTTAAAATGTGAAAGAAGAGAGGATAAAGAAAGATGATCAAGGCAATCATGCATGGCTGCAACGGCAAGATGGGACAGGTTATCACGGGAATCTGCAGGGAAGATTCCCAGATTGAGATCGTGGCGGGAATCGACGTGTACGACGGGGTGACAAATGATTATCCGGTATTTCCGAATATCTCGGTCTGCGACGTGAAGGCGGACGTCATCATTGATTTCTCTAATGCGAAAGCGGTGGATGATCTTTTGGTGTACAGTGTCGACAAGAAAATCCCCGTCGTTTTATGTACGACGGGACTTACGGAGGAACAGCTTGTCCGCGTGCGGGAGGTGTCAGAGCAGGTCGCCGTCTTAAAATCCGCCAATATGTCGCTGGGAATCAACATGTTGATGGAACTGTTAAAGCAGGCGGCAGTGATCCTGGCTCCGGCGGGGTTTGATATGGAGATCGTGGAGAAGCATCACAATCAGAAACTGGATGCGCCCAGCGGTACGGCGCTCGCACTCGCGGATTCCATGAATGAAGCGTTGGGAAATGCATATGAATATAAGTATGACAGGAGCGGAGAACGTAAAAAGAGAGACGTGCACGAAATCGGTATCTCGGCAGTGCGCGGAGGCAGCATTGTCGGGGAACACGAGATAATTTTTGCTGGACTTGACGAGGTGATTACCTTTGAACATACGGCGTATTCCAGAAGTGTGTTCGGCAAAGGGGCGGTTGAGGCGGCGAAGTTTCTGGCCGGAAAGCCGGCAGGCTATTACGGAATGCCGGATGTGATCAAGGAGACGACGCGGCAGGCGTAAATGTCTCAAAGGGGCATGGGAGGAAGCCTGTTGCGGGAAGCGTTTTGTACGAGGGAGAAGGGGAAGAAAACGATGGAGAAAACGGATTTAAGGTATTTAAAAAGTTTGGCGAACCAGTATCCGACGGTCGCGGCGGCGGCGACGGAAATTATTAATCTGCAGGCGATTTTAAGTCTTCCGAAGGGGACGGAGCATTTTATAACGGATATACATGGGGAATACGATCAGTTCCAGCATGTGATCCGCAACGGTTCCGGCGCGATCAAGCGGAAGATCGAGGAGGAATTCGGCAACGCGATCGGCGCGGCGGAGAAGAAGGCGATCGCGACGTTAATTTACTATCCGGAGCAGAAGATGGAGCAGGTCTTAAAGACGGAGGATAATATAGAGGATTGGTACAAGGTGTCTTTGTACCGCCTGATTCGAATCTGTAAGAGCGCTTCCTCGAAATATACCAGATCGAAGGTCAGGAAAGCACTGCCGAAGGATTTCGCCTATGTCATTGAGGAACTTTTGACCGGAAGACCGGATGTTTCCGATCAGGAAGCATATTATAATGAAATTATCAATTCCGTGATCCGCACGGGAAGAGCGACGGAACTTATCATCGCCTTTTGTAATCTGATAAGACGGCTGGTCGTGGATCATCTGCATGTGGTCGGAGATATTTTTGACAGGGGACCTTATCCGAATCTCATCATGGATACGCTCATGCAGCATCACTCGGTGGATATCCAGTGGGGCAATCACGATATTTACTGGATGGGGGCGGCGGCGGGAAGCCAGGCGTGTATCTGCAATGCCATCCGCATTTCCGCGAAATACGGCAACCTCAATCTCTTAGAGGACGGCTACGGCATCAACCTTGTGCCGCTCGCGCGTCTTGCAATGAGCAAATACGATAACGATCCGTGCACATGCTTTAAGCTGGATTACCGTGAGGATGAGTACGATGTCAGGGACGCGATGCTCGATGAGAAGATGCACAAGGCGATTGCGGTCATTCAGTTCAAGCTGGAAGGACAACTGATTGGGCGCAATCCGGATTTCGGGATGGAGAGCCGTCTGCTTTTGGACAAGATCGATATCGAAAAGGGAACGGTGCGCGTGGAGGGAAAGGAATACCCGATGAAGGATCTGAATTTCCCGACGATCGACTGGGAAAATCCTTATGAGCTGTCCGCAGAGGAGGCGGACGTCATGGAGCGCATCACAATGGCGTTTGTGAATTGTGAGAAGCTTCAGCGCCACGTGCGTTTCCTCTTTACGCAGGGAAGTCTCTATAAGGTGCACAACGGCAATCTGCTTTATCACGGCTGTGTTCCGCTGAATGAGGACGGAAGCTTTGCCCGCGTCAAGGTCTACGGAAAGGAATACTCCGGCAAGGCGCTTTATGACGTACTCGAGAATTATGCCAGAAAGGGGTACTACGCGATTGATCCAGAGGAGAAGAAAAAAGGGCTCGATATCCTGTGGTTCATCTGGGAGAACCAGAATTCTCCGGTGTTCGGAAAGGCGAAGATGACCACGTTTGAGCGGTATTTTATCGCGGATAAGAGCACGCATCAGGAACCGAAGAATCCGTATTACAGCCTGCTTGAGAACGAGGAAATCGTGAACCGGATTCTGGCGGAGTTCGGGCTGGAAGGACCGGAAGCGCATATCATCAACGGGCATATCCCGGTCGAGGCGAAGCGCGGTGAATCTCCGGTCAAATGCGGCGGCAAGCTGCTCATTATTGACGGCGGTTTTTCCAAGGCATACCATTCGAAGACGGGAATTGCGGGTTATACATTGATCTATAACTCTTACGGGTTGGTACTCGCGGCGCATGAGCCGTTTGAATCGGTGGAGAAGGCGGTGCAGGAAGGAAGCGATATCGCATCCCACACAATTCTTGTACAGCATGTGGTGCGCCGCAAGACGGTGGCGGACACTGATATAGGAAAGGAATTAAGGGCGTCTATCGAGGATCTGGAAGCGCTTCTGGATGCATACAGAGACGGCGTGCTGGTGGAGAAAATTAACAGAGAGGAATAAGATATGCTGATCGGAAATCATCTTTCGGCGTCGAAGGGATATGCTGCAATGGGAAGGGCGGCAATCGCGCTGGGAGCAAATACATTTGCGTTTTTTACGAGAAATCCGCGCGGGGGAAAAGCGAAGGAAGTCAACCCGGAGGATGTGAAGAAGCTGCTTTTGCTTATGGAGGAACATAGATTCGGGAAGCTGGTCGCACATGCACCCTACACGATGAATCTTTGCGCGGCGAAGGAAGATATCAGACAGTTCTCAAAGGGTATGATTGCGGACGATCTGGCGCGGATGGAGTATACGCCGGGCAACTATTATAATTTTCATCCGGGTTCCCATGTGGGACAGGGAGCCGAATGCGGAATAGAACTGATTGCAGAGGCGTTAAATGCGGTGCTTACGGAAGAACAGACGACGACGGTCCTCTTAGAGACGATGGCGGGAAAGGGAAGCGAAGTCGGACGAAGCTTTGAGGAGCTGCGCGATATTCTTTTGCGCGTTACATTAAAGGATAAGATGGGGGTCTGTTTTGACACCTGTCATGTATGGGATGCAGGATATGATATCGTAAATGATCTCGACGGCGTGTTAAAGGAGTTTGACGGGATCATCGGGCTGAACCGTCTTATGGCGGTGCACTTTAACGACAGCATGAATCCGTGCGGCGCGCACAAGGATCGTCATGCAAGGATCGGCGAGGGCTGCATCGGGGCGGAAGCGCTTCGTCGTGTGGCCACGCACCCGCTGCTTGCAGGGAAGCCGTTTATTCTGGAAACGCCAAATGACGATGAAGGGTACAAACGGGAAATCAACATGATTCGCGAATGGGCGAAGGAATGATGCGGATTTCCCGCGGAAATCGCCTTGACTCGTGAATGGGCGAAGGAATGATGCGGATTTCCCGCGGAAATCGCTCTGGTGCGCGCGTGGGCGGAAATGGAATTATCTTGACATTTTTATGGTAACAAAGTAACATGAAATTATAAAAAATGTCAGAAAACAGGAGTAAAATACATAGGAAAACAGTATGCTTATTTCTTTTGTCGTTGAAATCTGTAGCAATGTTGACATTACGAGGAGATAGACATGAAATATGGAAGGTACAGAGCAGCTTGTGCTGTGATGGCAATGAGTATGGCGTTTGCCGGCTGCGGAGAAAAGAGTCCGCTTGATGCGAAGAATCCGGTCACAATCGAGATATGGAATTACTATAACGGAGATCAGCTTACTGCCTTCGACAGCCTGGTGGAAGAGTTCAACGCGACCGTTGGGAAAGAGGAGGGCATTATTGTAGAGAGCAAGAGTCAGGGGTCGGTCAATGATCTGGAGACAAATGTACTTGCGGCGCTTAGAGAAGAGGTGGGCGCTGCGGAGCTGCCGAATATTTTTATGGCGTATGCGGATACGGCATATACCGCCGACGAACTGGGCGGCATCGTGGATTTGAGAGGATATCTGACGGATGAGGAGGTTGCACTCTATATCGACAGTTACATACAAGAGGGGGATTTTGATGGAAACGGCGAGATCAAGATCTTCCCGACGGCGAAGTCCACCGAGGTGCTCGTACTTAACAAGACGGACTGGGATGCTTTCGCTTCCGAAACAGGTGCAAGCTATGAGGATCTTGCGAATATCGAAGGACTTGTCGCAACGGCGGAGCGCTATTATGAGTGGACGGATGCCAAGACACCGGATGTGCCTAACGACGGAAAGGCGTTCTATGGAAGAGATGCCATGGCGAATTATATGCTTGTCGGAAGTATGCAGCTTGGCACAGAGATTTTTTCGGTGTCGGACGGTGAGATGACGCTTCATTTTGACAAGAAAACCGTCCGGAAATTGTGGGATTACTATTATATTCCGTTTATCAAAGGATATTTTGCAGCGACAGGACGGTTTCGCAGTGACGATATCAAGACGGGAAATATCATCTCCTATGTGGGAGCTTCGTCGGGAGCTTCGTTTTTCCCGGATGTTGTCAGCATAAGCGACGAGGAAAGCTATCCGATCGAGATGGAAGTGCTTCCATGCCCGCAGTTTGCGGACAGCGAGGCTTATGCGGTGCAGCAGGGAGCGGGGATGGTCGTGACATGTGGCAGTGAGGCGGAGATTTACGCATCGGTAGAGTTCCTGAAATGGTTTTCCGCGGATGAGAGAAATATTTCATTTTCCGTACAGTCGGGTTATATGCCGGTCACGAAGACGGCGAACGATAAGGATGCTATTTTGAACAGCGGCGCCGACATCAGTGCAGGGATGGAGAAGATGCTTTCCGTGGCGGTAGATACGGTCAATGAGAACGAGCTGTATTCCACAAAGGCATTTGAGGGAGGAACGGAGGCGCGCAGCGTTTTAGAATATGCGATGAACGACAGAGCTGCGGCGGACCGTGAGACGGTAGTGGAACGGTTAAATGAGGGGCAGAGTCTGGAAGAGGCGACTGCGGATTTTAGTTCTGACACGTATTTTGATGAATGGTATGAGACTGTTTTAGAACAACTGCAGGCATTTGAGAGTAAATAAATGCGAGGTGGATTACGTGTCTGAGAAGAAAAAGGACAGAACAATTTTCCGCGTGATTTTATTTCCGCTGTTCAGCGTGCTTGCGTTTGAGGTGCTGTTCATGATGGCTGCCATTGTGTTCGGTGGTGTTATTGGACAGCTAAATCAGAATGCAAAGGATATGCTGGCCAAGCAGACGGAGAACAGGGAACATTACCTGGAAGAGGAGATGATCGATAACTGGTCCAATCTAGATATGCTCTCAGCGGGAATCAATGATAACGTATGGGAACGGTTGGAGCGGCAGCAGTTATCGCTTGCGGATTTGAATAGTAACAACACAGAATGCGTGGAGCTGCTTAAGGACATCTATCCTGATTTGATCAGTACGATGTACAATAAGCAGGTGTCAGGCATCTTTGTTGTGTTCAATACTAAGAATCTGGATGAAGCTGGCGGTATTGAGGCGCTGCCTGGCATTTATTTGCGGGACTTGGATCCCACGGCAACGCCGTCGGAGCGGAATGCGGATCTTTTGCTTGAACGTGCTCCGACCGCGTTGGTGCAGTCCGGTCGCATTGCAACGGATTCGGGATGGCAGCCGGCATTTTCCAGAGAAGACAGTGTGGAGCAGGCATTCTTTTACAATCCGTTTCAGGCGGCATATCTCGACGACCGGATGCTTGAGGCGAAGAATTACGGTTATTGGACGGCGGAGACGTACAGCCTGTCAGGAACGGGGCGTACCTCCATCGCCTATTCGATTCCGCTGATTTTAGAGGATGGAACGGTCTACGGCGTGCTTGGCATCGAATTGCTGACCGATTATGTGCAGTCATTGCTGCCGTATTCGGAGCTTTCGGGCGGCGATCACGGGGCGTATCTGTTCGCAACGACTTCCGGGGAGGAGACATTTTTAAATCCGGTCGTTCTTTCGAGCGATATACTCCGGTCGTCTGATGTAAATGAGAAGAAGTTCGTGATGTCCGGGAACGGCGAGGTCACGGATGAGAACGGGGAGTATTACGGAGCGGCAAGGCAGCTGGTCGTCTACAATAATCATGCGCCGTTTGATACGGACAAGTGGTATCTGGTCGGAATCAGTTCCAAAGAAAGCTTGTTTGCTTTTTCCAGACAAATGCAGGCGCTCTTGGTTTTTTCGGTCGTTATGACGTTTGCAATCGGTCTGGTGGGAATTCTTCTGGTGAGTTACCGGCTCTCGAGACCGATTCGTCGGTTGTCGGCGGAAGTGGAGAAGGCGCAGAAGATCAACAATCTGCCGGAACTGTCGTCGACCGGTATTCGTGAGATCGACCAGTTTGCGAGTTCCATTTCCTATCTTGGCAGGGAGGTCGTGGAGGCTTCCACGCGTTTCCTGGGCATTATGAATCTGGTAAGCGTGGATCTTGCCGGATATGACGTGCAGGAGAGTGCGAAAAGTGTTTACGTGACGGACAATTATTTCCCGCTTTTGGGGATGGAGGACGTTGACGCCAGCAGTCTGACACCGGAAACGTTTGTGAAATTGCAGAAGGAGATTCATGAGAAGTATTTTTACTCCGTATCTGAGGACGGAAGTACCATCTACAGCGTGCCGCAGGCTGGCGGTACGGTGCGGTATCTTCGTTCCGAATACAAGGAGCAGGACGGACGCCTTGTCGGTGTGATTGAGGATATTACGGCGTCGGCGCTTGAGAAGATGAGGATCGAGCGTGAGCGGGACTGCGACAATCTGACGAAGCTATACGCGAGAAGAGGCTTCCGAAGAGAAGCGGATGCGCTCTTCTTAAAGCCGGAAATTTTAAAGCATGCGGCCTTATTGATGATCGATCTGGACAATCTTAAGTCTACGAACGACAGGTTCGGTCACAATTTCGGTGATCTGTACATTCAGACGGCAGGAAGATGTTTTGTAGAAAATACACCGGGCAATACCCTGTGCGCCCGCATGTCGGGTGATGAGTTCATCGTGCTGTTCTACGGATATGACAGCAGGGAAGAGATACGTGAAAAGATCGATGCGCTTTACCAGGCGATCGGCAAGGTGTCCTTCGTCCTTCCAAATGGAGAAAATATGGGACTCAGCGCTTCGGGAGGCGTCGCATGGTTCCCCGAGGACAGCACAAATCTGTCCGAGCTGATGAAGTACGCAGACTTCGCGATGTATCAGGTAAAGCGTTCCAAGAAGGGAACACACAGGGAATTTGACGCTGAGGTTTACAGTGGGCAGACGCTTGCCAATCAGTGCAAACTGGAACTGCATCAGATGTTGGAAACAAAGAACGTCAATTATCATTTTCAGCCGATTTTTGAGAGCAGGGAAGGAAAGGCATATGCATATGAGGCATTGATGCGCGTGCCGTATCCGACGCTTGGTTCGCCTGAGACGGTGCTTCGTCTGGCGCGTGAAGAAGGTCGTATGCATGATGTCGAGTGTCTTACGATTTTCCGTTCGTCGGAATGTTACATGGCGTTGTTAGAGCGGGGAGCTGTGGAGAAGGATGCGCTGCTGTTCATCAATTCTATCGCAAATGAGTCTATGACCGAGGAGGAGGAACAGCGGTATCACGAGGAATACGCGGTGTTGCAGCAGCGTGTTGTCATCGAAATCACGGAAGCGGATCATATGGATATGGAGCTGGTGCATAAAAAAAGCAGAGTCGAAGGATTCTCCGGTATATTCGCCCTGGATGATTACGGAAGCGGTTACAACAGCGAAATCAATCTGTTGGAGCTGCATCCGCGCTTTGTCAAGGTGGATATCAGTATCGTGCGGGGGGTTGATTCCGATCATAACAAGCAGCAGATCGTGAACAATATCGTAGATTATGCGCACAAGCGGGATATGCTTGTCGTTGCGGAAGGATTGGAGACGGCGGAGGAACTTCGGATGGCGCTGGAACTCGACGTCGATCTGCTACAGGGATTTTTCCTTGCGCGTCCGGGGGAGGTGCCGCCTGCGATCAGTGAGGAGGCGCTTCGGATTATCCGGGAACACCGGAGCGCACAACAGCAGTGAAGCCGTATAAAGGTCATTTATGTTAGCGGCGGGAATGCGGTCAAAATGTAATTGCATTTTTGCACGCGGTGTGTTATACTTCAAATCACATGAATGCGAAACTGTTTTCATGCAAATATTTGCCCACCAAATGATTTGGTTAAGCCCATACGGACAGGCGGGGCAGCTGCCGATTGTGGAGCGATCCACGTTATTGATTGAGTTAGGAGCTCAAATTTTATAAGTTGATGACAACTGCGGTGTGATGCCGTGGCTGCCTGCGAATCGTATGCGATAGAGATATCACTTGTGAAACGGTCAATAAGAGTAGTAAAAGCAAATATTTGCTGGCGAAGGTGCCAATTTTGACTCTGAATATAGTTTTTGCAGCATGTAGGACAGATGTACATAAAGTATGACTATGAAAATATGACAAGGACAGGTGATGTATTCGCCTGTCTTTTTTTGCGCGAATAAGCAGGGGAAAGGATGAAAATTTCATGGAATCAAGATCCCAGATGCGCGCTCCGGTCTATGAAGCGCTGGAAAAGTTAAAAAAGCGGAGAGTCGTTCCGTTTGATGTGCCGGGGCACAAGAGGGGGAGGGGGAACCCTGAACTGGTGGAGCTTCTCGGGGAGAAGTGCGTCAGTCTGGATGTCAATTCCATGAAGCCGCTCGACAACCTGTGCCATCCGGTATCGGTCATCAAGGAGGCGGAGGAACTTGCGGCGGAAGCATTTCGCGCGGAGCATGCCTTTTTTATGGTGGGAGGCACGACATCCTCTGTACAGAGCATGGTGCTCTCGGTCTGCCGCGCGGGGGATAAGATCATTTTGCCGCGAAATGTGCACAAGAGCGTCATCAATGCGCTGGTGCTCTGCGGTGCGATTCCGGTCTATGTGAATCCCGAGGTGGATAAGAAGCTTGGAATTTCGCTTGGTATGGAGATTTCGGAGGTGGAGCGGGCGATTCTCGACAATCCGGGAGCGGTGGCGGTGCTGGTCAATAATCCGACGTACTATGGAATTTGTTCCGATCTGCGCTCTATCGTAAAGCTGGCACATGAGCATGAGATGTTGGTGCTTGTGGATGAGGCGCACGGAACACATCTTTACTTCGGAGAAAATCTTCCGGTCTGTGCGATGGATGCGGGAGCGGATATGGCGTCCGTCTCTATGCACAAATCAGGCGGAAGTCTGACGCAGAGTTCGCTGCTTCTTACGGGAAAGAATGTCAACTGGGAGTATGTGAGCCAGATCATCAATCTTATGCAGACGACAAGCGCATCGTATCTTCTGATGTCAAGTCTTGATATCTCAAGGAGAAATCTTGCGCTGCGCGGGCGGGAGTCGTTTGCGAAGGTGGCCCAGATGGCGGAGTACGCGCGTGAGGAAATCAATGCGATCGGCGGATATTACGCGTACGGCAAAGATCTTGTGAACGGCGGAAGCGTCTATGATTTTGACGTGACGAAGCTGTCGGTATACACAAGGGATATCGGGCTTGCAGGCATTGAGGTCTACGACCTTCTGCGCGACGAGTATGATATTCAGATCGAACTTGGCGATATTGCCAATATTCTCGCCTATATCTCGATCGGCGACCGCATACAGGATATAGAGCGGCTTGTGGGAGCACTTTCGGACGTGAAGCGTCTGTATTCGAAAGATCCTGCGAAAATGTTAAATACAGAATATATTAATCCAACAGTTCTCGTGTCACCTCAGACGGCATTTTATTCGGAAAAGAATTGTATGCCGATCCGCAGGACGGCAGGGAAAATCTGCGGGGAATTTGTCATGTGCTATCCTCCGGGAATTCCGATTCTTGCGCCGGGGGAGATGATTACGCAGGAGATTATCGAATATATTATCTATGCGAAGGAGAAGGGATGTTCCATGCAGGGAACAGAGGACCCAAATGTGGAATATCTGAATGTGCTTGTGGATGAGCGTCAGGTGTGGAAATAAAAAGAAAGAGGTAGCAGCCAGTGGAACTTTGGTTTTCAGATTATCAGACAGATCAGGTAAAGGTCTCGGTCAAAGTGGAGAAGCAGCTTTTCGGGGAGCAGACGGATTTCCAGAGAATCGATGTGTTCGACTCGAAAGAGTTCGGGCGTTTCTTAAGTTCGGACGGAAGCATCGTTTTTTCGGAAAAGGATGAGTTCGTCTACGATGAGATGATCGTTCATGTGCCGATGGCGGTGCATCCGCATGTGAGAAAGGTCTTAGTCATCGGCGGAGGAGACGGCGGTGTGGCAAGAGAACTGTCCTATTACGAGGAGATTGAGCAGATTGATGTGGTCGAGCCGGACCGGACGTTCGTTGATGTCTGCAGGGAGTTTTTTCCGGACAACGCGTGCGGGCTGGAGGATAAGCGGGTGCAGATCTATTACGAGGACGGACTTCGGTTTCTCCGCACGAAGCATGAGGAATACGATTTGATCATCAACGATGCGATCGACCCGCTCGGGCATACCGCGGGACTATTTACCAAGGAATTCTATGGGAACTGTTACCGTGCGCTGAATGATGAGGGAATCATGGTCTATCAGCACGGAAGCCCGTTCTATGACGAAGACGAGGAGTCCTGCCGCGTGATGCACCGCAAGGCGAGCCATAGCTTCCCGATCAGCCGCGTCTATCAGGCACATATTCCGACCTGTTCATCGGGTTACTGGCTGTTCGGATTTGCGTCTAAGAAATATCATCCGCTGACCGATCTGGATACGGAACGCTGGAAAGCACGAGGGATCAAGACGTGGTATTATACAACGAATTTACATAAAGGGGCGTTCATGCTGCCCAAATATGTGGAGGATATGTTGGAAGAGGAGGAAGACCGGAAAGTTAAAGGGTAAAGACGGGCAAAAGAAATGCGGGAGTTAAAAGAGTAAAAATGTAAAGGTGGGAAAAAGAAACAACCGGGGGTAAAAAGTAAAGGCGGGAAAAAGAAACAGCAGAAAGTAAAAAAGTAGAGATTGGAAAAATAATAGAAAGCAAGAAGTTGAAAGATGATATAATAAAATGGAGGAAGAGAAAATGGGAAGACTATTGATTATCGGGTGCGGAGGCGTGGCTGGGGTCGCGATTCACAAATGCTGTCAGAACAGCGGCACATTTTCGGAGATCTGTATTGCGAGCCGCACAAAGGAGAAATGCGATGCGTTAAAGGAGAAGCTATCAGGAACGACCGACACGGTGATTACAACGGCGAAGGTGGATGCGGACAATGTGGATGAACTGATCGCACTGATTCAGGATTATAAGCCGGACGCCGTGCTCAATGTCGCGCTGCCATATCAGGATCTAACAATCATGGACGCCTGTCTTGTCTGCAAAGTAGATTATATCGACACGGCAAACTATGAACCGGAGGATACCGACGATCCGAAGTGGCGCGAGATCTACGAGAAGCGCTGTAAGGAAGCAGGATTTACGGCATATTTTGATTATTCCTGGCAGTGGGCGTATCAGGAGCGGTTCAAGGAGGCGAAAATTACGGCGCTGCTCGGCAGCGGCTTTGATCCGGGCGTCACGAGCGTATTTACCGCATATGCACTGAAGCATTACTTTGATGAGATCGAGTACATTGATATATTAGACTGCAACGGCGGCGATCATGGCTATCCGTTTGCAACGAATTTCAACCCGGAAATCAATCTGCGTGAGGTTTCCGCGAATGGCTCTTACTGGGAGAACGGTCACTGGGTAGAGACAGAACCAATGGAAATTAAAAGAGAATATAATTTTCCACAGGTAGGTAAAAAGGATATGTATCTGCTTCATCATGAAGAAATCGAATCCTTGGCAAAGAATGTGCCGGGTGTGAAACGGATTCGCTTTTTTATGACCTTTGGACAGAGCTATCTGACGCATATGAAGTGTCTTGAAAATGTGGGAATGCTCCAGACGTCCCCAATTCTGTATGAGGGCAGGGAAATCGTGCCGATTCAGTTCTTAAAGGCGCTTCTGCCCGACCCGGCGTCGCTCGGTCCGCGTACCGTCGGCAAGACGAATATCGGATGCATCTTTACCGGAAAGAAGGGTGGGAAAGAGAAGACGATTTACATTTACAATGTCTGCGACCATCAGGAGTGCTACAAGGAGGTCGGTTCGCAGGCGATTTCCTACACGACGGGCGTTCCGGCGATGATCGGCGCGGCGCTTGTGGTGGACAAGGTGTGGGATAAGGACGGCGTATTCAATATCGAGGAGTTCGACCCTGACCCGTTCATGGATATGTTAAATCAGTACGGGCTGCCGTGGGTGGTGGACGAGAATCCGCAGATCGTGGAGTAGACATAATTTATGATATCTGCTGCGGCGTATGCCGCGGTATGGATATCGGTAAGTAGGCAGAGGGAAGCACTGTAGAGAGAAAACGCCAGAAGGAGAGCGCGGTCAAATGGATTGGAACGAATTTTCTACTCCATGCTATATTGTGGATGAGAAAAAGTTAAAAGAAAATTTAATGATTTTACGGCAACTGGAGCAGGATACCGGATGTCACATTCTTCTGGCACAGAAAGCATTCTCCATGTACGCGCTCTATCCGTTGATCGGGAACTATATCAGCGGTACGACGGCGAGTGGGCTCTTTGAGGCGAGACTTGGGCATGAGGAGATGGGGAAGGAGAATCATGTCTTTGCTCCTGCATACAAGGAAAAGGATATGGCAGAGCTGGTGAAGCTCTGCGACCATATTATTTTTAACTCCTTTGCGCAGTATGAGAAGCACAGAGGGACAGTCGCGGCATGGAACAGCAGGGCGGAGTCGGTTCGCACATCGGAGCGCGGCAGTGCACCGGGAAAGGACGCCGGGGCAGGAGCAAAGGTCAGCGTCGGCATCCGCATTAATCCCGAATGTTCCACGCAGGAGGGACATTCCATTTACGATCCGTGCGCGCCCGGTTCAAGACTCGGAGTGACTTTTGCGGAATTTGAAAAGGGACTGGCGGCGCTCGGCATGGAGAGAGGAACGGACGGTGCGTTCGAGCTTCCGGCAGATATCGAGGGGCTTCATTTTCACACGCTCTGCGAGCAGGACGCGGATGACCTTTTGACGACTTTTTCTGCGTTTGAAGAAAAGTTTAAACTGTATTTAGGAAAAGTAAAGTGGTTGAATATGGGCGGCGGCCATCATATTACGCGCCCGGGCTATCAGATAGACCGGTTAAAGGAGCTGATCTGTTATGTCCGTGATACATATCAGCTTGAGGTCTACTTAGAGCCGGGGGAGGCGATTGCGCTGAATGCCGGATATCTGGTGACGGAGGTCTGTGATATCGTTCACAACGGGACGGATATTCTGATTCTCGATGCATCGGCGACGTGCCATATGCCGGATGTGCTTGAAATGCCGTATCGTCCGCCGCTTCGCGGCGGTTATCCGGCGGGGGAAAAGCCGTATACCTATCGTCTTTCTTCGCTGACTTGTCTTGCGGGGGACGTGATCGGTGATTATAGCTTTGAGCGGGAAGTTCACATCGGCGACCGTCTGGTATTTGAGGATATGGCGATCTATTCGATGGTGAAGAATAATACCTTTAACGGGATTCCCCTTCCGGGTATTATGCTGCTCACAGAGAACGGAATGCTGCACATGGTAAAGGAATTCGGATATGAAGATTTTAAAGGGCGATTATCTTAAATCAGGAATTAATAATAATTACATAGCAAAGGATATATCCGTGGCTGCCGGAATTCCGGCAGCGGACGGTTTTTTTATGCCGGGGGAGTTTGAACCGCATGCAGGCTGTATCATGATCTGGCCGGAGCGTCCGGGTTCATGGATTTATGGTGCAGGGGCGGCGCGCCGGGCATTTACCAACGTGATCGCTGCGATTGCAAAGAGTGAGAAGCTCTATCTTGCGGCGGGAAAAAGCAGTCTTGCATCGGCACTTGAGGCGATATTTGAGGGAAATGTCAAACCGGGAGAGCGGGAAGGAACATTTGTATGGGATGAGACGGCAGAAAGTAAGGACAAAGAGGAAAACAATCACCCGGCAGTGAACGAGAAGGAAGCAGCGGACACGGACGGTGTGCCAGACGGTGAAATTAAGCATACCGGATCACTTTGGCGCAGGAATGTGGAAATCTTTACCGCAGAGACGGACGATGCGTGGGCGAGGGATATTGCACCAACATTCGTTGTGAAGCCGCTGCAGCGGGAGGATGCTCCGAAGGGAAATATGCTGCTGCGCGGGGAAGATGCGGCGTCGCCCGATAAATCTGCACGGTTGGTGCGTGCAGTGAACTGGGAGTTCAATGCATGGGGCGGTGCGGTGGACGGGCTTTATGCGTCGTGGGAGAAGGACAACGCGTTTGCGAAGTGCTTCTGCGAAAAATATGGTTATGAGGTATATGACGCCGCGCCGTTCGTTCTTGAGGGCGGTTCCGTTCACAGCGACGGTGAGGGGACGGTTCTGGTGACGGCGGCGTGTCTGCTCAGTGAAGGAAGAAATCCGTCTCTGACAAAGGAAGAGATTGAGGAGCGGCTAAAGCAGTATCTGGGGGCAAAGAAGGTTCTGTGGCTTCCGAGTGGAATCTATCAGGATGAGACGAACGAGCATGTGGATAATGTGTGTGCTTTCCTGCGTCCGGGCGAGGTGGTGTTGGCGTGGACGGACAATGAAAATGATCCGCAGTACCCGCTTTCTGCGGCATGTCTGGATTATCTGGCGCGAGAGACGGACGCGAGAGGACGAAAGCTCGTGGTACATAAGCTTCCGATCCCGGATGCTCCGATTTGCATTACAGATGAAGAACTTAAAGGATATTGTTTTGAGGAAGGCGAGGATGTGCGCGAGGCAGGAGAGCGTCTTGCCGCGTCTTACGTCAATTTTTATTTTTCCAACGGCGCGGTGGTGATGCCCGTGTTTGGCGGAGAGAATGAGGAGAGCGACAGACGCGCTGTAGCTCTGATGGAGCAGTGGAATCCCGGGCGGAAGGTCGTTCCGGTCGCGGCGCGGGATATTTTGGTCGGCGGCGGGAATATTCACTGCATTACGCAGCAGATTCCGGCGGGAAAGCCGCAGGGCAATGAAGCGCGGCAAAGCAGCAGCGCAATGACACGCGGGGAAGCCGCAGGGCAATGAAGCGCGGGAAAGCAGCAGCGCAATGATATGCGGGAAAGCTGAGGAGCAATGAAGCGCGGCAAAGCCGGGATAAAGGGAGTATGGGAGACAGGGAGGAAGAGAATGAGCAGTATAAAAGTAGCGGCAATACAGATGCGTTGTGTAAAGTCACCGGAAGAAAATTTGAAAAATGCGGAAGCGAAGGTGCGCAAAGCGGCGTCGGAGGGTGCGGGCATCATCCTGCTCCCGGAACTTTTTGAACGGGAATATTTCTGCCAGCAGCGTCAGTATGGATTCTATCATTACGCGAAGCCCGTGCTCGAAAATGAGGCGGTGCAGATGGGAATGCGGCTTGCAAAGGAGCTTGGCGTCGTTCTTCCGATCAGCTTTTATGAGCGGGAGATCAATCATCTGTACAATTCCGTTGCCTGCATTGACGCGGACGGCAGCCTGCTTGGGGTATACCGCAAGACGCATATCCCGGACGATCACTATTATCAGGAGAAATTTTATTTTATGCCGGGAGATACCGGGTTTCAGGTATTTCAGACGAAATACGGTACGATCGGCGTCGGTATCTGCTGGGATCAGTGGTTCCCGGAGACGGCGCGGTGCATGGCGTTAAAGGGGTCGGAACTTTTGCTCTATCCGACGGCAATCGGTTCCGAGCCGATTTTGGAGTGCGACAGTATGCCGCATTGGAGGCGCTGCATACAGGGACATGCCGCAGCGAATCTGATGCCGGTGATCGCCGCGAACCGGATCGGAACGGAGACCGTAGAACCGTGTGAGGAGAATGGCGGTCAGAAGTCGGCGCTGAATTTTTACGGCTCTTCCTTTCTGACGGATGAGACAGGTGAACTGCTTTTGGGCGCAGGAAGAGATGAGGAGGAAATTCTCGTGCAGGAATATGATCTCCCAAAGCTTGCCGCAAAGAGGCTCGAATGGGGATTGTTCCGTGACCGAAGACCGGAGTGCTACGTCGCAATCGCTAAAGCATTTCCGATTTCGTTTTAAATATTGTTGACAGGGAAACAAAAATAGAGTACATTAAATATGTCCGAAAAATATGAGGATGTAAGAAGGAAGGGACAGGATGAGACGGCAGGAACAGTTATTAAAGGAAATTTCCCTGATGTTGGAGCGGCAGGACATGCTTTCCAAGCTGACGGAGAACCAGTGTTTGGATGAATATGGCTATTCGGAGACGCACTGCATTGACTATATCGGAAGACTGGAACTGCCCAATGTCACGAAGGTGGCGGAGCACATGGGGATGACCCGCGGGGCGATCAGCAAGATGACGAAAAAGTTGCTTGCGAAAGGTCTGATCGAAAAGTATACATTAGAGACGAACAAGAAAGAAATCTATTTTCGTCTGACTGACCAGGGGCAGCTTCTTTTTGATGAGCATGCGAAGCGTCATAAGCGCTGGGAGAAGCGAGACATGGAATTTCTGTCGCGGTATTCTTCGGAGGAAGTGGAGACGGTATACAAATTCATGCAGGAGTTCAACGTATATCTTGAAACGCAGATCGAGGCGATTGCAGAATAGGGAGACGGGCAGAAAAAAGCCCGGGAAATCCCGGGCATGAAAAACGCTTAATATGTCTTTTAAGATAAAAGTCTCTGCTGCTTAAGCAACGGCATTGTCTGTGGAATCTGTGGGAACTTCGGAGTTATCCGTAGAATCCGTCGCAGGAACCTCGGAATTATCCGTAGAATCCGTCGCAGGAACTTTGAAGTTATCCGTGGAATCTGTCGGTATACTGCCTGTGGAATCCGTCGGAGTGCTGCCGGAAGAATCCGTAACCGTGTCTGTGGCTGCATCGGAATCCGTCGGAGCGTTCGTCACGGAGCCGGTCGAATCCCCGGAATTGTCAGCGGAGTTCGTCGGAACCGTTGTGCTGCCTGTAGTGTCGGTCGAGGTTCCGGAGTTGCTTGCGGAATCAGTAGAGACTCCGGAATCGTTCACGGAATCAGTCGGGGTTTCGGAGTTGTTTGCGGAATCCGTTGAAGCCTGTGAACTGTCGGAAGAATCCGTACCAGTGTCGGCGGAAGGCGTTGATGCCGTGCCGTCTGTGGTGTCATTAGCCGGCGTATCCGAAGAAATCGCGTCTGCATCCGCGGAAGGCGTATTCAAGACATTGCCGGAAAGATCAGCCGAACCGGAATCTGCATTTCCTGTATTGCCGGTGCCGGAAGCGGATGTTCCTGCGGGATTTACAATATGGGAACCGTCAACGACGGTGGCGGTCATGGTGTTCTGTGTCTTAACTGTAGCCGCATCGGAAGAAGTTGTCTCTTCTTTCACAAGCTTGATAAGAGAGACAAGCAGATCGACCGTCTCGCTGCTCACGTTGTTGGATGCGAGGAAGTTCGAGATCGTATCGGATACGGAGCTCTTTACCTCAGCATTCATATAGGAAAGAACCTTCTTGACATAGTTCTGCGTCTCGGTAAAAGGCGGAATGCCGCCGTACTTGTCCACGTTGCCGCTGCCTGCATTATAGGCGGCAAGAGCGAGAGAAGTATTGCCGTTATATTTGCTTAAGAGCTGGGAAATCAGTTTCGCGCCGCCCATGATATTTTCCCTTGGGTCGTAGGAATTGGAAACACCCAGAGAAGCGGCGGTCGCAGGCATAAGCTGCATGATGCCGACTGCGCCCGCGTGGCTTACCGCGTTCGGATTGAAATTCGACTCGGCGCGTGCGATAGACTTAAGGAGGTTCACGGAGACGCCGAAGGTGGAAGCCGCCTCCTCAAAGATACTGTTTAAATCTGCGGAACAGTCAGTGAGTGTAAGGTTTTCCGATGCGTAGGTCCGGGACGCCTCATCCAGTGTGGAAGAGAAATCACCGTCCGCAGCGCTGGAAGCTTTCTTTGCAGCCGCGCGTTCGGCAGCCTGCGCGTTTATCTGATCGATCAGTGCCTGATCATGATAGTTCAAAATCGTAATGCTCATTTGTGACTCCTTCATAGCGAAATAGATTGAAAATCGTACATACAACCAGTAAAAGTATAGCATAATTTGTAGAAATAGGAAAGAATAAAATGAAAACAATGCAGGATGAAAAAAAAGGAAACCGCATACGCGCGTTTCGCGCAGCGTTTCCATATACGATACCTGTGCTCACCGGATATCTTTTTATCGGGATGGCATTCGGGGTGATGATACAGGAAAAGGGATACAATTTTCTGTGGGCGATGCTTATGAGTCTCTTGATTTATGCGGGAAGCGGACAGTATCTTGCAGTCAATTTCTTTGCTCCCGGCGTGAGCCTCTTACATGTTATTTTTATGGAATTCATGCTGAATATCCGCCATATTTTTTATGGTCTGTCCTTGCTTGAACGTTTCAGCAAAATGGGGAAAAAGCGGCTTTACATGATTTTTTCCCTGACGGATGAGACATATTCCCTCTTTTTTGTGACAAAGGTGCCGCCGGATGTGCGGGAAGATCAATTTCTCTTTGCAATCGCACTGCTCGACCAGTCCTATTGGATCATCGGGTCGGGAATCGGCGCGCTGCTTGGAAATGTGCTGCCGTTTTCCACGGAGGGAATCGATTTCGCAATGACAGCGCTGTTTGTAGTTATTATGACGGAGCAGTGGATGGAGCGGCAGAACCGTGGGAGTGTTATCATAGGATTGTTTTGCGGACTGCTTTGTCTTATTATTTTCGGGGCGGATAATTTTATCCTGCCGACGATGATCTGCATTATGGCGATTCTGCTCGCCGGAAAGCGCGTCCTAATGGCGCAACCGGACGCACAGTGTATAGGCGGGAATGTCAAACCGGAGAACGATGCCAGGAAAATTGCCGGGTCGGAGAACGGCGAACCGGGAAATGTCGGATTCGTGAGTTCCGGGTCAAAGAATGGCGAATCGGGAAATATCGGATTCGTAGGTTCCGGGTCGGAAAACGGAAATGAGCGGGAGGTGAATCAGAATGCCGGTTAGTGTGGGAAGGTCGCTTGCGATTATAGCGGCGGTGGGAGGCACTGTATTTTTTACAAGGCTGATTCCCTTTTTGTTTTTCCCAAAGGGGAAGGAGATACCTCCGATGATACAGTACCTTGGCAAAGTATTGCCGCCTGCGGTCATCGGAATGCTGGTAATCTATTGCCTAAAGTCGGTCAACGTGCTTGCGGCGCCGTTTGGTCTGCCGGAGTTCATCGCCGTTGCGGCAGTAATCCTGCTCCATGTGTGGAAGCGCAATAATCTGCTCAGTATCGGTGCAGGCACGGTACTTTATATGTTTTTGATACAGGTAGTATTTTGATTTGTTTAGGAGGAAATGAAAATGAAGAAGAAACCGTTTGTAACCAAAGAACAGCTTGAGGAAATCGTAAAGGAATACCCGACTCCGTTCCACCTCTACGATGAAAAGGGTATCCGTGAGAATGCAAAGGCGGTAAAGGAAGCATTTGCGTGGAACCCGGGCTTCCGTGAGTATTTTGCGGTAAAGGCGACGCCGAATCCGTACATCCTTGATATTTTAAAGGAATATGACTGCGGCTGCGATTGCGCGTCCTTAACGGAGCTGATGTTAGCCGATTCGCAGGGGTTTGACGGAAATCATATTATGTTTTCCTCGAATGATACGCCTGCGGAGGAGTTTGCGTTCGCGAATGAGCTTGGTGCGATCATTAATCTGGATGATTTTACACATATCGATTTTCTGGAAAAGACGATCGGTAAAATCCCAGAGACAATCAGTTGCCGCTACAATCCGGGCGGCGTGTTCAAGATGAGCAACGGCATTATGGATAACCCGGGAGACGCGAAATACGGTTTTACGCATGAGCAGATCATCGAGGGCTTTAAGATCTTAAAGGAAAAGGGCGCGAAGTATTTCGGCGTGCACGCGTTTCTTGCGAGCAACACGGTCACGAATGAGTATTATCCGAAGCTTGCGAGACAGCTCTTTGAGCTTGTGGTGGAGCTTAAGGAGAAGACGGGCTGCGACATCCGTTTTATCAACCTCTCGGGCGGCGTCGGTATTCCTTATACGCCGGATCAGACCCCGAACGATATCCGCGTGATCGGAGAGGGCGTGCGGGAAGCGTTCGAGGAGATTCTTGTCCCCGCCGGGATGGGCGACGTATCGATCTATACGGAGATGGGACGTTTTATGTTAGGCCCGTACGGCTGTCTTGTGACGACTGCAATTCACGAGAAGCACACGCACAAGGAGTACATCGGCGTGGATGCGTGCGCGGTCAACCTGATGCGTCCGGCAATTTACGGCGCTTATCATCACATTACGGTGATGGGAAAAGAGGATGCACCGTGTGACCACAAGTATGATGTGACGGGATCGCTCTGTGAAAACTGCGATAAATTCGCGATTGACCGTATGCTGCCGGAAATTGAGATGGGCGACCTGCTCGTCATTCATGACACGGGAGCGCACGGTTTCTCCATGGGTTACAATTACAACGGAAAGCTGCGTTCTGCCGAGGTATTGTTAAAGGCGGACGGTTCGACACAGCTTATCCGTCGCGCGGAGACACCGGAGGATTATTTCAGGACCTTTGACTGCTTTGATATCTTAAAGGATATGAAGCAACCGAAAAGAAAATAGAACATGATCTGCGAATGCTGCGGAGAACGGAGTAAACAGTAACATTCATAGATTCTTCAGAAAGTCTTAATGTGGCGGTCAATGTCATGTTAAGACTTTTTTGGTATAATCAGAAAAAAGTTTGTGGGGAGGAAACGCAGATGTATCGGTTTTTAGCGATTTTTATTGATGTTGCCTGCGTGGGTGTGATTTTTGTCCCGGTATTTTTGACCGTTCGAGGCAGAGCCTTACGGCGGGAAAGTAAGCTGCGGGTGTGCCTTCTGTTAGGCATCGGACTGTATTTTGCAGCCGTTTTTTCTGTGACAGGAATACCGGATATATGTTCGCTTGTTTTTGAACCAAACTTTCATTTCCTGCCGTTTACCGACATTGTAAATAGTCCTCTTTCTTATGTGCGGAATTGTCTATTGAATGTCGTGCTGTTTGTGCCTTTGGGTATGATAGCGCCAATACTTTGGGAGAAATTTCGCAGCCTGCGGGGAATTGCCCTTTTGGGATTTGGCGTGTCGCTTTTCATTGAAGTGAGTCAGATTTTTACATTTCGCCTGACGGATATTGACGATCTTGTTATGAATACGGCAGGAGCAGCGCTTGGGTTTTTATTGTTGGACGCTTTTGGTAAGAAGGGCAGCAAAATGCCGCCGGAGGAAAACCAAAATGGGAAGGGGAAAAAGGAATTTGAAATTATGTTTGGAGCGGTGTTTTTGCTGATGTTTTTGGTGACACCGTTTCTCTCGGGAATCATATGGGAAATGATTTTGTAAGAACTTGATAAGAAGCCGCGTGGCAGCCAAAGAGGATAGTGCACCCTATCGCTTTTCTGTGATTGGAAATGAGTGGATGCGTCCTCTTCGGCTGCCATCTGTTATGATAGCACAGGAAGTCTATAAAAAGAGCACTCTTGTATATGAGGAGTCAGTATTCTTCCTGTCCGATGTTAAATTCCACTAAAAGTTTGTCACAGTAGACGGGATCTGCCGCAATCCTTTGGATGTCGTCAGTCCGGCCTGCTTCGGAGAGAATCCGGATGAGCTGGCAGATATCACTGTGTCCTTCGGATTTTCCTTCCGTTTTCCCTTCGTTTCGAATATATGCTTCACGTTCCCAGGATTTCATATAGTTAATCCCCACCTCCTGATTCTGCTTGACCTTGCGGACGAGGCGGTGAACCGCTTCGATGTCCTGATTGGTCACATTGTCGTCTGTCGTTTCCTGCATATAGTTTAACATATCACGCAGGGCTTTACCAGAACCTTTTCCCCTGGTGTACAGAAAAATTTTTGTTGTGCCATCGTTGTAGGCGACGGAGGAGTCCTCCGTACATTGCATTTTAAATGTGTAGAGCATCCGGTTCTGACCAAAAGGATCGTAGGGCAGGATAATGATCGTTGTAACATTAGGAAGCCTGCCGTAATCGATTCCCTTTTCCAGAAGCTGTGCGTTAATCAGGGAGTGGTAGTAGCGCGTCCGCCTGGGGAGAGTTTCCTTTTCGTAGGTATTGTTCGGTTCGATGTCGTAGATGTCTGAGACGACTCTGGCGTCGGACATATGGACGCCGGGTAAGGTCTCTTCCTCCGACAAATCTTCGATGTAGGCATCGATGCGTATACCGTGAAGGTTAGTGTTTGGACCCGGAATGCTTTTCTGCGGAATGACTTTGACGCGGCGAAACGGTCTGCCAAGGATGGTGCTAAGCAGAATGCGGCAGAATTCTTCACCGATGTCTTCCTGCATGAGCATTTCCTGAAAGAGAAAATCGTCCATCAGGTTTAAATCTTCCAGTCTGCGGGGCGGAAGCTTGGGGGTAAAATGGTTTGGCTGCTTTGTCATAGGCATAGTTCTCCTTTTTGAAAAATAAGTGCGATAATTCGTGGCGAAAAGCCGGATTCTGCAAACTGATTGCAATATGCAGAATAGTGATGCGGCATAGCTGCCGCTAAGAAAAATGCAGGAATGAAATCCTACAGATGTATAATGACACTATACTCTTTTTGGAAGAAGAATGCAAGAGAAAGATAGAGAGCCTTTGTATATTTTGTGTGGAGAGCTTTTGCAGATCTTGCCTTTTATGGCAATGCCGAACAACGTGAGGTGGAAATCACTATCTATCTATGATACAATGAGCGCAAGCGAGAAGAGCATGCCTGTATGTTCGGGGAAGGAAAATAAAATGAAGTCCGTTGAATTTCAGATAAGAAAGCTAGAAGGAATATACGGATGAATTTGGAGAGCCCCGGACGTATGAAGACTGGTGTGTAGACATGATAAAAGCTGTGTGAGGAACTACAATGTGTATTGATACGGAACGTTTTGAACAGGCGAAAAACAGAGTCATAGGGTTGAACAGACAGCGGCAGGGCATCGGCACGCTTTCGGAAAAGACAGTCCATGCGGTTCTTAAGAATTATTATGCACCGGACACCGATATGCATGAGATACCGATTGAAAATTTTGTCGCGGACATTTACACCGGAACGGAAATCATCGAGATTCAGACACGGTCCTTTAACAATATGCGCAGAAAGCTTGCGGCGTTTCTGCCGCTTTATCCTGTCACGATCGTCTATCCGATTCCGCATGTGAAATGGCTGTCATGGATAGACGAGGAATCGGGGGAGACTTCGCCCAAGCGGAAATCCCCGAAGAGGGGAAATCCTTATCAGGCATTCATCGAACTCTACAAGATCAGGCCGTTTTTGCCGGATGAAAACCTGCATCTTCGGTTGGATCTGATCGACATGGAGGAATACCGTCTGTTAAACGGATGGAGCCGTGATAAGAAAAAGGGCAGCGACCGCTACGACCGTATTCCGACCGCGTTTGTTGAGGAGGTCGCAATCGACTGCAGGGAGGACTATATGCAGTTCATTCCCTATGACATCCCGGAGTCGTTCACGACAAAGGATTTTGCAAAATGTGCCAAAATTCCCGTGCGGCTCGCGCAGACAACGCTTTTGATCCTGCATGACCTCGCGATTGTCGAGCGGGTGGGGAAGCAGGGAAACAGTTATCTTTATCAGATACGGGAAGTATGATTTGCAACTTGGCGCATTTTGTGCTAGTATGTCTCAGGATTATGTGTGCCTGCATGCATTCTATATGCGAGACAGTGTGAATGGCGGCAGCGGAAGGACGGTATTTTTGCTTGTACATAAAACGGCGGGCGGTTTATTTGGATGCTGCAGACAGAGAGAAAGGTACGGTTGATTGCTATGAAATGGAATAAGTATACGATAGAGACAACGACGGCTGCGGAGGATTACATGAGCGCGATGCTTGCCGATCTCGGCATCGAGGGCGTGGAGATCGAGGACAATATTCCGCTCTCGAAGGAGGATCAGGCGGATATGTTCATCGACTTTCTGCCGGAGCTGCCGCCGGATGACGGCGTGAGCCATGTCAGCTTTTACCTTGAGGATAACGGGGAGGATTACACCGACCTGCTCAGACAGGTAAAGCTTGCACTCGAGGATCTGAGAAAAATCGTTGACGTCGGCAGCGGCGTCATCACTTCGGATCAGACCGAGGATCTGGATTGGATCAATAACTGGAAAAAGTTTTTCAGTTCGTTCTATATAGAGGATATCTTAATCAAACCGACCTGGGAGGAGTTAAAACCGGAGGATGCGGACAAGTTCCTCATCGAGATCGATCCGGGCGTATCGTTCGGAACGGGAAAGCATGAGACGACGCAGCTGTGCATCCGTCAGCTCTTAAAGTATATCCGCGGCAATGATGATTATCAGCCGGAAAATAAAGCGCCGAAGGTATTGGACGTTGGATGCGGCAGCGGTATCCTCTCGATCGTGGCGTTAAAGCTCGGAGCGTCCACGGTAGTCGGGACGGATTTAGACCCGGACTGTATGGCGTCCACGCGCGAGAATATGGAAGTGAACCATCTTAGCGAGGCGCTTGGAACATTTTATGTCGGAAATCTGATTGACGATACGGCGCTCCAGGAGAAGGTCGGCGCAGAGGAGTACGATATCGTCGTGGCAAATATCCTTGCAGATGTGATTATTCCGATGGCTCCGGTGATCCCGGCGCGCTTAAAGTCCGGCGGCTATTTTATCACCTCCGGTATCATCGACTTCAAGGAAAATGAAGTGAAGGATGCAATCGAAGCGGCAGGCTTAGAGATTGTGGAAATTAACCATCAGGGCGAGTGGGTCAATATCACGGCGAGAAAGGCAGTGAATTGAAAAACGCGTCATGGAGGATGAAGGATGTATCAGTTTTTTGTGGAAGACGCGCAGATTTCAAACGGCATTGTGACAATCGAGAACGAGGACGTGAACCATATCAAGAACGTGCTCCGCTTGAAATGCGGTGAAAAGGTACGTATCAGCAGTAATTCAGGGGAGAATTATTTCGGAGAGATCGACGCGCTTGCCGACCGGATGGTGCTGGTGCGCATTTTAGAGGAACATGCCGCGGATACCGAGCTTCCAAATAAGATTTATCTGTTCCAGGGGCTTCCAAAGAGCGATAAGTTAGAACTTATCATCCAGAAAGCAGTCGAGCTTGGCGCCTGTGAAATTATTCCGGTCGCGATGAAGAACTGTGTCGTAAAGCTGGATGAGAAAAAGGCATCGGCAAAGCAGACGCGCTGGCAGGAGATTGCAAAGAGTGCTGCAAAGCAGTCCAAGCGCAGCATCATACCTACCGTGCGAAAACCGTTGAGCTATAGGGAAGCGCTCGAAGCGGCGGCAGCCTTTGACGTGCGGCTTGTTCCCTATGAGAATGAGCGTGGTATGGCGGCGACTAAAGAGGCGGTCGAGGCGGTTCGTCCGGGACAGAGCATCGGTATTTTTATCGGGCCGGAGGGCGGCTTTGCGGAGGATGAGATTGCCCTTGCAAAAGAGCGCGGAATGCAGCTTGTCTCCCTCGGAAGAAGGATTTTGCGGACGGAGACGGCAGGGCTTGCCATGCTCTCGATTCTGATGTATTATATCGAGAGTGCCGGTGAGGCAGACAGTGAATGATGCGAATGAACCATCGGCAAAGCCGGGAAAAATGAGCCAAGGCATCGAATTGATAGGGAGATGCCGGATAAATGAGCGAAGGCGTTGAATCAACAGGAAGATGCCGGGGCGCTGTGAGGGCGCGAAGTGAGTGCGTCATGCGCAGTATAATGACGGAAAGGCATGGAATTAAGAAATCATGGAAGCATATTTGGATAATTCTGCGACCACGCGCTGCAGTGAGCGCGCGAAAGATCTCATGGTGCAGATACTGACGGAGGACTTTGGAAATCCGTCTTCCCTGCATAACAAGGGAAAGGAAGCGGAGGACTATATCAAGGAGGCGAAGAGCCGTATCGCAAAGACATTGAGGGTGGATGAGAAGGAGATTGTATTCACCTCGGGCGGCACGGAGTCGAACAATATGGCATTAATCGGTGCGGCGCTTGCGAACAAGCGGCAGGGGATGCATATTATCACGACGGAGATCGAGCATGCGTCCGTCCATGCGCCGCTTGCTTATCTGGCGGAGCTTGGATTTGAAATTACTTATCTGGGCGTGGATGCGGACGGGCTGATTTCACTTACCGAACTGCGGGATGCGGTGCGTGAGGACACGGTCCTGGTTTCTGTTATGATGGTAAATAACGAGATCGGTGCGGTCGAACCGATCGAGGAGGCGGCGCGCATCGTCAAAGAGAAGAATCCGAATACTCTGTTCCATGTGGACGCGATTCAGGCATACGGTAAATTTCACATTTATCCGAAGCGCGCCGGAATCGATCTGTTGTCCGTGAGCGGTCACAAGATCCATGCACCCAAAGGAACCGGATTTCTCTATATCAGGGATAAGGTAAAAGTAAAGCCGATTATTTACGGCGGAGGACAGCAGAAGGGGATGCGGTCCGGCACGGAGAATGTACCGGGGGCGGCGGCGCTCGGCGAGGCGGCGGCAGAGATCTACGAGGACTTCGACGCGAAGGTTGCGCACATGTACGCCTTAAAGGAGCGTTTTATAGCGGGCGTGACGCAAATCCCCGGCGTGACCGTAAACGGCAGGACGGGGCGCGATTCGACGCCGCAGATCGTGAGCATCACCGTCGACGATGTGCCGAGCGAGGTCATGCTGCATTCACTGGAAGAGTACGGCATCTATGTGTCGGCGGGGAGCGCCTGTTCGTCCAATAAGCCTGCGCCGAGCCGCACCCTGCAGGGTATCGGGCTTTCACCGAAGAAGCTGGGAGCCACGATCCGCATCAGCTTCAGTGTGTATACGACGGAGGAGGAAGTGGATTACGCGGTGGAGAAGATGAAGGAAATCATACCGTTCCGCCGGAAATTTATCAGGAAATAAAGAGTGCAAAAAGCAGCATTCTTTTAGGATATGAAAGGATAACATACATGTATAAATCATTTTTGATAAAATATGCGGAGATTGCAATCAAGGGCAAGAACCGTTATCTGTTCGAAGATGCGCTGGTGAGCCAGATCAATCACGCGTTAAAGAAGGTGGACGGTAATTTTCATGTGCGCAAGGAACAGGGAAGAATCTATGTGGACACGGACGGGGAATACGATTACGACGAGACTGTCGGGGCGTTAAAATGCGTCTTTGGCATCGTGGGAATCTGCCCGGTCATTCTGGTGGAGGATGAGGGGTTTGATAAGCTCTGTGAGGATATCATTGCGCATATCAAACAGGAATATCCGGATAAGCGTTTTACATTCAAGGTCGATGCGAGACGTGCGAGAAAGAATTATCCGCTGCAGTCGATGGAGATTAATGCAAATGTAGGAGAACGTGTTCTCGAAGCGTTCCCGGAGACAAGTGTGGATGTGCATCATCCGCAGGTGATGATTCATATCGAGATTCGCAGCCAGATCAATATCTACTCCAAGATTATTCCGGGTCCGGGCGGTATGCCGGTCGGCACGAACGGCAGGGCGATGCTGCTTTTGTCCGGCGGAATCGACAGCCCGGTGGCAGGCTATATGATCGCAAAGCGCGGCGTAACGATCGACGCGACTTATTTTCATGCGCCGCCTTACACTTCGGAGCGCGCGAAGCAGAAGGTCGTAGATCTTGCGAAGATCGTGGCGAAGTATTCCGGTCCGATCAATCTCCATGTGGTGAATTTTACGGATATCCAGCTCTACATTTACGAACAGTGCCCGCATGAGGAACTGACGATCATCATGCGCCGTTATATGATGAAGCTGGCGGAGCATTTTGCAAAGGAGAATAAGTGTCTCGGGCTGATCACAGGGGAGAGCATCGGACAGGTGGCGAGCCAGACGATGCAGTCGCTCGCGGCGACGAACGAGGTGTGTACGATGCCGGTCTATCGTCCGTTGATCGGCTTTGACAAGCAGGAAATCGTAGAGATATCCGAGAAGATCGACGCCTATGAGACATCGATTCTGCCGTATGAGGACTGCTGTACGATTTTCGTGGCGAAGCATCCGGTGACGAAGCCGAGCCTTAACGTCATTCACAATGACGAGAAGAAACTCGCGGAGAAAATCGACGCGCTGATGCAGGAGGCGATCGATACGGTAGAGGTCATCCGTATCGAGGCATAGAAAGCTGCGCATTTGTGCACGCGGTATCTTTGCACAACGGGGCGCAAGTTCCTATTGCACAAAAAAGCCGCAGGAAATTTCCTGCGGCTTATGCTCCTGCTTATGCGATTAGATAAGGTACGGCTTTAAGGTCTCCATAACCTCGTCCATGTTGCTCTCAGCGTGGATAGCAAGATCGATCGGTTTGGATAAATCTAAACTGAAGATACCCATGATGGACTTTGCATCGATGACGTATCTGCCAGAGATCAAATCAAAATCATACTCATACTGTGTAATCGCATTGACGAAGGACTTAACCTTGTCGATGGAGTTAAGGGAAATCTGTACTGTTTTCATGATAAAAAACCTCCTTAAGATTAACTGTTTCAAGATAGTTTTATAGTAATAGTTTTTATTGGAAAAGTCAACACAAAAAGCAGGCGAAATACAAGAAAGCGAGAAAAACGGGAAAAATGAAAAAAGCGGCACTGCATAATTTGGGATGTAAAGTAAATGCATATGAGACGGAGGCGATGCAGCAGATTTTGGAGGAAGCGGGATATGAGATCGTACCGTTTACGCAGGCGGCGGATGTTTACGTGATAAACACCTGTTCCGTTACCAATATGGCGGACCGCAAATCCAGACAGATGCTGCACCGTGCCAGGAAATTAAATCCGCAGTCCATCGTGGTCGGCGCAGGCTGCTACGTGCAGACGAAGGAGGCGCAGGCGCTTTTAGACGAGGCAATCGACATTGTGATCGGGAACAACCGGAAGCACGAAATTGTAAAGCTTTTGGAAGAATACGAAAAGAACCGCACGAAAACGAAGAGCATTGCGGATATCAACCATGAAAAGCAGGAATATGAGGAGTTGTCGCTTAAGAAGACGGCGGAGCATACAAGAGCATTCTTAAAGGTGCAGGACGGCTGCAACCAGTTCTGTACTTACTGCATTATACCGTTTGCAAGAGGACGTGTCAGAAGCCGCGCGGTGTCCGATGTGGTGGCGGAGGTAGAGCGGCTTGCCGCGCGCGGCTACAAGGAGGTCGTGCTCACCGGGATTCATTTAAGCTCCTATGGAATTGATACGGGAGAAAATCTGCTCTCTTTGATCAGGCAGGTGCACGCGGTGGAGGAAATCGAACGCATCCGGCTCGGCAGCTTAGAACCCCGGATCGTGACAGAGGAATTTGTAAAGGAACTTTCCTCCATGGAAAAAATCTGCCCGCATTTTCACCTGTCCTTACAGAGCGGCTGCGATACCGTACTTGCCCGCATGAACCGCCGTTATGACACGGCGGAGTACGAGGAGGGCTGCGTGCTTCTGCGGAAATATTTTGCGCATCCGGCGATTACGACCGATGTGATTGTAGGATTCCCGGGGGAGAGCAGGGAGGAATTTGCGATTACGAAAGCTTATCTGGAACGTATTCATTTTTATGAGATGCACATTTTCAAATATTCCAGACGGGAGGGTACAAAAGCGGCTGCGATGTCCGAGCAGGTGCCGGAGTCGGTCAAGACAGAAAGAAGCGCCGTACTGCTTGAATTGGAAAAACAGATGTCGAAGGAGTTCCGTGAATATTATCTGGGCAGGCAGGTTACGGCGCTTATGGAGGAAGTATCTGTCATAAATGGCAGAAAATATTTTACGGGTTACACGAAAGAATATGTAAAGGTGGCGGTGGAGACGGAAGAAGACCTGACGAACCGCTTTGTGACGGGAACGTTAAAAGAGCAATTAACAGAAGACGTCTATCTTTTGGTTGAATTTTAGGACAAACTATATTAGAATAAAAACAGCAATGCTTTTTTGACAGGAGAACAGAGGAAAGCATCTTTTTCCTGTCGGGCAGATATAAGGGCGTGACAAGTATGCAGGATATCAATAACACACAATATTTTAGAGTGGAAAAGGAACCGGAGCTTAAGGTGAGCGACGTACTCACGATTGTTTATCGTGCGCTCAGCGAGAAGGGCTATAACCCGGTGAATCAGATTGTTGGATATATTATGTCGGGGGATCCTACTTATATCACCAGTCATAATAATGCAAGAAGCCTGATTATGAAAGTGGAACGTGATGAGCTGGTAGAGGAAGTGCTCAGGGCTTACATCAGGAACAATAACTGGGAATAGAGTATGCGGATATTAGGATTAGATTTCGGCTCTAAGACTGTCGGTGTAGCGGTCAGCGATGAGCTTATGATGACGGCGCAGGGACTGGAGATTGTCAGAAGACAGTCCCCTAATAAGCTGCGTCAGTCTTTGGCGAGAATCGAACAGATCATAGAAGAATATCATGTGGAGCGCATTGTGCTGGGTTATCCGAAGAATATGAATAACACAGAGGGAGAGCGTTGCGAGAAGACAAAGGAGTTTAAGGAGATGCTGGAGCGTCGTACGGGACTTCCCGTCATTCTTTGGGATGAACGACTTACGACTGTAGCGGCGGACCGCCTTATGATGGAGACGGGAGTGCGCAGGGAGAACCGGAAACAGTACGTAGATGAGATTGCGGCGGTATTTATACTGCAGGGCTATCTGGATTCCCTCGCATTTCAGAAGTAAGAAATGGAGATTATTTATGGAGAAAGTAAAATTTGTCGATCCCGATACAAAAGAGGAAATCGAATTTTTTGTTGTGGAAGAGACGAAGGTAAACGGTACGCGATACCTGTTTGTGACAGAGGAGGAAGAGGACGACTGTGAAGCCTATATCTTAAGAGAGGTGGAAGCGAAAGACGAGGAGGTCATCTACGAGATGGTGGAGGATGACACGGAGCTTGCCGCTGTCGGAAAGGTATTTGCCGAACTGATCGAGGATGCGGATATTGCGTTTTGAGAAATACAGGTGAACGAAACAAATTAAATTTATGGAGGTAATATTTTGAAGAAAGAAAAAACTGCAAAGCTTAGAATCATTCCGTTAGGAGGGTTAGAGCAGATCGGAATGAACATTACTGCCTTTGAGTACGAAGACAGTATTATTGTTGTGGACTGCGGACTGTCATTCCCGGAGGACGACATGTACGGAATCGATCTCGTCATTCCGGATATCACATATCTGAAGGACAATATTGACAAGGTGAAGGGATTTTTTATCACGCACGGTCACGAGGATCACATCGGTGCGATTCCTTACGTGCTAAGAGAGATCAACGTGCCGATTTACTCCACGAAGCTGACGAACGGTATTATCGAGCACAAGCTCAGAGAGCACAACATGCTGACGAAGGTAAAGCGCAAGGTCGTAAAATACGGGCAGCATATTAATCTGGGCTGTTTCCGCGTGGAGTTCATTAAGACGAACCACAGTATTCAGGACGCGGCGGCGCTCGCGATCTATTCTCCGGCGGGAATCGTGGTACACACCGGAGACTTCAAGGTGGACTACACGCCGGTATTCGGCGACGCGATCGATCTACAGCGTTTCGGTGAGATTGGAAGAAAGGGCGTGCTCGCGCTTATGTGCGACAGTACGAACGCGGAGCGCCCGGGCTTTACAATGTCGGAGAAGACGGTCGGCAGAACGTTCGATGAAATTTTTTCCGACAATAAGAACCACAGGATCATTATCGCGACGTTCGCGTCGAATGTAGACCGTGTACAGCAGATTATCAATACCGCGTATAAGAACGGGCGCAAGGTAGTCGTAGAGGGACGGAGCATGGTCAATATCATCGGCATCGCTTCGGAGCTTGGCTATATCAGCATACCGGACAACACGCTCATCGATATCGAGGAGTTAAAGCATTACCCGGATGAGCAGACGGTACTGATTACGACAGGAAGCCAGGGAGAGGCGATGGCGGCGCTCTCCCGTATGGCGAGCGGCATGCACAAGAAGGTGACGATCAAGCCGAACGACACGATCGTGTTAAGCTCGAACCCGATCCCGGGAAATGAAAAGGCGGTATCGCGTATCATCAACGAGCTTTCGATGAAGGGTGCGAACGTTATATTTCAGGATGTACATGTATCCGGTCACGCCTGCCAGGAGGAAATCAAGCTGATCTATTCTCTGGTAAAGCCGAAGTACTCCATTCCGGTGCACGGCGAGTACCGTCATCTGATCGCGCAGGCGAAGGTGGCGGAGGAGCTTGGCATTCCGAAAGAAAATATTTTCCTGCTGTCTTCCGGTGATGTGTTGGAACTGGACGATGAGAGCGCGGCGGTAAACGGAAGAGTACACACGGGCGCGATCATGGTGGACGGGCTCGGCGTCGGGGATGTCGGCAATATCGTTTTAAGAGATCGCCAGCATCTGGCAGAGGACGGCATTATCATTGTAGTATTGACGCTGGAGGGCGGTTCCGGACAGGTGCTTGCAGGACCGGACATCGTTTCCAGGGGATTTGTTTACGTCAGAGGAGCAGAGGGTCTGATGGACGATGCGAGACATCTTCTGGAGGACACGATGCAGCATTGTATGGATAAAGGTATCACAGACTGGGGCAAGATCAAGACGGAAATCAAGGATTCCTTAAGCGACTTTGTATGGAAAGAGACAAAGAGACGCCCGATGATCATGCCGATCATTATGGAAGTGTAGAAGAACATGAAGCTAAACAAAGTAGTTTTCAAATTTGTCAGTATCAGCTTTTCAATATTGGTATTGCTGCTCGTCGTGGTAGGTCTGGTGGAACTTGGCAGTTATTGCTACGATTTCGGGTACCGGGTCTTTACGGAGTCCGCGGTGGACGAGGCGCCGGGCAGGGATGTCGTTGTTTCCGTGACGTCGGATATGTCGGAGTATGATATCGGAAAGATGTTAAAAGACGAAGGTCTTGTCCGCGACGAGAAGCTTTTTTTCGCGCAGCTTAAGCTGTCCGCCTATTCCGGGAAGTTAAAGCCCGGTATTTACACGCTCAATACATCCATGGTGACCAGAGATATGTTGGTCGTGATGGCGGCGGAAGAGGAAGAGGACACGGAAACGGAGGCTGCACCGTGATCGTAGACGAGAGGCTGGTTACTTATATTAATTCTCTTGACATGGGAAATACCGCACTTCTGGATCAGATTGAAAAGGAAGCGACGGAACAATATGTGCCGATCATCCGCAAGGAAATGCAGACGTTTCTAAAGTTGCTGCTTGCCATGAAGAAGCCGGCGCGTATTTTGGAAGTGGGAACCGCAGTCGGGTTTTCCGCACTTTTGATGGCGGAATATAATCCCGTTCCCTGTCAGATCACGACGATTGAGAACTACGAAAAGCGTATCCCCATTGCGCGGGAGAATTTCCGCAGAGCGGGAAGGGAAGCGCAGATCACGCTGCATGCCGGCGATGCGGCGGACGTGTTAAAGACGCTTCACGAGCCGTATGATTTCATTTTCATGGACGCGGCGAAGGGGCAGTACATTCATTTTATGCCGGATATTTTAAGACTTCTGGAGGAGGAGGGCGTGCTCGTTTCCGATAATGTGCTGCAGGACGGAGATATTATCGAGTCGCGCTTTGCGGTGACGCGAAGGAACCGCACGATCCACAAACGGATGCGCGACTATCTGTATGAACTGACGCACAGCGACGAATTGGTGACGGCAGTGCTCCCTGTGGGAGACGGCGTGACGGTGAGCACGCGAAAGAGACGGACGGAGAGGTAGAAAAGTATGAGAAGACCGGAGCTGTTGATACCGGCGAGCAGTTTGGAAGTATTGAAGATAGCAGTCATTTACGGAGCGGACGCCGTCTATATCGGCGGTGAGGCGTTCGGGCTGCGCGCGAAGGCGAAGAATTTCTCCATGGAGGAGATTAAGGAGGGCATTGCATTTGCGCACGCGCATGATGTGAAGGTCTATATCACGGCGAATATCCTGGCGCACAACGGCGATCTTGACGGCGTGCGGGAGTATTTTGCCGAACTCCGCGGGATAAAGCCGGATGCGCTGATTATTTCCGATCCGGGCGTGTACATGATCGCAAAGGAGGTCTGTCCCGAGATCGAGCGTCATATCAGTACGCAGGCAAATAATACGAATTACGGTACCTACCGTTTCTGGTACGGGCAGGGTGCGAAACGCGTTGTGTCGGCAAGGGAGCTTTCCCTCGCTGAGATTAAAGAAATCCGGGCAAATATCCCAGAGGATCTGGAGATTGAGACATTTATCCACGGGGCGATGTGCATTTCTTATTCGGGGCGGTGTCTGCTCTCGAATTATTTTACCGGGCGGGATGCCAACGGCGGAGCCTGTACGCATCCGTGTAGATGGAAGTACGCGATTGTGGAGGAGAAGCGTCCGGGCGAGTATCTGCCTGTCTATGAAAATGAGCGCGGGACCTATATTTTTAATTCCAAGGATCTTTGCATGATTGAGCATATCCCGGAATTAATGGAGTCGGGTATTGACAGTTTCAAAATAGAGGGTAGAATGAAGACAGCACTATATGTTGCGACGGTGGCGAGAACCTACCGGAGAGCGATCGATGACTATAAGCAGTCGCCGGAGCTTTATGCGAAGAATCTGCCGTGGTATCAGGATCAGATATCGAACTGTATCTACCGGCAGTTCACGACAGGCTTTTTCTTTGGCAAGCCGTCCGAGGAAGCGCAGATATATGATAATAACACCTATGTCAGGGAGTACACGTATCTGGGAATCGTCGGAGAGCAGAACGAAGAAGGGCTGTACCGTATCGAGCAGCGCAATAAGTTTTCTGTGGGAGAAGAAATCGAGGTCATGAAGCCGGACGGTACAAATCAGACGGTTGTGGTAAGACGCATTGTGGATGCGGACGGGCAGGAGATGGAGTCCGCGCCGCATCCGAAGCAGGTACTCTATATCGATCTCGGAGAGCCGCTTGCAATGTATGATATATTACGAAGAAAAGAATAGGATGGTGGAAGACGATGAAACAGGACAAGTATGTTGCATATGTAGGTACTTATACCCATGAGAACAGCGTAGGCATCCATATCTATGACGTTGATGTCGAGGAGGGACGTATGCAGGAGCGCAAGGTCGTTCCGATCAATAATCCGTCCGATCTGGTCGTATCCAAGGATCGCAAATTTCTGTATTCTATCGCAGATGAGGGCGTCGAGTCGTTTAAGATCGAGCCGGACGGTGACCTCATACCGATCAATCAGCAGTGGATCGGCGGTATGCGAGGCTGCTATGTGGAGGTGGATGACGAGAATCGTTATCTGTTCGTCGGCGGACATCATGACGGACGTGTCAGCATGATGCGTCTGATGCCGGACGGCAGTATCGGAGGAATCGCGGACGGCGTGTTCCATAAGGGTATGGGAAGGAGCATTGCACAGCGCAATTTCATTCCGCATGTGGATTGCGTAAAGTTGACCCCGGATCAGAAGTTTTTGTGTGCGGTTGACAACGGATTGGATCAGGTCAAGATTTATCGTGTGGATTATGAGTACGGCAAGTTAAAGCTCATTGACATCATCCGCGGACCGCTCGAGTCTGCGCCGCGTATGATCCGTTTCTCGAGGGACGGGCGGTATGCGTATATTCTCTATGAACTGATGAATATGGTCGAGGTGTATCATTATCAGCTGGTGGACGATCAGCCTGTATTTGAGAAGATTCAGACGGTCAGTACTGTGACGCACAAGGAAGAGGATCTCTGCGCGGCTTCCGGTATGGAGATTTCATCGAGCGGCAGGTATCTGTTCTGCAGCAATGCAGGCGTGAACTCCGTCGTTTGTTACGAGATCGATAAGGAGACAGGAATGCTCGACGAGCGTTTCATCACGAAGGTCAACAGCGATTATCCGAAGGTGCTTGCAGTCTATCCGGATGAGAAGCATTATCTGACGCTCAACAACAACTCGAACGATATCTTTACCTATGCGATTGACTTTGAGCATGGTTACTCATTGCAGCGGTGCGCGAGCGTTAAGATCGATAAACCAAACTGTATCTATATGTTAAAATTGCAGGATGCATAAGACGACGGCAGCGAAAAGCGCTGCGCGGGTCTTTACAGAGCCGTGCCGGGAGTTCCCGGCACGGTTTTTTGCGCAATAGGAAATTGCGTCGCATCAGGCAGGCAGAGATAATCCCAAAAGCCGTATATGAAAAAATAGGGAAAATCTGCGTATGATATAAAGTGGGATGGATATAGTTAATAGTAGAAAAGAGTGAAAAGAGGGCAGGCATGGATAAGGAAGAACGCTTAAGGCGGCAGCGGGAATTTCTGATAAAATTTGCATATTGGGCGGTATGGGTCTGTATCGCCGTTTTTTTGATTAAACTCGTAGGCCCGGTGCTTCTGCCGTTTGTCGCGGCGTTTCTGATCGCGTGGCTTTTATCCGTTCCGGTGAGGTTTGCGTCGGAACGGATGCACATAAAACGGAGTCTTGCGGCGGTCGTCATCGTATTTTTATTCTATGGACTTGTCGCGGTGCTCTTATATTTTCTCGGGAACAGGGTCGTGCTGCTGATTCAGGGGATTGGCGGGGAATTGACGGAATTTCTGTCGAATACCATCTTTCCGATGGTTCAGAATTTCTGTGGGTGGCTTGCCCGTCTTACGGGGGACGGGGAGGTATTTTCCGATGAGGCGGGGAATGCCGCGGTGCGCGCTGCCGGGCGGGAATCCGCACAGGCGATTTCGCAGGCGGGGCAGATGGTGTCCAGCGTTTCGGGGACAGTCATCGACGCTGTTTCGGGGGTTGCGGCAGGGATTCCGGGGGTGTGCATGAACGTGCTGCTCGCAGTCATTGCAACGGTATTCATGGAACTTGATTTCCCGGGGATTCTGCAGTTTTTGAGAAAGCAGGTGCCGAAGAAATGGCAGAATACGGTCTTTGGAATCAAGGATTATGTGATGGGAACGATGGGAAAGTGCGTGCTTTCCTATGTGCTGATTTTTATCATGACGTTTGCAGAACTCTCGGTCGGATTTCTGGTGCTGCAAATCGACGGAGCATTTGCAATCGCGTTCATCGTCGCCATTCTTGATATTCTTCCTGTGCTCGGGACGGGAACAGTGCTGATTCCGTGGGCGGTTATCGCGTTTGCAGGCGGCAATTTCAAAATGGGAATCGGCGTGATGGGACTTTATCTTATTATAACTGTGGTTCGAAATATTGTCGAGCCGAAGCTGGTCGGAGAGCAGATGGGGCTGTCTCCGGTCGTCATGCTGCCCTGTATGATCCTGGGACTGAACTTTTTTGGCATCGTGGGATTGTTCGGCGTGCCGCTTGCCGTGGCGTTTTTAAAGGATTTGAATGACCGCGGCGTGATTCATATTTTTAAATGTTGAAGCTCTCCGGCAAAACGTGTATAATAAGCAAAGACAATGCACGCGGTACACGAGGAGGCGAATAGATTCGTTTCCTGTTTAGATTGGAGAGAGAAATGGCAGAGAAGATTATTTTGACAGGCGACCGTCCTACCGGGAAGCTTCATGTGGGACATTATGTAGGTTCGTTAAAGAGAAGAGTGGAACTCCAGAATTCCGGGGAGTTTGATAAGATATTTATCATGATCGCGGACGCGCAGGCGCTGACCGACAATGCGGACAATCCGGCGAAGGTGCGCGACAATATCATGGAAGTGGCGCTTGATTACCTTTCGGTGGGCTTAGATCCGGCGAAGTCAAATATTTTTATCCAGTCCTATGTGACGGAACTGACGGAACTGACCTTTTATTACATGAATCTGGTGACAGTGTCCAGATTACAGCGCAATCCGACCGTGAAGTCCGAGATTCAGATGCGCAACTTCGAGGCGAGCATCCCGGTCGGGTTCTTCAATTACCCGATCAGTCAGGCGGCGGACATCACCGCATTTCACGCGACGACGGTTCCGGTGGGCGAGGATCAGATGCCGATGATCGAGCAGACCAAAGAGATCGTGCACAAGTTCAACTTTGTCTACGGCGATACGCTGACCGACCCCCAGATTCTTCTGCCGGACAATAAGGCATGCTTAAGGCTTCCGGGAACGGACGGCAAGGCGAAGATGAGCAAGTCGCTCGGGAATTGTATCTATCTCTCGGAGTCCGAGGAGGACGTCAGAAAAAAGGTGATGTCCATGTTCACAGACCCGGATCATATCCGCATCGAAGACCCGGGCAAGCTGGAAGGGAATACCGTATTTACTTATCTCGACGCGTTCTGCAATGACGCGCATTTTGCAGAATATCTTCCCGAGTACGCGAACCTTGACGAGCTGAAGGCGCATTATCAGAGAGGCGGACTCGGCGACGTGAAGGTGAAGAAGTTCCTAAATAGCGTGATGCAGGAGGAACTTTCCCCGATTCGCGCGCGCAGAAAAGAATACGAGCAGAGGATCGGCGATGTGTACGATATCTTAAAAGAAGGAAGCAAAGTAGCGAGGGAAGAGGCGGCGAAGACGCTTGCCGAGGTAAAGCACGCGATGAAGATCGACTATTTCGAGACGCCGGAGTTTTTGGAGGAGCAGCTTGCGAAGTACACGGAGTAGACGGTGAGACGGAAACAGAAAGCATTTCATAGGATGCAGGGATTGACAGAGACAAATGTAGATGTCAATCCTTGCATTTTTGTGTTATGATACGCAGAATTTATCACTCCGGAGAAAATAGTCCGGCTTATCCGCGCGGCAGCACCACCGAGAAGCATGCCCCGCCCTCCGGCGCATCGGTGACAAAGATCTTTCCGCGGTGCGCGGTCACGATCTCCTTTGCAATGCAGAGCCCGAGCCCGTAGTGATCTTTGCTCGTATGGGACTGCTCGGCGCGGTAGAAACGATCGAAGATCCGCGTCTTATCATCGTCCGGCACGCCGCAGCCGCTGTCTGACACCGTAAAGCGGATATACTTTGCGGCAGAATGCGCTGTTTGGCCGTTTGCCGCATCATAGGAGAGCGAGAGCGTCACCGTACCGCCTGCCGGGGTGTAGGAGAGCGCGTTGTCGAGCAGGACGGACAGTACCTGTCCGATGCGGTCCGCGTCCAGGGAACAGGTTGGGGAAGCGTCGTCCGGCAGCGTAATCTTTAGGGAAATGCCCTTGTCCGCAGCGAGCAATTCGTATTTCTCGTAGGCGGCAAGCAGCAGTTCGTCCGGCTGGCAGGGTGTCTCGTGAAGGGAGAGCGAGCGGGCGTCGGAGTTCGTGAGGATGAGCATGTCGGAGACGAGCCGCTGCATACGGAGATTTTCCTGCATCAGAATGGACATAAAATGTGCGCGGTCGGCGTCGCCGCTCGCCTTTTGGAGCGCTTCGATTCCAGAGCGCATCACGGCGAGCGGCGTGCGCAGCTCATGAGATGCCGAGGCGACAAACGCGGACTGCCGTTTTACGTTCTCTTCCAACGGGCGCAGCATATACCCGGTGAATTGCCACGAAAATGCCGTGAGCAAAAGCAGGGCGAGCAGGTCGGCGAAAAAGAAGGCAAGCCGCTGGAAGAGAAGCTGTCCATTCTGCGCCGTGCGCGGGTAAAAGAGCAGGAAGGAGAGTGTGCCGTGCGCTTTTGAAACCGTTCCGGCGGAGACATAATAGGAAGTACCCGAGGCGCCGGAGAGCGTAAATTCGGCATGCTGCGCAAGCTGTCTGCCCGAAGATGAGAAGATGTTAAGCCCGAAGGAATCGGCGGCTGTCTGGACGGCAAGGCGCACATCCTCCCCTGTGGCGGTGCGGTGTGCTCCGCCGAGCTGCTGCAGATAGAGCGGGGAGCCGTTGTCATAGAGCAGCAGTTCGAAATGGTTCTTTTCCGCGAGCTGGTTCACCCACTGCAGCGAGATAACGTCCTGCAGCTGCAGATGCGTGAGAACGGAATTTGTCTCGTTTTGGAAGGAGGCGTAATGATTTTTCTCCAGGCTTTGTTCTGAAATCCAAAGGCAGAGCAGTGTCAAAAGAATAAGAATCATTCCTGTGACTGCCGCACAGAAAAACGTCATTTGACGGTGTAATTTATGAAACATCTGGTATCTCCAATCGGTAGCCTACGCCGCGGATCGTAGAGAGCGTCAGAATGCTGCCTACGGTGTGAAGCCGCTTGCGCAGAAAGTGAATGTAGGTGTCGAGATTGCTCTCCTCCACGGCGGCGTCCGCGCCCCAGACGCGTGAGAGCAGGACCATGCGCCGCAGCACGGCGTCCGGCTCCCTTAAGAAGACTTCGAGCAGCCGTCCTTCGCGCCCGGAGAGGAGCAGGCTTCCCGCAGGACCGAAAAGTTCGCGCATGCCGGGATCGTAGGAAATATCGCCGTAAGAAAGTGTCTCGTGTGTCTCCCATTTGCCGCTGCGGCGTCCGAGCGAGCGGATGCGCGCCATAAGCTCCTCAAAGGCAAAGGGCTTCGTCAGATAATCGTCCGCGCCCGTGTCCAGTCCTTCGATGCGGTCATAAAGCTCGCCGAGCGCGGTGATCATGATCACGGGGGTATGTACGCCTGCGTTTCTTGCCTTCTTTAACACGAGGAGCCCGTTCATTGTGGGGAGCATCCGGTCTAAGAGGATGAGGTCGTAGGCGTCCTGTATGAAAAGGTCAAGCCCGTCTCTGCCGTCGTGGCAGAGCTCCACCTCATGTCCTTCGCGCTTTAGCTGAAAGCTAAGCGTATCGCAGAGATTCATGTCGTCTTCAATCAGTAAAATTCTCATGTCCTGTCTCCGTTTTGATAGAATGTATAGCCATATGGCCCATCATGTATTTTCCCATGTATCTTATCACAATTATCTTAAAAAAATCTTTAAGAGAAACAAAAAATTAAAGAGAGCGTTAAAGAAAAATTAAAGGAACTCCTGTTATGATAAGACTGTAGACAAAAAGAAATGTTTAAGACGGGAGATGCAAATATGAGGATTCATAGGAGAAAAAAACAAATCGGGATTTTGCTTGCCGCCACATTGCTGCTTGGAATCATAAGCGGCTGCGGGGAGAACGGGGCGTCCGGGAGCGCGGTGTCCGGGCAGACGGAGGACGTTGGCGCAGGGACAGGCAAAGACGCCGGGAAGGACTCCGCCGGAAGAGGGCGTTTTATGGAGTCGGAGGTGACGCTTCCGGAAGGCGTTTCTAATATTATGGCGGTTGAGCAGCTTGTGGACGGCAGCATCGCGCTCTTCGGGAGCGACAAGGAGCGGATGCAGTTTTTGACGGCGAAGACAGACGATCTCGGTGAGAACTGGGAGGTACAGAAAATTACAGACGATTCGCTTGATACGGCGGGCTATATCGACAGCTGCGCCATGGACAAAGACGGAACGGCGGCGCTGCTTATCACTTCCTTGGATGGCGCGGGAGGAATAAGCAGCCGGATCTGTTATGTGGGGGCGGATGGAGCCGTAAGCTGGCAGGAACTGACGTGGTCAGAGGAGCAGGCGCCCTATCTGTGGGAATTGAGATTTGACGCGGCGGGAGATTTGCTCGGTCAGAGCACAGTCGGAACGATCTACAAGATAGACCGCGGGACAGGAACCTGCACCCCGCACTGTGATACGGAAGGCGCATATTCTTATTACTTCGGAGTGGCGGGAAATCTGGTGTTTGTAGTGGCAGGGGCGGAGGGCGTGCTCTGCTATGACGCGGCGGACGGAAGTCTGGTGGAAGAGAACGGAGCGTTAAATGAAATTCTTCTCTCAGACGGTTCTCTTTCCGACGGCTCGGTAGAGTATATGTCGATCGTATTCCACGAAGGAACCAAAGAAGGACAGACCATATATGCCAACCATGACGGAATCTTTTCTTATATGCAGGGCGGCAGCGTAAGCGAGCAGCTTGTAAACGGCGCATTGACGACGCTCGGAGATACGACGGGAGCTTTCACCGCCGTGCTGATGCCGGACGAGGAACATTTTCTTGCTGCGGTCACAGACGGCAGAGGCGAGCATAAGCTTTTGAAATATTCTTACGATAAGGACGCGCTCTCCATGCCGGAAAAGGAACTAAAGGTCTATGCGCTTAACGATTCGGCATATCTGCGCCAGGTGATCTCAAGCTATCAGCGTGCGAATCAGGATGTGTACGTCAATCTGCAGATCGGGATGACGGGTGAGGACGGCGTGACGGCGGAAGATGCACTGCGAGCGCTGAATACGGATATTCTTGCGGGAAACGGGCCGGATGTACTGATTCTGGACGGTATGCCGGCAGACAGTTACATCGAGAAAGGGATGCTGGCAGATCTTACGCCGCTTGTGGAGGAGCTTCGCGCCGGGGACGGCGTTTTTGAAAATATCATCGCTCCCTATGAGCAGGATGGAAAAATTTATCAGATTCCGGCGCGCTTTTATTTATCGGTAATCATAGGAGAACAGGAGGCGGTGGAATCCGGCGCGACGCTTTCCGGACTCTGTGACTATGCAAAGATGCTTAAGGAGAGCGGCATCGAAAAAATTTTTGGCGGGCAGTCCGCAGAAAGCTTACTTGAGAGCCTCTATGCGGCGGATGCGGCAAAGCTGTTCGACGGAAGCGGTGCGGTGGACAGTGAGGAGCTTTTTGCATGGCTTGGGACGGCAAAGCAGTTGTACGATCTGGAGGAACACATAGAGGATGGAGCCGTGGTTTCTTATGTCGGCTATGGAATTTCGCTGCATGATTCGGAAAATGCGTTTGGCATTCTGATGGGAGAATGCGAGCTCAGCATGGGAACACTGACGAGTCTGGCAATGCTGCCTACCATGCTTGCCGCCGTTCATGAGGCGGGGGTGACTTACGGCCTTCTGGACCGGGACGCAGTCAGAAGCTTTGTCCCATATCAGAAAGTGGGAATCATAAGCGGTACGTCTTATATGGAAGAGGCCAAAGGTTTTGTGCGCACTATGCTTGGCAGTGAATGTGGTCAGTCGACGGAAAACGGCTTTTCGGTGAACCGTGCGGCATACAGCGCGGCAAGTGAAGCGGTACAGGAACTGTATGGCGACGGGGCAGGCGTTGCGGTATCGACCGACGACGGAATCAGTCTGGAAGTGGCACTTAACCCGCCGACGAACGAGGAGATGACGGCATTTACCGATTTGCTCGAGAGCCTTGATACGCCGTCAGATACGGATTCGGTGATAGAAGAACTGATTATGGAGCAGGCGAAGAGCGCTCTTGCGGGAGAAAAATCGGTGGAGGATGCGTGTGCGGAAATTGAAAAAAAAGTCAGCCTGTACCTGGCGGAGTAAGCGCGGACGCAGAAAATTAACCGGACTGTTGTTCGTGCTGCCGCATCTGACCGGAGTGCTTCTGTTTTACCTTATTCCGTTTCTGGATGTGGTACGGCGTTCCTTCGCGCGGTTTGACGGAAGCTTTTTCGGACTGGGAAATTATCGCAATGTACTGTCGAACGAAGCTTTTTTGCTTGCCGCGCGAAATACGTTTCGTTTTACGGCGGTCTGTATTCCGCTGCTGTTTGCGCTCGCGTTCGCGCTCGCCCTGCTGCTTCGGCGGGCGGGGACACGCGCAGGGCGCTATAAGAGCGCGCTTCTGCTCCCGTTTGCGGTTCCCGCGGCAAGCGTAGTCCTGCTCTGGCGCGTCCTCTTTGACACGAAGGGGCTGCTAAACGGTTTACTTGATGCGCTTGGCGCGGCAGGCTGCGATTGGATGAATACGGGAAGCGCGTTCTATGTGCTTGTGGGAAGCTATCTCTGGAAAAATACAGGCTATGTCGTGATTCTGTTTCTGGCGGCGCTTTCCCAGGTCCCGGAGACGCTCTACGAGGCGGCGCGCATGGACGGCGCGGGACGGCGGGCAATTTTTCGGTACATAACGCTTCCTTGTATCCGCAATACTTCGTATACAATCTTTGTGCTTTCTCTTTTGAATTCCTTTAAGGTATTCCGTGAGGCGTACCTCGTTGCGGGAAGCTACCCGCAGGAAGATATCTATCTGCTGCAGCATGTGTTCAATAACTGGTTCTTAAATATGGACGTCGATAAGATGGCGGCGGGGGCGGTGCTGCTCGCGCTTGTCGTAAGCGCAGGAACCGGAGCGTTGGAGCGCGTGTGGCAGGATGGGGAGGTGTGAAAGCGTGACGAACATATCGACAGGAGAAAAAAGCGGGAAAAGGCGCGGCGGGAAAATTCTGACAGAGCTTTGCCTTGCCGTCGCAGCGATTATTATGGTAAGCCCGGTACTTTTTCTTGTGACGGGCAGTCTGACGGGAACGGCGGAAGCGAAGGAGTATCTCGGTCCGGTGCTGTCAGATGCGAAAGGGCTCGCGGTGTGGCGGCTGATTCCGCGCTATCCGACCCCGGGAAATGTGGTCGCTCTGTTCTTTGATTCCCCGGAATTTTTTAAAATGTTCTGGAACACGATGCTTCTTGCGGCAGGAACGCTTGCGGGACAGCTCCTGTTTGCCGTGCCGGGAGCGTGGGGGCTTGCGCGCTACCCGTTTCCCGGGAGAGGCGTCATCTACAGGCTCTATATTCTTTTGATGATGATGCCGTTCCAGGTGCTTATGCTCCCGGAATATCTGGTGTTAGATGATATGGGGCTTTTTGATACGCCGTGGTCCGTGCTGCTGCCGGCTGTTTTTTCCGCGTTTTCGGTGTTTCTGATGTACCGCTTTTTTTCGGAAATACCGGAGGAGATCATCGAGGCGGCGCGCATGGACGGCGCGGGCGAGGTACAGATTTTTCTGCGGATCGGGCTTCCGCTCGGCATATCCGGCATTTTTTCTGCGCTTTTGCTGCAGTTTCTGGAGTGCTGCAATATGATCGAACAGCCGCTTGCGTTTTTGAAGGACAAATCGTTGTGGCCGCTTGCACTGTATCTGCCGGAGATTGATGCGTCGCGGATCGGGCTGGCGTTTGCGGCGTCGCTTGTGGCGCTGCTTCCGGCGCTGCTGCTCTTTATGATCGGGCAGGACTATCTGGAAGAGGGTATTGCGGCGTCAGCGTTAAAGGAATAGACGGAGGATGCGATGAGTAGGAAGGAAGAAACGAACAGCAGGAAAGAGACGGGCATCAACCGAAAAGCGGCGAGGTGTTTTGCAGTCTTCATGGTCGTCATGCTGGCTTTTACGGTAATCTCGCGGGCGGCGGATTCCCTTTTGGTGCCGCAGGTCGCGACAGAAGCGCCTTCCGCGAAGGTGATCGAGCATACGGTAAAGATGGAAGCCGTGGTGGAAGCATCGGCGGAGACGCCTGTTTTTGCCGAGGAGGGAATTCTCGTAGAAAGAGTGTTTGTTAAGGAGGGCAGCCAGGTGGAGGCGGGCGATGTTCTGGCGGAGGTACTGCCGGAGTCGCTTGCGGAGAAAATCGATGTGTTGTCTGATGAGATCGCCGCATTAAAGCTCACCAACGAGGCGCTTGCGGCAAATGAGGCGGCACAGGAGGCGGCGCGGGAGAAGAATGCGGCGCGGGCGAGCGAGGATTATGACCGCACCGTGCAGCAGCAGATGAATGACGTCGCGCTCGCGAAATCAGGGATGGACGCGGCGGAAAATGCGATTCATGAGATGGAAGCGCAGGATATGGCGGGCGCGTTTGCGGGGATGGACGAGCAGGAGAAAAAGCAGAAATCCGACGCGCTCTGGACGGATTTCTTCGCGAAGAAGGCGGCGTATGAGGCGGCGGTGCAAAACGCGCAGGCAGCCGCAGATATTGCAGAGCGCGCCGTGGAAGATGCAAGGGAACAGACAACTGTAGACAATACGCAGGAAATCAACGCTCTTTCCATTGCGAGGAAGGAGACGGAACTTAAAGCACTTGTGGCGCTGCAGGAGAACGGCGGGAAGATCACTGTGCCTGTCGGCGGAACCGTCACGGGGGTGTTTGCCGCGACGGGGCAGCGGACGCCGGATACCGCGTCGTTTCTCGTGGCGCAGGCGGGGGAGAACATCCGCCTTACCGCGCAGATTTCGAAAGATGAAGTAAAGTATGTAAGTGTGGGGGACGAGGCGGCAGTGCAGAAGGGTACGGAAATGCAGGATGGCTACAGGGTGAGCGCAGTGCAGCAGAAGCAGGACGGAAGCTATGAGGTTTCCATTGTCTGTGAGGAAAATGCAAAAGATACCGGAGAAAAAGCGGAGAACTGGAACCTTGGCGGTACGGTGGAAGTTACCGTGACAAAGCAGTCCAGGCGGTATTCTGTGGCGGTTCCAACGGCGGCGCTCCATGTGGAGCAGAACGGGACGTATGTCTATGTGGTGGATGAGCGCGACAGCGTGCTGGGTGCGGAACTTTTTGCGAGGAAGGTACAGGTGAGCGTTTTGGAGAAGAACAGCCAGTACGCCGCGGTAGCGGAAGGGTTGCTTGGCGGGGAAGATCAGGTCATCGTTGATTCGGACCGTTATGTGGAGGAAGGCGGCAGGGTGCGCCTTGCGGAACAATGAGGCGGCGGGATGGGGCGGATGCGCTTCTTAGGACAATGAGTCGGCTGTGTGTGCTGCTCGCTGCGGTATGCTTCCTTGTCTATGGTCTGACCGCCATACGGACGGCGGACGCGCGCTCCGGGGGCGTGCTGCTCGCGGCGGCGGAGCGGGAAAATGTGCCGGATGCGGCAGGCGTAGAGCGGATGCGGGAAGAGGAGGCACAATGCGAGGAGCCGCTTGGCTTTACGGCATGGTCGCAGCGGGAAGAGACGGTTATGGCGCTGGATGGATGCCGTAGGGTGCAGACGAATGTCATTAGGATTTTCGGTTCTTCCGAATATCTGATCCCTTATGGAAAAATTTTACAGGAGGGGGATGAAGAAGGCTGTCTGATCGGGGAAAAAACAGCAGAAACGTTGTTTAGAAGCCATAACGTCACGGGGCTTTTCGTCTCGTGCGGCGGGCGGGAGTATGTTGTGCGCGGCGTGCTGCCCGCACCGGGGGAGCTTCTTGTGATAGCGGGGGAGGAGACGGAAGCTTACGACCATATCACACTGGAGGTACGCGGCGGCAATGAGAGGACTGCGGCGGAAAAGTTTCTTGCACGGCACGGACTGTCGATGCAGTGCGTGAACCGGGCGGGCTTTCGGAAGACCTTTTCCCTGACGGAACTGTTGCCCGTGGGCTGGTCGGATTTTGCGGGCTGGAAACAGAACTTTGCGGCGTGGAGGGAGAACGTGAGGCAGCAGGAGAAAATAGTGCCGAGCGTCTTTGAACTGGAGGCGGAGGAACAGAGAAATACAGCGGTCACTGAGCTTGCGTTGGGAGCGCTGCTGTTTGTCTATTCGTCTTTAGGTTTGGGCTTTAGATTTTTTAAAATCTGACCGATATATAACATGATAAAAGGAATTATCATATGGTCACGGATGCAGCAGGATGCGTCTGGCAGAGAAGAAAGGACAGGGATGTAGAGATGGGACAGTTGAGCAGCAACAGCGCCGTTGGAACCTACGCGGCGGATTATCAGTACCGTGCGAACAAGACGGAGACAGATAAGACGAAGGAGAGCGGCAGCGCGGAGAAGAAGAGCCGCGTGTACGGAAGGACGATCGGCACGCCGGAGCTTTCCGAGAAAGCAAAGAAATATTATGACAAGCTTAAGGCGAAGTTCTCCAACATGGATTTTATTCTGGTGTCGCCGGACAAGAAGGAAGAAGCGGAACGCAACAAGGGCATGTATTCAAGCGCAAAAGAGCTTTTGGTGCTCATCGATTCCGACAAGATCGAGAAGATGGCGGAGGATGAGGCGTACCGTTCCAAATATGAAGGAATCTTGAGCATGGCGTCGGCGCAGGTCGGTCAGATGAAGCAGGAGCTTGGCGCAAGGGGAAATGCGGTCAGCTCAGTCGGTATGACATTTGACGATCATGGAAACGCATCGTTTTTTGCAGTTGTAGATAAGTCATTGGCGAAACAGCGCGAGCGTATCGATGAGAAGCGCGCCGAGGCGAGAGAGGACAAGAAGGAAGCTGCGAAGAAGGCAGAGGAGAAAGCAAAGAAGGAAAATGGTGCAGACAAGAGCGACGCGGTGACAGTCACAGCGTCTTCGTGGGAGGAGCTTTTGCACAAGATCGACCGCGTGCTCTATGACGATCGCGCCGATTCCGTGATGACGGATGCGGAGAAGAAGATCGGTCAGTCCTTCGATTATACAATTTAAAACGACGGTACATAAAGGGGCGTCGGGAATGCACGAGCTGCATCTCCCGGGAGCCCCTTTTTTCGCGGAAATTCTTAAGAAAAATTAAGAAATTTGTCAATAAAAAAATAACAAAATAATTTTATATATGGTATAATGTGCGCGTACGCAATGAGCAGTGCCATAGCAAGGAAAGAGGAAAATAGATTGGAACATGTGTTGGAATATTTCGAGCAGACAGCCGCGCGCTGCGGCGGCAGGACTGCGGTGGACGATGGGGAGCGCTGTTATTCATGGGGGGAACTTCTTGATACGGCGCAGAGAATTGCATCGTCTTTTGTAGAGCGGCGGGACTGGCGCAATCAGCCGGTCGGTATTGTGATGGACAAGAGTATAGACGCGATTGCGGCGTTCCTCGGCTGTATGTATGCCGGAGCATTCTATGTATTGGTCAATCCGGAGTATCCGAATGTGCGGATTGAGAAGATTTTAGATACGCTCGGAGCAGATTTGCTTATTATGGACGCAAAATACAAGGACAAGATCAGGGAATGCGGATATCGGGGAACTCTGCTGGATATAGAAGAGGCGAAACGAGGGGAAGTGCGTGGGGAAGCGCTCGCGGCGGTGCGGCGCGGTGCGACGGACACGGATCTTTTGTACGGTATTTTTACCTCAGGCTCGACGGGGACGCCGAAATGTGTGGTTGCAAACCATCGGGCGGTCTGCGATTTTATCGGACAGTTCGTCGGGTTGTTCGGGTTCACGGAACAGGACATCATTGGCAATCAGGCGCCGTTAGATTTTGACGTGTCGGTCAAGGATCTCTATACGGCGTTTTTTACCGGAGCGACGCTCGTGCTGATTCCGAAGCATATGTTTTCGATGCCGCCGTCGCTTTTGGATTTCCTGTGCGAAAAGCATGTGACCTCCCTGACGTGGGCAGTCTCGGCGTTATGCATCGTGACGACCCTAAGAGGGTTCGAGTACCGGATTCCGAATGAGGTGCGGCGTGTATTGTTCAGCGGCGAGGTGATGCCGTATAAACACCTTGCGGCCTGGAGGGAGGCGCTGCCGGACGCCGTGTTCGTGAATCTGTACGGACCGACGGAGATTATCTGCAACTGTACCTATTATCGGGTGACGGGGAAGGAGCCGGAAGATATGCCGCTTCCGATTGGCGGGGCGTTTCCTAACCGGCGTGTATTTCTTTTGGATGAGAACGGAAACGAGGTGAGGGAAGCGGGAAAACCGGGAGAAATCTGCGCTGCGGGTACTTCTCTGGCGTCGGGATATTACAATAACCCCGAGGCGACGGAAAAAGGCTTTACCCAGAATCCGCTCAATCCGTATTATCCCGAACGGATTTACCGCACGGGAGATATCGGCTCTTACAATGAGGCGGGCGTTCTCTGCTTTTCGGGGCGGAAGGATTTTCAGGTGAAACGCATGGGACACCGCATCGAGCTTGAGGAAATACAACTCACGCTTGAGAAGGCGGACGGTGTGGAACGCGTCTGCGCCGTGTACGGTGAGCAGGAGGGGAAGCTCGTGGCATTCTATGTCGGCGCTGCCGATAAGAAGGAACTGCGCCGGGCGGCGAGAGAGCAGATGCCGGGTTTTATGATACCGGATATGATTATGCAGGTGGAGCAGATGCCGCTGACCAAGAACGGCAAGATTGACAGGGCTGCGCTTTGGAGCCGCTATAAGGAGGAAAAGAAGAAACGATGACACAGGAGCAGGCAGAACACATGACACAGGAACAGGCAGAATGCGTAACGGCAGAATTTGGCACGCCGTTGTATCTGTTCAATCTCGATGTGCTTCGGGAAGATATCGCGGCAATGAAAGCGGTGCTGCAGAATGAAGTATCACTTTGCTTTGCAATGAAAGCAAATCCGTTCCTTGTAAATGAAATGGCGGATCAGGTCGATCGTATTGAGGTGTGTTCCCCGGGGGAACTGCGTATTTGTATCGAGCAGGAGATTCCGATGGCTAAGGTAGTGCTTTCGGGAGTGCTAAAGGAAGAGAGCGACATAGAGGAACTTCTTTCCGTCAGGGAGCTTCCGCTCTTTACGGCCGAGTCAAAGGTACAGGCGGCGATGCTTCGCCGTATGGCGGAAACCGGAAAACGTAAAATAGAGGTTCTCCTCCGGCTCACGAGCGGCGATCAGTTCGGAATGGATGAGACGGAGCTTCTTGAAACCGCAGAGGAACTTTCGGACAGCGCGTTTGTTGCGGTGCGCGGTATTCACTTTTTCTCTGGAACGCAGAAGCGCAAGAGCGAACAGATCAGAAAAGAACTGCTGATGCTGGACGGGGTCTGCGCGCGTTTTAAGGAGCGCACGGGAAATGCGGTTTCGCATCTGGAATACGGACCGGGATTTGGTATAGAGTACTTTCAGGGAACGAAGGCGTGGGGGAGGGCGGAAGCGCTTGGCGCGCTCCGTGACGCGTACGAGTGTGCAAAAGCCCTCACGTTTGGCGGTACGGTCACGTTCGAGATGGGGAGATTTCTCACAGCGATGTGCGGCAGTTTTGTGACCCGCGTGCGCGAGGTGAAGGAGAACGGCGGCACGCGCTACTGTCTGGTGGACGGTGGAATGCACCACATCCATTATGACGGACAGGTCATGGCGATGAAGACGCCGTACTGTGCGCAGATTCCGGCAAGAGCGGACGAGGAGGAAGCGGATTACTGTATCTGCGGGGCATTGTGTTCGGTAAATGATATCCTGATCCGCAAATATCCGCTGCGCGGCATCTGTCCCGGCGATCTGCTGGTATTTGAGCGGACGGGGGCGTATTCCATGACGGAGGGAATGTCGCTGTTTTTAAGCCGTGACCTTCCGGCGGTGGTATGTTACAGTAAGGACGGCGGCTATGAACTGCTGCGGAGACAGACGTCCGGCTATCCGCTCAATATGCGGATGCCAAAGAATAAAGCAGATGCAGGGAAACTGTAAGACAAAATAAAGTTACAATAAAAAAGTTAAAAAAGAGGGAGATTAAGATTATGGAAGAATTACTTGAGATTTTAGAGGAAATTAACCCTGATGTGGATTATGAGACATGCACGACATTGATAGACGATCATATTCTGGATTCGTTCGCAATTCTGTCGCTTGTGTCCGAGCTTGAGGATGCGTTTGACGTACAGGTATCGCCGGGCGATATGGTCGCGGAGAATTTCAATTCGGCGGAGGCGATCTGGAAGATGGTACAGAGACTGGAGGAAGAGGGCTGACATGGCTTATCACACATTATTGTATCTGCTGGTCTTTCTTCCGCTGGTGCTGATTCTCTATCAGTTCGTGCCCGGGAAGTTCCGTCCGGCGGTACTGCTTGCCGCCGGATATGTATTCTTTTTTTCGTTCAGCAGGCTGTTGTTTTTCTATCTGATCGGTGCGACGGTGGTCATGTATACGGCGGGACTTTTGATCGACGGAATGCAGCAGCGCTTTAAGGAGCAGAAAAAGGGGATGGAGCGCGTTGAGGTAAAGGCGCTGAAAAAGCGGGTGACAGCAAGAGAGCGATGGATCGTGGCAGGGGGCGTCGTGCTGCTTGTCGGAGTGCTTGCGGTAGTCAAATATTATAATTTCTTCGCGCAGAATCTGACGGAACTTTTGCATCTGTTCTCCGTACAGGGAGGGTTAAAGACAATTACGTTCCTGCAGCCGATCGGGATATCTTTCTATACGCTTCAGGCGGTAAGCTACATAGTGGACGTCTATGAAGGAAAGATACGGGCGGAGCGCAATTTCGGAAGGGCTGCGCTTTATATGGCGTTTTTTCCGCAGATTATGGAAGGCCCGATCGCGAGATACGAGCAGACGGCTGCCGCGCTCTGGCAGGGAGCGCCGCTTTCCTACCGAAATCTGTCGATGGGAGCACAGCGCATTCTCTGGGGAATGTTTAAGAAAATTGTGATCGCAGACCGCCTCAACGTGGCGGTGTCTGATATTTTTACGTATTATCAGAACTATGACGGCGCAATTCTGGCGCTTGGTGCGGTCGCATATACGACGCAGCTTTACAACGAGTTTTCCGGCTGTATGGATATCGTCATCGGAACGGCGGAGATGTTTGGCATTGTATTGCCGGAGAATTTCAGACAGCCGTTCTTGTCAAAGAACGTATCGGAGTTCTGGCGCAGATGGCATATGACGCTGGGTGCGTGGCTTAAGGATTACATTTTTTACCCGATCTCACTTTCCGGCTGGGTGAAAAAGCTTGGAAACCGCACGAAGGAGCGGTTCGGAAAACATGGTGCGAAAATTGTAGTTTCAGTTGCGGCGCTTTTTCCGGTGTGGCTGACGAACGGTCTGTGGCACGGACCGCAGTGGAGCTATATTTTCTTTGGAATGTACTATTTTGTGCTGATTATGGCAAGTATCGCAGTGGAACCGCTGACAGCCCGTTTTCATGGACGGTATCAGGGGCTGTCCTCACATCCGGGGTATCGGGTATTTCAGATCGTCCGCACGACGTTTCTGGTTATTATCGGAGAATTGATTTTCCGCTCGCCCGGTCCGACACAGGCGCTTGCGATGTTAAAGCAGATTTTTACGAATTTCCATATCAGTGCGCTCTTTAGCGCGCCGATGGCGGAGCTTGGACTGGATCTGCAGGATACGGCGCTTATTTTTGTCGGAGTCGGGATCGTGTTCGTTGTCGGACTGCTCCACGAGAGGGGAATCCATATCAGGGAGCGTGTAGAAAAGCTGCCGACGCCGCTTCGCTGGCTCAGCTATTATGCGCTGATTCTGGGGAGTCTGATCTTCGGCGCATACGGGGACGGCTATCTGGAAGTCGACCTGATCTATGCGAATTTTTAGCGCGGCAACGAGCCAGGCAGCCGCATTTTCCTTCGGAAAACAGGGAGGATTGAGATGAAAAGGGAAAGTAAATTAATAAGATGCTTCTTATTTTACGGTATTTTTGCAGGGATACTTGCGGTACTTTCCGTACTGTTCTATCCCAAGAGCAATACGATTGAGGCGGGGGTCCCGGAACGCGACATAAAGCTGTCCGGTATTTTCGGCGCGCCGGAGAATTCTGTGGATGTTGTTTTTCTGGGGGACAGTGTGACTTACACTTCGGTCGCTCCGCTGCAGATGTGGGATGAACAGGGAATTGCCTCCTATGTCTGTGCGCAGTCCGGGCAGAAAGTGACGGAAGCTTACTATTGGCTCAAGAAGATTTATGAGAAGCAGACGCCAAAGCTCCTCGTGCTCGAGGCAAATATACTTTATAATTACGATCGCTTCGAGGAGGAGACAAACGCTGCACTGGAAACGCATCTCGGTTATTATATACCGATTTTTAAGTATCATAACCGCTGGAAGAACCTGAACGCGGATGACTTTCTTCTGAAGTTTGAGAAGGTGGGAAGGGATTTTGCGCGGGGTTATGTCGAAAAGACCGGAGCACAGGCATATTCCGGCGGTTCCTATATGAAGCAGGGACGCAAGGTCGATGAAATCGATGAGGTAGCGGAATTTTATCTTGATGGGATCAGAAAGCTCTGTGAGGAAAACGGGACCACACTTGTGATTGTGAGCGTTCCGTCTCCGCGCAACTGGAATTATGCCCGACATAATGGAGTGGAGGCTTATGCGAAGGAGCAGAACCTTCACTATCTGGACATGAACCTGCACACAAAGGAGATGGGAATTGACTGGCGGATTGATACGCTGGACGCCGGAGATCACATGAACGAGGTGGGTGCAGAGAAGGTGACCGGATATCTGGGAGAATATCTGAAAGAGGAATTTGTGCTTGTAGATCACCGCGCAGACCCTAAATATGAGATATGGAATGAAAATGCGGACGATTTTGAGGAGCAGTGAGGGCTGATTTTTCAAATCCCAAATTATTTCTTAACAAATAAAGGCAATTCATGTTATATTATACTTGCACCTTGCGGGTGTATCATGTATGATATTCCATGAGTTGCTTTCTTTATTTACCGGGAAGCAGGAGAATGCGGCAGCCGTTTTGTCCGCATTGTGATTGAGGAGGACACGGGCATTATGGAAAATGAGAATGTCTCAAAGAATTTTATTGAACAGATCATTGACAAGGACATAGAGGAGGGGCATTGTAAAGTCGTTCACACCAGATTCCCACCGGAACCGAATGGTTATCTGCACATTGGACATGCGAAGTCGATTCTTTTGAATTACGGGCTGGCACAGAAGTATGGCGGAAAGTTCAATCTCAGATTCGACGATACGAACCCGACGAAGGAGAAGACGGAATTCGTTGAAGCCATTACCGAGGATATCAAGTGGCTCGGAGCAGACTGGGAGGACAGGCTCTTTTTTGCATCGGACTATTTCGACCAGATGTATGAGGGAGCGGTAAAACTGATACAAAAAGGCAAGGCGTACGTGTCCGATCTCTCTGCGGATGAGATCAGGGAGTACCGCGGAACACTGACCGAGCCGGGAAAAGAAGATCCTTACAGCACGCGGAGCGTCACGGAGAATTTAAAGCTTTTTGAAGAGATGAGGGAAGGAAAATATGCGGACGGTGAGAAGGTGCTTCGCGCCAGAATCGACATGTCGTCCTCCAACATCAATATGAGAGATCCGGTCATCTACCGCGTGGCGCATATGGCGCATCACAGAACCGGAGATAAATGGTGCATTTACCCGATGTACGATTACGCGCACCCGATCGAGGATGCGATCGAGGGCATTACGCATTCGATCTGTACGCTGGAGTTTGAGGATCACAGACCGCTCTACGACTGGGTGATCGCCGAGGTCGGTGCGGATATGCGCCCGGATAAGGAGGATATGGCTCCGAGACAGATTGAGTTTGCAAAGCTTTATCTCACGAACGTAGTAACAGGGAAACGTTATATCAAGCGTCTGGTCGAGGAGGGCATCGTGGACGGCTGGGATGACCCGCGTCTGGTGTCGATCGCGGCGCTTCGGAGAAGGGGATTTACGCCGGAGTCGCTCAAGATGTTCGTGGATCTGTGCGGTATTTCCAAAGCGAACAGTTCCGTGGATTATGCGATGTTAGAGTATTGCATCCGTGAGGATCTCAAGATGAAGAAGCCGCGTATGATGGCAGTGCTCGATCCGGTGAAGGTCGTCATTGACAATTACCCCGAGGGGCAGACGGAGTATCTTCCGGTCGTTAACAACCTTGAGAATGAGGCGCTCGGCTCGCGTGAGGTTTCGTTTTCCAGGGAGCTTTACATCGAGAGAGAAGATTTCATGGAGGAGCCGCCGAAGAAGTATTTCCGTATGTTCCCGGGCAATGAAGTACGTCTGATGAATGCATATTTTGTGACCTGCAACAGCTTTGAGAAGGACGAAAACGGCAGGGTGACGGTCATTCATTGTACCTACGATCCGGCGTCGAAGGGCGGTAACAGTCCGGATGGCAGAAAGGTAAAGGGTACGATTCACTGGGTGGATGCGGCGCATGCGGTGAATGCGACCGTGCGGCTGTATGAGAATATCGTGGATGAGGAGAAGGGCGTGTACAATGAGGATGGCAGTCTGAATCTGAACCCGAATTCCCTTACGGTATTGGAGAACTGCATGGTGGAGGAGAAGCTTGCGGGGGCGAAGGCGTACGACAGCTTCCAGTTTGTGAGACAGGGTTTCTTTAACGTGGACGTAAAGGATTCTTCGCCGGAACATCTGGTGTTTAACCGGATTGTGTCGCTGAAGAGTTCATTTAAACTGCCGACAGCGTAAGCTGTTTATATATTTAGGAGGAATATCTATGAATTTATTATCTGGATTGGAGAAGTTTGGTTTAAAAGCGGAAGATACGACGAATCTCTTTGAAGAAGAGAAGAAGGTCGCGGTGGCGGCCGACGGAACAAAGACGGAGGAGGCGCCTGATGAGAATAGTTTTCTTTTGGATAAGGCGATCCGCTGTACTGTATGCGATAAGGTATTTAAGGCGAAGATGGTCAAAAGCGGCCGTCTTAAGAGATTGGAATCCGACATGGATCTGCGTCCGCGTTACGATGGAATCGACACCTTGAAATACAGTGTCGTATCTTGCCCGTATTGCGGATATACGGCAATCAACCGTTATTTTGAACATCTTTCCTCTATGCAGGTGAAGATGATCAAAGAGCAGGTATGCTCGAAGTTCAAGCCGGACGGGAGCGTTGAGCCGACGCTGATCGATTATGACACGGCAATCGAGCGCTACAAGCTGTCTCTTTTCAATACGATTGCAAAGAAGGGTAAGACGAGCGAGAAGGCGTACACCTGTCTGAATCTGGCGTGGCTTCTGCGCGGCAAGGCGGAGACGTTAGACCCGTCGGCACAGCAGGAGATCAAGGAGTGCAAGGAGCAGGAGGAAGCGTTCTACGCGCAGGCGTTCGAGGGTCTTACCAAGTCGGTTTCCACGGAGACTTACCCGATCTGCGGCATGGACGAGTGTACGATGGATTATCTGCTCGCAACGATGGCATATCACTACAGGAAATTTGATATGGCGTCGAAATGTATTTCACGTATCATGCAGTCGGCTTCAGCCTCGAAGAAGATGAAGGATCGCGCGTATGAGTTAAAGGAACAGATCGTGCTGGAGATTAAGAAGAGCAAGCAGCAGTAATGATAGAGATCATGATTGACTTACAGGGGGGAGCGAAAGCTCCCCTCTACGAAAAAATATACGAATATATCAAGAATGAGATCGTGGAGGGAAGGATTGCGACGGGAGAAAAACTGCCGTCCACACGTCTTTTGGCGGGGAATCTTGCGGTGAGCAGAAGCACCGTGGAGATGGCTTACGATCAGCTCCTGGCAGAAGGGTACATAGAGGCCAAACCCTGCCGGGGCTTTTTTGTATGCGACGTTGCACAGCTCTACCGTCTGAAACCGGTGCACATCAAGTCAAGGGCGTCAGAGGAACGGCGCAGGGAAGAAGCCTGTGAGGTGGATTTTTCGCCGTACGCCATTGACACGCGAAGTTTTCCGTACAATATCTGGCGCAAAATCAGCAGAAATGTGCTGATGGATGACAATGAGGAACTGCTTTTTGCGGGGGATGGTCAGGGGGAATACGGGCTTCGCAGAGAGATCGCGGAATATCTTCATCAGGCGCGCGGCGTCAATTGCAGCCCGTCCGATGTGATCCTCGGGGCAGGAAATGAATATCTGGAAATTCTGCTTACGCAGATGCTGGGGAAGAAGAGGACGATATTGATGGAGAATCCCGGTTATCCGCAGGCGTACCGCACTTTCTGTAATATGGGGTATCGGGTGAAGACGGTCGCTGCCGCAGAGCAGGGCTTAAATGTAAAGACGGTGCGCGATATAGCGCCGGAGCTTGTATATATCATGCCGTCGCACCAGTTCCCGATTGGCTCGATCATGCCGCTTAAGGCGCGTCTGGAGCTGCTCGCATGGGCGGCAGAGAAAGAGGAACGCTATTTGATCGAGGATGATCACGACAGCGAGTACCGCTACCGTGGCAAGCCGATTCCTTCGCTTCAGAGCGTGGATGCGCAGGGGAAGGTGATTTATCTTGGGACGTTTTCTAAGAGTATCGCCCCGTCGCTGCGTATCAGTTATATGGTGATGCCGCCGCAGCTTGTCAGGTGTTATCGCGAGAACTGCGTTTTCTATTCGACGACGGTGCCGCGTATGCAGCAGGAGATATTAAAGGAATTTATCCGGAACGGACATTTTGAACGACATTTGAATAAAATGAGAGGGATTTACCGCAGCCGCCATGATTTCCTGCTCGGTGAATTGAAGAAAAGAAGCTGGGTCAGAAAAGTCAGCGGCGATCACGCAGGGCTGCACGTTTTGGTGGAGGTGGACACGCCGCTCACGGAGGAGGAGTTTTGCCAAAACGTGAGGAAGAGAGGCGTTGCGGTTTCGGGTTTGAAGGAATATGAGTTAGAGCGGGTACAAACTGGAACGGAAGCTGCGCCAGGCAGTGCGTATGGTGAGATTGCAGCGGGAAGTGCATATGCGGGAAGCAAAACTGCGGCAGATAGCATTTGTGGGGGAAAGGAAAGAAGGTTCCCCACGCTTCTGCTCGGTTATGGAAAGTTGGATGAAAGGGAAATCGAAAAGGGTCTGCGTGTGTTGGACGCTGTCTGTGAGGGCAGATAGGATGCAGCAGTTTTGTCACGGTGAATGCGGCAGAACGGAAATTCTTTTAGTATGCAATCGGAATTAAAAAAGCTCCGGTCGTTTGGTGGTGAAACGATCCGGAGCTTTTTGTACGGCTATTCTATTCGTACTTATTCTTCTCGCCGATTTCCTGCATGCGCATTGCGCGAACCTTGAGCGGCAGACCAAACAGAGTGATAAAGCCTTCTGCGTCGTGGTGATCGTAGAGATCTCCGGTCGTGAAGCTTGCTAAGGACTCGCTGTAGAGAGAGTACGGGGAGGTCGAGCCGGCTTTGATGATGTTGCCCTTGTAGAGCTTGAACTTTACTTCACCGGTCACGTATTCCTGCGTAGAGGTCACGAAAGCTTTCACTGCGTCACAGAGCGGTGTGTACCATTTTCCTTCGTATACTATCTGCGCGAGCTTGTTGCCCATATCCTTCTTAACGTCCAGTGTAGCGCGGTCCAATACCAGCTCCTCGAGCTGTTGATGCGCCTCCATGAGGATCGTTCCGCCCGGAGTCTCGTAAACGCCGCGGGACTTCATTCCGACAACACGGTTCTCAACGATGTCGATGATGCCGACGCCGTGCTTGCCGCCCAGACGGTTCAACTCACGAATGATGTCGGAGACTTTCATTTTCTTACCATTTACGGAGGTAGGAACACCCTTCTCGAAGGTCATGGTCACATACTCGCCCTCATCGGGAGCTTTCTCCGGGGAAACGCCGAGGACCAGAAGGTGGTCATAATTCGGCTCGCATGACGGATCCTCGAGTTCCAGACCTTCATGGCTGATATGCCAGATGTTGCGGTCGCGGCTGTAGCTGGAATCTGCGGAGAACGGGAGGTTGATGCCGTGCGCCTTGCAGTACTCGATCTCGGACTCGCGGGAATCCATTGTCCATTTGTCGTCTCTCCATGCTGCGATAATCTTAAGATCAGGAGCGAGAGCCTTGATTGCAAGCTCGAAACGAATCTGGTCATTTCCTTTTCCGGTAGCGCCGTGGCAGATTGCGGTAGCGCCTTCTTTTCTGGCAATCTCGACTAACTTCTTGCCGATCAGCGGACGCGCCATGGAGGTGCCGAGCAGGTATTTGTTCTCGTATACGGCGTTCGCCTGTACGCACGGCATAATGTAATCGTCGCAGAACTCGTCGATGATGTCTACAATGTATAACTTGGAAGCCCCGCAGGAGATGGCTCTCTCCTCCAGACCGTCAAGCTCTTCTTCCTGACCGCAGTCGATGCAGCAGCAGATAACCTCGTAATCGTAATTCTCCTTTAACCATGGGATGATGGCGGTCGTGTCGAGTCCGCCGGAGTAAGCTAAGATAACTTTTTCTTTCATGGGAAATATCCTTTCTTTGTAAAATTGTGAAGCGCACCGCATTGTGAAAAACAGCCGCGTGCGTTTCACTGACTGCAATCAATATACAACAAATGACGTGGAAAAGCAAGTGAAAAAATATACATATTTACTGAATGAAAATGCATAAACATGTACAAAGATGCCAGAACAGATATGAGGCGGGCATACAATATATAACGAAACGAAAAATATACTTTGGGAAAACTGTATGTAAAAAGTGAAATTGGTATTGCATAAAAAAATGAATAGATGTATAATTATGCAAAAATATTTCCGAGAAATTACAAAAAAGACTTTACTATGACAGGCAGGTAGACTAATATAAGAGAATAGAGCAATTTCGGAAGGTTGTATTTAGGAAAGGCGGAGAAAATATGATAAAGGCAGGGATTATCGGCGCGACCGGGTATGCGGGAAATGAACTGGTGCGTCTTCTGATGGGACATAAAGAGGTGGAGATCAAATGGTACGGCTCGAGAAGCTATATTGATGAGAAATATGCGAGGGTCTACCAGAACATGTTCGAGATTGTGGACGATGTGTGTCTCGATGATAATATGGAAGCTCTGGCAGAGCAGGTGGACGTCATTTTCACGGCGACGCCGCAGGGGTTTCTGGCAGGCGTGCTGACAGAGGAAATTTTGCAAAAGACGAAGATCATCGATCTGTCGGCAGATTTTCGTATTAAGGACGTCGCTACCTATGAAAAGTGGTATAAGCTTGAGCATAAGAGTCCCCAGTTTATTGAAGAAGCGGTCTACGGGCTCTGCGAGGTGAATCGCGAGAAGGTGCGCGGCGCGAGACTGGTGGCAAATCCGGGCTGTTATACGACCTGTTCGATCCTGACGGCGTACCCGCTTGTAGCTGAGGGGCTGATCGACCCGAACACGCTGATTATCGATGCGAAGTCGGGGACCTCGGGCGCGGGGCGCGGCGCGAAGCTGCCGAACCTCTTCTGCGAGGTCAATGAGAATATGAAGGCTTACGGTGTGACGAGCCACAGACATACGCCGGAAATCGAAGAGCAGCTCGGTTATGCGGCGGGAAGAGAAGTTACGGTTAATTTCACACCGCATCTTGTGCCGATGAACCGCGGTATTCTGGCGACGGAGTATGCCACGCTTGTCCGCAGGGCGGATGGAAGCCTGCCCTCCTATGAGGAAGTAAAAGCGGTCTACGACAAATATTATGCGAAAGAAAAGTTCGTCCGCGTCCTGGAGAAGGACGTCTGCCCGGAGACGAAGTGGGTCGAGGGAAGCAACTACGTGGATATCGGCTTTAAGATCGACGGACGTACCGGAAGAATCGTTATGATGGGAGCGCTTGACAATCTTGTCAAGGGAGCCGCGGGACAGGCAGTGCAGAACATGAACCTGCTGTTCGGATTTGACGAGGCGGAGGGACTGAACCTTGTACCGATGTTCCCGTAAAAAGATTATGATAGAAAAGGAATTAGAGATGGAGAATCAGAAAGTGATCATCCGTGTGATGACGATGGAGGATTTTGACGAGGTACATGCGCTCTGGATGGAGATCCACGGCTTCGGAATCCGCAGTATTGATGACTCGAGGGAGGGCGTGGAGCGTTTTCTGCGGCGCAATCCCACGACGAGCATGGCGGCGGTCGCAGACGGTAAGATTGTCGGGGCGATTCTTTGCGGGCATGACGGCAGAAGAGGCTGTCTCTATCATGTCTGTGTCAGGGAAGCGTACCGCAAGCACGGAATCGGGCAGAAGCTGGTGCAGGCGTGCCTGGAAGCGTTAAAGAGTGAGCAGATCAATAAGGTCAACCTGATCGCCTTTAAGAAAAATGAGGTCGGGAATCGCTTCTGGCAGGGACTCGGATGGACATTCCGCGAGGATGTCAATTATTACGAATGTATTATAAATGAGGATAATGTGACGATTTACAATCCGTAGAATGATGGAGGGTGTGAATTTATGAAACAGATCAAAGGCGGCGTGACCGCGGCAAAGGGTTTTAAAGCGGCAAGTACGGCGGCAGGAATCAAGTATCAGAACAGGCAGGATATGGCGATGATCTACAGTGAAGTTCCCTGCGATGTGGCGGGAACCTTCACGAAGAATATTGTAAAGGCTGCTCCGGTCAAGTGGGATCAGCATGTGGTATATGAGAGCAAAAAGGCACAGGCAGTCGTTGTCAATGCGGGAATTGCAAACGCGTGCACCGGAGAGGAAGGCATGGGTTACTGTAAGCAGACGGCGGAGAAGGTGAGTGCGCTTCTTGGTGTGCCGGAGGATCAGGTGCTTGTGGCGTCGACAGGGGTCATCGGCAAGCAGCTTCCGATCGACCGCATCTGTGCGGGAATCGAGGCAATGGTGCCTGCACTTCTCGGCGGCTACGAGAGCGGCCATGCGGCGGCGAAGGCAATCATGACGACGGATACGCATGAGAAAGAGGTTGCGGTGGAGGTCGAGCTTGGCGGTGCGACCGTGACGATCGGCGGTATGTGCAAGGGATCGGGGATGATTCATCCGAATATGTGCACGATGTTAAGCTTTGTGACGACGGACGCGGCGATTTCACAGGAGCTGCTGCTTGAGGCGCTGCAGGCGGATGTGGAAGATACCTACAACATGATTTCCGTGGACGGCGATACCTCGACGAACGATACCTGCGTGCTTCTGGCGAACGGTATGGCGGGGAATCCGAAGATTACGGAGAAGAACGAGGACTACGCGGCATTCTGCAAAGCCTTGAAATTCATTAATGAGAGCCTTGCGAAGCAGATGGCGGGCGACGGCGAGGGTGCGACGGCGCTTTTTGAGGTAAAGGTCGTCGGCGCGGAGTCGAAAGAGCAGGCGAAGATTTTGAGTAAATCCGTGATCACTTCCAGTCTTACGAAAGCGGCAATCTACGGACATGACGCGAACTGGGGCAGAATCCTTTGTGCGATGGGGTATTCCGGCGCGCAGTTCGACCCGGAGAAGGTCGATCTATTCTTTACGAGCGCGGCGGGGAAAATGCAGATCATAAAGGACGGCGTTGCGCTTGACTACAGTGAGGAAGAGGCGACGAAGATTTTGTCCGAACCGGAGGTTACGGCGATTGCGGATGTGAAGATGGGCGATGCGACAGCGACGGCGTGGGGCTGCGATCTGACGTACGACTATGTGAAGATTAACGCGGACTATCGGTCATAGTGTGAGAATGTGAGCGCTGTTTGCGATTACAAGGAGATTAGAAATATGGAAGAGAAAAATATGCAGGAAGTGTTACAAAAGGCGGAGGTGCTGATCGAGGCGCTCCCATATATTCAGCGGTTCAACCGCAAGATCATCGTAGTGAAATACGGCGGCAGTGCGATGGTGGACGAGGAGTTAAAGCGTCATGTCATTCAGGATGTGACGCTGCTTAAGCTGGTAGGTTTTAAGCCGATCATCGTGCACGGCGGCGGCAAGGAAATCAGCCGATGGGTCGGAAAAGTCGGCATGGAGCCGGTATTCGTGAACGGACTGAGAAAGACGGACGAGGCGACGATGGAAATCGCGGAGATGGTCTTAAATAAGGTCAACAAATCCCTTGTAAAGCTTGTGCAGGAGCTTGGCGTCAACGCCGTCGGCATCAGCGGGAAGGACGGCGGACTCTTAAAGGTAGAAAAGAAGTATTCGAACGGGGAGGACATCGGTTTTGTAGGGGAAATCACCAAGGTAAATCCGAAGATTCTCTATGATATGCTCGAGAAGGATTTCCTTCCGATTGTATGTCCGGTCGGAATGGACGACGAGTACAACAGCTACAACATCAATGCGGACGATGCGGCGTGTGCGATCGCAAAGGCGGTCAACGCGGAGAAGCTTGCATTTTTGACGGATATTGAAGGGGTATACAAAGATCCTTCGGATAAGAGTACGCTGATTTCCGAACTTTCCATTGAGGAAGCGCATGAACTGATCGGGGACGGCTTTATCGGCGGCGGTATGCTTCCGAAGCTCAACAACTGTATCGATGCGATCGAGAACGGCGTATCGAGAGTACATATTTTGGACGGACGGATCGCGCATTGCCTGCTCCTTGAAATCTTTACGAACAAGGGAATCGGAACGGCGATTCTGGGCGAGAAAGAAAAGAGGTATTATCATGAATAAGGAATCCTATATCAAGGATGCGGAGGAGAGCATTCTTCACACATACAATCGTTTTCCAGTCGTATTCGACCACGGCGAGGGCGTGTACCTTTACGACACCGACGGAAAAGAATATCTGGATTTTGCAGCGGGAATCGCGGTGCAGGCGTTCGGTTATCATAACGAGGAATACGGCGAGGCGCTAAAGGCGCAGGTGGATAAGCTGATGCACACATCGAATCTGTACTACAACGAGCCCATTATCCGGGCGGCAAAGCGTGCCTTAAAAGCGAGCCGGATGGACCGCGTTTTCTTTACGAACAGCGGCACAGAGGCAATCGAGGGCGCAATCAAAGCAGCGAAGAAATATGCTTTCACAAGGGACTCTCATGCGGGACATGAAATCATTGCGATGAACGGCTCTTTTCACGGAAGAAGCATAGGGGCGTTGTCCGTGACCGGAAACGCGCACTATCAGGAGCCGTTCGAGCCGCTGATGCCGGGTGTGCATTTTGCGGAGTATAATGATTTGGACAGCGTAAAAGCTTTGATTAATGAGAAAACATGTGCTATTATTTTGGAGACGGTACAGGGCGAGGGCGGAATCTATCCGGCGAAGAAGGATTTCCTGGAAGGCATCCGTGCGCTCTGTGATGAGCACGATATTCTTTTGATTTTGGATGAGATCCAGTGCGGCATGGGACGTACCGGAGAGATGTTCGCATGGCAGCACTACGGCGTGAAGCCGGATATCATGACGAGTGCGAAAGCGCTTGGCTGCGGTGTTCCGGTCGGTGCATTTTTCCTTACGGAGCGCGTAGCGCAGAAGTCGCTCGCACCGGGGGACCACGGAACGACCTACGGCGGCAACCCGTTTGTGGGCGCGGCGGTCGATAAGGTCTTAGAGATGATGGAGCGGGAGGATATCACCGGACATGTGAAGGAAATCGCGCCCTATCTGGAGCAGAAGCTTGACGAACTGGTTGAAAAGTATGATTTTTTAACTGCGCGCAGAGGCATGGGACTGATGCAGGGCGTAGTATGTGAAAAGCCGGTCGGACAGATTGCGGCGAAAGCGCTGGACAAAGGGCTGGTGGTGATTACGGCGGGGGCGGATGTGCTTCGTTTGGTGCCGCCGTTGGTTATCGGGAAGGAGCATGTGGATGAGATGGCAGCGAAGCTTGACGCTGTCATGGCAGAGCTTTGATGCCATAGTGTCTTGTCTGATCATCAATGAGACAAGGTACTTGTAGCGAGAATACGAGAATGGATTAAGGAATAAGAATGAAAGCATTACACAAGAAATTGTTATCTGTGTTACCGGTCTACGCGCTGCTGATCGGCGGAGCCGTGATTGTAAGCAGAGAAAAAGTATCTTTTGCAGATAAACCGGCCTCCACGGGGGAAGCCGGGGGTGCCGCAGATGCAGCCGAGAGCGGAAACGATGTTGCAGATGCTGCTGCAAAGAGCGGGCAGAGTACGACGGAGGCGCGGCAGGCGTATGAGAGCGCACCCACGGATCTGATCTTTTGGTACGAGGATGACAGCTATACGGCGTTCTTCGAGGAGACAGCGGTGCGCTATTATGCGCAGACCGGAGTGAAGGTTTCACTCGAGTTCCGGAGTACGCTTGATTATATCGGTGATATTTATGATAAGACCATGCAGGACGATGCATTTCCGGACGTATATCTCTTATCGGGGGATAATCTGGAGGAGGCATACCTTTATGGTCTTGTTTCCGTGAATGAAAGGGGTGCGGCAGATACAGGTGTGGTGGAGAAGGCTGCCATGGCAGCCACCTATGGGGATAAATTGCTGGGCTATCCACTTTCCTTTAATACCTGCGTCTTTATCTGTCAACCGGATTACTTCGGGACTGTACCAGAGTCTTTACAGTCGATCATCGATTATTCGAATGAGAATGAGCCGGGGGAGGATGTGGAATATCTGTTGGAGTGGGATGTGAACGACGCGTTTTACGATTTCCCGTTTATCGGAAACAGTGTGACGTTTGAGAAGAATGAGACGGACACGATGAACGTCATTTATGATGAAGAATTGTACCAGCAGGATTTGGAATATTTTGATACGATTCTTGCATCTTTTTCCGTGGACGCGGGGCAGGTATCCGAGGCGCGTATTATTGAGAATTTTCTTGCGGGAAGGACACTTTCGGCAATCATAGACACGGACTCGCTCTATAAGCTGGAAGGGCATCCGTACGAGTTGATGAAGATGCCGGATTTAAACGAGACGCTTCCTGCGGCGACCTGTGCGATGACGGATATGCTGATCGTAAACGACTACACCGGGCAGCCGGATGCGGCGGCAGAGTTCGCGCAGTTTGTGACCGGGACGATGGCGGGAGATCTTTATGATTTGAGCGGTCATTTCTCCGTGATCCCTTCCGGACAGCCGACGGAGACGGAGCGGATTGCATTCGATGCATATGAGACGTCAGTCCTTGTGCCGGATTCCAAGGATGCAAGGGATTTCTGGGTAAGCGTGCAGACAACGATTTTAAAATATTTTGATTAAAAATTGGAATGCCCCTTGTCATGGGCTTCAAATTTCGTTAAAATAAAGGCATCGGGCATTGAGGACTCCTTCATTCGGAAAGAAGAAGGAGAATGCTTATGATGTATAGAAAAAAGGGCATTTTGATTGCCGTATGCCTGCTTATTTTTACGGTGGGCTGCGGAACGGATGATACAGTATATTTGTCGCAGTCTGCGACAGAACAGATGGAAGGGGTTTCGGAAGCCGGAAACGCCGGGACAACGGCAGGAGTCAGCGAGAATGCGCGGAGTAACGCAACAACAAAAGCCAGCGAGAATGCACGGAATGCTGGAGCAACGGCAAAAGTCGGTGAGAACGCAGAGAGTGCCGAAATAATGGCAGAAGCCGGAGGGAACGCAGAGAGTGCCGGAACAACAGCCGGAGAGGCAGTGGAGGAGCAGCAGGAAACATGCTGCGTGTATGTCTGCGGGGCGGTTCTTACGCCGGGGGTCTATGTTCTGGAAGCCGGAGCGAGGATTTACGAGGCGATTGAGATGGCGGGCGGTCTGACGGAGAACGCGGGGCTTACCGCGGTAAATCAGGCGCAGGAGATCTGCGACGGACAGATGATCTATATTCCGACGAAGGAGGAAGCTGCCGCGTATCCGGTGGATGCATTAGCTGCTGCGGACGGTGCGGCAGGGCAGACGAAGAAGACGGCGGGGGAGCAGGATGCTGACGGGCGTGTGAATTTGAACACTGCGTCAGAGGCGGAACTTATGACGCTTTCCGGTATCGGGCAGAGCAAGGCGCAGGCGATTCTTTTGTATCGCGAGACGCACGGAGGGTTTTCTTCCGTGGAGGAAATTATGAATGTCGATGGAATCAAAGAGGGGTCTTATAATCGGATTAAGGACAGTATAAAGGTGAAATGATATGGCAAAGAAAGTGCTTGTTGTAGATGATGAAAAGTTAATAGTAAAAGGAATCCGCTTTAGCTTAGAGCAGGACGGCATGGAAGTGGACTGTGCATACGACGGGGAAGAGGCGCTTAAGATGGCGACAGAGAATGCATACGACATGATTCTGCTCGACATCATGCTGCCGAAGATGGACGGTTTTGAGGTGTGCCAGCAGATCAGGGAGTTTTCCAATATGCCGATTGTCATGCTGACGGCAAAGGGAGACGATATGGATAAGATTCTCGGACTGGAGTACGGGGCGGACGATTATATCACGAAGCCGTTCAATATTCTTGAGGTCAAGGCGCGCATCAAGGCGATTATGCGGAGAACCTCTGCGGGACAGCCGAAGAAGGAAGATTCGAAGGTGATCGAGGCGGGCGATTTAAGGCTCGACTGCGAGAGCAGAAGACTTTTCATTCTCGGCAAAGAGATAAATCTCACCGCGAAGGAATTCGATCTGTTGGAGCTGCTCGTCAATAATCCGGGCAAGGTGTATGGCAGGGAGAATCTTCTCAACCTTGTGTGGGGGTATGAGTACCCGGGGGATGTGAGAACCGTGGATGTACATGTAAGGCGTCTTCGGGAGAAGATCGAGAGTAATCCGAGTGAGCCGAAGTATGTACACACCAAGTGGGGCGTCGGATATTACTATTCACAGAATTAACAGGTGCTTACAATGTCTAAGTTAAAGAGAGTAACAGATTTTCTAAAGAGTCTTAAATGCAGATTGTTTCTTTTCTGCATTCTGATCGGAACTTTACCGGGCATCCTGCTTCGTGCAGGGATGCTCGGGTCTTATGAGAACCGTGCGGTGTCAATCCGCACAAGCGAGATTCTAAGCCAGGCGAAGATTCTGGCGAATCAGATTGTTTCCAACGATTATTTTAATAATGAAGATGCGGCGTCCGTTATCGACGTGCAGCTGGATCAGCTTTCGACGATTTATGACGGACGTGTGATGGTGATTGACGAGAGCTTTCATATCATGAGGGACAGCTATGAGCTTGACACCGGAAAGACGATTATTTCCGAGGAAGTTATCAAGAGCTTTTACGGGGAAGAAATCAGTAAGTATGACTCTGAGAACCGTTATATTGAGATGACGATTCCACTCGTGCACACGGAGCCTGGAACAGAGAATAAAAGGACGATCGGCGTTGTCATGGTCAGCGTATCGACGGACAGTATCAATCTGAATCTCGAGTACCTGGCACGCAATACGCTCGTTATGGAAATGTTTTGTATATTCGCGGTAATTCTTGTTTCTTATATTGTTGCAGCGCGGCTTGTCAGACCGTTTCACAAGATGGCGAAGTCGATTGAAGAGATTCAGACAGGCTACGGAGATGACGCGCTGACTGTGGATGATTACACGGAAACGAGGCAGATCTGTGAAAAGTTCAATAAGATGCTGGGGCGCATGAAGGTGCTGGATGAATCCAGACAGGAGTTTGTGTCCAATGTCTCCCATGAGCTGAAGACGCCGCTCACCTCGATGAAGGTTCTGGCGGATTCCATCAACAGTATGGAGAATGCGCCGGTCGAGTTGTATCAGGAATTTATGGCGGATATCGGAAACGAGGTCGACCGTGAGACGAAAATCATCAATGATCTGCTGTCTCTGGTTAAAATGGATAAGTCGGCGGCAGACCTTAATATTACGAATGTGAATATCAATGAACTCTTAGAGCAGATTTTAAAACGGTTAAAGCCAATCGCAGAAAAGCAGAATGTGGAACTGGTACTTGAGAGTTTCCGTCCGGTGAGCGCAGATGTGGATGAGGTGAAAATCACGCTCGCATTTACGAATTTGATCGAGAATGCGATTAAATACAACAGACAGGATGGCTGGGTACATGTTTCTTTGAATGCAGATCATCAGTATTTTTATTTGAAGGTGGAGGACTGCGGCATCGGTATTCCGGAGGAGTCGCTCGAGCATATTTATGAGCGTTTCTACCGGGTAGATAAGTCGCATTCGAGAGAGATCGGCGGAACGGGCTTAGGTCTTGCAATTACGCGAAATGCCGTTCTGATGCACCGCGGTGCGATCAAGGTGTTCAGTACATTGGGGGAGGGAACCATTTTTAATGTGAGGATTCCTCTGAACTATATTTCTTAGGCGAGGAAAATCCTGCACAGCTTGCTGGGCGTTGCTCCATGCAAAAGGCACACGCCATGCAGGGCATGGCAGACATTTCCTTCGGAAAACAAGGAGGATTAATAATGAGCCGGAAGGTAAAGCAGATAAAGCGTAAATGTATCGCTTTTTTCCTTCTTTTTGCGGCTGTCCTGGCGTATGCCATGACGGGCTGCGGAAATGAAAATGAGGAGAGCGCATACCATATTGAATATCTGAATAAGGACAGGAATCGCCTGGTGGATGCGCCGTATGAGCCTGTGGCGACAGATACGGACGGGATGATCCGGGAATTTCTCGCGGTCCTAAGCTCGGATTCGGACAACGTGGAATACCGTAAGCCGATTCCGAACGATGTGGAGGTAATAAGCTATTCGCTGGACGGGGCGCTTCTTACGATTCATTTTGACGAGGATTACAGCAAGATGGATACGGTCGAGGAGGTGCTCTGCCGTGCGGCGGTGGTGCGCACAATGACGCAGATTAAGGGAATTGACTGTGTCGCGTTTTACGTCGCGGATGCGCCGCTTACAGATGTTAAGGGAAATCTGGTCGGAAGCATGAATCAGGACAGCTTTATCGAGAATCCGGGAGAACAGATTAACTCTATACAGAACACGACGCTTACGCTTTACTTTTCCAATGAGAATGGAGACGGGCTTGTGAAGGAGATTCGCGAGGAGGTTTACTATAGCAGCAATATCTCCATGGAAAAGCTGATTATGGAGCAGCTTCTGGAGGGACCAAAGACCAGCGGGGCAAAGTCCGCGATTCCGGAGGGCACAAAGCTTGTGTCCGTTTCCGTAGTGGACGGCGTCTGTTATGTCAGTTTCGACGAGGCGTTTCGAAATCAGGATTATAAAGTGAATGAGGCAGTCGTAGTCTACTCGATTGTAGATTCACTTTCGGAACTGTCGACTATCAATAAGGTACAGATTTCTGTGAACGGTGATACAAGCGGTGTCTATCGTGACAATTTTAAGCTTGCGGAAATGTATGACCGGAATATGGATTACGTCGCCGGAACAGCCGAAATTGTGACGGAGATGGCGACAGAGGAGTAGGAAAGAGGAGGGGATAGGACGATTGAAAAGACCGTTGTGTATTATGGCGGCGTGTTTTCTCTTCGGGATTCTTGTGTCGGCTTACGGGGGAGTATTTCCCCGGATGTGTGTCATAGCCGCCCTGCTTACCGGGATGGTCGTGTCGGCGGGGAAAGTGTTCATACGGCGCGATGCCGCAAAGAGAGAGAAGAAATGCAGGAGCGGCAGGCTCTGCGTACTGCTTTTACTTTGTGTGCTGGCTTTTTTTGCGGGCAGTGGAAAGTATCGGTGGGAGGAGCAGTGCAAAGCGGCTTATCTGCCCGGGCTTGTCGATGAGATGCGGCTTTCCGTGCAGGGAACGCTTGTTGGAAAGCAGATTCGTAATGACCAATATATCTATGAATTAACGTCCTGTATCATAGGACCAGATCAAAATTACAGCATATCAAAAGAGCCGGTTTCCTGTAACCGGATTCTGGTGTATTCTGACTCCGATCTCTATTCGGTCGGGCAAATCCTTGTATTAGATGGAACAGTGAAATTATGGAAAAGTGCGGCAAATGAGGGAAGCTTTGACGAGGAGGCTTTTTATCGGTCACTAAAATGCGATTTTTGTTTAAAAGATATCTCTGTACGTGCGTCATATGGCAAAAGCGGCGGTATTTGCGAGAAGCTATGGCAGTTTCGCAGCCGTTTAAAGAAGGTCTACCAGGCGACAATGGGAGGGGAAAAAGCAGGAATTATAACTACAATGGTGACAGGAGACAAGGAACTTTTAGATACGGAGGTAAAGCATCTGTATCAGGTGGGAGGACTTTCTCATATACTGGCAATATCCGGTCTGCATATCTCGATGATCGGGATGACGCTCTATCGGCTGCTCAGAAAAATGGGACTGGGATTTAGTGCGGCAGGAATTGCCGCCGGAAGTGTGATGTACGCATACGGTGTGATGGCGGGAGGGAGCGTTTCGGTACGGCGGTCGGTGCTTATGTTTCTGCTTTTTTTGGGCGCGCAGATACTCGGGCGCAGCTATGACAGTTTAAGTGCGCTCGGTGCGGCTGCACTCTTCCTGCTGTGGGACAATCCATATCTTTTGTGGAATGCAGGATTTCTGTTTTCTTTTGCCGCAGTAATCGGCGCCAGGTGGGTGGGCGGCTGTGTGTCGTTTGACAGAGAGAGGCGTGCGGGGAAATGGTGCCAAAAGCTCTTTGCTGCAGCCGCAATCCAGTTTACCACACTGCCGCTTGTGGCATGGAATTATTATGAAATACCAATTTACGCGCTTCTTGTCAACCTTGTGGTGCTTCCGTGTGTGGGGGTGTTACTTAAATTGGGAGTTTTTGGCGGCCTGCTTGGAATCGGCTGGCTTTCTGCCGCAAGGGTCATTCTGCTTCCATGCCGGCTTTTGCTTTCCGTGATCAATGAGCTTTGTATGTTTGTGGCGAAACTGCCGGGAGCAATGTGGATTACCGGGCGGCCGGACGTGTGGCGGATAGCGGTGTACTATGGTGTGCTCATTGCGTTTACGGCGTGTGCGTATCGCAGGAAGCGGCGTAAGGAACAGCAGAAAACTGCCGAAGGAACGGGAGGGCAAAGGGGACGGCAAAAGGATGCCGCAAAAGAGACGGCGCCAAAAAACAGGAAAGGGTGTGAAGCCGCTTCGGGAGGGCAAAGCATGCGGCAGAAGTTGTCGGAATTTTCTGCCGGAAAGAAAATAGCGTGCCGACAGGAAATCCGGGCGGCAGCCGTGGGAGCACTGCTTTTATGTATTCTCTGTATTCCGGTAAAAGACGGCTTTGAACTGGATGTTCTTGATGTCGGGCAGGGCGACGGAGCTTTTCTTCGGACAGCGGAAGGCTACACCGTTTTTGTGGACGGCGGAAGTTCTAATGTCGGAAAGGTCGGAGAATACCGGATTCTGCCTTTCTTAAAATATAAGGGAGTCCGGCGGATTGACTGCTGGATGGTATCTCATACCGATGAGGATCATATTTCCGGTCTAAAGGAAATACTTGCGGAAGGATATCCCGTAGAGCGCCTTGTTTTTGCTCGCGGAATTGTGCAGGATGAGGCGTGGAAAGAGCTGGTGGAGCTTGCCGCGGAGGCGGATGCGGAGGTGGTGTATATGGACGCCGGGGATGTTCTGTATCTCGGGAAGGCGGCGCTTACGGCTCTCTACCCGGCGGGAGAGGCGGAAAGTAAGATGAAAGAGGAGGCTGATAAAAATGCGATGTCACTCGTTATTTTATATAAGGATGACCGATTCACAGGAATTTTTACCGGGGATATCGGAAGCGGACAGGAGCGCGAGATCATAGAGCGGCTGCAGGCAGAGGCAGATTGCCATAGCGTGGATTTCTACAAGGCGGCGCATCATGGATCGCGTTATTCGAATTCGGAGGAGTTCTTACAGATGCTTGCGCCCCGTGTGTCGGTCGTCTCATGCAGTGAGTCAAATCGTTACGGACATCCCGCTGAGGAGGCAATCATGCATATGGAGAAAGCGGGAAGTGCGGTTTTTTATACGATGGAGGCGGGGCAGATTACGATTACCGCGGAAAACGAAGAACTGCGGATAAGGAAATATGGTGAGCCCGATCGGGTGTATGTTAGATAGAGATGTGTGCATCTATTTTAATATGTACTGTTATAAAGTTGTCATAAAAATGGGAAAAGTAGTACATTTCAATTGTAGTGTGATATAATATACTGGGGAATTGGTATGTACAATCTTTTGCATGACGATCAAAAGGTGTATGAATATTTTTAAGTGTAAGTCCAAAACAGATAGAAACAGGGGGGATATCAAAAAGATAGCAGCGAGAGTGTTAATGCAAAGCAGGCTTAGGAGAATGGGCTATAACGGATTTTGAAATTTACGTCTCGGTTTGGGAAAGCAGTGGAAAGGTGAATGTTATTTATTTTTGTTAATTATTTGAATGCATATAGAAGGAGAATAAAAATTATGAAGAAGAGAGAAATAGTAGCAACATTAACAGTGATGGCGGCATTTGGAATGAGTGCCTGCGGAACAAGGGAATTGGAACTTACAGCGAACCAGGTCGAGGTAGAGCTTGGCAGCGAGCTGGACACAGCGGTGACAAGTTACGTAGCGGATGCAGATGTGGCCGCGAAAGCAGTGATTGACTTTTCAGCGGTAGACATGATGAAGACGGGTACATACAACGTGACCGTGACGTACAAGGATCAGACGGCAGGGTTTGAGGTAGTCGTTGTGGATACGACAGCGCCGGAGGTAACTGTTGCAGACCAGGTCGTTGTGGCAGCGGGAGAGCCGCTTTATGCGGAGGACGTAATCACGAGCATTATAGAATTTAGCGGGGAAGCGGGAGTGGTATTTTCCGAGCCGGAAACATCGGCAGATGGTGCATCGGCGGACGCAGGCGAAGAATCAGTTGAGGAAACAGAGGTTGCAGAGAATACCGAGATGGCAGATGAGCCGACCGGGGAAGCAGAAAATTCGGAAACTGCCAAAGAGGAAGAGACAGAAAGCGCCGTGGATTCCGCAGAGACGACGGAGGAGGCAGAGCCGGAGACGGAGTTTATTCTTGACGATGTCCTTTGCAGCAATGCGTATGTAATTTACCCCGAGACAGGCGAATATGACAACACCCTTACCGTAACGGACGCATCCGGCAACAGCACGGATGTGACGGTGCATATTGTGGTTGGGGATGCGCCGGAAATCGAGGGTGTAGAGGATATGACAGTAACAGTCGGCACAGGCGCAGATGAGATTGATTTTCTGGATGGCGTGACCGCAAAGGACAGCAGCGGAAATGATATCACGGCGAATATCGTGTGTGATTCTGCGGTAGTTGACCTCACAACTGTAGGTGGGTATGAGGTCACTTATACGGTAACGGATAAAGATGGTTTTACCGCGACACAGACGGCAACTGTAATTGTTGAGGAAAAGGGCGATAAGAAGTCTGACAGCAAGAAGAGCGATTCCGGAAAGACGGATTCTGCTAAGAAGAACAATAGCAGTTCTTCCAGTAGTTCTTCTAATTCCTCCAACAATAACAATGCAGCGTCTAACGGCGCATCCGGTGGAAACAATGCGTCCAGTGGAAACAGCAATCAGGCATCCGGTGACAGTGGAAATAGCGGAAATAATGCGTCCAGTGGAAACAGTAACAATGCATCTGGTGATAACGGAAACAGTGGAAACAACAATCAGACATCCGGCGGTAGCAGCACATCTGGTGATTCCGGCAACTCTGGCAATTCTGGAAATACAAGCACACCGAGCACGGATAACGGTGGAAATACGAATGAGCCGAATGCTCCAAGTGCGCCAAGTACGGACAATGGAAATGCAAGCACGGGCGGCGGAAACAATGACTACGAAATGTCTGAACCGGATAGTGGATTTGGTACAGGGGAATTAGATCCTGGTCTGTTAGACAATACCGGCACAGGCGGAACGAGTGGCGGAGGTGTAACAGACGTCGGAACAAATTAATTGAAATTAGTCAAAGGATGAGGAGAAAGAATGATTTATAAAAAGAAAAGAAGATGTAAAAGAGTTATGGGCTGCATTTGTCTGCTTGTTATGCTACTCTATGGAGCAACGAGTCCAGGTGAAGCATATGCGCAGGCAAGCGGACCCAGAGAAGAGGCAATGGAGTATTTGCCCTTGGGTAGCACAGGAGCGGTAGATGAAAGAGCAACGGCAATCGGTCGTTACCAGTTCAACTATACCGGAAACTGGAACTATTATTCACAGGTGGATGAAGTGCATCGTAATGAGTGGGGTGTGCAAAGACAACCGGAAGAGCATTCTCTTCCAGGTTATACTAACAGTTCTAAAGCCACGTTGATAGATAGCTACGGTGCAAATAAGATTGTTAAGGCATACCTGATATGGGAAACGCGAAAACCATATAAGGCGGATAATTACAGTGCAAATCACGTTCGTTTTATTATGAGAGATGGAAATGGTATTAATATTTATCCTGATAAAGCCTACTGTGATAACCGTACTTTTGTTGGCTGGCGTAACCCCGCCCGGTCGTCTTATTGTATGGTTGCAGATGTGACCGGCATCGTACAGGCATATGGTTACGGCGATTATTATGTTGCAAATATTCCTGAATATCATCCGCAAGTAGATTATGCGGACGACAACGGCGGCGGACCAAACTTTGCATCATGGCAGTTGGTTGTGGTTGAGGAAGGAGAAAATCTTCCGGTACGTGCATTGACAATGAAGGTTGGCGCGACATTCCGTTTTGGAGATTGGGCTTTTGATGGCTATAACGGCGGTTATGTGTACTCGAATGGAAATGTCTATAACCAGACAAATTATAAGACACTGGATACAGCGGTAGCTTTTAATACTGGAATCAGAACGAAATCTATCGGAAATGTTACCGGACAAGTTCTGGTGGGATGCTATGATGATCCGGGGAACCCAAGTACATTAAACAGCACGTTGTACACGCAGGAAGCAGTAGGCAGTGCGAAATCTGTAGCAAATGCAGGTTCCTATCCCAACATGGGTTTGTGTAGGAATAACAATGTAATGATTAGTGACAGGTGTGTGAGCGTCAATCTATGTAATATTTCTGGTGGGCTTGAGAATAATGCAACCGTTGTTGGCGCGGAACTCAATAATATTTTCTGGGATACCCAGTTTTATGTAGGTACAGCGATAGACATTGCATTCCCTGATTTTATAGCCAACCAGACAACGACAACGAACAGCTCCACAAGCGTTACCGTAAAAGGAAATATCCAGAATGTATCAGCATCGGCAAATACCGGCATTTATGACGGAAAGCTTGTTGTAAACATCGATCCGGGGCTTACGGTCACAAGTGCAACAGCAATCGTGGACGGAAATAAGAGCATTACTGGAGAGGTTTTAGGAAATACAGTTACATTCTCCGGCGAAGCGATCAAGAACATCATGAAAGGGAATACGATCACCTACACAGTGGAGTGTACGCCAAACGGCACGGGAACAGGACGCTATGATAACAGCGATTCGTTTTCCGGGAAGCTTCGGGCAGACGGCGTTGATACGAGATATTGGATTAATGACGCATGTACATCCTCATCCTACGCACTTGCGAAGTACAAGGTCATTCTCAATAAGGGAACCGGAATCAAGAACGTCTCCGGCGGCGGGGAATATACCTGCGGTCAGAAGGTGACGATCAACGCAGAAATGTTGCCGGGATATCACTGGAGGGAGTGGACAGGCGATTATAATACTGCAATTCAGAAATACACTTTTGACATGCCGGCAAGAAATATCACAATGACTGCCAATGGCGAAGCAAATGAGTATACGATCCATTTTGATCCGAATGACGGAACAGAAGTGACGCCAATTCCGGATATGACCGTTCGCTACGACGAGGAGCTTACCTTGCCGGATGCGGCAGATGCTTATATCAGGTACACGCTTGACGGTGTGAATGTGACCCAGAATATCTTAGATGGCACGATCGTTCTGGATGAAAACGGGGCAGTCATGATGACGCTTGATGAAGAAACAGGAGCTATGACGATGCCGGACGGCGCGACTGTCAGTGAAGACGGCATCATTACAAAGACCAATGCAGACGGCAGCACGACCGTGACTTATCCGGACGGGAACGTAGTAACAGTCAGCCCGGAGGGAGTGAAGACGGAGATCAGTGCAGACGGAAGCAAGAAAGTCATCTATCCGGATGGAAATGTGGTACGTGTAAATCCGGACGGAACAACCGTGCCATTTGACGGTGCAGTACCGGAAGCGACCGGAATGACCGGAGTAACCGGTGCAGATGAACCGACAGATGGTACAAGAACCGGAACAGCCGGAGGCAATGCAGGGGGCAGCGAATCGACAGAGACGACAGAGAACATGGAAACAACAGAGAGTACGGAAAAGACCGCATCCGTGGAGCGTAACGCGGTGAGCAGGGTGGCGACAGCGGCGGATGGAACAGGAGGCGGCACGGATACCGAAACAAATGCGGTGGATGTGACATCAGCACAGGCGGATTCGGTCGACGATCAGGATGAGGAACCACAGCCGGACAAGAAAGCCTATGCTTCCGTATTTCTGGGATGGTCGTCAGAAGGAGAGAAGGATGTTTACGGCGCCCAGTGGCAGGCAGGAGAAACCCTTAGAGTCTCAGACCTGATTGATTATCTCGGACTGACCGATACAAACGGGGCGACAATCATTCTCTACGCCGTATGGGACGATTGTCCTTGGATTGTGGCAGAAAATCTCTATTATACACTCATGCAGGCACAAAGCAGCTTTATCACGCAGGATGAGATATTGAGCCACGCGACGGCGTATGACCGTGAGGACGGCAGCCCGATCGCGCCGGGTGTGCATGAGGATGGGACGTCCTTTGCGATACCGGATTACTCCCCGACGGATTTTACGCAGTTTGAGCATGAGGGAAGCTGCACCGAGAATCTGACGGTGGTTGACAGTGTGGGAAATACCTACCGGAAGCAGATCACGGTGTATATTGTTGATACGACTCCGGTGGCGGTGAAACCGGAGGGAACGACCAGGTTTATCAATGAATATTATTACAACCAGCCCTACGAGAACGGAGGACTTGAGGATAACAGTATCTGGAAAACGGATCCCGAATACGCAGCCGTGCTGCAGCAAGCGTTTGATAATTTAAAGAACGATACGCCGGAGGAGACATACTATTTCACGCATGAAGAGATCCTTGAAATGAAGCAGTTCATTGATGCGAATGGATTTGGCAATACGCAGAGTGTGGATGCACTGAATCGGTTTTATGATCAGTTTATGGCGCCGAATCGTACCGAATAGCATATGAAGAGAAAAACGCGATGCAGGCTGCCTGTGCGCAAACTCTTGTAGCATCGGGCAGGGTATGATACAATCAGTTCATATTGTCCGGTGCGCGGGGATGTGCAAAAGAGAAAAATTGTGGAGGAAGATACGATGGTTTGCAAGATGCTGTGGCTGTTTATTATTTATTCATTTATGGGCTGGGTCGCTGAGACGATAGCGGCTGCATTTAAGCAGAAACGTTTTGCGAACCGGGGGATGATTAACGGACCATTCTGTGTCATTTACGGCTTTAGTGCGTTGGCAATCACATTTTCTGTGAGTGAGCTTGAAGGCGTGTGGTTGTTTGTGGGAAGTCTGATTGTTGCGACGGTGGTCGAGTGGGTAGCGGGACATCTCATTGAAAGATGGTATCACGAGCGCTGGTGGGATTACCGCAATTTTAAATGGAATCTGGACGGCTATATCAGTGCGCCCACCTCCTGTGTCTGGGGACTGGCAGGCTTCGCCACGATCCGGTGGGGTAATCCGCTTTTCATTCGGGTCTATGAGGCAGTTCCGTCTCTTGTGGGACGCTTTATCGTGCTCATCATTAGCGGCGGTATTGCCATAGACGCACTGGCTTCCATGATCGTTCTGGCAGGGCGCAGTAAGAATATACAGAAATGGCAGGAAACGGATGACAGAATCGATTCGGTGACAAGAAAGCTGAACGGAAAGATTTATAATTTTGTCGACAGGCGAATCCGAAAGGCGTATCCACAGGAGAAGCCGGTTGAGGCGGCGGAGAGGAATCCCGCAATTTTTGCCTATGGATGCAGCTTTTATAAGATTGTGATGTTATTTTTTATCGGGGCGTTTCTGGGAGATATCACGGAGACGATTTTCTGCAGGCTTACAGCAGGGGTATGGATGAGCCGCAGCAGTGTTGTGTGGGGACCGTTCAGTATTGTCTGGGGGCTGGCGATTGCGTGTGTGACAGCGCTTTTGTACCGCTACCGCAGCAGATCAGATTCGTTTCTCTTTTGGATGGGAACGTTTCTCGGCGGAGCGTACGAGTATATATGCAGCGTTTTTACGGAGCTTGTATTTGGAACGGTTTTCTGGGATTATAGCCAGATGCCGTTTAACCTGGGCGGACGGATCAATCTGCTCTACTGCTTCTTTTGGGGAATTGCGGCAGTGGTGTGGTTCAAGGTATTCTATCCGCGCGTTTCTTCAGCGATTGAGAAGCTTCCGGTTGGAGTGGGGAGGATTCTTACATGGGCGCTGCTTGCATTCATGGCAGTCAATGTAGTTGTCTCGAGCGCGGCTTTGGTGCGGTACGGGGCACGGAGCGAAGGGATAGCGGCGGAGACGGAATTCGGAACCTGGATTGACGGGCGTTTTGATGATGCGCGGATGGAGCGGATCTATCCGAATGCGCTGAAGGTGCAATAGGCAGGGCTTTTTAAATGTGGCGGCAGCTATTTTGAACACAGCAGGCGTCTCCCTAAATGTGAAATACCGTTTGAGGAAATTCAAAATGTGACATCACTTGCGGCGGCTTGGCTCTTTGTGATAGAATAATCTCATGAAAACAATCGACGAAGATATCAAATCAGGAAATTACAAACAGATTTACCTTCTGTATGGGACAGAGGACTATTTGAAGCGTCAGTACCGCGACAAACTGAAAGCCGGGCTGACCCAGGCGGGTGAGGATTCTCCCATGGGCGGAATGCTTTCGGGCGGCGGGGATATGAACTTCAATCGTTTTGAGGGCAAGGACATCAACCCCAGAGAGGTGATCGATCTGGCGGAGACGCTTCCGTTCTTCGCAGAGCGCAGAGTCATACTGATTGAGAACAGTGGATTTTTTAAGAGTTCATGTGAGGAGCTTGCGGAGTATCTGGGCGAGCCGGCGCCGTCTGCCTTTTTTTTCTTTGTGGAGGAGGAGGTCGACAAGCGTTCGAAGATGTATAAGACCGTCAAGAACAAGGGAACGATCGTGGAGTTTGGGGCGCAGAACGAAGAGCTTCTGACGCGCTGGATATTATCGCGCCTTAAGAAGGAGGGGAAGAATATCACAGGGTCTGTGATGCAGCTCTTTCTCAGTAAGACGGGTACGGATATGGGAAATATCGACCGGGAGTTAGAGAAGCTTATCTGTTATACGATGGATAAGGATGTGATCGAGGCGAAGGATGTGGAGGCGATTGCGACCGAGCAGACGACGAACCGCATCTTTGAGATGATCAATGCCATCGCGGAGCACAATAAGCGTGGGGCGTTAGACCTCTATTATGACCTTCTGACGCTAAAGGAACCGCCGATGCGCATTCTGTATCTGATCACAAGGCAGTTTCAGATTCTGTTCAACTTAAAGGATATGGCGGGCAAAGGCTTTGACAACCAGACGATGGCGAAGAAGGCAGGGATTCCGCCGTTTGCGGTGAAGAGAAATCTCTCACAGGCAAAAGGCTTTACTGCGGCGCAGGTAAAGGGGGCGCTCCTTGACGGCGCAGAGCTTGAGGAAGCAGTAAAGACCGGAAGGATGAACGATCAGATGGCGGTGGAGCTTTTTATTATAAAGTACAGCGCCGCCGTGAAATAAAGTGGGCAGGAAACGTGCGCCGTAAGGCGCACAAACAAAAAACACCAGTATGACGGTACTGGTGTTTTTTCACGACTGGGTTAAGGTCGTGTTCCGATGCTATCTATTCTTCAATTAAGCTACTGTGTTCACAAGCTTGGTTAAGCGGGAAACTTTTCTGGCAGCGTTGTTCTTGTGGTAAACGCCCTTGGAAGCAGCGCTCTCAATCGTAGAAATAGCGTTGGTAAGAGCAGCCTTAGCAGCCTCCTTGTCCTTAGCGGCAACAGCAGCCTCAACCTTCTTGGTAGCGGTCTTTACTGCGCTCTTAATGGACTTGTTTCTAGCAGCCTTTGTCTCTGTTACTAAAATTCTCTTCTTAGCAGATTTAATGTTAGCCAATCTGTACACCTCCAATTTTATAATGATTATTTGAATCGGCAGCGCGTTGGCGCCACTGTGAAATGTACATCGAAGCCGGACACGGACAGTTCAATGTAAATATACTATGATAGTATAGGCGATTCTTTTTCTGCTGTCAAGATAAATCGCTAAATTTTGTCAGAAATCGGCGGATAATTTTTCACGGGAAAGAGAAAATAAGGGTACGGAAAGAAAATACATTCTTATTGCGGGAATGGTAGAAAATGGAGGAGCTTATGTATCAGATTCGTACCGACCTGGCATTAGAGACACAGGAGAAAATGCAGGAAGACCATGTGGAACTGAAGGGAGTCAGATTTCTGGAACAGAAGATTGACAAAAACCTGACGATCAGCACGGTAGTAATTGAGACAGAAAACGGCGCAAAAACAATGGGAAAACCCAAGGGAACCTATATCACGATCGAGGCGCTTGATATGGATGAGGAGGATGAGGATTATCACAGAGAGATTTCCGTACAACTTGCTGAGGTCATAAAAAAGCTTGTGCCCTTAAAGAAAGAGGATGTATCGGTACTCGTCGTGGGGCTTGGAAACCGTGAGGTGACGCCGGACGCCCTGGGACCGCGTGTAGCGGACAACCTTTTTATCACGCGGCATATCATAAAGGAATACGGCAAATACGCTTTCGGGGAAGAAAAGGTGAACCGCATCAGCAGCATAGTGCCGGGCGTCATGGCACAGACCGGAATGGAGACGCAGGAAATCATCCGCGGGGTGATAAAAGAGACAAAGCCGGACCTTGTCGTGGCGGTGGACGCGCTCGCGGCACGTAGCACAAAGCGCCTGAACCGGACGATTCAGGTGACGGATACCGGAATCAACCCGGGGAGCGGCGTAGGAAATCACAGACACGGGCTGAATGAGAAAACCCTCGGCGTACCAGTGATTTCAATCGGTATTCCAACGGTCGTAGATGCGGCTACAATTGTAAATGATACGATGTACAATCTCGTCACAGCACTCACGCAGAGCGAAGCGTTTTCGGCGATCGGAAGTTCGCTGGATAAGCTCGAAGATGCGGAAAAGTATGAGCTGATCAGGGAACTTTTATCGCCGAATCTCAACACGATGTTCGTCACGCCCAAGGATATTGACGAGTCGGTGAAGCGTCTGAGCTTTACAATTTCCGAAGGACTCAATATCGCGTTTGGGAACGGCATAATGCAGGGCAGTCACGCATAAAGTTAGTTATGCGTGTTTATAGAAATCAATATCGGAATCAATATAAAAGTCAATATAGAAAGAAAAAAAGAAAAAAGGCGCAGCCGGTTCTCCTTCTTGCGTCAGCGGCTGCATTGCTGTTGTATTTCGGAAAAGAAGAAGGGCTGGGAGGACAGCTTGCGCGGGAAGTGGGACAGACATGTTATAAGGAAACGCTGGAGTTTTTGATGCCGGGGGCATGCTACGGCAGTGCAGGAACGGCGGATCAGACGGTGGCGGAAGAGGTATTGTCCCACTTTTTCCTTCTTGCAGCGGAGGAAACGGAGGAGACGGATTATCCGACTCAGGTGGAGAGCGAATTGTCCTATGAGGCGATTCTTGCAAGAGAGGCGCAGGACGAGAATTATGTGGATGATGAGACGGGGGAAGTGGTGCTTACGGGAGAAAGTGGTACAGGCTTATCCGGGGACGGAACCAGTCAGACGGCGGAGGAGGCTGCCGCGGCACAGGAAGGGGCAACGGCGCAGATAGAGGATGCGGCGCAGACCGCCGCGGAGAGTGCCGGACAGACGGATATGGCGTCCGCGGCGGGAAGCGGTAAGGTCGCCAGCTATCCAAGGGAGAAGTTAAACGACTTTGACTACCTTATTCAAAATTTTTATCAGGTGGACAGTACGACGACGATCGATGACAGCCAGCTCAATGCGGACGCCCTGCTGGGAAAGGATATGCGCCTGACGCACGACGCTTCCACACCGCAGATTCTCATCTATCACACGCATTCGCAGGAGGGGTATGCGGATTCTGCGCCCGGCGATCCTTCCATGAGCGTCGTGGGCGTCGGGGATTACCTTACGAAGCTTCTGACGGAGAAATATGGCTTTAACGTTATTCATCATACGGGAGAGTATGATGTGGGCGACCGCGATCACGCTTATTCCAAAGCTGCACCCGCGCTTGAACAGGTGCTTGCCGAGAATCCGAGTATTGAGGTGGTCATTGATCTGCACCGCGACGGCGTTGCGGAGGGAACCAGACTCGTCACGACCCAGAACGGAAAAGAGATGGCGCAGGTCATGTTTTTCAACGGCTTAAGCCGAACGACAAGCACGGGGGATATCGATTATCTCTACAACCCATACATAGCGGACAATCTGGCGATTTCTTTTCAGATGCAGCTTAAGGCGGCGGAATATTACCCGGACTTTACGAGACGCATTTACTTAAAGGGCTACCGCTACAACATGCATTACTGTCCCAAGACGCTTCTGATCGAGGTCGGCGCGCAGACGAATACGCTTCAGGAGGCGATGAATTCGATGGAGCCGCTCGCGGATATTTTAAACAAGGTGCTGACCGGGCAGGAGTGATGCCGCGGCTCGTTCGGATATTGAGACATTAGGCCGTGTTGGCATTTTGATATTCCAGGTTGTCGTTTAAGCGGATGGTAGATATAATTTGTAATTTAACAGAAAATGCGCTATATTAATGACGGTGGAAGTATTTACAATACAGTAAGAGAATTCATTTTATGGAGGCACGAATGCGTACACTGCAGAAGATAATCAGCAGATATATGTATAAGATATCAGCAGTTTTAGTAGCGCTGCTATTTGTAATTGTATTATTTTTTGAAGCAGTAAATGAGCAGGAACTGGCGTATGAAAGTTCAATAAGAGCCTTTTCGCAGATGGAGCAGTTATTAGAAGAAAATCAAAAGGAACTCGAAGCGGTTCAGGAAGAATACAAACAGACCTGCCTGCACAATGCGGAGGTTGTCGCCCGCATTATTGAAGGGGACCCTGACGTAGCGAACAGTGTCGAGGAACTCAGAGAGATCGCTGCCTCTGTTGAGATAGACGAGATACATATTTTTGATAAGACAGGCTGTATAGTTTCAGGTACTCACCCGGAATATTATAATTATACGTTTGACTCCGGTGAACAGATGAACTTTTTTAAACCGATGCTGGATGATAAGACATTACGGCTTGTCCAGGATATTATGCCCAATACTGCGGAAGGAAAGCAGATGCAGTATTCCGCCATCTGGAGCAATAACGGTGAGTTTATTGTCCAGGTGGGCATGGAGCCGGTGAATGTGATAAAGGTTACACAAAAGAATGAACTGTCCTATATGTTTTCAAGGTTTCGCGGGGATCCGTGGGTCAATTATTATGCGATAGACGTACAGACGGGGGAGATTGTAGGTTCTACCGACACGGAAAATGTGGGACGTAATCTTACAGAAATCGGATTATCGTTTGAGGATATAGTAAACTGTGAAGAGGGATTTTACGCAAAGATAGATGGTCAGGATTCTTTTTGTGTATTTCAGAAGATAGACTCAAATTATATTGGACGTGTGGTTCTGCTTCGAGATCTATATCAGCGGATACCGTCGGTTATGCTTATATTTTTCGTCTGCCTGACAACAATTGCGGTATTTCTGGCGAGCGCTGTAACACGTCATATGAACAGATATGTTGTAGATGAAATCCATGATGTAAATAAGAAACTGAAAATGATTGCCAATGGCAGGTTTGAGGAAACGGTGGACATTCAGGACAGTGTTGAATTTGCAGAATTAAGTGAATATATCAATGTCGTGGTAAAAAGTTTATTGAACAATAACAGGAAGATGTCCTACGTGCTAAGTAAAACAAACCTGTATATCGGGGTGTATGAATATAATAAGTATATGGAAAAAATCCGTTTCACTGACTACATACCAAAGATATTGTCGTTAGATCCTTCAAAGGTGGAACAGTTTTCTTCAGATATCGGGGAGTTCAGGAAATTCATTGATGAGATACGCGAAAATCCTATACCGGACGAACCGGGAATATACAAGGCCGGTGAACATTATGTCAGACTTGAAGAAATAATAAGCGATGATGAATGCTTTGGCGTTGTGGTTGATGTGACATCGGAAATGGCAAGGCGCAGGAAGATCGAGGCAGAAAGAGATATCGATCTGTTGACAGGGTTATATAACAGGCGGGGATTGGAAACGCGGATTGTCGGCTTACTTGCCACACCCGAAAAGCTTGGGCACAGCGCAGTCATTATGATAGATGCGGATGGTCTGAAGGTCATCAATGACAGATACGGGCATGAAATGGGGGATATTTATCTGAAAAAGATCTCGGAGCTCGTGAGCAGCTTTGATACAAAGCACAGTGTAGCGTCGAGGCAAGGCGGTGATGAGTTTGTGTTGTTCTTATATGGCTATGAGAGCGCAGAAGCACTGAATGAAGCACTCGGGACACTTGCGTATATGCAGAATCACACCATGGCGCAGTTTAAGAATAATCTGGAGGTTCCGCTTCGGTTTTCGCTGGGATATTGTCTTGTTGATGAAAATGCAGATTATCAGAAGCTGTTGAAAGAGGCGGATGAAAAAATGTATCAAAATAAACTGGAACGTAAAAAAGCAATTGTAGAGTAGGAGGTTTTATGGAAGAGTTTTTGGTTCATCTGGAAGGACCGGTTCTGCTATGGATACAGGAGAATCTGAGAAATGATGTTCTGACGCCAATTATGACCTTTATCACACATCTGGGAGACGGAGGATTTGTCTGGATCGTGCTCACAATTGCCTGTCTCATTTATGCAGGGACGCGCCGGACGGGGATATTGATGACATTTTCGCTGCTTTTAAATACGCTCGCCAACAACCTGCTTTTAAAAAATCTTCTGGCGAGGACCAGACCCTATGAAATCGTTCCGGGGCTGCAAAGAATCATAGAGGCGCAGGACGATTTCTCATTTCCGTCAGGGCATACCGGGTGCTCCTTTGCGGCGGCGGTGGTGATCTGTGTCATGTGTCCTCGCCGCTACGGAATCGCAGCGATGGTGCTGGCGGTGATGATCGCATTGTCGAGACTTTATGTGGGCGTGCATTTCCCGACGGACGTGATCGGCGGAGCGCTCATCGGAACGGCGGCGGCGCTTTTTGTATGCTGGATTTATAAGAAAAAGTATAGCGAAGTGGAAAAACATATGGAAGGAAGAAAGTAAAATGAGAATTTTATATCGCAACGAAGAAGGATTTCTGTCAACAGTAAACGTATATTATGCTGCATACAATGAGGATGAAGGCGAGAGGGGACTGTATATTCTTACAGAGGACGATGACGAACTGGAATTTTGGGGAATTGACAGAATCGTATGCGAATCTTTGATTTCGGAGCTGTATCGGGAGGGAAAGGTGGATTTGTCCGTTTATCGTGTAACCGAGTGAACATAAGCAGGGAGATGACGCCGGAAGGGCTGTCTGGGAGAGAGGATATCGCGAAATTAGACATCTGTAATTTCACGATATCCTTTTTTATTATCTAAGGAAAGCAATATATCGATGAAAGCGCTATATCGACAAATGATATTTTTCCATCCAGTAGTTGAGCTGGATAAAATATGCGGCGAGCTGCGGGCCTGCCATGAGCTGTCCGAACCACGGTTTGCCGAGGTCTGCGGGCGCTGCGATAAAGTCGAGCGCCTTCTTTTTGTCGATCAGGGGAGCAATCGGGGCGTTAGGATCGTTTATGATCTCGGTCAGGCGTTCTGAGAGCAGTTTTTCGTATCCGGGATGATAAGTTTTGGGATAAGGGCTTTTCTTGCGGTGGAGCAGCTCTTCTGGCAGCAGGTCGGCGCAGGCGTCGCGCAGCAGTGTTTTTTCCACGCCGTTCTGGTACTTCATTTCCCAGGGTACATTGAATACATATTCCATAATGCGGTGGTCTGCGAACGGAACGCGGGCTTCCAGGCCGGAATACATACTGGTGCGGTCCATGCGGTCGAGAAGCGTCTGCATGAACCATTTGATATTCAGATAGCCGATGGCGCGCCGTCTTGCTTCCTCTTCGGATTCCCCTGCAAGCTTTGGCACTCTGGCAAGCGTTTCCTCGTAACGCGCATGGGAGTAGCCGTATAAATCGAGCGACGCTTTGACGTCGTCGGAGAGAAAGACCGTGCGCGCGCTAAGGTCGGCAGACCATGGGAAGCCGTCGCGATTCATCAGTTCACTCCGGTAGAACCACGGATAGCCGCCGAAAATCTCGTCGGCACATTCTCCGGTCAGGGCGACCTTGTTGTGCTTTGCGACGAGGGAGCAGAAATAGAGCAAAGATGCATCTACATCTGTCATGCCCGGAAGATCTTTGGCATCGACTGCGGTAAAGAGTGAGTCAAACAGCGTAGTCTGGCTGCATTCGAGGTAAGTGTGATGCGTGCGGCAGCGTTTCAGCATGATATTGACATAGGGAAGGTCGCGCTCCGGCTGGAAGGAGTTCGACTGGAAATATTTATCATTTTCCGTAAAATCAAAGGAGAATGTGTTTAGGGTGTTTCCCTGCTCTCTCATATAGTCGGCTGCGATCATCGTCACGATCGAGGAATCGATGCCGCCGGAGAGGAAAGTGCAGACCGGAACGTCGGACACCATCTGCCGTCTGACGGCGTCGCGTACCAGAAAGGAGACCTTTTCGACGGTTTCGGGATAGGAATCCGTGTGTTCCCTGCATGTTAAATCCCAGTAGAGTGTATCGTGGATGCCGCTCCTGCCGACCGTCAGATAATGTCCCGGAACGACTTCGTGCATTCCGCAGAAAACGCCGTTTCCCAAGGTGTGTGCCGGACCGACGGCGAGAAGTTCCAAAAGACTTCCCGAATCGATGGCAGGGCGGATAGCCGGATGGACGAACAGAGCCTTCGGTTCGGAGCCAAAGACAAAGGCATTTCCTTCCTGTGCGAAAAAGAGCGGCTTGGTGCCTGCGCGGTCGCGGTAGAGCAGAAGTTCTTCTTTTGCGCTGTCCCAGATGGCAAAGGCGAAAATGCCGTTCAGTTTATTTACAAAGTCTTTGCCGTAGTGCATATAAGCATAGAGAATGACCTCGGTATCCGAGGTGGTTTCAAAGGAATATCCGGCGGAGATCAACTCGGGGACAAGTTCGTCCGTGTTGTAAATCTCGCCGTTGTAGACAATGGCGCAGCATCTTCCGTCGTGCGTTCTAAGCATCGGCTGTTTTCCGCAGATGATATCGCGGATGGAAAGCCTTGCGTGAGAGAGTCCGACGTGAGCGTCAAGATACGTCCCGGCAGCGTCGCGCCCGCGGTGGGCGAGTGTTTTATGCATATCGGTAAGTATCGTTTCCCAGAGGGGCTTTTTGTCGGAAAAATTTTGAGAAAAATCGCAGAAACCAGAGATTCCGCACATAAGATGTACTCCTTTCCAATCAGAAAAACGGGCATGCCGGGTCTGCCGGATGTCCATAGGCTAGAGATAGTATATGCAGTTTGAGCGGGAATGATGAAAAGACAGGCTGTAGGAACGGAAGAGATTTCAGAGAGGATTCCCGGGCGGGAAGAACGCATATAGTAATAGGGAGAATTGTTTCTGCGGAGAAATATAAATGCCGAATGAAAAAATGGAAAATCTGCTCAATCTGGCGCTCGACGCTACAGGGGAGGAACGGGAGAAATCCATAGAGCTTGACGTCGGGTATGACAGTGCCGAAAATACGTGGGAGGTCATTGTGAAATTCGGAGGTACGGCGGAGGAGCTCGCCGCAATTCTTAAGGAGAATTTCGGGGAGCAGTCTGCGCGCATCCGCATAGCGAATCTGCAAAATGAGTATGCGATTTTAACACTGCCGGAGGGCATTGTTTCCGCAGTGGCGTCATTGAACGAAATTGAGTATATGGAAAAGCCGAAGCTTCTGTTTTTTGCGGTGAACAACGGAAAGCGGGCGTCCTGCATTACACCGCTCCAGGCGGGATTGCCGGCAGGTGCAGGGCAGCCGCAGGGAAATACAAATCAGTCGGGAATGCCTGATCGCAGAAGAGACCGTCTGAGCGGGGCTGGCATTCTTACGGCGGTCATCGATTCGGGAATCGATTATTCTCATCCCGATTTCCGTAATGCAGACGGAACGACGCGCATCCGTGCCATATGGGATCAGACAATTCCATCGGGAAGCGTGGCGGCGCCGGAAACGCAGGGGGAAGAGAGTGTGCCAGGGCAGGAAAACAGATATTTGTATGCTCCGGCGGGCTATTACCTCGGTACGGAATTTTCGCAGGAGGTCATAAACCGTGCCCTAAAGCAGCCCACGGAGCAGCAGCGCTATGCTGTCTGTCCGAGCCGCGACAGCTCCGGTCACGGAACGCATGTTGCGGGAATCGCAGCGGGCAACGGCAGGGCTTCGGAAGGCAGATACCGCGGTGTGGCGTTTGCGTCGGACTTGTTGATCGTGAAGCTCGGCACGCAGAGGACGGGGGCGTTTCCACGGACGTCGGAGCTGATGCAGGCGGTCGATTACAGTGTGAGAAAGGCGCAGGAATACGGAATGCCGCTGGCGCTGAATCTCAGCTTTGGAAATAACTATGGAAGTCATTCTGGAACATCGCTGCTGGAAACATTTCTTGACGATATGTCGAATTACTGGAAAAGCTCGATCGTCATCGGAAGCGGAAATGAAGGGGCTTCTGCGGCGCATACTTCGGGGAGGGTGCAGGCGGGAAGGACGGAGTATGTCCAGGTGGCGATAAGTCCTTATGAGAGCGCGCTCAATCTTCAGATCTGGAAATCCTATGCGGATGAGATTTCCGTGTCGATCGTGCATCCGAACGGAACGGTGGTGGGTCCCATTCGGCAGATACAGGGAACACAGCGTTTTACGGTGGGGCAGACAGAGCTTCTTCTCTATTACGGCGAGCCGAGTCCGTACAGCCCGTATCAGGAGATTTACATTGAATTTCTTGCGGCGGGAGACTACGTGGACGCGGGAATATGGGAGGTCCGGCTCGTGCCGCAGAAAATCGTGACGGGAAATTATGATATGTGGCTTCCGGCGGGCGGTGTTCTCAATGAAGGAACGGGATTTCTCTATCCGAGCGAGGAGACGACGCTCACGGTTCCGTCTACCGCCGGAAAGGTCATCACGGTCGGCGCCTATGACGCGCGCTACAATCAGCCGGCTGCCTTTTCGGGAAGGGGCTATACCAGGGAGACAAATCAGGTGAAGCCGGATCTCGTGGCTCCCGGCGTGGAGATTACTTCCTGCGCACCGGGCGGCGGTTACGCCGTGCGCACAGGAACCTCGATGGCGACGCCGTTCGTGACGGGAAGCGCCGCGCTTCTGATGGAGTGGGGCATTGTGAACGGGAACGATCCGTACCTGTACGGGGAGAAAATAAAGGCGTATCTGATTCGCGGGGCGCGCCCGCTGGGGGGAAACGGCGCGTCCGCGGCGCTGCGGGAGTACCCGAATCCGCAGCTTGGCTGGGGAACGCTTTGTGTTGAAAATAGTCTACCAAGATAAAATAGAGTAGATTTTTGGGTAAATAAGCACTTTATTTTGTGATGTATGGTGTCGAATAAAGTGCTTGTTATGCGTTATTTTGATGCTGAATTGACGGTTGATAAAGTTAAACATGAAGATGTTCGAAAAAGAGTGAAGAAACAGAAGCGATAGAGTGGGTTATTTATGAAACGTGGAAAAAATGAAGGGATGTACAATAAAAAAGATTTTGCGTTTGAATGACTATAAAGACAGAAATTGATATCAATATAATGATGAATATAGGATTTTACAGTTTTTCCGATAGGAAATGCTTGAAGAAGCAGGGGCTGTTGGATATAATATATGAAAGTTTTGAAAGTTTGCAGGCTGATAAATTGAAACTATTGTGATGTGAATTCTTAGAAAAATTGGAGGTGAAATAAATGACTTTACTGCAGGAAGCATATGCTATGATTGATTCTTTACCGGATGATGATAGTGTTAAGTTTTTTATAGATATGATTAGGAGATTTAATGTAGTAGCTGGGAAAACAGAGAAAATATCTGAGATTCAAAGTTCACTTTCAGAAAAAAGGCAGGCGTTTTTACACATGGAGGAGTTGAAAAAGAAGTATTCATTCCGAAAAGATTATGACTATGAACAAATCATAAAGGAAGCTATGGAAGAAAAATATGGTTGCGTTAATTGACACTAATGTTCTGTAAAAAATCTTGGGGTATTTAGGTTTGATTTATTGCAGAAACCAAGGCAGAATGGCGTTACAATTTTTGGAGATAAGAGGCAAACAAATGGTAAGTAAAGAACCCATAAGGCATCATTATATACCACAGTTCATTCTAAAAAATTTCTGTTTTGACACGGACAGAAATCAATTGCTCTATTTTGACAAAAGAACTTCCGCAATATCAATAAAGCAACCAAGAGATATTTTTATGGTCAAAAATTTATACCGCGATGACATAAATAACTCTGATGATATTATGAAAATCGAGAAAGATATGGCTCGATTTGAAAGTGAAACAGCAAAAATTATAGCGGAAAGATTTCTTAAAAGAGATGAAATATTATTAACTGCAGATGAAGATGAAAGATTAAAGCTTTTCTTTGCGATTATGGCTTTCAGATCAAAAAGCACAAGCAAAATGTTTAGCGCAGAAGCATCCAAGAAGAATAAAGCATTTTATTCTACATATCAGAAAAACGGCAATCTCAATGAATTTTGGAAAAGAAATTTAGGAAATTTACTTAATTGTAGGTCTATGCGGGAAGTGCGCGAACATAAGAAAATAGATGCTCCGATCAAAGCGTTTTTCCTACGGGATACTTATGGGTTAAATGGACGTTATTTTGCTGTTGCGGAAAGAAGGGGACCTCTGGAATTTTTAATAAGTGATGTTTATCCGACTATTATCACTGGAACAACAGTAGGGGGAACAGAACTGCACATGTATTCCATATGTCCGATTTCCCCGGATAGAATAATTTTGCTTGTGTCAAATGGAGTGCTTGATGCACCCAAAAGTGTTGTTGTTCTTCGCGATGAAGTTTTAAAAAAGCCCAAATTAAGCTTGGATAGGAGATCAATAACGATTCGTGTAAAAAAAATATATGAAAACGAAGTGAGATATGTGAATGATGCACTGATAAGTGCAGCATATGAAGGTCTTGCGTTCAAAAATAAAAGCAAAGTCACATTCCTACACAAAGTATAAATGAGAGATGTTTTAAAGCGGTATTGTTAGAATCTCTCAAAAAAAGGAGCCACTATGCAATACACATGGAACGACATAGAGCAGCATATCGCGGCTTGCACCCAATGCCCACTCGGCCAGACCAGAAATCTGCCTGTCATGGGCCGTGGCAGCCATGAGGCGGATATCATGCTGATTGCTGAGGCACCTGGCGCACAGGAAGACCAGCAGGGGATTCCTTTTGTGGGGCGTTCAGGGGAAATATTGGACAGGCTGTTTCGCGACTGCGGTCTGAGCAGGGAAGAAGTATACATTACCAACATTTTAAAATGTCATCCGCCGGGCAACCGTGATCCCAGAGAGGAGGAAAAGGAGGCATGCTTTCCCTATCTGAAATATGAGACATTTCTGTTAAAGCCGGGTATTATTGTATGTCTGGGCCGTGTCGCCGCGCAGCGGATTATTTCACCGGATTTTAAAATTACCAGGCAGCATGGCACTTGGATATACCGGAGAAATTGTGTGCTAACTGCGACATATCATCCTTCGGCAATTTTGAGAGACCCTTCCAAATATGATGAAGTGAAATGTGATTTTCGGGAAGTTGTCAGCAAACGGTCTAATTTAAAGAGATAGAATATTATGTAAACTAATAAGCGCAAAGTATACCATATTAATCTAAGGGCTGTGATTGAGGGATGTTTGGAAGGACAAATATGAATTGCCGCCTGAGAGTATACGAGAGGCAATTATCAATGCTGTATGCAATAGGTGTTATCTTGATCATTCTTGTGTTCAGATTGCAGTTTATGATAACAGAGTGGAGATAACTTGTCCGGGTATGCTGAAAAGTTTTTTTGCTTTTGAGCATACTTTATTGTGCTTTATTTGGCATTCCAACTTGACACTAATTTACCCCAATTTAGCAATAATTTATCACACACCTTACAAAGTGATGCGGGTTCCAGCGATTTCCCATCAAAAAAAGTGAAAAAAGTTTGTGACATTAACTTGACACACGCGGGCTGGGGAACGCTTTGTGCAGCCTCAAGTCTTCCGACTTGAGATACAATAGCCTGCCAAGGTAGAATGAAAGGCATTTATTCCCAAAAAGTTTTTGTCAATCAATGCCGCATAGTATATAATAAAATTAATTATATTTTAAAGCAGCGGCTATAAAATGACGAAAGGATGAAGATTTGATATGGAAGCACAGTTAGATTTTTTTGAGCAAAACGATGAAAAAGTGAATAAGCGATTAGCTAAGGTACTACTGTGGATGACGTTGGTTTTCCCTGTTTTGTTTGTGCTGACAGCAGTGGGCATTTTCTGGATTGACTACGGCGCTTTGGTTCGACTTACGATAATTGGCTGCTTTTGCACGATTGGTCCGTTTGTTATGTCTAAGTTCAATGTTCCTGTTAAGGTTATGAAATATGTCAGTGTTTTGGCGGTGGGATTTATCGTAATGATGCTTGGTATGAACTCGGCAATAGGAATATACATGACTTTTGGCATTGCGCAGTTGTTCAGTTGCATGTATTTTGATAAAAAGTTCACAATTCAAATTTCGATCCTGACTTATATATTGCTTTTTGTCTCGATTTATTTTCGCGTAATTGATGCTGTAGCAAACGGTAACGCTGCACCAAATCTGGAATTTGTGCCGTTTATGATGGGCTTTACGATTGAGCATGTTCTTATGAGCTGCGTATTTATCAGTGTGGCAGGAAGCTCAAGAAAAATATTGGAAAATTTACATAGTACAGAGCAGGTAGCTGCTGTTGTAACGAAATGCGAGGAAGTTTCCACAAAGCTGGTGACGATGATGGATGACTTGTCAGATAATGTGCAGGAATCCAAAATGACAAATGAGACAATCGTAGTCTCTGCACAGAACACATCCGAGGATTGCACGAAAAGTCTTTCTCATGTTAGCTCCATGCATGGCATTGTTTCGGAAATGGTTCAGGCTTCTGAGTCAATTGATGAGAGTACAAAGAATGTGTTGATGATTTCGGATGAGATTTGCCAGCATACAGATCATTATGTGGATATTATGGAGCATGCAGTGACAGATATGAAGGTGATTCAAGAAACGGCAAATTTGACAGAAGAAGCCATACATAATCTTGAAACAAGTATCACGGAGATTTTTGGTTTCACAAATGAAATTGCTGAAATTACAGGAAAGACGAACCTTCTTGCACTCAATGCTTCCATTGAAGCTGCCCGTGCCGGTGAGCATGGGAAAGGTTTTGCGGTTGTAGCAGATGAAGTCCGTGTTTTGGCGGAGCGTTCCAAGCAATCCAACAGTTCCATAACCGCTATGGTTTCAAAAATGATGGCAATGCTGGATGAGGTGAAGCATTCTAATGAGAGAAATGTTGCTTCCGTGGATGCAGGAATCGAACAAATTTCTAACGCAAGACAGGAGGCAGTTAATTTGGGAAGGCTTCAGGCGGATTCCAAATCAAGGATAGAGCAGATTTCAAAGGACTGCGATCAGACAAAGCAGTGCAGCCAAGATGTAAGAAAAATGTCAGACCAGATGGAAGAGCTTGTGAAAAATTCAAAGAATCTTGCGGACGCCATTGTAGAAAAAGCAAATAATCAAAGCGAAATCACAGGAATGACAGAGGAAACTTTTTCTCACGTCGAGCAAATCGCAAAAGAGTTATTAGAAGTGAGCAAAATGGGTGGTGAAAGTTTATAAAAACAAGGAAATAGATAATATAATCTTTTCAGGTTCGCAGAATAATGCTATACTAAAATTAACCAAAAAAATGTCGAGAAGTGGTATGAAAATTGTAAATTTTGTAGTTATTCATACAAAGGTCATTCTTGACTACACCATTATTCTATCAGGAGGTAATTTATGGCTTACAATCATTTATTTTCACCTGTAAAGATCGGCACCGTGGAGATTCCTAACAGAATTGCACTGATGCCAATGGGCGTACTTTCTCCCCGTATGATGAACAGGGACGGCTCCTACACAAAGGATGGAGCAGACTATTACATTGAAAGGGCGAAGGGCGGCACCGGACTGATCATTACCGGAATTGCTCCGATTCCGCCCGGAGAATTTCTCCCTTCCATTGTAAATAATCCTGCTACATATACGGAGAATACGAAATATCTGGCGGACGGCATTCACCGATATGGATCGAAAGTATTTATTATGATCTCGGCTATGTCAGGAAGAGCTGGTACTCCCGGAGGTCCGGCGGCTTCTGCGCTCCCGAATGTATGGGATCCGAGAGAAATGCAAAGAGAGATGACCGTAGAAGAGATCCATCAGTATGTAGAATGGTTTGCGACTGGCGCCAAAGCGGCCAAGGACGCCGGCGTCGACGGCGTCGAGATCCATGCGATCCACGAAGGATATCTGTTGGATCAGTTTGCGATCTCTTCATATAATCAGCGTACCGATGAGTACGGAGGTTCCTTAGAGAACCGTCTGCGGTTCGCGACCGAGATCGTGCAGGCCGTCAAGGATAGATGCGGAAAGGAATTCCCTGTCTCACTGCGTTACTCTGTAAAAAGCTATACAAAAGCCTTTAACCGGGGAGCGGTTCCGGGAGAAGAATTTAAGGAGTTCGGAAGGGATTACGAGGAGAGCAAGAAGGCTGCAAGAATGCTGCAGGATGCAGGCTATGATATGTTAGACTGCGACAACGGTACCTATGATGCATGGTATTGGCCGCATCCGCCGGTATATATGCCGAAGGCGCTCAATCTGGAGGATGTTGCCCTTATTAAGAAGGAAGTGGACATCCCGGTCATCTGTGCGGGCCGCTTTGATGATCCTGACCTGGCAGACCGGTCGATCGCGGAAGGTAAGATTGATATGATGGGTATGGGCCGTCCGTTATTGGCGGATCCGGATGTGGCGAATAAGTTCAAAGAAGAAAGACTTGATGATATCCGCCCATGTATTTCTTGTCATTTCGGATGTCTTGCCAGAATCGTCCAGTTTGATTTTGAAAAGATGGCTTTAAAAGATATCTCCTGCGCACTGAACCCGAGATGCGGTATGGAAAATCATTACAATATCAGTAAAGCAGATACGAAAAAGAAGATTGCCGTTGTCGGCGGCGGAATTGCAGGAATGGAAGCTGCCAGAGTCTGTGCGCTGCGCGGTCATGCCGTCGATCTGTACGAGAAGAAAGACGTGTTGGGAGGTATCTTTATTGCGGCAGCGGCTTTTGATTTTAAAGACGATGATCGCCGTCTGATTGAATGGTACCGGAAACAGATGAAGGATACGGGCGTCCATGTTCTGTTAAATACAGAATTCAAACCGGAAGACAAAGACGGCTATGACGAAGTATTTGTCGCTACCGGAGCAAGAGAAAGGAAGCTGGACACGCCTGGATTTGACCAGCCGAATGTCCGTTATGCGGTGGATGTGCTGCTGAATCAGAATATTCAGGATCAGAATGTCGTCATCGTCGGCGGTGGTCTGACCGGATGTGAATTGGCATATGATCTGGCAAGGAAGAATAAGAAGGTGACGCTCGTAGAGACCTGCCCGACCATTCTGAATGTGGAAGGATTATCTGCCTCTAATTATAACTGTCTGCTGGATCTGATGGATTATTACAAAGTTGACATTCTCAAAAATTCCAAGGTCACCAAATATGAGGACGGAAAGGCCTACATTGAGACAGTCACATATAATGAACCCAATATCAGAGACAGGGCATTGAATCAGAGCCTTCAGGGAATCCACAGGGATGTAAAACCGGTGGAGGCTGACACCGTGGTCGTATCCGTTGGTTATACTTCCAACAGAGATTTATATGATGCGATGAAAGGTGAGAATGTACATTTATTAGGGGACGCAGAGAGACCGTCGAATCTGATGGGATGTATCTGGTCTGCATATACGATGTGCTTAACGATCTGACGTATTGCTGGAATTATGATGAAAAAAGGAAGATACAGCGGGAGGTAAAATGCCCTGAAGAAAAGTCGCTTAGACCGTGGAGTTTACGGTGATAAGGAAGTATAGAAACTAACTTATTATTAACGCTGACAAACAGGGTGCAAGCAAAAACAGAGGGAAAATTACGTTTTAATCGTAATGCCCTCTGTTTTATTTTCAAAAGGTGATTGAAAGTGAGAACTCCTAATGATATACTAAGCCAAAAAAGATAGCAGTTGAATCTAACAGATAAAATCATTGTATTTTTATAAAATTGGTCGGATATTTTTAATCTTTTTATAATTATAGTTGAAATATCAACAGTTTGAATTTAAAAAACTCAAGAAAGAGGTACAAAATGAAATGCTTATTTTGTAAGCAAAGCAGTACAGATACTAAAAGTGTTGAGCACGTTGTTCCTGAATCATTAGGGAATACAAAATTTATTTTACCTTTAGGGTATGTATGTGATAAATGTAATAATTATTTTGCACGTGAAGTTGAAAAACCATTTTTAGAATTACCAGAACTACGCTTATTACGTTTTCAAGAAGGCATACCTAATAAAAAAAATAAAATGCCCGCAATAGACGGATTGCTTAATGGGAATTATCGTATCAAATTAAAACGGAAATTAAGCCATAATGAAGTGGTTAATGAAGCAGAAGTAACACCAGAGGCAATGGATAAACTATTTAATGCTTCCGAAAAAGCAACAATTATCGTACCAGCATTTACAAATGAAATGTTACCGCCAAATAATGCTATTACTTCAAGGTTTTTGGCAAAAATGGCTTTGGAAGCATTCGCTGATAAATTGAAAGATATTGAAAATAGTTTAGAAGATTTAGTAAATGATACTGAATTTGATATGATTAGAAATCATGCAAGATTGGGTACTATAAAAAATTGGCCATGTAGTATTCGGAGGATTTACAACTATGACAAAATTTGGGAATACTCTGATGGACTTCATGAGCAAATGGTTCATGAAAGTGATTTTCTTCTCATTCCAGTAGAAAAAAATAATAACTCAAGTACAGAATATATTATGGCAGAAATATATTTTGTTATAGCACTTTGGGGCATAGAATTTGCAATAAATATGGCAGGACCAGAGATTTCTGGTTATGAGGATTGGTTAAAAACACATAATGGTGAAAGTCCTTTATATTGTGAAAAAAATAAAAATTTCTTAAAATAGTGTTACGTAATACAAATGTATTTTGTCTGAATAAACATATTAACTTACTTCTAATCTTAACGCTTGCGAAGTTGTATAAATCAATGGCAATAGAGATAAAAATGAATATTTATCAACAACACTGGCAAGCAGAGTGTAAACAAGTGCAGAGAACACATCACTTTCATGAGGAGAGTATGAAAATTTTTCTGTAAATAAGTATTAGTGACAGGTCTTCTATGATAAAATCTAAATCATAGGAGGCCT
>ERZ808041.101-NODE-101-length-104029-cov-13.963435_pt1 | contig 104029 bp, 102 predicted proteins | sample MGYA00380192_ERZ808041 | MGnify/ENA primary metagenome ERZ808041 (study PRJEB31490, sample SAMN06133412) | mouse gut metagenome | isolation source: Z1_1 | host: mice | place: China: Chengdu | collected 2015-05 ...
TTTACGTCATCTAATAAACAATCTGTGTATTGGATGACGGTTGGTGTATTATAAAATGACTATTAATCAGCATATTGTATCGGTATTTACCTTGACTACTCGAACAGAATTGCGGATTGGGTGGCATAATATACTAAAATCAAAAAAATAGAGCCTAAGCGCCGAATAATTGATCTATCCAGATTGGTTACGCGGCGCTTTTAATTTTATTCCGGCCAGAAGCCGGGGAAAGGAGAAAACATATGACAGATGAAGAAGTAGCAATAAAGCTTGCAGGGCATGATAACCGGCTAAAAGTATCAGAACATCGCATAGCTGATTTGGAAGCGCAGCAGAAACAGATTCAAGAGCTTACTATCTCGGTGAAGGAACTGGCAATTTCAGTCAAAAACATGGTTGCAGAGCAGAAAGCCCAAAGTGACCGAATAGAGAAACTGGAGAGTGAACCGGGGCAGAACTGGGAAAGTATCAAAAAAACAGTACTGACAACGATTACGGGCACAATTGCTGGAGCATTGGCAACCGGATTGATCTTGTTAGTTGCACAGTTTATTTAAAGAAAGGATAGGTATATGTTAAAAAATAGAGTGATGAAAGCATCAGTAAGTACAACAAAGTGGGCGAAGGCGGCGGCGGTTAGAGCCGTTAAGACAATGGCACAGACAGCAGTAGCCACGATTGGGACCGCAGCAGTAATGGGAGCGGTGGACTGGAAGATGGTGGCGAGCGCTGCGACGCTTGCGGGAATCTTGTCGATATTAACGTCGACCGCGGGAATCCCGGAAGTAACGGTAGAGGAGGAATAAGGCATGAAAATCATTGACTTGTCAAAATACAATACAGTGACCGACTGGAACAAAGTAAAGAGTGTGGTGGATGGGGTTATCATCCGCTGCGCTTACAGGGGATACGGTTCCGGAAAAATTGTACAGGACAGCAAATTTGCTGAATTTGCCAGGGCATGTAAAGTACAGGGCATCCCGTTCGGTGTATATTTTATGTCACAGGCAATCACGGAGGAGGAGGGAAGGGAGGAATCTGATTATGCGGTAAGTCTCGCAAATCAGTTTGGAGCAACGCTTTCAATTTTTATCGATTCCGAGGACGGAGATGGCACCGCGAAAGTTGTCCGGGCTGATGGACTCTCTAGGGCAGCACGAACAGCAGTTGTAAAAGCTTTTTGTCAGAGAGCGGCGGAACTTGGACATATCGGAGGCGTGTATGCATCGGAAAGCTGGTTTAACTCGAAACTCAATTTTTCGGAACTGACGCAGTATCTTATCTGGGTGGCGAAGTACGGCGCAAATACCGGAAGTAAATGTTCGGCGGTGGCATTGAGTAAATATGACGCGCATCAGTACACCAGTAACGGAACAGTACAGGGTATTTCTGGCAGAGTAGATGTATCGGAGTTTTACTGTTTGGCATCAGACAAACAACCTACAGATCAGGAGAGCAGCACAGGGAAAGAAGAAACGGAGGAATACGATATGACGACAATCAAGAGAGGAAGTAGAGGGAAAGCCGTTAAGGTATGGCAGATCATCGTCGGAGCAACACCGGACGGAACATTCGGCGGCAGTACGGAGAGTAAGACCAAGAACTGGCAGGCAAGCCACGGGCTGACGGCGGATGGTATTGTTGGACCGAAGAGCTGGAAAGAGGGGCTTGAATCGCTATAAGATGGTGAACGATTGAGAAGACGGCATGGAAAAATCTGTGCCGTCTCCTTTATATCCCTAATTTAATGTTGACAACGGTAGCAATATATTTGTAATATTTTCATAAGGAAGGAGACGAAGATTATGCCTACTAAAGCTTATGGAAAATTTCTTAGCAATATGGATACAGTTATTAGATTGGAAGATACTTATGACGAGATTCGCACTAATAGGAATAGGCGTGGTAGAGCTGCATATGACCATATTACTAGAAGCGCGATTGTGTTTTTGGCATCTGCATTTGAAGTTTATATTGAAGATGTAACAAAAGAGTGTTGTAAGCAACATATCATTTTTGCTGAACAGGGAAAAAACTTACCACATGATGTAAAAGACGCTATAAATAGATACGTGAAAAAAGAGAGTAACGCAATGCCTCCAATGGACTTGTGCGATGATGGATGGAAAGAGGTATATCGAAAATTAGTAGATAAGGAGACATCAAAATTAAATACTCCGAAAAAGAAGCAAATAGGAGAATTATTTAGTAACCTCCTTGGAATCAGAGAACAAGATTTGAACAATATTCCTGGGATGGATGAACTAGATGGGGTTATAATATTTCGGGGAGAGATTGCGCATCGGGTAAGAGCAGAACAATATGTAAAAATAGATCAAGTGAAGGATAATGTTGAAACAATTAGAAGGCTAACGATAGATATTGATAAAATGATTCTTGAATATTTTAAGTATTGTTATCCGGGGAAAAGGTTACCTTGGAATAGTACATATTGAAAGTATATTGTTCAACTGATGTCACATATTTTTTTGACATCAGTTGAACAATATCCAACATAGATGTTTCTATGAGCTTGCCCATCTCGAAATGGTAGCTGCGATTGTAAGGCAGCTCACGAAGGGTCTTAGCGCGGAAGAACTTGAGGCGGCTGGTTTCGCACCCTACTATGTGGATCACACGGCGGGCATCTGGCCGCAGGCAGCAGGGGGGATTCCGTTCAATGCCTGTGAATTCCAGTCCAAAGGGGATGCCATTACGGATCTGTTCGAGGATATGGCGGCGGAGCAGAAGGCGAGAACGACTTACGATAATATCCTGCGTCTTGTCAAAGATCCGGAGGTCTGCGATCCGATCCGTTTCCTGCGCGCAAGGGAAATCGTGCATTTTCAGCGTTTCGGTGAAGCAGACCGGGAACATTGCAGTAAATCGGAAGATAGATTTATCATGCACCGGCTACAATAAAAAGCAACACTTATTCATTATTATTTAAGCAATGGTGTATTAATAATATACGTAACGGTTGACACAAAGTGACAACAACTTTTATAATATTATACTATAGAAGTGGCTGAATATGCTGATTCGAATACCTTATATTCAGCCATATGAGCAGGAGGTAATATTGATATGAAAAGTATTCGAACCAAAATCACCTTAAGTCTTATTCTTACGGTTCTGATTGGACTGGTCGCGTCCGGATATTCAAGTATTATGTTAAATTATAACAATACTATGTTAACCGTGGAACGGATGATGAGCCAGACAGCAGTCTTGGCAGCAGGACGGGCCCAGCAGGAACTGGAAATATATAAGAATGTTGTTATGGAGGTGGGATGTATTCCGCAGTTGTCGGATCCGGAAGTGTCGGTGGAAGAAAAAAAGGCGATCATAGACGAGCGCGTTTCCATGCATGACTTCCAGCGAGGGAATATTATTGGTACGGATGGTATCAGTATTTTTGACGGAAAGGATTACTCAGACCGCGAATATGTACGGCAGGCAATGCAGGGAAATGTTTTTGTATCTGAGCCGCTGATCAGCAAAATTACAGGAGAACTGTCCATTATGGTCGCGGCACCGTTATATTCCGAGGGAAACTATGGAAAATCCATTGTCGGCGTTGTATATTTTGTCCCGCATGAAACCTTTTTGAATGATATTGTGTCAGCCATTCAGATCGGTGAAAACAGCAGGGCTTACATGATTAATAAGTCCGGCGACACGATTGCTGATATTACGCTTGATACGATTACTGTCCAAAACATAGAAGAGGAAGCGCAAAACGACCCAGGGCTGCAGGAGCTGGCGGCGATTCATGCACGGATGCGCCAGGGAGAAAATGGATTTGGAAGCTATATAATCGGAGAAGATAAAATGTTTGCGGCCTATGCACCTGTGCCGGGTACGGACGGCTGGAGCATTGCAGTGACTGCCCCGCAGATCAACTATCTGGAATCCACGAGGGACGCGATGGTTATTAATATAGGGGTGATTGTGATTTCCATACTGCTTTCCACTATTGTTGCACTGACGCTGGCTATTAATATCGGCAAACCGATGAAAGCCTGTGTTAATCGGATGAAGCTGCTTGTAGAGGGCGATTTGGATACACCGATGCCCAGAATTACAAATAAGGATGAAACAGGTATGCTTGTCAGATCTACGGAAGAGTTGGTAGAGGGACTGCGTACCGTCATCAACGATATCAGTTATCTTCTTAATGAAATGGCAAATCAGAATCTGGATGTTCAAACAAAGCATGAAGACGTATACGTTGGCAGCTTTCAGGATATTTTGCTTTCCATGCGCAATATGAGGATTGAACTGAGTGATGCCATGCGTCAGGTTAACCAATCTGCAGGGGGGTAGCCAGTGCCAGCGAACAGTTATCCGTAAGCGCACAGACACTTAGCCAGGGAACTACAGAACAGGCCAGTTCAGTACAGGAACTGGCATCTCGGATCAGCATGATTTCCGAGGAGGTAAAAGATACGGCGGACGGGGCGCTGAGTGTCAGAAGTCAGACGCATCAGGCTGGCGAACAAGTTTTGTTGTGTAATCAGAAGATGCAGAACCTGGTAGAAGCCATGGAAAGGATTCAGACCAGTTCCGGACAGATTACAAAGATTCTTAAGACTATAGACGATATTGCATTCCAGACAAATATACTCGCCTTAAATGCGGCAGTGGAAGCAGCCAGGGCAGGCAGTGCAGGGAAAGGGTTTGCAGTTGTAGCCGAGGAAGTCCGTAATTTGGCCGGTAAATCTGCAGAGGCGGCTAAAAATACATCGGACCTTATTGCAAATTCTACAGACGCAGTACATATCGGTACAGAAATTGCCCAAAATACGGCAGATGTCCTGCATGATGTCGTAACCAGTATCCAGTCTGTGGTTGAGGCTATCGACCATATTGCAATAGTATCCAATGAACAGTCAGAGTCGGTTGAGCAGGTTTCAGAGGGCATTAATCAGATTGCGGCGGTTGTGCAGAATAACAGCGCTACTGCAGAGGAAGGCGCGGCGGCAAGCGAGCAGCTTTCTACCGAAGCTGCCTGTATGAAGGAGCTTGTGGGTCAGTTTACGCTTGCCTCAAAATGATTGTGGCGGGACAGGAATAAAACAAACTCTGCCACGCTTGGCGAGCAGGCGGCAGGTATTTCAAGATTAGGTGTCGGCTATAAATTCAGCGGATAAACACCGGGAAGTGATGATTGATACAATGTCATTCCCCCGGTGTTTTTTTCTGTTCTTATGGATGCTTAGAATCTTATTTTGCGGGATTGAGTACTCAATCTCTATGCTTGCTATTCCGTTATTCTAAACTTTTTATAAAATTTCCAAAAAACTTTGCCGTATAGTGTACTTGCCATTTCTCATAAAATTTAGGGAAGCCGTCAAAGGAGAAAATTTATGCTAAAAACGGATGACTCTCCTACACCCGATACCCAAATACGAATGGAAAGACTTTCCATAGATAAAATGAGGCTGACAGTTACCAATATCTACCCGGCCTTTCAAAAAAAATCAGAGCAGGAAACCAGACAGGAAATTGGGGAACGGCTCTATCAGATTTTCAAAAAATATGCGTAAGTCCTTTATTGGGTATTGCGTCTTACGTTTTGGGAGGTAGATATTAAATGTACGACGCATTATATGACGCATTGTATGCGCGACAGTCAATCGAAAAAAAGGACAGCATATCCGTAGAAAGCCAGCTTGAATACTGCCGATACGAAACCCACGGGGAAGCCTGTATCGAATACACGGATAGAGGGTTTTCGGGCAAAGACACCAACAGACCGGGCTTTGAAAAAATGATGAATGATATTCGTACGGGCAGGATAAAGCGTGTCATTGTCTACAAACTTGACCGTATCAGCCGTTCTATTTTGGACTTTGCAAACATGATGGAGATATTTCAGAAATATCATGTAGAGTTTGTTTCTTCCACGGAAAAATTCGACACGTCCACCCCAATCGGCAGGGCTATGCTGAATATCTGTATCGTGTTCGCCCAACTGGAACGGGAAACGATACAGAAACGTGTAACAGACGCTTACTATGCAAGGTGCAAGCGTGGCTTTTACATGGGCGGACGTATTCCCTACGGCTACCGTCTGACAAGTACGGTCATTGACAATGTGCGCACTTCCATGTATGAGGAAGTCCCGGAGGAAAGCGAACAGTTAAAGCTGATTTATTCCATGTATGCGGACACAGACAATTCTCTCGGAGATATTGTGCGGTACTTGAACGAACACCAGATTAAAAATCTGCGTGGTGCAAACTGGAGTACCGCCCGTATCAGTGAAATGCTCCGCAATCCTGCATATGTAGAAGCTGACATTGACGTGTACCAGTTCTTTCAAAGTCAGGGTGCAAACATCTATAACCCGGCAAGTGATTTTACGGGCTATAATGCCTGCTATCTCTACAAGGGTACGGTTTCCACTTCAAGAAAGCAGAGTGACCTGTCCGAAAAAGAGATTGTGCTTGCACCGCATAAAGGATTTATTCCCTCTAAAACATGGTTAGCCTGCCGTATACGGTGTCTGAACAACAGACAGTCCACAAAGACCTGTAAACCGAAAAATTCATGGCTTGCAGGCAAGGTAAAATGCGGTAACTGCGGTTATGCTCTGACAATCCGCAAGGCAAAGACAAAATGGGGACGCTACTTTGTTTGCAGCCAGTCGGGAAAACACGGTAACTGTAACGGAGCAGGCTGTACGATTTATGCTGACGTATTGGAAGAATATATGCTTGGTGCAATCAAGGATAGGCTGTCTGAATTTTCAGCCCTCAAAGAGGGCTTGATTTCCTGTATATCCGACACAGGGGAAAAGGGAATGCAGGCATTCCCCCAAAAGCACATGACGAAAAAAATCCGTCTGACACAGATTGAGGAAGAAATCGAAGAGCTTCTCTCCAAAGTGTCCGGGGCAAGCGGCGTTCTGATGAAGTACATAGATGAAAAAATATCAGAACTGGACGCAGAGCGAAAAGCCTTGCAGGAAGAAATCGTTACGGCAAACGTCACAGACACAGAGGGAAGACTAAAGCAGATAACCAACCATGTAAAGGCATGGGAAACGCTCTCTTTCGAGGATAGGCAGGCGGTAGTTGACACGCTAATCAAAGTTATTCGGATTGCAGACGGTAACATTGAAATCACTTGGAACATTTAACACTACACCATGAAAGCCTAAATTACGCAATATATGAGGAACTTTTATGAGAAGTTTTTACTTCAATCTTCCCGTTTCGGTGAAGGTCTGCGCATGGTGCAGGACGAACTTGACAGCAACAACTTTTATATGTGCAATCCGGAATTTGACCCGGGCTGCGTTAATATGGAAAATCAGACACGATAATGTCGGTATGAGAAAAGAGTAAGAGAAAAGTGACACGGGCAGTCGGAGCAGTTGCGTTCCGGCTGCCCTTTTTAGCACAGCGTCCGCTTTTTGGGTACAGCAGAAAATAGCCCTGCAAAGAAAAAATTCCATATCCGGCATTGACAAGGAACAGACGAGGGATTAGTATGTAGGTTAGTTGAGAATAACTGGCAATAAGAGACACAAATCAGAGAAAGACGGGGTGCGATATGACATTGGGAGAATTACCGATCGGTAAGCAGGCAGTGATTAAGAGTGTAGGAGGGGAAGGAGCGCTTCGGTGCAGATTTCTTGATATGGGGCTGATTCCAAAGACGAGGGTAGAGGTTCGCAAGGTGGCTCCGATGGGGGATCCGATCGAGATCAGGCTTCGCGGCTACGAGCTTACGGTTCGTAAGGACGATGCGGCAGAAATAGAAGTAGTTCCGGAGGAAGAGTCATGATTTTTGCATTAGCAGGCAATCAGAATTGCGGAAAAACAACGCTTTTTAATCAGTTGACAGGAGCGAACCAGCACGTAGGGAATTTCCCCGGCGTGACCGTAGATCAGAAAATGGGAGAAATCCGGTCGGCGAAGAACTGTACTGTCGTCGACCTCCCGGGAATCTATTCGATTCGACCCTACACAAATGAGGAGATCGTCACAAGGGATTTTATTCTCGAAGAAAAACCCGACGGAATTATCAATATTGTGGATGCGACAAACATAGAGCGAAATTTGTATCTGACCTTGCAGCTTCTTGAGATGCACATTCCAATGGTGCTTGCACTCAATATGATGGACGAGGTACGCGGCAACGGAGGAGCAATCAACTACAAAAAGATGTCGGAGGAACTTGGAATCCCGGTCATCCCGATCAGCGCGGCAAAGGATGAGGGAATCGAGGATCTTATTGAGGCGATCGTTACCGTCTCGAAGAAGAAGATACTGCCGAAAGTCATGGATTTCTGCGAACAGGGTCCGGTGCACCGCTGTATTCATGCAGTCTCGCATCAGGTGGAGGATCATGCGGTAAATATCGGGATGTCTCCGCGGTTCGCCGCGACGAAGATCGTGGAGAACGATACGGACATTATCGGACGCCTGGAATTGTCCGATAATGAGCTTGATATGATGGAACACAGTATTTCCGAGATGGAGAAGGACTGCGGGCTTGACCGGAACGCGGCGCTCGCGGATATGCGCTATACATTTATCGAGAAGGTGTGCCGTAAGACGGTCAAGAAGTGCCAGGAGAGCAAAGAGCATATCAGGAGCGTGAAGATCGACAATGTGCTGACGAACAAATATCTTGCGATCCCGATGTTTCTGCTCATTATGTTCGCAATTTTCTGGCTGACATTCAGTGTTATCGGAGCGGCGATTTCCGACTGGCTCGCGGTGGGCATTGATGCGTTTACGGCGCTCTGTGACAGAGGGCTTACCGCTTACGGGATCAATCCGGTCGTACATAGTCTGATTATTGACGGTGTGTTTGCGGGTGTAGGAAGCGTATTAAGCTTTCTACCGATTATTGTAGTGCTGTTTTTCTTTTTATCAATTCTCGAGGATTCCGGTTACATGGCGCGCGTTGCGTTCGTCATGGATAAGCCGCTTCGAAAGATCGGACTATCCGGCAGGAGCTTTGTGCCGATGCTTATCGGTTTTGGATGTACGGTTCCGGCTGTCATGGCGACGCGGACGCTCTCAAGTGAGCGTGACCGCAGGATGACGATTATGCTGACACCCTATATGAGCTGCTCTGCGAAGATTCCGATTTATGCGGTGTTCGCGGCGGCATTTTTCCCGGGGAAGGAAGCGATTGTGATGATCGCACTCTATGCCACGGGAATCCTTGTAGGAATTGTCTCGGCGCTTGTCTTAAATCACACGGCATTCCGCGGCAATCCGATTCCGTTTGTGATGGAACTGCCGAATTACCGTTTTCCGTCGGCGAAGAGTGTGGGACAGTTGATGTGGGATAAGGCGAAGGACTTTTTGGAGCGCGCGTTTACGATTATCTTTGTCGCAACGATTGTGATCTGGTTCTTGCAGATGTTTGATACGCGGTTTAATGTTGTGGCGGAGAGTGCAGACAGTCTGCTTGCGTTGATCGGACAGTGGATCGCGCCGGTTTTTGCGCCGCTCGGTTTTTCTGACTGGAGGGTGTCCACGGCGTTAATTACAGGTTTTTCCGCAAAGGAAGCGGTCGTCAGTACCTTAAGCGTCCTTACAGGAACGGCGACGGCGGAGTTAAGCGCGGTGCTTGGCGGTATGTTCACCGGGCTTTCGGCGGTGAGCTTTCTCGTGTTCACGCTCTTGTACACGCCGTGTGTGGCGGCAATCGCTGCGGTGAAGCGTGAACTGGGGAGCGGCGCGCGCGCTGCGTGTGTGGTCGTGCTTCAGTGCGTTGTGGCATGGCTTGTGGCGTTTCTGGTCTATCAGGTAGGAGGCTTGTTGCTGTAACTATGGGGACTGCAGATTTTATCATACTGGGATTAGTCGCATTGTGGCTGATTCTGGTAGTTCTTCATGGAAGAAAACGAAAAAAGAGCGGAAAATGCGGGGGATGCTGTGGCTGCTGCACGTCCTGTTCCGTCAAAAAAGGCGAAAATAACCCGAAATAACAGAAAATTTACATTTTTGTCTAAAATTTGAACAACCGATTGTGCAAATAGTAAAAATGTAGTAGAATAAAAACAGCGGGTTAGGTCAGGGAAGACCGATTGAATACGGTAGGAAGGGAGAATTTTAGATGAAGAGAAAGAGTGTTGCGGGAGTACTGACGGTGGCGCTGATCGGTACGATGCTTTCAGGCTGCGGAGCGAAAGAGGATGCGGCGGGTGAATCGATAAGCGGCACGCCGGAAGTATCTGTGAGCGGAACAGAACTTGCGGAAGGAGCAGGTGTACAGGCGGACGACGGCGTTGTCACACTGACCGTATGGGCGGAGGAGGCGAATTTTGAACTTCTGAATCAGATGATCGACAGCTTTAAGGAAGAGTATGCAGGACAGGCTGAGTTTGATATTCAGCTTGTGGACAAAGCGGATGCAGATACAAAGAATAATCTTCTTGGGGATATCCATAACGGCGCGGATGTGTTCCCGATGCCGGACGACCAGCTTACGAGCATGGTGGCTGCGGGCGCGCTTATGCCGGTGCCGAACGCGGATGCGATCCGGGAAGCGAACCTCGACGAAGCGGTGGCTGCGGCGACGGTATTGGATACGCTCTATGCCTATCCCATGACTGCAGACAATGGATATTTCCTGTATTACGACAAGAATTATCTGACGGAGGAGGACGTTATGACCATGGACGGTCTTCTTGCCGTTGCGGAGGCGAACGGCAAGAAGGTTACGATGGACTGGAGCTCCGGCTGGTATCTGTATGCGTTCTTCGGAAATACCGGACTGGATTTCGGCGTGAACGAGGACGGCGTGACAAATTACTGTGACTGGAATTCTACCGAGGGAAGCATCAAGGGCGTCGATGTGGCGGAGGCAATGCTTGCAATCGCGAATCATCCGGGCTTTTTGGCGGGGACGGATGATGTGTTTCTTGCAGGTGTGCAGGACGGCAGCGTAATCGCAGGTGTCAGCGGCGTCTGGAATGCTGCTGAGATCAAAGCGGCGTGGGGAGATAACTACGGCGCAGTGAAGCTTCCGACTTATACCTGTGCGGGACAGCAGGTTCAGATGGCATCCTTCACCGGGTATAAGATGTTGGGAGTCAATGCCTACAGCGCGCATCCGGAGTGGGCGTTAAAGCTTGCGGACTGGATGACGAATGAGGAGAATCAGACGCTTCGGCTGATGGAGCGCGGTTCCGGACCTTCCAACAAGAACGCGGCGGCGTCAGAGGAAGTGAAGAATGTTCCGGCGATCCAGGCTGTCATTGACCAGGCACAGTACGGCAGACTTCAGCGTGTCGGCAACAGCTATTGGACGCCGACGCAGAATTTCGGAAACACGATGGCAGCGGGCAATCCGACCGGTACAGATCTGCAGGAACTGATGGATACGCTTGTGAGCGGCATCACCGCATCTGTCACACAGTAGAGCTGGGAGGAGAATACGATGAATAAAGGAAAAATCAGTACGAAATCAGTCATTATGCTTCCGGTGCTCATTCTTGGAATAGTGTCGGTGCTTTCCAATATTTTAGCGGTCATAAATATCAGAAGAGTCAATGATAACGCGACGCAGATTGCGAATGAGCATATGGCGAGCGTGTCAGAACTTGCAGATATCCAGAGGGAGACGCTCTACATCCATCAGCTCGGCTTATCGCATATCGTTGCGACCGATCTGGAGATGATGATCGATCTTGTAGCCAGAATTCGCAGTGAGGAAGCAGTGCTGGAGGGATATCTCGAAGAGTTCAGTGCCTATGTGGAAGAGGACAGTCAGGCGGAGTACAACAATCTTGTGACAAATTACGAGGGGATGAAGTATGAGCTTGCAAATCTGATGGCGTACAGTGCGAACAGTGAGAACGAGGCGGCGTACGCGTTGGCGAACGGAACGATTGCTGAGTATTCTGCAGCTATGCAGGGCAGTATTGCCGCCATGAGCGAGGGGGTCAACGAGAAGGCGGAGAATGCGAAGGCATCTTTACAGATGGTGTACAGCGGCGCGCTTCTCACAAGCGGTGTGACGATCACCGTCAGCATTATCGCACTGCTCGTGACGATTCTTAGTGTATTTAAGCTTGTAATTTCTCCGCTTGCTAAGACACAGAAGGAGATTACCAATATCATCAACGACATTGACCAACGTGAGGGCGATCTCACCAGACGTGTCACGGTACATACGAACCGCGAGGTCGCGGCGGTCGGCAGCGGTATCAATGTCTTCATGGAGAAGATGCAGGATATTTTAAAACTGATCGTGGACAACTCACGGAAGATGGATGTAGTCGTTGGCGAAGTCAGGGACAGCGTTGTGACTTCCAACAACAGTGTGGCGGATCTCTCGGCGCTCACGGAGGAGCTTTCCGCGACAATGGAAGAGATGTCGGCAAACGCATCTTTAATCAACAGTAATACCGAGTCCGTCAAGAAAGAGGTCGATCAGATCGCAGACCGCACGACGGAGATTAACGCATATACCAGAGAGATGAAGGAACATGCGGATACGCTTGAGTCTTCTGCGCGTGATAATATGGAGTCTACAAGCGTCAAGGTAAATGAGATTCTGACGGTACTTGGACAGGCTATCGAGGACAGCAAGAGTGTAAATCAAGTCAATAGCCTGACGGATGATATCTTAAATATCGCGAGCCAGACGAATCTGCTGGCATTAAATGCTTCGATTGAGGCGGCACGGGCAGGAGAAGCGGGAAGAGGTTTTGCGGTCGTGGCGACAGAGATCAGTCAGCTTGCGTCGGCGAGCCAGCAGGCGGCGAACCGTATCCAGCAGATCAATGCGGTTGTGACAGGGGCGGTACGTAATCTTGCAGATCATGCGAATGGGCTTGTCGAGTACATGAACGAGGCGATTTTGCCGGAGTTTGAGTCGTTTGTGGAGGCGGGCGGCGAGTACCGCGAGAAGGCTTCCTACATCGAGAGCAGTATGGGCGAATTCACCGCGAGGACGGATATGCTTAAGGAGACGATGACGGAGATCGCTGATTCCATCAATACGATCGCACATGCGATCGAGGAGGGTGTCAACGGCGTTAGCAATGCGGCGGACAGCACGCAGGTGTTGGTCAAGGATATAGACAACATTACCCGCCACATGGACGAGAACCAGATGATTGCTTCCGATTTGAAGAAGGAGACGGAGATTTTCAAAAAGCTGTAATGCTTTCTGGACGAAAAGTGCAGGCTTCGGATTTGCTTACTTGTCATCCCTGCCAAATTGTTATATAATAGCCTGTGGTTATGCCGATAATGCGGCGGCGCCACAGGCTTTTGATATATATGGAGGAAGGATTGAAAATGAGTAAAGTCAGAACAAGATTTGCACCGAGCCCGACAGGCAGAATGCATGTCGGAAATTTGCGTTCCGCGTTGTATGAATTTTTGATTGCAAAGCATGCGAGCGGGGAATTTATGCTCCGCATCGAGGATACCGATCAGGAGCGTTATGTGGAAGGTGCTGTTGATATTATTTATCACACGATGCAGAAGACGGGGCTGATTCATGACGAGGGACCGGATAAGGACGGAGGATTCGGACCGTATGTGCAGAGCGAGCGCATGAAGACCGGAATTTATATGAAATACGCCAAGGAGCTGGTCGATAAGGGAGAGGCATATTACTGCTTCTGTGATAAGGAGCGTCTCGCATCCCTTAAGACGGAAGTGGTAGAAGGGAAAGAGATTACACTTTACGATAAGCATTGCCTTTCACTCAGCAGGGAAGAGGTAGAGGCGAACCTTGCAGCGGGAAAACCGTTTGTTATCCGCCAGAATATCCCCAATGAGGGGACAACGACATTTCACGATGAACTTTACGGAGATATTACCGTGGAGAATGCGGAACTTGATGATATGATTTTAATCAAGTCTGACGGCTATCCGACGTATAATTTCGCAAATGTTGTAGACGACCATACGATGAATATTACACATGTTGTGCGTGGAAATGAATACCTTTCCTCCGCGCCGAAGTACCAGCGTCTCTATGATGCGTTCGGCTGGGAGTCTCCGGTGTACATCCATCTGCCGTTGATTACGGACGAGAACCACAAGAAGCTCTCGAAGAGAAGCGGTCACTCTTCTTTCGAGGATCTTTTGGAGCAGGGATTTCTGTCGGAGGCAGTCGTCAATTACATTGCGCTGCTCGGTTGGAGCCCGGAGGACAACCGTGAGATTTTTTCGCTGGATGAGCTGATTCGGGAATTTGACTATCACAGAATCAGTAAATCTCCGGCAGTGTTCGACTACACGAAGCTGAAATGGATGAACGGCGAGTATATCAAAGAGATGGACTTTGACCGTTTCTATGAGATGGCTGAGCCTTATATCCGCGAGGTCATTCATAAAGAGATGGATCTTAAGAAGATCGCGGCGATGGTCAAGACCAGAATTGAGGTATTCCCGGATATCAGAGAACACATTGATTTCTTTGAGGAGCTTCCGGAGTATGATACGGCGATGTATACGCACAAGAAGATGAAGACGACGGAGGAGACGTCCCTTGCTGTTCTTTCCGATGTGCTGCCGATTCTGGAGGCACAGGAGGATTTTGGTAACGACGCGCTCTATCAGACACTCCTTAAGTATGTGGAGGAAAAAGGTGTGAAAAACGGTTATGTTATGTGGCCGCTGCGCACCGCCGTTTCCGGCAAGCAGATGACGCCGGGCGGCGCGACGGAGCTGATGGAGGTCTTAGGCAAAGAGGAATCCATCGCAAGAATCAAGAAAGGCATTTCTATGTTACAGAAGTAGAGGTAATCTATGAGTTTTAACCCATCTCAGCGTGAGGCCATCCTTCATAAGGATGGTCCCATGCTTGTTCTTGCAGGACCCGGTTCGGGCAAAACCCTTGTCATCACGGAGCGCACAAAGCACCTCATCACGGAATACGGTGTCAATCCCGCCAATATTTTAGTAATCACCTTTACCCGGGCGGCGGCGACGGAGATGAAGGAGCGATTTTTACGCCTGATGAGCGGAAAATCTTATCCCGTCACCTTTGGCACGTTTCATGCGGTATTTTTTGCAATCTTAAAACATGCTTATAATTATCGTGCAGAGAATATCGTGCGGGAAGAACAGCGCATGAGCTGCATGAGAGAACTGATAAAGCGTCACCATCTGGAATTCGAGGACGAGGCGGAATTTGCAGCGGCGATTCTCGGGGAGATCGGACTCGTGAAGAACACTGGAATCCAGGTGGCAAATTATTATTCTACGAACTGTGCGGAGGAGATGTTCCGCAAGCTTTACAACGAGTATCATGAGTATCTCTATCAGCACAGGCTGATCGATTTCGAGGATATGCTTGTGTATACGTGGGAGCTTTTTAAGGAGCGAAAGGATATTTTGGGCGCCTGGCAGAAAAAATATCAGTATATATTGATCGATGAGTTTCAGGACATTAACCAGATGCAGTTCGAAATTGTCAAGCTGCTTGCCGGGGATCGGCAAAATATTTTCGCGGTGGGGGACGACGACCAGTCGATCTATCGATTCCGCGGGGCTAGGCCGGAGCTGATGCTTCGTTTCCCGAAGGAAATCCCGAATACAAAAACGGTGCTGCTCGACACAAATTATCGTTCACAGGCATGCGTAGTCGATGCGGCGCAGAATCTGATCGGGCATAACAGGGAGCGTTTCTCGAAGCGGATTCTGGCGGAGAAGGAGCGGGAGAGCGCGGTAGAGACAGCGGTCTTTGCGAGCCAGCGGGAAGAGAATCTGCGGATTATCCGCGATATTGCGGATGCAGCGGAGCGCGGGAGGAACTATCGGGAGTTCGCCGTGCTGTTTCGCACGAACACGCAGCCGCGTCTTCTGATGGAACAGTTTATGGAGTACAATATTCCGTTCTGCACGCGGGATAAGATTCCTAATCTTTACGAGCATTGGATCGCAAAAGATATTTTTGCATATATCCGTATTGCGTTGGGGAGCAGGGAGCGGAAGGATTTTTTACAGATCATGAACCGTCCGAAACGTTACATCAGCAGAGAGTCGCTCGACGAGGAGACGGTGGCGTTCGACGTGTGGGAGTGGTATTATAGAGAGCAGGAGCAGCCGTGGGTGGCAGAGCGGATCGAGACGCTGGAATACGATATGAAGCAGCTTACGCGGATGAATCCCTTTGCGGCGATCAATTATATCCGAAAGAAAATCGGGTACGACGAATTCTGCGCGGAATATGCAGATTATAGACGCATACGCGCGGATGAGCTTTACGATGTGCTCGATGAGCTGCAGGAGAGCGCGAAGGGGTATGACGATTACAACACATGGTTCGACCATATTGACGCATATGAGAAGGAACTTGAGGAACTCTATAAGGTGCAGGCGAATCAGCCCGACAGTGTGGCGCTTACGACGCTTCACAGCGCAAAGGGGCTGGAATATGAGGAAGTGTACTTAATCGATGTCAATGAGGGCGTGATGCCCTACAAAAAGGCGGTCTTAGACGCGGATATCGAGGAGGAGCGGAGAATGTTCTACGTTGGCATGACGCGGGCGAAAAAAAATCTGCATCTTTTCTCGGTCCGGCAGTTGAACCAGAAAGATGCAGATATTTCCCGCTTTATCGCGGAGACAAAGGAACGTGTTAATCCTCCATGTCGTTGAATTCGTTCTCGTCGAGCCATTCGTCGAAGCGGTCGGCGACTGCCTCGTACTCGTCGTCGTCCGTGATGTTGTCGAGGGAGGGATTCCCGTCCTCATCTTCTTCATAGCGGTAGATGAACACTTCGCCGTCCGGGTTCGGTTCGCCGTTCTCCGCGAGCGGAAGCAGGGCGATATAATCCTGATCGCCGACTGCAAAGATGGTGAGAATCTCACATTCCACCTGACTGCCGTCATCGAGATCGAGCGTCACCATGATATCATTGTCGTCCCCTGTGTTGTCAGTTGCATTATTCGGGCGGTTATCAGCCATAATATCCTCCATTCTGTCCGATGTGACCGGACAAGAGCACCATAATTTTTATCTATACATCATAACATAACCGGAAGGGGAGGACAAGGTGTTCTGTGAAAAACAGAAATTATATAATTACAAAAGAAAATCAATATAAAAAACTATACAAAAAAACAGGGAAACGGTATAATTTACCTGTAGGCAATAAGACGCGCTATAGCGCGGCAGATATATACAGGCATAAGAATGCAAAAGGTGGTAAGGCAGCATGGGCTACACAATCAAAGAAGGCGATTACGAACAGTATGGCGTGCAGATGAAGAATGGCGGCGTCATCTTTACATTCGAGGCGGAAAAAGAGGATGAATGCGCTGTTCTTCTCTATGATAAGGAGTATAAGGTGACGGATGAGGTCACGGTGCCGGACAGATACTGCAGGGGAGCGATCCGTTCCATCTGCATAGAAGGACTGCGGACGCTGCATTTGAAATATAACTACAAGATTAATGGACGGGTGGTCATAGACCCCTATGCTAACCGGATCGTCGGCAGAGAGCGTTGGAACGATTCGAACCGGGCAAAGGTTTCATGGCAGATCTGCGGCGGCTGTGGGGCAGGGAAATTTGACTGGCAGGAGGATATATTGCCGGAGATTCCCCGCCGGGAAATGGTGATGTACAAGGTCAATGTCAGAGGTTTTTCGATGGACGCGGGCATTCGCGGAAGCAAGCGGGGAACCTTTGCGGCATTTCGGGATAAGATTGCGTATCTTAAGGAACTTGGAATTACGACCGTAGAGTTCATGCCGGTGTATGAATTTGAGGAGAAGGAGCTTCCGAAGCCCAAAAAACTGCCCGAATACTTAAAATGGCAGGCGAAGGAGGGCGACATGATTACGCCGGAGGAGCCAAAGACTTCCGACAAAGTCAATTTGTGGGGGTATGTGCCCGGGAATTATTTTGCGGTGAAGGCTTCCTATGCATGGGGAGCGAATGCGGCGCTGGAGTGGAAGGAACTGGTGAGAGAGCTCCATGCGAACGGCATGGAATGTGTGATGGAGATGTACTTCACCGGGAATGAGAATCAGAACATGATTTTGGACGCGTTGCGCTACTGGGTGAGGGAATATCATGTGGACGGCTTTCATCTGCTCGGGGAAAGGTTGCCAATCACCCAGATTGCACAGGATGCATGGCTGCGGCGCACGAAGATTTTTTATACGGGATATGAAGCGATGCTTTTGGAACGGAAATGCAGTTATCCGCATCTGTTTGTCTACAGCGACGAGTACCTTTATCCGGTGCGTGCAATGTTAAACCACATGAACGGGAGCATAGAGGCGTTCGCCTGCCAACAGCGCAAGCAGCACAAATACCATGGCTTTGTGAACTACATTGCGGACAACAATGGATTTACACTGCACGATCTGTTCTGCTATGTGGAGAAGCACAATCAGGCGAACGGTGAGGACAACTGCGACGGCAACAACTGGAATCTGAGCAGCAATTACGGTGCGGAGGGGAGATGCATGCGCCGCATGGTGCGTCAGATCAGGGAGCGGCAGATGCGCAACGCCATCGCGATTTTGATGTTGGGACAGGGCGTACCGCTCCTGTTCGAGGGAGACGAACAGGGCAACTCGCAGGAGGGAAATAATAACGCCTACTGTCAGGACAACCGGATCGGATGGGTGAACTGGAAGAAGGGCAGCGCCTATGCGTGGCTTACGGACTTTGTAAGGGATATGATCGCCTTTCGCAAGGCGCATCCGGTAATTGCCGCGGAAGAGCCGAAGACGCTGAACGACGCCGGACACAAGGGTTTTCCCGATCTGTCCTACCACGGGGAGAATGCCTGGATTTCCGCGCTGACGAGAGAACGTCAGTCTGTCGGAATGATGTACTGCGGCGCCTATGTGAAGCGCGAGGACGGTACGCCGGACGATGATATTTATGTAGGTTACAATTTTCACACGAGTATAGAGCGTTTTGCCCTGCCGAAGATTTCCGGCAAGCGCCGTTGGCATCTGTGCATGGATACGGCGCGCGGCACACAGCCGTTCCTTCCGAAAGAGGAGCTCGTTGCGGAAGCCCAGATTGCCGTCAAGGGACAGTCTGTTGTAATATTAGTAGGAAAATAGGGCAAAAGTATGAAAGCTTGGAAACATTATTGTACGATTACCCATCACAAGCATCTCGTGATGAAAGGCTGCTTTGCGGTGGGGTTATATAAGCAGGGGCTGCTTCACGATCTGTCAAAATACACGCCGACGGAATTTCTGGTGGGGTGTAAATATTATCAGGGAACAATGAGCCCGAACAATGCGGAGCGTAAGGATAAGGGGTATTCCTCGGCATGGCTGCACCACAAGGGGCGCAACAAGCACCACATGGAATACTGGATTGATTACGGAGCGGGAGAAAACGGTCTGGGACATGAAGGGCTCTGCGGGATGAAGATGCCGCTTTGCTATGTGGTGGAGATGTATGTCGACCGGGTAGCAGCTTCGAAGAACTACCAGAAGGAGCGCTACACCGACCGCAGTGCGCTTGATTATTATCTGAACGGACAGAAGTTCCATGTCCTGCATGAGGATACGAAGGCGCTTTTGGAACTTCTTCTTTATATGCTTGCGGCGCGGGGGGAGAAGGATACGAATGCGTTTATCCGCGCCGAACTTTTAAAGGGGCAGATCCCTTATGAGAAGGATGTTCTTCTGCAAAAATCGCAGCTGTACCGTGGGACAGTGGAACAGAGTAAATAATTTCGGGCGGCATGTACTTGTTTGGCGGAAATAAAGGGGGAAAAGCACGGAAAACCTGACCCAATCATAGAATGTATCAATGAAGCTTTTAAGGTGCGTTTTGAAAACATTCTTATCTCCGCTTACACCAGAACAGGAAAATGAGTGCCTGCAGAAAATGAAAAGAGGCGACCTTGAGGCAAAGAAAGAACTGACGCTTAGGAATATGCGCCTGGTGGCGCATGTGGCGAAGAAATATCAGAATTCTGACGAGGATATGGAGGACCTGATCTCCATCGGCACCATCGGACTAATCAAGGCGATTTCGACCTATAAGGAGGATTACGGAAGCCGGTTGGCGACCTACGCCGCGAGGTGCATTGACAATGAGCTTCTGATGCATTTTAGGGCAAAGAAAAAGACGTCCCGGGAAGTGTCGCTCTATGAGCCGATTGGGACGGACAAAGAGGGCAACCAGATCTGCCTGTTGGATATCGCGACAGTTGACGAGCCGGATGTGGTAGAGCAGCTCGAGATGGACAGACAGACAAGGAAGGTGCTCGAACTCGTGCCGGGTGTGCTTGGCGAACGGGAATATTTTATCATCCGAAACCGTTATGGACTTTTCGGTGCCAAACCCATGACGCAGCGTGAAATTGCATCGGCGCTCGGAATCTCAAGATCTTATGTCTCAAGAATCGAGAAAAAAGCGCTCGAAAAATTGAAAAAGGGTTTCATGGAATCCGGGGGAGGGGCATAAAGTCCTTCCCTTTTTCTTACAGGAATGCTATAATAAATACATCTTTTTATCAAATCATTTTGTTTTTCTGTGCAGACTTGTCTGCGTGCAGAATTTATCTGCGTGCAGTGTTATCTGCGATTCCCGGTATTTTTTGGTATAAAAAGGAGTGATACGTTGTATAGTATTGTATCAACGGCGATTATCTGCGGGATTAAGAGCGTGCCCGTCTGCGTGGAGGCGGATGTGGGCGACGGGATGCCTGTATTTGAAATGGTCGGTTTTCTCGCTTCGGAGGTAAAGGAAGCGAAGGAGCGGGTGCGGACGGCATTGCGCAATGTGGGCTATCCGTTGCCGCCCAAACGGATTACGGTGAATCTTGCACCTGCGGATATCCGGAAATCCGGCTCTGGATTTGATCTTCCGGTCGCGGTGGCAATCCTCGCGGCTTTGGGAATGATTCCGACAGAGGCGCTTCACGGAGTCTTTGTCATAGGCGAGATCGGATTAAAGGGGGACGTGCAGCCGGTTCATGGCGTGCTTCCTATGGTTGCGGAGGCAAAAGAACGTGGAATCAGCCGCTGTATTGTTCCGGCAGCGAACCGCAGGGAAGCGGAACTGGCAGCGGATATGCAGGTCTTTGGCGCAGACAGCCTGGAAGACGTCATCCGTCTGTTGAACGGCGGTGATTGGACGGGAACAACAGCTTATAATATAGAAGAAACAGCAAAGGAAGAAGCGTATCTTGATTTCGCGGATATCCACGGACAGCGTCTGGTAAAGCGGGCTTGTGAGGTTGCGGTGGCAGGGATGCACAATCTGCTGTTGATTGGGCCGCCGGGAGCGGGCAAAACTATGATGGCAATGCGGATTCCGTCGATTCTTCCGCCGCTGTCAGAGGAGGAGCAGATGGAACTGTCCAAGGTCTATAGTGTCGGTGGGCTGCTCTCGGAGGGAAGCGGACTTGTGACAAAACGCCCGTTCCGCGCGCCGCATCACACGATAAGCATGCAGGGTTTGACCGGAGGAGGACGCGTTCCGAAGCCGGGGGAGATATCCTTTGCACATAAGGGCGTGCTGTTTTTGGATGAGCTTCCCGAATTTCAGAAGGAGACACTCGAGGTGCTGCGTCAGCCGTTGGAAGAGAAATGCGTGCGCCTGGTGCGTCTGCAGGGAACCTTCGAATATCCCGCTGATTTTATGCTGGTGGCGGCGATGAATCCCTGCCGGTGCGGATATTACCCTGATATGAACAGATGCACCTGCACACAGACGGCAGTCGACCGCTATCTGGCGAGGGTCAGCAGACCACTTTTGAACCGGATTGACATATGCGTGGAAGCGCCGCAGCTTACATTTGGGGAACTGACCGGGAATGGAACAGAAGAGCCTTCTGCGGTCATAAGGAAACGCGTTATTGCGGCGCAGAAGATACAGAGGGAACGTTACCGCGGGGAAGCATTTTTGTGCAACAGCCAGATACCGGCAGCGAGAATCCGGGAATTCTGCGGACTGAGCAAGAAGCAGGAGAGCTATATGGAGCAGGTCTACCGGAAGCTGGAACTGACGGCGCGCGCTTACCACAAGCTGCTCAAGGTGGCGCGGACGCTTGCGGATATGGATGGCGGCGGACAGATCGGGGATTGTCACCTGAATGAGGCAATCTGTTATCGGAGTCTGGATAAGAAATTCTGGGAAAGGCCTTAGATTCGTGGGAGGAGGAAAAGCATATGAATTATGAATATTGGTTTGCAAATATTCCAGGACTCACAAACTATGCAAGACTCTCACTGGTTGCACAGGCGGGGAGTGCAAGGGAACTCTATTTTCTGCCGGAGCGGCAGCTAAAGAGTCTTGGGGCGGAGGAGAAGGTGACGGAAGCGGTCATCGCCGGAAGAAAGATGGATACGGAGCGGGCATACACCGCACTGTGCGGTGACGGCATCTCATTTATTTCCATAGAGGATTCCGCTTATCCGGCACGTCTAAAGACAATCCCGGACGCCCCTTACGGCATTTATGCCAAAGGTCCGCTGCCGGATGGAAAAGAGAAGCATGTGGCAATCGTCGGGGCGCGGATGTGCTCGGAATATGGCAGAGCGGTCGCGACGGAGCTTGGAAGGCAGCTTGCGGCCCTCGGCGCGTGCGTGGTGAGCGGGATGGCGCGCGGGATTGATTCGGCGGCGCACGAGGGAGCGCTTCTTGCGGACGGTGTGACATGCGCGGTCTTAGGCTGCGGCGTGGACGTCTGTTACCCCAAGAGCGCCGGGCAGATTTACAGGCAAATTCTGAACCGTGGCTGCATCCTCTCGGAATATCCGCCGAACACGCCGCCGCTCGCCGCCTATTTCCCGCAGCGCAACCGGATCATATCCGGCATGAGCGATCTGGTCGTTGTCGTGGAGGCGAAAGAGAGGAGCGGCTCTCTGATCACGGCGGATTGTGCGTTAGAGCAGGGGCGCGACATTTACGCCGTGCCGGGTCGCCTGTTCGATAAGCTTTCGGCGGGCTGTAACGATCTGATCAGGCAGGGCGCGGGAATCCTTTCAAATATTGATGAATTCATTCAGGAACTTGATTTATGCGGTGCCAGGGGTATGTCCGTGGAACATTTAGAAAAAATATTACTTGAAAAACAAGAACGCTTGGTGTATAGTTGTGTAGATTTACGACCGAAAAGTATCGAAGAACTTCTTGCGGAGACAGAACTGTTACTGCCGGATCTGGCACAGATTCTGGCGGGACTGTCACAGAAGGGCTTTATCACAGAGGTCTTTAAGAACCGTTATATCAGACATATTTAAGTAAACAGCATGAAGGAGATGGACGAATGGCTAAGTACCTTGTGATCGTCGAGTCGCCTGCGAAGGTAAAGACAATCAAGAAATTTCTCGGAAAGAATTATGAAGTAGTTGCTTCAAACGGGCATGTCAGAGATCTGCCGAAGAGTCAGATGGGCATCGACATTGAAAACGACTTCGAACCGAAATATATAACGATCCGCGGGAAGGGGGATATCCTTGCAAAGCTTCGCAAAGAAGTCAAAAAAGCAGACAAGGTATATCTCGCGACCGACCCCGACCGTGAGGGAGAGGCGATTTCATGGCACTTAAGTCAGGCGTTGAAGCTGGAGGGGAAGAATGTCAGACGCATAAGCTTTAACGAGATTACACAGAACGCGGTCAAGACATCTTTAAAGGAGCCGCGCGACATCGACATGAATCTTGTCAACGCCCAACAGACGAGACGTATTTTGGACCGTATCGTGGGTTATAAGATCAGTCCGCTGCTCTGGGCGAAGGTGAAGAGAGGTCTTAGTGCGGGACGCGTCCAGTCGGTAGCGCTGCGCATCATCTGTGATCGTGAGGAGGAGATCAATGCGTTCATTCCGGAGGAGTACTGGACGCTGGACGCTTCGCTTTCCGTCGAAGGAGAGAAGAAGCCGCTGATCGCGAAGTTTCACGGAGATGAGAATGGCAAGCTTGCCATTTCTTCGAAAGAGGAGATGGACCGCATCATGGAAGAACTGCGGCAGGAAACATTTAAGGTTCTTGAGGTGAAGAAAGGAGAGCGCACGAAGAAGGCACCGTTGCCGTTTACCACGAGCACACTGCAGCAGGAGGCGTCCAAGGCGCTCAATTTCCCGATTTCCAAGACGATGCGGATCGCGCAGCAGCTCTATGAGGGCGTGGATATTAAGGGTCAGGGAACGGTCGGCCTAATCACATATCTGCGTACCGATTCCGTGCGTATCTCCGATGAGGCGGATAAGCAGGCAAGAGAATATATTGGACAGGCGTATGGCGAGCGGTTTGTTGCGACGCAGACGACGGCGAAGAAGGGCGGGGCGAAGATTCAGGACGCGCACGAGGCAATCCGTCCTTCGGATATCGCACGTACCCCGGTGATGGTCAAGGAATCTTTGTCCAGAGACCAGTTCCGCCTGTATCAGCTTATATGGAAACGTTTTACGGCAAGCCGTATGACTCCGGCGGTCTATGAGACGACGAATGTGAAGATAGGAGCCGGAAAGTACCGCTTTGGTGTAGCGGCATCCAAGCTTTCCTTTGAGGGCTTTATGTCGGTCTATATCAGTGCGGATGATGAAAAGGAAGAGAACAACGTGCTCTTAAAGAGTATTGATCAGCAGACGAAACTGGCTTTGGCGGATTTTGATGAGAAACAGCATTTCACGCAGCCGCCGGCGCACTATACCGAAGCTTCCCTTGTCAAAACGCTGGAAGAACTGGGGATCGGACGTCCGAGTACCTACTCGCCGACGATCACAACGCTGCTTGGAAGACGCTATATCGTAAAGGAAGCGAAGAACCTCTATGTGACGGAACTTGGCGAGGTAGTCAACCAGATCATGAAGGAATCGTTCCCGAGCATTGTGGACGAACATTTTACTGCGAATATGGAATCCCTCCTCGACAGTGTGGGAGAGGGGACGGTTGACTGGAAGATGGTCGTGCGCAACTTCTATCCTGATCTTGCAGAGGCGGTGGAAGTGGCGGAGAAGGAGCTTGAGAAGGTTAAGATCGAGGACGAGGTGACGGACGTCATCTGCGATCTCTGCGGCAGAAACATGGTTGTCAAGTACGGGCCGCATGGAAAGTTCCTTGCATGTCCGGGATTTCCGGAGTGCCGCAACACGAAGCCGTACCTCGAGAAAATCGGCGTGACATGCCCTGCCTGCGGCAAGGAAATCGTGCTGCGCAAGACGAAAAAGGGCAGAAAGTATTACGGCTGTGAGAATAATCCGGAGTGCGATTTCATGAGCTGGTCGCGGCCTGTTGCAGAGAAGTGCCCGAAGTGCGGAGGCTATATGGTCGTCAAAGGTAATAAAGTTGCCTGTGCGGACGCGGGCTGCGGTTATACCGTTGACCGGAAGTCTGTAGAAATTGATACAAAATAATGAAAAAAATCATACGAAATGTTACAGAAATGTTGAATTTTCAGAATTAACATGTTAGAATATGAACCATAATGAAATTTAAACAAATTATGGAAGGAGCAACGGCATGAGTGTTCAATTATTGGACAAAACAAGAAAAATCAACAAATTGCTTCATAACAACAGCTCTTCCAAGGTTGTATTTAATGATATCTGCGATGTGTTAAAGGAAATCCTTTCTTCTAATATTCTTGTCATCAGCAAGAAGGGCAAGGTGCTCGGGACGGGCACCGCAAAGGGCGTAGAGGAGATTCAGGAGCTGATTGTCGACGAGGTCGGCGGATTTATCGATCCGCTATTGAACGAGCGCCTGCTCGGAATCCTCTCGACAAAGGAGAATGTCAACTTAGAGACACTCGGTTTTGTGGATCATGTGAAGGATTACACGGCGATTATCACACCGATCGACATCGCGGGAGAGCGTCTCGGAACGCTTTTTGTATATAGAGAGGGCAGGCAGTACGATATCGACGATATCATTTTGAGCGAGTATGGGACAACCGTTGTCGGGCTCGAGATGATGCGTTCCGTCAATGAGGAGAACGCGGAGGAGACGAGAAAGGTGCAGATCGTCAAGTCGGCGATCAGCACGTTGTCGTTTTCGGAACTTGAGGCGATTACCCATATTTTCGATGAGATGGACGGCAAGGAGGGAATCCTCGTGGCGAGCAAGATTGCGGATCGCGTGGGAATTACCCGTTCCGTGATCGTCAATGCGCTGCGTAAGTTTGAGAGCGCAGGCGTGATCGAGTCCCGATCCTCCGGTATGAAGGGCACATACATCAAGGTCTTAAACGACGTGGTGTTCGATGAATTGGATAAGATCAAAAAGCAGAACCAGAAGAAATAAAAGAAAAGAGAAAAGGCGGCAGGGAGAAGACTCTCTGCCGTCTTTTTATAGTGCGCCTTGGGGTGCACATTTTTATTGCAGAAAATGCATCAAAAGTACTATGTCTGCATCGACAATTTCGACAGACAAGGACAAACATATAGTATTTTCATGACAAAAATCTACAATATCGTGTAAAAAAAGCAAAAAACCAGTTGCAAATTTTGCGAGATATTCTATAATAAGATAAGGTATTTATGAAAATGAGGATGGATGGAGGGAGATGCAGGATGATTACTACAAATGCATTTGATTATATCAACATCATGGACAAGGCTGCGGATGCGAGTTGGATGCGCGAGAATGTCATTACGAATAATCTTGCAAATGTGGATACGCCGGGGTATAAGAGGCAGGATGTCGACTTTACATCTGCATTAAAGCGTGAGCTTGGAAGGTCAAAATATGAATCTCTGGACAAGAAGGTGCGAAGCCTGAATACGGATCTAAGCGGGCTTAGTGTTTCTTCTTATACAGATGCATCGAATTATTCTTACCGTCTGGACCGCAACAATGTGGATGTGGATACGGAGCAGGTAGAGCTTGCATCGGAGCAGCTTCGGTATGAACTGCTTACGACAGCGATTAATGAAGAGTTTAACCGAATGAAAGTTGTACTCAAATAATTGGAGGTAGGATATGGGATTATTTCAGGCATTTGATATTAGCGCGACCGGTATGACGGCAGAGCGCTTCCGTATTGATACGATTGCACAGAATGTTGCGAATGTGAATACGACCCGCACGGAGGACGGAGAACCGTACCGTCGCAAGATCGTTACGTTTGCAGAGAAGGATTTGACGCCGTTTTCCAATTATTACCAGTCTTCGAGAGCGAAGGCGGTCGGAAACGGTGTGAAGGTGGTTTCCGTGACGGAGGATGAAGAGACGGATTTTATCATGGAGTATGATCCGGCGCATCCGGATGCGGATGAGAATGGTTACGTACGTTATCCGAATGTCAATACGGTGACGGAGATGACGAACCTGATTGATGCGACGAGAGCTTACGAGGCGAACACAACGGCATTCAATGCGAGCAAGAGTATGGTGCAGGCAGCGCTTAAGATCGGACAGTAAGTGAAGTGTACATAGATTGAGATGCAGATGAGAATAAGGTAGGGATATAACTATGGATATTAGTTCATTAACGAGCGTCACTTCGGCTGATTACATGGAGACAGTGGCACAGAATACATTACTGGCAGATGACGTAGATGAGAGCTTTGATTCGGTTCTTGCGTCAGCGATGAATATGCTGACGGAGACGAATGACTTGCAGAATGATGCGCAGTCCGCAAAGATCCAGTTTGCGCTCGGCGAAGCAGAGAACCCGCATGATATGCAGATTGCGGCGGCAAAGGCACTTGAGGCGCTGCAGTATACGACGGCGGTGCGGGATAAGATGCTGGAAGCATACAAAGAAATCATGAACATGCAGATTTAGTGATTGGAGTCAGGAAAAATGCCAGAACAGTTGCAAAAAATATTGAGCCAGATAACAGAATGGTGGAAGAAGTTCACCACGAAACAGCGGATTCTGCTTGGAAGCATCACGGCGTCGATCCTGCTGGCGCTTGTAATTCTCGGTGTGGTCGTGAGTCGTCCGACGATGGTGACGCTCGTGGAGTGCGAGAATACGGCAGAGGCGGGAGAAGTAAAGGCGCTTTTGGACAATGACGGAAGCATCGAATACGAGATTTCGCAGGATGGGTTGACGTTCTACGTGGACGAGAAGGATAATTCGACAGCATCGATTCTGCTCGGAACGAATGGTATTCCGACGAAGGGCTTCGGCATTGATAATGTGTTTGAAGGTGGTTTCAGTTCTACTGAGGCGGATAAGACAAAGCGCTATAAGCGCTATCTGGAAGAGTATTTCGCAGAGCAGTTGGAGAGCCTGTCGAATGTCGAGAAAGCGTCCGTGATGCTTGACATACCGAATGATGACGGTACGATTCTTGCGCGGGAACAGGATGCTTACGCGTCAGTAATCCTCACGCTTTCGGCGGAGATGGACGAGGAGCAGGCGATGGGACTCGCCAAATATATCGCAACGATGGTCGGAAACGACACAACGGATAATATTACCATCCTGGATTCGAATACGAATGTCCTCTTCTCGGGCGGGGATTCCGATTCAGTGATGGGTACGGCGACCAGTCAGTTGTCGCTGCGTGCGAAGGCTGAGAATATGATAAAGAGCGAGGTCAAGGATGTCCTTGTCGGTTCCGGTCTGTTCGACCATGCGGAGGTCGCGGCGAATCTCGATATGAATTTCGATTCTGTTCAGGAGTCGACGCGCGAATGGTATGCTCCGGACGGTCAGACCAACGGCATGATCGGAGAACAGAGCAACTACGAGCAGAACAGTGTGGGCGGGGCTGCCGCGACGCCGGGAACGGACGCGAATGACGATACGACCTATATGATCGAGGACAACAGCTATACGGAGACCAATATCACGGATACGACGACGAAGTATCAGAACAATGAGAAGGTCACGAACCGTACGTCGGCGATGGGCAACATCAATCCGGAGAATTCCTCTATTGCAATCGTGGTTAAAAATTATGTGATCTACGACGAGGATACGCTTAAGGCGTCCGGCGCGCTTGATGACATGACATTTGATGAATATATCGCGGCGAACAGCGCTCCGGTCACGACGACGGTCGGAGAGGAGAATTACACGATGATCGCCAATGCGACGGGAATCCCGGTGGAGAACATCAGCATCATCGCTTATGACGAGCCGATTTTCCAGTATTCGTCGGGAGGAAGAAGTCTTTCCGATTACCTGCAGATCATCCTTGCGGTATTGATCCTTCTCTTGCTCGGATATGTCGTATTCCGCAGCACAAGAAAAGAGAAGCCTGTCGAGATAGAGGAGGAGCTTTCTGTGGAGAGCCTGCTTGAATCCACAAAAGAGAATCAGGATTCGCTTGAGGACATCGGCTACAATGAGAAGTCCGAGACACGTCTTTTGATTGAGAAATTCGTAGAAGAAAATCCAGAGGCTGCTGCGTCGTTACTGCGCAACTGGCTGAATGATGAGTGGGAGTAGCATATGGCAAAGAACGAGGAGTTTACAGGACTGCAAAAGGCGGCGATCCTTTTGATTACGTTGGGTCCGGAACGGTCGGCTGATGTGTTCAAGCATCTGAAGGAAGATGAGATCGAGGAGCTGACGCTTGAAATTGCAAATACAAGAAGCGTATCGCCGCAGGTGAAGGAAGATGTTCTGAATGAGTTTTACCAGATCTGTCTGGCGCAGCAATATATTGCTGAGGGCGGTATCGGATACGCGAAGGAGCTGCTTGACAAAGCGCTCGGAGCGGAGAAGGCACAAGAGGTCATCACAAAGCTTACCGCATCCCTGCAGGTGCGTCCTTTCGAGTTTGTCCGCAAGACGGATCCAAGCCAGTTGTTGAACTTTATTCAGGATGAACACCCGCAGACGATTGCCATGATTCTGTCTTATCTGACCGCGCCGCAGGCGTCGATGGTACTTGGCGCGCTGCCGCCGGAGAAACAGGCGGATGTTGCAAAGCGTATTGCTATGATGGACCGGACATCGCCGGATGTCATCAAAGAGGTGGAAAGAGTGCTGGAGAGAAAGCTTGCATCCCTTGTGAACCAGGATTACACGATTGTCGGCGGTGTCGATGCAATTGTAAATATCTTAAATGCGGTAGACCGTTCTACAGAGAAGCATATTATGGAATCTCTCGAGATCGAAGAGCCGGAGCTTGCAGACGAGATCCGCAAGAAGATGTTCGTCTTCGAGGATATCCTGCTGCTGGACGACCGTGCGATTCAGCGTGTGCTGCGCGATGTCGACAATGCAGACCTCGGCGTTGCGCTTAAGGCTGCGAACGAGGAAGTGCAGAATGTTATCTTTAAGAACCTGTCGAAGCGTCTTGCAGCAATGATTAAGGAAGACATGGAGTTCATGGGACCGGTACGAATGAAGGATGTCGAGGAGGCGCAGCAGAAGATTGTAAGTGTTATTCGTAAACTGGAGGACGCAGGTGAGATTGTAATCTCCAGAGGCGGAGGTGACGAGATCGTTGTCTAATCTTTATAAACAGTGGTTTGTTCAGACGGATTCAGAGAAGACGCGTGTCATTAATTCAAATGCGATCATTGCGGAACGCATGGATAAGCCGGTTTTGACCGCACAGAATCCGCAGGCAAAGAACCGTGAATATGTGGATGGATTCGCAGAGGGAATTGTGGCGGAGAATGAGGGAAACGTCATCAAAGCCGAGCCGGAAGTCGATTATGTGGCGCAGGCGAAGGAAGAAGCCGAACGTATTCTTGCCGAGGCGAAGAAGCAGGCGGAGAGTGTCGTGGCACAGGCGAGAGAGGAAGCGGACAGCATTGAGAAGGCTGCGCGCAGCAAGGGATATCAGGACGGTAAGGAGCAGTTGAATCAGGAACTTGACACGCTGCGCGGTCAGCTTGAAGAGTCCTACCGCAGAAAGCGTGAGGAACTTGACGACGACTACAATGACAGACGTGGGCATATGGAGAAGGATCTTGTGGATGTGATTACCACAGTCTTTGAGAGAGTGTTCCATATCCAGTTCGCTGACAAGAAGGATATTCTGATGCATCTGATCGAGGATGCAATCCTAAATATCGAGGATGACAAACGTTTTCGCGTGAAAGTGGCGGAGACCAACGTCCTGTTCTTGGAGCATCATAAGGAGGAAATCCTTGACCGCGTAGGACATGACATAGAGCTTGAGATTCTGGCGGATTCCACGATGGAAGGAAATGACTGTATCATAGAGACAGACTCCGGCGTTTTCAACTGCAGCCTGGGTGCACAGCTCGAGAATCTGATTAAGGATATCCGGTCGTTAAGTTCATAAGGTGAGAATATATGGCACACGAATTTGAAAAATACTTACAACTTGGAGAGAAGACTTATTTCAATCGCCTTGGCAAGGTCGTAAAGATTGTCGGGCTTACGATTGAGTCGGTCGGACCGGATGCGAAGCTCAATGATCTGTGCCGCATTGTGATAGACAGGGATAAGGATTTGTCCGTCATGGCGGAGGTAGTCGGATTCCGGGATAAGCGCCTTCTGCTGATGCCCTTTGATAATGTGGAGGGAATCGGCGTCGGCTGTATTGTAGAGAATACGGAACACCCGCTTTCCGTATTGGTAGGGGACGATGTTTTAGGACATACGCTCGACGGGATCGGAAGACCTACGGACGGCGGGATGTTGATGCATGGCATAGAGTATCCGGTGGAAGCACAGCCGCCGGACCCGATGAGCAGAAAGATTATTGATGAGGTACTTCCACTCGGCGTTAAAGCGGTGGATGGACTGATTACGGTCGGAAAAGGTCAGCGTATCGGAATCTTCGCGGGTTCCGGTGTTGGAAAGAGTACGTTGCTCGGCATGTTTGCCAGAAATACCAAGGCAGATATCAATGTTATTGCATTGATCGGGGAGCGTGGACGTGAGGTACGCGAATTTATTGAACGGGATCTCGGAGAAGAGGGTATGAAGCGATCCGTTGTGGTGGTCGCAACCTCGGACAAGCCGGCGCTCATCCGCAATAAGGCGGCGAAGACGGCGACGGCGATTGCAGAGTATTTCAGAGATCAGGGCAAGGACGTTCTTCTGATGATGGATTCTCTCACCCGTTTTTCGATGGCGCAAAGAGAGATCGGGCTTGCCTCCGGCGAGCCCCCGGTGACGAGGGGATATCCGCCGAGCGTTTATTCGGAGATGCCAAAGCTTTTAGAGCGTGCGGGCACGTCCGACAGAGGATCAATTACCGGATTGTATACGGTTCTTGTGGATGGTGATGACTTTAATGAGCCGATCACCGATACGGCGCGAAGCATCTTAGACGGGCATATTATGCTCTCCAGAAAGCTTGGGCATAAGAATCATTACCCGGCGATAGATATTTTACAGAGCATTTCGCGTGTTATGAGTTCGATTGCGACAAGCGAGCACAAGGAGCTTGCAGGAAGACTTAAAAATGTGCTTGCTACCTATAATGAAGCGGAAGATCTGATTAATATCGGCGCTTACAAGAGCGGTTCCAACCGGGAGATTGATTATGCAGTGCAAAAGATTGAGGCAGTCAATCGTTTTTTGTGCCAGAGGACAGACGAGAAGTTTCAGTTCGACGAGGAGATAGAATTGCTCAGAGGACTGTTTGAGAGTTAAGCGCCAGAGCGGAAAGGCATGATGGCATGGCAAAGTTTACTTACCGGATGCAGAATATCCTGGATATTAAGATTAAGATGGAGAATCAGGCAAAGATCGCGTATGGAATTGCGAGCAGACGTCTTGCGGAGGAACAGGAGAAGCTGCAGCAGATTCTGATGCGCAGGGCGGGCTATGAGCGCCGCGCCAGAGAACTTGTGTGTGGCACGCTTAATGTCACTGAAATCAGAGAGTGCAGACGTGCGATTGATGTGATGAAGAGTCAGCAGAGAACGCAGATGATGAACGTTCATGCGGCGGAGAAGACGCTTGAGATGGCACGTCAGGAACTGAATCAGGTCATGGTGGAACGCAAGACGCATGAGAAGCTGCGCGAGCGGGCATTTGAGGAGTTCAAGCAGGAGATTGCACAGGCAGAAGGTAAGGAAATAGACGAGCTGGTAAGCTACAACTACCACGAGAGTTAAGCAGGGAGGTCCCAGATGGCAGAAGAGAAGGACGAAGTTATAGATAAAAAGGCTGCGAAGCAGGCGGAGAAAGCGCGCAAGAAAGAAGAGAAGCAAAAGGCGAAGAAACAGCGGGAAGAGTTGGACATGGATGAAGAAACAACGACCGGCGGCAAAATAGCAGTATTCTTTGTTACACTGATTATCATACTGATCTGGCTTGCTATTATCGTTTTGCTGATTAAGTGGGACGTCGGCGGTTTTGGTTCTACGGTGCTTGCTCCGGTGCTCAAGGATGTGCCGTATGTGAACAGGATTCTTCCGGAGAGTGAGACGGCAGAGCTTTCCACTGAGGATGCGGCGTACAATTACGCGACGATGGAGGAAGCTGTGAATCAAATTAAGTTTCTGGAAATGCAGCTTGCAGAGGCACAGAATACCACCAACGCAAACGCAGAATACATAGCGCAGCTTGAGAGTCAGGCGGCGGAGCTTGCACAGTATAAGCAGGATGAAGCAAATTTCGAGGCGGAGAAGCAAAAGTTCTATCAGGAGGTTGTCTTTTCAGATTCCGCACCCGATATAGAAGAATATAAGGCATATTATGAAAGTATCGATCCTGCCAACGCAGAGATCATTTACAGACAGGTCGTAGAACAGACAGCGGTGGATGATAAGATGCAGGATTATGTCACGACATACTCCTCGATGAAGCCGAAGGAAGCGGCGGCGATTTTTGACACGATGACCGACGATCTTGATCTTGTGGCGGATATTCTGGAGAATATGGACGCACAGTCCAGAGCGAATATTCTGGGTAAGATGGACGCAGGCACTGCAGCAAAGGTGACGGCGATCATGGAGCCTATAGAATAGAGAAGGACAGACGGGGCGCAGCCCTTGGTTGGATTCCTTCAAAAGCAGGCTGTAAGTACAGCTATAGGAAAGGAGGAGAAAAGAGATGGGAACTTCCAATATTTCCGAAATCGGAAAAGTATTTGTGCAGAGCCAGACTGTGAAAGCAGGCGCGCCGGCTTCAGGAGAAGACGCACAGGTTGCGTTTAAGGAAGTTATGAGCCAGATGACGAATTTCCTGGGAGATAATCTCGGATGCGGCACAAAGCTTGGCGGAGGTACGAATGGAAACGCTGTTCCGGAAGCGGTCGTATCGGGTGCAGAGTATGACAAATACCAGTACCGCGAGATGGAGATTCGCGAGGACACAGGAAGGGATTGGAGCGGAAACGACCGGATCCGGGAGGAACTTTCCAAGTTCGAAGAAGGTGTGAAGGACGTTCTTAAGGAAGAACTTGGCGTGACCGATGACCAGATCGCGGAAGCGATGGAGACACTGGGACTCACCTATGTGGATCTGATGAATCCGAATCAGCTTGCAGCGCTTGTGGCAGAACTTACAGGAACGGCGGATGTCGGTACACTTTTGTGCAACAGTGAATTTATGACGGTAATGCAGACTGTGCAGGAACTTGGCGAGAATCTCATGCAGGAACTTGGCATCACGGCGGAGGAGTTAGATCAGCTTCTCGTGACGACAGCGCCAGAACAGACGGAAGGCGGGACGGTTCTTAACGACAGGGCAGAGGAAACACGGACAGCAGAGCAGGCTGTGGAACAGACCGCTTTTTCGGAAGAGGTCGTGGCAGATGTGGCGGAGGAACAGGCAGGTGTGCAGACGGCTGCAGCGAAGGAAGAATCTACGACAGAGGAAGATTTTATGGCGGAGGAAGCTTCCGTGGAAGAAGAGGCGCAGGAGACGATACCGGAGAATGAGGGCGCTGCAAGGAAAGAGCACACATTATCCGGGGACAGACAGAATTTCTTCCAGCAGAATCAGCAGAATGCGCAGGCGAATCCCGTGGCAGGACAGAGTCTTACCGAGATGGTGATGACGCAGGGCGCCCAGAGCGCATCAGAATTTTCTACGCAGCTCGATGTGTCAAATATCATTCGGCAGATCGCAGAGTATTCCAGAGTGACGATCGCAAATAGTGCGACAACGATGGAAATGCAGCTCAATCCTGAGAATCTCGGAAAGCTTTATCTGGAGATTACCTCAAAAGACGGCGTTGTGTCCGCACATATCACGGCGCAGAATGAAGTCGTCAAGGAAGCGTTAGAGAGCCAGATCGCGGAGTTAAGACAGAACTTAAATCAGGCTGGCGTCAAGGTAGAAGCTGTCGAGGTGACAGTCGGAAGCCATGAGTTCGAGAAGAATCTGGAGCAGAATGCAAAGAGGGACGAACAGCAGGGTGAACAGCAGGAGAAAGCGGCGAAGGCGACGAGACGCATCAATCTGAATGATCTGGACGAATTGTCCGGTCTGATGACGGAAGAGGAGTCTCTGGTGGCACAGATGATGGCAGATCAGGGCAATTCCGTAGATTTTACAGCTTAAGATCAAATTTAGCATTGAGAAAGGAGAGCATTATGGCATTAATACAACCGGTTGAAAACGGCAAGATTCCGACCACGGAAGAAGAAGAAAAGACAACTTCCGCCGGCAACGACCTTGGGTATGACGAGTTTTTGCAGTTACTGTGCGCAGAGATGCAGTATCAGGATCCGCTCGAGCCGACAAGTAACACAGAGTATGTGGCACAGCTTGCGCAGTTTACACAGATGGAATCCATGTTGAACATGCAGAACAGTATTGAGAGCAGCAAGGCGAACGACCTCGTAGGAAAATATGTTATCGTTAAGACGACATCCTCCACGACGGGCGATACCGAAGCGGTGGCTGGCTTTGTTGACTATGTGCAGTATGAGAACAATCAGAAGTACCTTTACATCAACGGCACGCGCTATTCTTTGGACGATGTATATCAGGTGGCAGATACGGAGTATATGGAAGCGATTTCCCTCGCGGAAGCGTTCAAGGCGTCTGTAGCGAAATTCCCGGATCCGGACAAGCTCACGCTGGCTTATCAGGAGGACTTTTCGAATCTGTACGCTGTGTATGACAGCCTTACGACCTATCAGAAGACTTATATCGACGACGAGACGATGACGAAGTTCCAGCAGCTTGACGGAACGATGGCGGGGCTCGTATTCGGTAGCGCGGTACTTGCACTTCCGTCTTTGGAGGAAGTGACCTTAGAGAACAAGGAGGCTGTAGAAACCGTGCGGAAATATTATGATTCGCTTACGGCTTTCGAGAAGGGCTTTATCAATGAGGATCAGTATAATCAGCTTGAAGCGCTGGAGAATAAGCTTGCAGAGCTGGAGGAGGAAAGCGGTCCTACAGAATAATGCAGAGAAGGAGATACGGTTATGAATAAGATCAGTAACCAGTTTGCTTCCATCGAGCAGGTAACTGACCGGTATTTAAGCCGAAGCAGCGCACAAACGGCTGATTCTGCGAACGGTCTTTCCTTCGAGGAGATATTCAAACAGAAACAGGAAGTTTCTGAAAGCTCAGAACTTCGGTTTTCCAAGCACGCGCAGGGACGTCTGAACGACAGGCACATCGATCTGTCCGAGGAGCAGAGCGAACGGCTGGAATCCGGCGTTATGAAAGCAAGCGAAAAGGGAATTAAAGAATCGCTCGTTCTTCTTGACTCACTGGCATTCATTGTGAATGTTCCGAACAGGACTGTCGTGACAGCCATGGAGCAGAGCGAGTCAAAGGATAACATTTTTACAAATATTGACGGTGCCATCATCGTATAATCGCTGGACCTTTACAGGAAGCGAGGCTCCCCGACTGACAGAAGGGAGAATGGCACATAAGACGTAGGAGGTCATTTCATTATGATGAGATCAATGTACTCTGCTGTGTCGGGTCTTAAGACACATCAGACGAAAATGGACGTTATTGGTAACAATATTGCCAACGTAAATACCGTAGCATTCAAATCATCCTCGGTTACTTTCCAGGATATGCTTTACCAGAACCTTTCAGGAGCATCCGGGGCGAACGCTACGACAGGGACGGGTGGTATCAACGCAAAGCAGATCGGTCTTGGCGTTACCACCGGAGCAACGAATATCAGCATTGAGAGCGCAGGAGCGGCGGAGACGACAGGACGTGCATTCGATCTTCGTTTAACCGACAGTTCTACAACGAATTTCTTTGTTGTGAACAATGGTTCCCAGAATCTGTTCACAAGATCCGGTTCTTTCTATGTAGATGGATCCGGTAACTTATGTATGACATCCACAGGCTACACGGTCATGGGATGGCAGGTGGACCCGACGACAGGCAACATCAAGAAGGATACCGTGTCCGCCCTGCAGATTATGAAGACAGAGAATCTCACGAGTGACGCGGAGGCGACGACGAACGCGACCTGCGGCGGCATTATTGACAAGAACGATCCGGATGTTTTGAGCGACGACGGACTTATTAAGAACCTGAATTTCTATGACAGTCTCGGTTATGCTTATACCGCGCGTTTTGCAATACGTCAGACGGGCGGAGAGAACAGCGGAAAGTTTTCCGTTGAACTTTCGAGCATTTTAAACAGCGACGGTGAGACGATTTTCCCGACAGACGCCACGACGGATGCGGACAAGGCGCAGGTTTTCGGTGTTCTGAACAATGCTGCGACCCTCGGAACATATGACGAGGTAAAGAAAGGCTTCTACAAGGATGTGGACGGCAAGATTTATGTCGGCTCTGACAATACCGGAACGGAGATTACATTCGACACTGCGCGCGGCGTCTTTACAGATGGAGGTACACCAGAGACGACATATACTTTAAAACAGGTCTACGGTATTTCGGACGGTATGGTTGAGAAGATTACGGCGGGAGCGACGCCGACTGTGACGAACGGCATACTGACCATTACCGGAAGCTTTGTCGGCTATGAATTGAGTTTCTCGACTGCGGACGGTACGTTTGACAATATCAACGGTGCGGGAAGTGTATCCTTGAATCTGCAGAATGCGAATTTTGCAAATAACGGCGTCAACTTCTCGAATATCAGCATCGACTTTACAACGACGAAGAATTCCAACAACGGCGGCAAATCTACCGTGGGCATTGATTCCGGAGCGCTCGACGGTTCGACCGGAAAAGGTAAGAAACTCGGTAATATGATTGGCCTTTCCGTCAATACGAGCGGTGAGATCTACGGTACATATGACAACGGTAACCGTACCCTGTTGGGGCAGATCGCAGTTGCACAGTTCGCAAATGCGTCCGGTCTTGAGAAAGTCGGTGAGAACTGTTACGACACGACGTTAAACTCCGGTGAGTTCGACGGAATCGGCGTTGAGATTACTGCGGACGGAAGTAAGATGACGTCCGGTGAACTGGAGATGTCGAACGTGGATCTCTCTACAGAGTTCACACAGATGATTACGACACAGCGTGGATTCCAGGCGAATTCCCGTGTCATCACAACCTCCGATACACTTCTGGAGGAGCTTGTCAATCTGAAGCGTTAAGCGCCTGAGTGATAGGTAATGCAATAGTACAGCCGTGTAACCTGGTTCTCTCAGTAGGATGGGGGAACAGGTTATGCGGTTTTGTTACTGCCTATTCCGTAGTCAGTAATGTAATTTACGCAGGAAAATACAGGAATTTGTAAAATAAGTAGACAAGATGTCAAAAGTTTAGTAAAATTATACAAGATATATTATGACGACTTGGGGGATTGGACTAATACATATTTGCACTTGTACAGACAGTTATACTATAATACAAGGATGGTAGGTGGAAGAATTGGATATAGCTTCTTTGGCAGGGATGCTGCTCGGCGTTGCAATGTTTTTGGTGGGCGTATTCAGCGGCGGCGGACTTATGGGTCTGCGAAGTATGTTTGATTTTACTTCGATTATTATTACACTCGGAGGATCAATTTCCGGTACGCTTGGATCGTTCAAATTAAAAGAGTTCATCAGCGGATTGAAGGGCATTACGCTGACCTTTAAGGATGAGGTGCAGGACCCTGCGGCGGTGATCAAGAATATTATTGATTTGTCGAACACGGCAAGAAAAGAAGGCTTGCTTGCCTTGGAGGAGGCGGCGAACGGAATCGAGGATGAGTTCCTTAAGAAAGGAATCATGCTTGTAGTAGACGGTACGGACCCGGAACTGGTACGCGGTATCATGGAGACGGATCTTATGTGTATCGAACAGCGTCATAAGAAGACGATTGCTGTCTGGGAGAAATGGGCTGAGTTAGGACCGGCTTGGGGTATGATCGGTACCCTCATCGGACTGATCCTGATGCTTAAGGACATGCAGGATGCCAGCACGATCGGACCGAAGATGGCAGTGGCACTTGTAACGACTCTGTACGGTTCCCTGATTGCGAACTGGCTGTGTAATCCGACAGCTTCCAAGCTTAAGGTAAACAACGATACAGAGATGATGATGAAGGAAATTACGGTGGAGGGTATCCTGTCGATTCAGGCGGGAGAGAATCCCCGTGTCATAGAAGAGAAGCTGAAGTCATTCCTTGCTCCTTCTGATCGTAATGAATCTGCGGAGGGCAGTGTCGGAGGTGAAGAATAGTGGCAGTAAAGAGACAGGAAGACCCACCTAAGGGCTCGCCCGCATGGATGAACACCTTCTCGGATCTGATGAACCTTCTGCTATGTTTCTTTGTAATGCTCTTTGCCATGTCGTCCGTCGATGAAGAAAAGTTCCAACAGGTCGTGGCGTCCTTTCAGAGAACGTTCAGCATTTTGCCCAGCGGCGGAGCTTCCATAGGCGAGGGTGAACTGATTTCTTCGGGCGTCAGCCAGCTTGAGATGTTCGGTATTTATTATGAACAGATGATGGAAGAACTGGAACAGCAGGATAGCGAGCAGACGGAGGAAGAACAGGATATCACAGAAGCGTATGAAGCACAGGCGCTTACGGAATCCGAAGAGATGGCGGAGCAGATCGAACAGGCGATTGAACAATATGGAATACAGGATCAGGTCGAGGTTGATTTTAATGCGGAATACGTTATACTGAATATGAACGGTGCATTGCTTTTTGATTCCGGAAAGGCAGATCTTAGGCAGGAGGCTTATCCGCTGATTGACAAGCTGGGTAAGATTATCGCAGTGTACGACCAGAATATCATAGAAGTGGAAGGTCATACGGATAATGTGCCGATTCATTCTTCGAAGTATGAGGATAATAATGTGCTTTCGATGTACCGTGCTCTGACCGTAGCGGATTATCTGCGGGATACGACCACAGTGAATCCGGCGTATGTCAAATCGTCAGGACGCGGTGATTATGTTCCGATCGCGGATAATGCGACGCCGGAAGGCAGAGCCAGGAATCGGCGCGTCGAGATCAAAATATACAATTCTTATAACTCAGACCTAAACTGAGTGGGAAGGCAGACTTATGAAGAAAAATCTGATATCAGTAATTATTTTGGCATTAGTGATGGTGAATCTGGTTTTGACTGCCATACTTGCTTTTTCGATCATTCCGCAGACGAAGAAGTCAAACGAATTGATCGATCAGGTATGCGCGGCGATTGATATTGAGCTTGAGGGCGGGCAGAACAAAAATTCCGCGGCTGTACCGATTGAGGATATCGAGGTATATAACATTGTAGACAGTTTCACCGTGAACCTTGCAGACAGCGGCGACGGAAAGAAGCATTATGCACAGTTCTCTGTCGGGCTTTCTGTAAACACAAAGAGTGAAGGTTACAAGACATACGGCGGCGGAGAAGGTCTTCCGGAGCTTGTTGCAAAGGAGACAATCATACGCAGCGAGATCAATACAATTGTAAGCTCTTATACGGAGGAAGCGTTCAACGCGGACGGACAGAAGGCAGTTAAGGAGGAAATCCTTGAGGCGGTGCAGGATATGTTTGGAGGAACAGACTTCATAATCGGCGTCAATTTCTCGAGCGTAGGTACAGAGGCACACTAAGAGATCAACGATTAGGTGGTGAGAGAGAATGGGTGAAGTCTTATCTCAAAATGAGATTGACAGTTTACTGAAAGCGCTTAGCAGCGGTGAATTGGACGCGGATGAAATAAAAGATAAAGACGAAAAGCAGGTCAAGAATTATGATTTTGCCCGTCCTGCGAAGTTTTCCAAAGAGCATTTGCGTACGCTTGAGATTATTTTTGAACACTATGGCAGATTGCTTTCTACGAATCTGCCTGTGTACTTAAGGAAGAATGTCCAGGTAGAGGTGATGAGCTCGGAGGCGGTGACGTATTCTGAGTTCTCCAATGCATTGTCGAATCCGGTTTTGCTCGGAATTGTAAATTTTACTCCGCTCAATGGTAATATCATCGTCGAGATAGCGGAGAATGTCGGATATACGATTGTGGATCGTATGCTTGGCGGAGCGGGGGCGCCTTTGGATAAGACCAGAGAGTTTTCCGAGATCGAGCTTCTACTGATCGAGCGGATTTACAATGTATGCGTCAATCTTCTGGTGGAGCCATGGGAGAATGTGTGTGAGTTGACACCGCGGTTAGAGCGTATTGAGACAAACTCACAGTTTGCACAGATTATATCGCCCACGGAGATGATCGCGCTGATTACGCTGAATATTAAGATCGGTGAGGTGGAAGGGCTTATTAACATCTGTTTGCCGTATCTTACATTGGAAAAGGTCATGGATAAGCTGAATACGAAGTATTGGTATTCAAGCCTGCAGGAGAAGGACGAGCAGCAATATGCGGATACGATCGAGGCGATGATTTCAAGGGCGCCTATGCCGATTAAGGCAGTGCTTGGAAACAGCACGATATCGGTCAATGATTTTCTGGGACTCCAGAGAGGAGATATCATACGTCTGGATACCAAAGTGGATGAAGAATTATCCGTGTTTGTTGGAAATATTAAAAAGTTTACTGCTCTGCCGGGTGCATCCGGTGATAATTATGCAGTAAGAATCACGTCAGTAGTCAGGGAGGAGCAGTAGGATGGATGGAGTAATGTCTCAAGAAGAGATCAGCGCATTGCTAAATAGTTCCGCAGAGGGAAGCGCGGTATCGAATGAGGAACTGTTATCCGACAATGAGAAAGATGCGATCGGTGAGATTGCCAATATCAGTATGGGAACGGCTGCGACGACACTGTTCTCACTGGTAAACCGCAAGGTAGAAATATCAACTCCGGTCGTTTCTTTTGCGAATTGGAGTGATATATGTGAAGCTTATGAGAAGCCGTGTGTATTTATCCGGATCGGATATACCGTCGGTCTGGACGGAAGCAATATTCTGGTATTGAAAGAGCATGACGTTAAGGTAATCACTGACCTTATGATGGGTGGTGACGGTACGAATACCGACGGAGAGCTTGGAGAACTGCATTTGAGTGCGATCAGCGAAGCGATGAACCAGATGATGGGTTCGGCAGCGACGTCCATGTCCTCCATGCTGAACAAAGTGATTGATATCAGCCCGCCACAGGCGGATTTGATAGATTTACAGGAAACGATCGACGAGAGTGTGATTGACGAATTCCTTGCGGGAGAGTTCGTGAAGATTCGTTTCCGACTGGAAATCGGTGATTTGATTGACAGTGATATTATGCAGTTGTATCCGGTTCCGTTTGCAAAGGAAATGTGTGAGAGTGTTACAAAGAACATGGAAGAAGATACGAACGCCACTGCAGGTAACAAGGAGAGCGACCCAAAACCACAGCCCGCACCTCAGGCAGCACCTCAGCAGGCGGCCCCACAGATGGGAACACCAATGATGGGACAGCCAATGATGGGAGCGCCGATGATGGGACAGCCAATGATGGGTCAGCCAATGATGGGAGCGCAGGATATGTCACAGATGTATGCACAACAGCCAGTAAACGTACAACCAGCACAATTTCAGGCATTTTCAGGAAATGTACCGATGGGCTATGGACCGGAAAATATCGATTTGATCATGGATGTACCGCTTGAGGTCACCGTGGAACTGGGAAGAACTTCAAAATCTATTAAAGAGATTCTTGATTTTACCCCCGGAACTATTATAGAATTAAATCGTATTGCCGGAGAACCGATTGATGTTCTGGTAAATGGTAAATACGTTGCCAAAGGCGAAGTCGTTATTATCGAAGAGAGCTACGGCATCCGTATTACTGAAATTATTAAATAACCATTAAAACAAAATCAAAACAAAATGTTTATGAACAGGAGAGAATGTTATGGCAAAAATTATGATTTGCGATGATGCAGCTTTTATGAGAATGATGATCAAGGATATCTTAACCAAGAACGGTTATGAGATTGCTGCAGAGGCTGAGAATGGTGCGGTTGCGGTTGAGAAATACCCTGAGGCGAAGCCGGATCTGGTGCTGATGGATATCACCATGCCGGATATGGACGGTATTCAGGCATTAAAGAAGATCAAAGAAATTGATCCGGGTGCGAACATTATTATGTGTTCCGCAATGGGACAGCAGGCAATGGTTATCGAGGCAATCCAGTCCGGCGCAAAGGATTTCATTGTAAAGCCTTTCCAGGCAGAGCGCGTGCTTGAAGCTGTTAAAAAAGTAGTGGGCTAATATGATTTTGCTCAGTTCATCCCTGAACAGCTTTATACAGCTTTTGGGAGTGCTTGTTATATTCGTCTTCGTTCTGGTAATCACCTATTTTGTCACAAAGTGGATCGGTGGATTTCAGAAGTCACAGATGACCGGGCGCAGTTTTCAGGTAATCGATACGATTCGTATTGTCGGGAATAAGTATGTTCAGGTGCTGAAAATGGGAGATGTCTATCTTGTGATCGCAGTCGGCAAGGATACGGTTACGATGCTCGCAAAGCTGACAGAAGAAGAAATCGGTCTGCCGGAGGAAGAGATTCTGAACGGAATAAAGACGAACGCAGACAGCGGGACAACACAGATGTCTTTTCAGGAGACATTGGAGAAGTTTAAGGAACACTTTTCAGGGAAACAGGATTAGATTATGACAAAACTTAAGAAATCATATTGTGTTGTATCACTGATCTTTGCGGTAATAGTTCTTATTGCCGCTATGGCTTTGTCTATAGGAGATACAACGGTTTATGCGGCGTCGACGGACAACGGGGCGCTTATGGATTTAAGCGACCCGAATGAATCCGACGGAGAGCCGCTTGACGCGACCAGTGACAGCACGAACGGCTTATCAATCACATATAATAATGAGACTGGCTCTGTGTCTACGCCGGTGAAGGCGCTTTTAGTGCTTACGATTCTTTCGCTGGCACCGTCGATTCTGATTATGATGACTTCTTATACGAGAATCATCATTGTACTGCATTTTTTGCGCACTGCAATCGGAACGCAGACGGCTCCGCCAAATCAGGTGTTGATTGGGCTGGCGCTGTTTTTGACATTCTTTATCATGTGGCCGACCTTTCAGCAGATCAATGAGGAGGCGATTGTGCCGCTTGACAATGGCGATATTACCATCGAGGAAGCGTTTGAAGCAGCGGAAGTGCCGATTCGTGAATTCATGAAAGGGCAGGTGTTAGAGAAGGATCTTCGGCTTTTTATGGATATGGATCAACAGGAATACGAGGATAATCTCTCAGCGGAGGAGGCATTCGATGCGGCGCCGATGACAACGATTATCCCTGCATTTATTATCACTGAGCTGCGTTATTCGTTTATAATGGGCTTTTTGATCTATATCCCGTTTATTGTAATTGATATGGTAGTAGCATCGGTGTTGATGTCAATGGGTATGATGATGCTGCCGCCGACAACAATTTCACTTCCGTTTAAGATATTGCTTTTTATTCTGGCGGATGGATGGAATCTTGTCATAGGAAGTCTTGTGAGTACATTCTATTGACGAAGTCACAGAGAAATAGGAGTGAGAGAAAATGACAGAGGGACTGGTTTTAGATATTGCAAGAGATGCGCTCTATACGATTATCATGTGTGCGGCACCGATGCTGATCATATCGTTGGTGGTCGGACTGATTATCAGTATCTTCCAGACGGTGACTTCGATTCAGGAGCAGACGCTTACCTTTGTGCCAAAAATACTTGCAGTGTTTGTTGGGATGATGATATTTGGCTCATGGATATTGACGAATCTGACGGAATTCATCAACAGACTCTGGTCGGATTTCTCAATATATCTGCGTTAGGATGAGGAATGATAAACTATACTTTTTCGCTTGTTGATTTTGAAATACTCATATTAATACTGGTTCGCATATCCTGCTTTGTGTTTATTGCACCGTTTTACGGAACGAGTAACATTCCGGCACAGGCGAAGATTGGCTTGTCACTTGTGGTTTCGATTTTAATCTTTGGGTCTGTCGATCAATCGGCAGTTACTTACACAGGTGTATTTGGATATGCAGTCATTGTTTTAAGAGAAGGAATTACAGGGTTGCTCATGGGACTTGCTGCAAACGTTTGTAATTCCATTATTTTATTTGCGGGTAATATTATTGATATGGATATCGGACTTTCTATGGCACAGGAGTTTGATCCGATGACGAGATCTCAGGTGACGATTACCGGTAATCTGTATCAGTATTTTGTTCTTTTACTGTTGTTAGCCACAAATATGCACCATTATCTGCTGCGGGCGCTGGTAGATTCTTATGAAGTGATTCCCGTGAACGCGCAGGTGTTTGACTGGGACAGTCTTGCCGGATCGATGGTGCGGTACATGACCGATATGTTTGTGATTGCGTTTCGCATCGTGCTCCCGGTTTTTGCCTGTATCATGATTTTAAACTGTATTCTCGGCATTATGGCAAAGGTGGCGCCGCAGATGAATATGTTTGCTGTCGGCATGCAGATGAAGGTGATGGTTGGACTTACGGTGTTGTTCATCACTGTAACGCTGCTGCCGGGAATTGCCGATTTTATCTTTACGGAAATGAAACGTATGATTGTATCAATGATAGAAGGAATGTATTAGCTTGGAAGAGGAAAGTAAAGTAATTCTTTCGTATGACCTTCAATGGTTTGCGAAGGACGGACCAGGCGGCGAGAAGACAGAACCGGCAACCGCCAAGAAGTTAAGAGAGGCAAGAGAAGACGGCAAGGTCTCAAAGAGCAAGGAACTTACGTCGGCATTTGATCTGATTGTTCTGTTCCTTGTGTTAAAGATTTTTATTTCCACGGTGGGAACAGGATTTCTTGAGGTATTCTACTATGTGTATCGGCTGATTCCGGATTTCATTGACATGAATGCGGCGGATATTTCGTCGCAAGGGGTTCTGTCTTTCTTTGTTCCGATCAACGTAGAGCTTCTAAAGATGGTGGCGCCGTTTTTTATTTTCGGAGTTACGGTGACTGTCTTAGTCAACATCCTGCAGGTAGGGTGGAAGGTCACGACAAAGCCGATGAAGCCAAAGCTGGACCGCTTTAATCCGATCAACGGGTTTAAGCGGATTATTTCCAAAGATTCCGTATTTGAATTGTTTAAATCGATCCTTAAGATCGGACTGATTATCTATGTCGCTTATACATCGATCAAGGATCAGGCGGATGATATATTTCTTTTGTATGATATTCCGCTCAATCAGGCAATCACACTGTGCGGGGACGTCATTATCAACACAGGATTGAAAATCAGCCTTGTCTATCTTGTTGTCGGAATTGCCGATTTTATCTATCAGAAGTACCGTTTTAATGAAGAGATGAAGATGACCAAGCAGGAGGTCAAGGATGAATATAAAAATACTGAGGGAGATCCTGAAATCAAGGGAAAACAGCGCCAGAGGATGCGTGAAGCATCAAGACGCCGTATGATGCAGGATGTACCGAAGGCAGATGTTGTCATCACGAACCCAACGCATCTGGCAGTGGCGATCAAGTATGAGCCGGAGGTTCACCGTGCGCCTGTTGTACTGGCAAAAGGAGAGGATTATCTGGCACAGAAGATTCGTGAGGCTGCCAGGGAGAACAATATTGAAATTGTTGAGAATAAACCATTAGCCAGAATGCTCTATGCCAATGTCGATATTGGCAGCGAGATACCGCCGGAATTGTATCAGGCGGTAGCGGAGATTCTCGCAATGGTATATAATACTAGACAGTAGGAAACGAAGGAGGAAGGGATATGAAGAAGGCTGACATAGGTGTTGCACTGTATCTGCTTGCAGCGGTCATCTTTTTTATCGTGCCGATTAACTCTACGTTATTGGATGTAATGCTGGCGCTGAATATTTCAATCGCACTGATCGTGCTGTTCAATACATTGTTCGTGAGGGAAGTTCTGGATATGTCTTTTTTTCCGACGCTTCTTTTGTTCACGACGATTTTCCGAATTTCACTGAACGTGTCATCTACGCGTCTGATTTTAACGACCGGATCGCCGGGTAATGTCGTTGAGACATTCGGTAACTTCGTGGGCGGCGGCGATATGATCGTCGGGGCGGTCGTGTTCGTTATCCTTATCATTATTCAGTTCGTTGTCATCAACAAAGGTTCTGAGCGTGTTGCAGAGGTATCGGCAAGGTTCACGCTCGACGCTATGCCGGGTAAGCAGATGGCAATCGATGCGGACTTGAATACCGGAGCAATTACGGAGGCACAGGCAAGGGAGCGCAGAAACAAGATTCAGGAAGAAGCGGGTTTCTTCGGTTCCATGGATGGTGCGACGAAGTATGTAAAAGGAGATGCAGCGGCGGGGCTTATCATCACGTTCGTCAATCTGATCGGCGGTACGGTGATGGGAGTGATGCGCGGCGGTCTGGAATTTTCGGAGGCGATTCAGCGTTATGGACTGCTTACGATGGGTGACGGACTCTGCTCCCAGATTCCGTCTCTTCTGATATCGCTTGCGACAGGTATCCTCGTCACCAAGGCGTCCAAGGATGCGGATTTCTCGAATATCCTTGTGAGTCAGCTCTTCGGTATTCCGAAAGTGCTTTATCTGGTGGGGACGACCCTGGTTTTCCTGGGTGCTGTAACGCCTCTTAATGTAGTCCTCTTTGGGGCGCTTGGAATCGCTTTTATCGTTGCGGGCAGGATGGTGGACAAGAGTATTGGCATTGAGAGCATCGAGGAGGAAGTCTCGCAGGCAGAGACCGAGGCGGAGGAGATCCGGAAGCCGGAGAATGTCGTATCCCTGCTTCAGGTTGATCCGATCGAACTCGAGTTCGGTTACGGTATCATCCCGCTTGCGGATGTCAATCAAGGCGGCGATCTTCTCGACCGCGTCGTTATGATACGAAGGCAGATAGCGCTTGAGCTTGGTACGGTCGTGCCGATTATCCGTCTGCGTGATAACATTCAGTTGAATCCGAATCAGTATATTATCAAGATCAAGGGCATTCAGGTGACGGAGGGAGAAATCCTTTTCGATCACTATATGGCAATGAATCCGGGCTATGTTGAGGAGGAAATCACAGGTATTCCGACCTTTGAGCCGTCTTTCCATCTTCCGGCGATCTGGATTACCGAGAGCCAGAGGGAGCGGGCGGAAAGTCTTGGCTATACCGTTGTCGATCCGCCTTCCATTATTGCGACACATTTGACGGAGGTCATCCGCTTACATATTGCGGAGCTTCTCACCAGACAGGATGTACAGAATCTTGTCAACAACCTAAAGGAGAGCAATCCTGTGCTTGTGGATGAGCTTGTTCCAAAGCTTCTTGGACTGGGTGAGATACAGAAGGTGCTGCAGAATCTTCTGGCGGAGGGCATTTCCATCCGCGATCTGCTCACTGTATTTGAGACGCTTGCAGATCACGCGCAGGCAACGAGAGACACGGATGTACTCACGGAATATGTGAGACAGAGTTTGAAGCGTGCGATTTCCAACAAGTATTTTCCAGCGAATGAGACGACTAGTGTCATCACGCTCGATCCGAAGGTGGAGCAGGAGATTATGTCTTCCGTGAAGCAGACAGAGCAGGGCGCATACTTAACGCTCGATCCGGATAAGACAAAAGCGATCATGGGTTCTGTAGAAGAAGAAGTCTCAAAGCTTGAGAATATGGGGAAATCAGCAATCGTTATAACCTCACCGATTGTACGAATGTACTTTAAGAAGCTGACGGAAGAATATTTTAAGGACTTGATCGTTGTGTCCTACAATGAAGTGGAGTCCAATGTAGAATTACAATCAGTAGGGATGGTGACAGCATAAATGACCATTAATAAGTATCAGGGCAAGACAAAAGAAGAAGCGGTAGAAAAGGCAAAACAGGAACTGGGGGCAGGCGTGGTTGTCCTGAATGTGAAGGAAATCAAGCCGAAGGGCATGTTCAAGGTGTTCAAGGATACCATTTATGAAGTGACAGCGGCGGTGGAGGAGAAAGAACGATTTGTAAATCCGCTGCTGCAGCCGGAGAAGGTGAAGTCTGTACACGATTCGATCAACATGGCGGCGGATGAAGAGATTTCGATTCCGAGTCCAAAGAAGGAGAGACAGGAGGAGAGAGATGCGGCGGGACAGGAGGTTAGACCGATGAGGGCGACAAGAAAAGAATCTGCGAGCATGGGGCTGGAACAGCGTCTGGAGAATCTCTCTAACATTCTTGAAAAGCAGCTCTCGGTGGAGGAGAGCAGGGGCGAGGAGAAGCATGAGCCGCAGACGGTAAGCAAAGAAGGACTTCCGTTTATTAAGATGCTTTACCGCACGCTGCTTGAGAACGATGTCAATGAGAAGTATGTCAATCAGATTATTGATGAGGCGGAGAAGGTACTCCACAACGGAAGCAGCGTGGATCAGATTCTTTCCAATGTATACCAGAAGCTGATCTTAAAGTTCGATCAGCCGGATACAATCAATCTTTCAGGAAAGAAGCCGAGGGTCATCTTTTTTATCGGACCGACCGGAGTGGGAAAGACGACGACGCTGGCTAAGATTGCGTCGCGCTATAAGGTGGACAGGGAGCGGCGCGTGGCGTTTCTGACAGCCGATACCTATCGGATCGCGGCGACAGAGCAGCTTCGGGTGTATGCAAATATTCTGGATGCGCCGATGAGCATTATCTATTCGGCGGAGGAGATGAATGACGCGATCGAGCATCTTGGTGAGTATGATCTTATATTTGTGGACACAGCTGGTTTTTCGCATCGCAATGATGAGCAGTGCGCGGATATGAAGCGTCTGATTGAGGGGCTTTCTGAGGAGTATGAGAAGGAAGTTTATCTGGTTTTAAGTGCGACGACGAAGTATAAGGATCTCTTGGAGATTGCAGATATTTATAAGGAAATTGCGGATTATAAATTGATTTTTACAAAGCTGGATGAGACAATTACCTATGGAAACATTTTGAATATTAAGCTTTATTCGGGAGCAAAGCTGTCCTATATGGCGATGGGGCAGAACGTGCCGGATGACATTGAGGTATTTAATACACAAAAGATTGTCAAGCAGCTATTGGGAGGCAGATAATTCATGGATCAGGCAGAAAAGCTTAGAAATGTTGTGAAATTGAAAAATCAGAATAATAAGCCGGATGCCAGGGTCATTACTATAACCAGCGGAAAAGGCGGTGTCGGTAAATCAAATGTGGCGGTCAATCTTGCGGTGCAGATGAAAAAGCTTGGGAAGCGCGTCATCGTGTTCGACGCGGATTTTGGGCTGGCAAATGTCGAGGTCATGTTCGGGGCGGTTCCCAAATATAATCTGAGCGATTTGATTTACCATGGAAAGAGCATTGCTGACATTATTGCCGAGGGACCTATGGGAATCGGGTTTATTTCCGGTGGAACCGGAATCACGGCGCTCAATGATCTCACACAGGATCAGGTATTCTACATGGTAAAGTGTCTTGGCGAACTGGACAGACTCGCAGATATCATTCTCATTGATACCGGGGCGGGGATTTCCAGTCATGTGATGGAATTTGTGATGGCAAGCCCGGAAGTGCTTCTCGTGTCGACGCCGGAGCCGAGTTCGCTCACGGATTCCTATTCGTTGCTTAAAGCACTGTATTTGAATCCGCGTTTTGACAGGCAGAGTACGCAGATTTCCGTACTTGCGAACCGTGCGGCATCCGCAGATGAGGGTAAGGCGCTTTACGATAAGCTTAATTCTGTTGTGGGACAGTTCCTGCAGGGAGAGATTGGTTATGCGGGAATGATTCCGCAGGATGCGGCTCTTGAAAAAGCGGTCCGGCTGCAGAAGACGGTTTCTCTGAATGCTCCGTCATCGAAGTCGGCGCGGGCGTTCGAGACGGTGGCGGCGGAACTGTTGGACTGCGGACAGAAGCCGGTCTCGGTTTCGTTTGGAATATCAAAGCTGTTTTCAGATTTCTGGAAGCAGAAGAACTAAGGGGTGAATGCTATGACAGTGGCGGAGATTATTCAACCGGGAGATAAGGTAGATATCAGTTTTCTACAGCAGGTTGAGCGAAGAAATGCGGATATGGAGCAGGAGCTTCCGAAGGTGTATAAAAGCCAGGTGCTCGATGTGAAGGAGAACGGAAATCTCGAGATATCGATGCCGAGCGAGAACGGCAGGTTGGTGCTGCTCCCGCTTTCAATCCGTCTGGAATTCGTATTTTTTTCCAGAGGCGGGATGTATCGTGCAATCGGGCAGATCAAGGAACGTTTTAAGAGCGCGAATGTGTATATGCTGGAAATTGAGCTGAAATCACAGCTTACAAAGTATCAGAGAAGAGAATTTTTCCGTTATCCGTGCGTGATTGGGATGGCCTTCTATAAGGTCACGAAGGAGGAGACGCAGATAGGTTCCGGCGAGGCGCTTATGATTCAGATTCGCGAGGAAGAGGGAGAGGGCAAAGACAGGGAATATAAGGGACAGATTGTGGATTTGAGCGGCGGCGGCGTACGGTTCTATACGGATCAGAAATTTGAGGCAGATCAGAATGTATTGTTCGAGATACATTTGGAAAACGAGAGTGTGAACAAGCTGTATTATATCATCGGAAATATTATCAACTGCACGAGAGTAGGAAGGGTATCAGAGAAACCGTACGAGGCGAGAGCAAAGTTTTTGATTCAGGATAGTAATATCCGGGAAGAAATCATTCGTTTTATTTTCGAAGAGGAACGCAAGGCGCGTCAGAGAGGTAAATGATTGAGTATGAAGAAAAAGATTTTGGTTGTTGATGACTCTGCACTCATGAGAAGGGTCATCTGTGATATAATCAATTCAGAGGAAACATTTCAGGCGACCGATGTCTGTCGTGATGGTTTGGAGGCATATGAAAAGCTTAAGACAACGAAGTATGACGGTGTTGCGCTTGATGTGAATATGCCGAAGATGGACGGGCTTCAGCTACTGGAACGGCTGCAGAAGGAAGGAATCAAGGTTACGGTCGTTATGGTCAGCACTGCGACGACGCAGGACGCGGAAGTTACGATCCGGGCGTTGGAACTTGGCGCAGTCGATTTCGTTAACAAGCCGACGAACGTGATCGAAGCGAAGGGCGAAGACTTTAAGAAGGAAGTATTAAAGGTTTTTGCCGCGGCGATGGCGACGCAGGAAAGCAGCAAAGAGCGGCGTCAGACGATGACATTTACGCCGCGTCCGGCGGAGAAGAAGCCGATTGTGGCAAAGACGCCAAGACCTGTGAAGGGCGGCAGCAAGATTGTGGCGCTGGCTTGTTCTACAGGCGGTCCGAAAGCACTGCAGAGTGTGATTCCGTATCTTCCGGCGAATCTCGACGCGCCGATGGTTCTTGTACAGCATATGCCGGCCGGGTTTACGAAGTCTATGGCGGACCGTCTCAACGACATTAGCCCGATTCGCGTGAAGGAAGCGGAGGACGGCGAGATACTCCAGAAGGGATGCGTGTATGTCGCACCGGGCGGCAAGCATATGGAGGTTAAGAAGAATGCGGACGGCAGTCACAGGATTGCGTACAGCGATATTCCAGCGATCGGCGGATTAAAGCCCTGTGCGAACATTACCTACGATTCGCTTCGCGACTGTGGATACGATCAGATAATCTGCGTCGTGCTTACGGGAATGGGGGCGGACGGTACCAATGGTATTATATCTCTGGCAGGGAAGAAGGCGGTGTACGTTATCGCTCAGGATGCTGCAACAAGCGTGGTATACGGTATGCCGAAGGCAATCGCAGAAGCCGGAATGGCAGATGAAGTGGTCCCTCTTACGGAAATTGCAAAATCAATTACAAAGAATACGGGGGTAAAGTAGTATGGATGTAAGCCAATATCTGGAGATTTTTATCGACGAAACGAGTGAACATTTACAGAATCTGAACGACTGTATCATGGAACTGGAGAAAGACCCGGAGAACATGGATACGATTAACGAGATTTTCCGTGCGGCGCACTCATTGAAAGGAATGGCTGGCACCATGGGATTCAAGCGTATGCAGCGCCTGACACATGATATGGAGAATGTATTCCAGGAAGTCAGAAGCGATAAGCTTAAAGTGACAAGTCCGATGATCGATCTGCTGTTCAAATGTCTGGATGCAATCGAGGGATATCTTGATAATGTAAAGGCAAGCTCCGACGAGGGAACGGAAGAGAATGAATTGATTATCAAGGAACTGAATGATTTCATTGCGGGAGCGAACGGAAAAGAACCGGCGCCTGCCGCAGCGCCTGTGAAGAAGGAAGAGGCAGCTCCCGGCGGCGCGAAATTTGCAAAGAAATATTTTGAGTTTGAACTCAGTGATTCCGAGCGGGAGAAAATTAAAGAGGCGGAAGAGAGCGGCGCGCATGTTTACGGCATGACCGTTTTTATCCAGAAGGAATGCCTGCTCAAGGCGGCGCGGGCGTTTCTGGTATTCAAGGCAGTCGAGGAGTTCGGACAGATCCTTGTATACAACCCAAGCTCGCAGGACATCGAGGACGAGAAGTTCGACAATGATTTCAGTTACTATATCGCATCCGAGGAGCCTTACAGTAGGATCGAAGCGGTTGCAAAGGCAGTGTCCGAGATTGAAGAGGTCATCGGAGAGGAAGTAAAATATGAGGTGCTCGCTGCAAAACAGGAGAAGGCGGAAGAAGCGGAAGCGGCGACGGCAGCACCGGTACAGACAGCAGCACCGGCACCGGCAGCAGCACCAACACCCGCACCGGCAGCAGCGAAGCCGGCAGCGGCAGGTACGGCGAATAAGAAGCAGGCGGTCGCAAAGCCTGTCACGAACCGCACCGTGCGTGTGGATATCGAGAAGCTGGATGCATTGATGAATCAGGTGTCCGAGCTTATTATTGCAAAGAACAGTCTTGTGGCGATCGGTTCCACTGAGTCGGGCGATTTTCAAAATCAGTCTTTCCACGAGCAGATCGAGTATCTGGAGCGTATTACGACGAATCTGCATGAGTCGGTCATGAAGGTTCGAATGGTGCCGATCGAGAGCGTCGTAGCGAAGTTCCCGCGTATGATTCGTGATTTGTCCAGAAAGCTTGACAAGAAGATGGAACTGTACATGACAGGTGAGGATACAGAGCTTGACCGTACGGTAGTCGATCAGATCGGCGACCCGCTGCAACACTTGCTCCGCAACTCGGCAGATCACGGACTTGAGGACAATGCGACGCGTCTTGCAAAGGGCAAGCCGGAAGTTGGAAGCATTTTCTTAAAGGCATTCCAGGAAGGAAATAACGTTATTATTGAGGTCGGGGACGACGGTAACGGAATTGATGTGGACGCGGTCCGCACTAAGGCAATCGAGCGCGGCGTTATCACAGAGGAGCAGGCAGAGACGATGACTCAGAAGGAGATTATCAACATGCTGTTTCTGCCGAGCTTTTCCATGGCAAAGAAGATTACCGATATTTCGGGACGAGGCGTCGGGCTTGACGTTGTAAAGTCCAACATCGAGGCGCTGGGTGGAGATGTCGAGGTCAAGACAGAGCTGGGTGTAGGAACGACCTTTACAGTACGCCTGCCGCTGACGCTGGCAATCATTCAGGCGCTGATGGTCGAGATTCGGGATGAAAAGTATGCGATTGCACTCAACTCGATTTCGAATATCGAGGATATTCCGGTCAAGGATATCAAGTATGTTGAGTCAAAAGAGGTCATACATCTGCGAGGCAAGGTCATTCCGGTGATTCGCATGGACCAGGTGCTTGATATCGAGCCGAAAGAGGAAGAGCCGGAGAGCCTGACGGTTGTTATCGTCCAGAAGGGTGAAAGTCTGGCAGGTCTTGTTGTCGACAATCTGATCGGACAGCAGGAGATTGTTATCAAATCACTTGGTAAATACATGATCAACAACAAGATCATCAGCGGTGCGACGATCCTTGGAGACGGTGAAGTAGCATTGATTCTTGATGTGAATGTATTGATGTAATAGGAGGGCGGACAACATGGCAGAGAAGAATCTGGAAGTAATCGATAAAGAATCAAAGCAGTATATTGTCGTTATGGTGGGAAGCGAGCAGTACGGTATCGACATCAGCTATATTGACAACATTGTCCGTATGCAGAAGATTACACGTGTTCCGAAGGTACAGTCTTATTTCAACGGTGTGATCAATATCCGCGGTGAGATCGTGTCCGTTATGAGCATCCGCAGAAAGATGGGGCTTGAGGACGATGTGTTCACCAATGCGAGCCGTATCATCATTTTAAAGCTTGAGGAGAAGGGCGCGATAGGCGTCATTGTAGATGAGGTCAAGGAGGTCGTGAACTTAAGCGAGGATGAGATCGAGGGTGCGACGAATAAGGGAAAGTTTATCAACGGAATCGGAACGCATGGGGAAGAGTTGATTTCCCTGCTGGAAATCAATGCGATTGTGGATGACAATATATAAAACGGTTGGTGGGATCAGTGTATGATCTCACTAACTTTCTATGAGAGGAGAGTAATAGGGATTCATGGGAAAAATGACATTGGAAGATGTAAATGACATGTATTTGGACGTGTTGAGGGAGATCGGCAATATCGGCGCTGGAAATGCGACCTCTGCGATTGCCAATATGCTTGGCATGAAGATTGATATGAATGTGCCTAACATCCGTCTGATGGAAGTATCGCAGCTTCCTCTGGCGGTAGGTGCGGAAGATGAGACGATTGTCGGAATTTTCCTTGAGGTAGAGAATGACATTGATGGAAGCATGATGTTCCTGCTTGATATTCCGTCTGCGCGTTATCTTGTAAATAAGCTGATGATGACGGATGTTTCTGCGGATGAACCGTTTGGGGAAATGGAACTGTCTGCGTTAAAGGAGATCGGCAATATCATTGCGGGGTCGTACCTTTCCGCGCTGTCATCCCTTACGAACCTTGTGATCGTTCCGTCAGTACCGTATATTGCAGTGGATATGGCGGCTTCTATCCTGAGCGTGCCGGCGATTGAATTCGGACAGTATGGTGACAATGCACTGTTGATACAGACAGAAATCTGTGCGGATGTGGCGATTAACGGATATTTTATTTTAATGCCGGAGCAGGATTCTTATGAGAAGATATTAACATCACTTGGAATCTCATTGTAAGGAGAAAAAACGTATGAGCGAAGTCATAAAAGTAGGTATGGCGGACCTGAATGTATGTAAGGCTCCCGATATAATTACAACTTTAGGACTTGGTTCCTGTATAGGGTTGGTTTTATACGATCCCGTGACTAAAGTGGGAGGCATGGTGCATTATATGCTTCCGGACAGTACAAAAGTGAGGAACAACGGCAACATTGCCAAGTTTGGGGATACAGGAATCAGAGAGCTCTTAAAGCGCGTTGTTGCGGCAGGGGCAAACAGAACCCGTTTGGTCGCAAAGATTGCCGGGGGAGCGAGGATGTTTGAGGTAAGCGGTCTGTCGGACGTCGGAAATATCGGGGCAAGAAATGCGGAAGAGGCAAGGAAGGTTTTAAAAGAGCTTGGAATTCGCCTGATTGCAGAGGATACGGGGCTTAATTATGGACGAACGGTAGAGTTGCACTGCGATACGGGTGAATTCTACATCAAATCCGTAGGAAAACCGCTTAAGATTATTTGACGGGGAAGGACAAGGTTGTGCTATGAAGACAAAATCAATACCCGCAATCATTATGCTGTCAGCAGGATTTGTCGCCTGCATAGCAGGCATGGCAGCGCACATGGAAGTATCGGATTTTCTGAAGATGCTTTTGGTCGTTTTGATATTGTTTTACGTGATAGGATGTGTGGTCAAAGTGATTTTTGACCGTAATTTTGCAGAGATGCAGGACGAGGAAACCACGGATGGTGAAGCGCAGCAGGACGGAGAGGATGCCGGGGACGCTGCGGAGGAAGAGAAGACGGCAGACACCGTCGACGAGGAAGAATAACAAGCAGAGACGTGGGGGCTTCATATGAAGATGGTTGACAGAGAGAAACTATGGGAAGAATATCAGAAAAATCCATCGCCGGAGCTGAGAGAGAAACTTATTACCGAATACGCATCGCTTGTCAAGGTCGTTGCAGGAAGACTCAGTATGTATCTGGGATACAATGTGGAGTATGAAGATCTGGTCAGTTATGGGATTTTCGGATTGATCGACGCCATTGACAAGTTCGATCTCGCAAAAGATGTAAAGTTTGAGACGTATGCGAGCCTTCGCATACGCGGTTCCATATTGGATCAGATTCGTAAAATGGACTGGATTCCAAGGACCGTCAGACAGAAGCAGAAGAAAATCGACGAGGCGATCAAGACGGTTGAGGGTAGGACGGGCAGGAATGCGTCGGATGAGGAAATTGCAAAAGAGCTTGGTATCGAGGGAGAGGAATTGAACGAATGGCAGTCCCAGCTTAAGGTTACGAACGTTGTTTCATTGAATGAATTCGTGGAACAGGGCGGTGAGCCGGTGATGGACGCCAGAGGTAATTCTCATTTTATCCAGCCGGAGGAATCGGTTCAGGAAGAGGAATTGAAGAAGGTTCTGGCGGAGACGATGGATCTTCTGACGGAAAAGGAACGCAAGGTCATTCTTCTGTACTATTATGAGGAGCTTACCTTGAAGGAAATCAGCAATATACTGGAAGTATCAGAATCGAGAGTGTCGCAACTGCACACAAAGGCGCTGCTTAAGATGCGAAAGCGGATGGGCAGTTATATGGGAATTCTGATTGACTGACGGTGGATGAGAGGAGTGGTGGTTATGTCAATAAGACCGGTTGTTTTAAACGGCATGATTCAGCGTACACAGGATGTCGGCAATCTCAAACAGCAGGAAGACAACAAGCCGCTCGTCCAGCAGCAGAACATCGAAATCCAACAGCAGAAACATGAAGATCAGTTGATGCATCAGGTTCAGGAGCCGGAGCAGAAAGAAAATGACGGCTATCGTTATGATGCCAAAGAAAAAGGCAACAACCAGTACGAGGACGGGAAGAAGAAGAAAAAAAAGAAGCAACGGGACAATGAGCCGGAGAATGGAGGAAGAGTCATATTAAAAGGTCAGGGCAGCAGCTTTGATATCAAGATATGAGGAGAGAGTGATGACGGGAGTGGAATGGATTTTACTTCTAATCGGTAGTGTGTTTATGATTGGGAGCTTTTTTGTCACAGAAAAATTATCGCCGTCTGAATTAAATCAGATTGCAGAATTGAGCGAGAACGAGCTAAAGAAAATTATCGAAAAGGGGCTTGCAAGTGCAGAAGTCAAGATCGAGGAGGCAATCGACAACCAGATCGAGACATCTTCAGAGAAGGTAGATCGGGAGCTTGAGAAAGAGACGAACGATAAGATTATGGCAATCAGTGAGTTTTCGGACACGGTGATTGAGAATATGAATAAGACCCACAATGAGATCATGTTCCTGTACAGCATGCTGAACGATAAGCATACAGAGCTTACGGGGATGACATCCAATTTGCAACGTCTTGCAGCCGACGTGAGGAGTCTGGAAGAGGGCTATCAGATGGCGGTGCAGCCGAAGACGGCAGAGACGGTGCAGCCGAAGCAGGCTCCGGTACAGCCGCAGGCATCCGCGACACAGGCGTCCGCACTGCAGGAGACAAAGACGGTGCAGACCGAAAAAACAGCGCAGTCAAAGACCGTTCCTGCGGAAGCGAAGGTTACAGAGAGCGAGGCAAAGGATAATCTTCATGCTGAGATTCGCAAGCTTAAGAAACAGGGGTTGACGGAGGTTCAGATCGCCAAGAAGCTTGGAATTGGGATTGGCGAGGTCAGACTGGTCAACGGACTTTATAGAGGAGAAAAAGATTCGTGAAGCTGAAATATTATTTGCGGGGACTGGGAATCGGTATCATTGTCACGACAATCATACTGATGGTCAGTTTTTCAGGCAGAAAAGAAGAAATGTCAGATGAGGAAGTTATTGCGCGTGCAAAGCAGCTTGGCATGGTGATGCAGGAAGAGCCGTCAGATGCAGCGGATGACGCACAGCAGATGTCAGGGGACGGAGCGGATGCGCAGGATGGCGGGGATGATACACAGGGAGCGGACGCGGCACCAAGTGGTGCGGATGACGCACAGCAGGCATCAGAGGGAGGTGCGCTTTCGGCGGAGGAACTGCTTGCGCAGACACAGAATAACGCAGACGCTGATACCGACGATGCTGCGGCGGCAGGAAGCGATGAGGGTGCAGCGCAGCAGAATACGGATAACGATGCGGCTGGCGACGATGGAACTGTGCCGGCTTCCAATTTAGAGGGAAGTTTTCGTCTGACGATACAAAAAGGCGATGTGTGCAGAGTCGTATGTGAGAAGTTGGCGGAGGGCGGCGTGATAACAGACGCAGAGGTGCTCAGAAAGTATTTGTTCGAGATCGGTTATGCTTCTAATATGAGTGTCGGCGAATACGATATTCCATACGGGTCGACCAACGAAGAGATTGCAAGAATCCTGCAGGAGGGACCGATTGAATGAAAACAGGAAAGTTATTAACCAAGGAGGCAAATTGCAGGAGAATTTGCTTCCTTGTATTATTGTTTGCCGAAGTACTGCTTCTGGCATTTTTGACGTATAAAGGAATGAACGTCGAAAAGGAGTACCGCGGACTGAGCGGGGAGGACGTGCCGAGCGTCGAGCGGACGATTGCTTTAAAGCGCGGCGTCTACATGATTGACCTTACCTATCAGGCGACCGGATTGGAAGCAAAGGCGCAGCTTCATATGACCTCGTCGAAAAATGAGGAAGTCGGTGATGTTGTTGCACTGCCGATGCAGGAGACGCAGAAGACGTTTGAGTTCATTTTATACGAGGACGCAGAGCGCGTGTGGCTTACTACGGATGCGGGAAACGGTGAGCTTACGATTGAGACGTTTGTGGCTCGTGGGACGAGACAGATGGAGAAGATGGAGCTTTTCTTCCTGTGCTGTCTGTTCGCTGTGATCGATCTTCTGATTTTATTCCACAGGAAATGGATTCATCCGTATACGAAGGAAAAGAAGCTGGTGGCAATGACGCTGACGGGCATCTGTATTTTGACGTCCCTGCCGTTGTTTACCGATTATATTATACTCGGTCACGATCTCACGTTTCACATGATGCGGATCGAGGGATTGGCGCAGGGAATCTTGGACGGGCAGTTTCCGGTGCGCATACAGCCGGTATGGATGAAAGACTACGGTTATCCGGTTTCCGTTATGTACGGGGATCTGCTGTTGTATATTCCGGCACTTTTGCGCATTATCGGATTTCCGTTGCAGACGGTATACAAAATCTACGTGTTCGTGGTCAATGTGGTCACGGTGCTCGTATCGTATTACTGTGCAAAGGAGGTGTTCCGGAATGAGAAGTTCGGGCTGCTCGGTTCGCTTCTCTACACGCTTGCTGGATACCGGATCGTGAATCTCTTCTATCGGTGTGCAGTGGGAGAATATTCGGCAATGATTTTTCTGCCGCTTATTTTTCTGGCGTTCTGGAAATTGTTTCATGACGAGAAGCGGGAGAACGGAAAGATTGCCCTGCTTATGATCGTAGGCTATACGGGTGTGCTGCAGACACATACGCTCAGTGCGGAGATGACGGTCCTCTTTACAGTTATTTTCTGCCTGTTGAATGCGAAAAAGTTCTGGAAGAATCTGAAATTCCTCGTCGTGACGGCGCTCGTGACGATAGCGCTCAATCTGGCATTTTTAGTGCCGATGATTGATTATATGATGAACGAGGAAATGCATGTGATGTATGATACCTGTTTTATGCAGTCCCACGGTATCTTTTTCCCGCAGCTCTTTACGACCTTTTCGTTCGGCGGGAACAGTTCCGGTATGAGCTATGAGGGAATCAGCGGCGATATGCCGTTCGGCGCCGGGTGGCTTCTGGTGCTTATCATGGGACTGTTCCTTTGGGAGGCAGTGCTTTACCGCGAGGAGATTAAAGAGAAGTTCGGCGCGGAGTGCTTTTACGGGCAGTGCCGGATCTTCGGCGTGATAGTGATTGCGATTGTCATGTCGCTTGAGTCCTTCCCGTGGATGGCGCTCCGCAATATTCCGGTAATAGGCGTGTTCCTGACGCCTTATCAGTTCGCATGGCGATTCCTCGCAATGGCAGTCGCGCTCGCAGCGGTCTTAGGCTGTTTTGCAGTGCGGAATCTGTATATTGTCTGTGAACGCAGCATTCGGGTCGGGCTGGTATTCCTGCTGTGTGCTACGACAGTCGCGAGCGCACAGATCCTGATCGATCATAATCTGGCGGAAGGAAAGCCGCAGAAGATTACGAGTGGGGCGTTTGCAGACAGTGTGTATGCGGTGAGCGGCGCGGAATATGTGCCGATGGAGACACAGCTTGCACTGCTGTATGATACGTCGCCGAAGGGAAAAGAAATTACAGTCGAAGAATGCAGCCGTTATAAGAGATATTATTATGTGCACTGTGCAAATGAGAGCGGGCAGGAGCGCAGGCTTACAGTGCCGATTATTGCCTACAGGGGTTACGTGGCGGTCGATGATGTGACGGGAGAGCGGTTTGAGACGACCTGTGATGAGAACCGCATTCTGCAGGTGATCCTGCCGGAAGGTTATGAGGGAACGGTACGCGTATCTTTTGAGGAACCTGTCTATTGGCGGGTGTCGGAATTGATCTCACTCGCAGCGCTTGTGGGGATTTTGCTGTGGGGATTATGGAAGGGCAGACCGGTAAGAACGGGAGAGCCCAGGCAGAAACCACAGAAAAGGGCATAGAATCACAGAATATGGTATAAATTGCTTGCATTATTTTGGATGTTGTGCTATAATACCCACGGCTCATGTGAGAAAACAGGAAGATTCTGTTTTCCGCGAAAATACACATATGCTGACCACCGGGCTGGTGCCGTTACGGTCGCCTTGCGGGATGAAGCATATGGAAGAATCAACCATGGAGGTAAGAAAAATGAGTGTTATTTCAATGAAACAGTTACTTGAAGCAGGTGTTCACTTCGGACATCAGACCAGAAGATGGAATCCTAAGATGGCTCCGTACATCTACACAGAGAGAAACGGTATCTACATCATTGATCTGCAGAAGTCTGTAGGCAAGGTAGACGAGGCTTACAAGGCAGTATCCGATATCGCTGCGGAGGGCGGCACGATTCTTTTTGTAGGAACTAAGAAGCAGGCACAGGACGCCATCAAGACCGAGGCAGAGCGCTGCGGAATGTTCTATGTAAATGAGAGATGGTTAGGCGGTATGCTTACCAACTTCAAGACCATCCAGAGCCGTATCGCAAGATTAAAAGAAATCGAGACGATGGCTACCGACGGTACATTCGAAGTACTGCCGAAGAAGGAAGTAATCGCTCTTAAGAAAGAGTGGGAGAAATTAGAGAAGAACCTTGGCGGTATCAAGGAGATGAAGAGACTTCCGGATGCAATCTTCGTAGTTGACCCGAAGAAGGAGCGCATCTGTATTCAGGAGGCTCATACATTAGGAATTACCCTGATCGGTATCGCTGATACCAACTGTGATCCGGAAGAGTTGGATTATGTCATTCCGGGTAATGACGATGCCATCAGAGCTGTTAAGCTGATCGTATCCAAGATGGCTGACGCTGTGATCGAGGCAAATCAGGGCGCTGAGATGACTGCAGAGGAAGCAGAGTCCGCAGAGGCTGATGCAGAGGAAGCAGCAGAGGCATAAGAAGGAATGGAGGATATATAAGATGGCTATTACAGCAGCTATGGTAAAAGAACTGCGTGAGATGACCGGCGCAGGAATGATGGATTGTAAGAAGGCATTAAGCGAGACAAACGGCAATATGGACGAGGCTGTTGAGTTCTTAAGAAAGAACGGACAGGCAAAAGCAGAGAAGAAGGCAAGCAGAATTGCAGCCGAGGGACTTTGCATGGTCGTTACCAAAGACGATACAACGGCAGCGGTCGTTGAGGTAAACTCCGAGACGGATTTCGTTGCAAAGAACGAGACATTTCAGGAGTTTGTTAAAGCTGTTGCTACACAGGCAGTGAATTCTGATGCAGCAGATATGGATGCATTTATGGCAGAGAAGTGGAATGAGGATTCCAGCAAGTCTGTAAGCGATGCACTGGTAGAGAAGGTTGCGGTTATCGGCGAGAACTTAAAGATCCGCAGATTCGAGAAGGTCGTTGCAGAGCATGGCTGTGTTGTTCCTTATGTACATGGCGGCGGAAGGATCGGTGTTATCGTTGAAGCTGACAGCGACGTAGTGAACGACGCACTCAAAGAGGCAATGCATAATATTGCCATGCAGATCGCAGCATTAAATCCGAAGTATGTTTCCAGAGAGGAAGTAAGTGCTGACTATATCGCACATGAGAAGGAGATTCTCTTAGCACAGATCATGAACGATCCGAAGGAGTCCCAGAAGCCGGAGAAGGTAATAAATGGCATGATCGAGGGACGTGTCAGCAAGGAGTTAAAGGAGATCTGCCTTATAGATCAGGTCTATGTAAAAGCTGAGGACGGCAAGCAGACCGTTGGCAAGTATTTGGAGCAGGTATCTAAGGAGATCGGCGCAACGGTCAAGGTAAAAGGCTTTGTTCGTTTTGAGACAGGTGAAGGTCTTGAGAAGAAGCAGGAAGACTTCGCCGCCGAAGTTGCGGCACAGATGAACGCTTAAGAAGAAGTAAATGCAACTTCGGCGTGGAAGTCTGCAGCACAGATGAACGCTTAGAAAAGTAAATGTAACTTCGCCGCAGAGGTTTGCGGCTCAGATGAATCAGTAGAAATTTGTCGAAAACAGGCGAATAGAGATAAGAATGAGAACCCCTGTAAATGGCGTGAATATGTCATTTGCTGGGGTTTTTCAATTTTCTTTAATATGAACGAAAAAGAAGTTAGGGAAAATGTATTTGATAGACTTGTTATTTAATGATATACTGTTAACATAGAATAATCTAAGAGGGAATAATCAAAATTGAAATTTGAGTGGGATGAAAATAAGAATATTATAAATAAAGAAAAACATAAAATTTCTTTTGAAACAGCAGTATATGTGTTTGATGACCCCTATTATATTGAAATGTTTGATTTTGAACATAGTGTTGATGAGGATAGATATATAGCGATAGGAAAGGTTGGAGATGTATTGTTTGTAGTATTCACGGAAAGAAAAGAAACAATTAGATTAATTTCAGCCAGACTTGCAACAAATGCAGAAAGGGAGCTTTATTATGACCAAGACATTAATTATTGAGAGTGGACAAAAACCTACGGTAGAGCAGCTTAAAGAAGTTGAAGAGGCAAAAAGAAGTCCTATTAATTTTGATGAGGATTGTGAAGAATTGTCACCAGCTATGATGAAAGCATTTAAGAGTGCAGTTGTACAACGAAATCGTAAGAAAAAGGCTTAAAAATGGAAATGATTTATGAACCCCTGAAAATCCCATGGAATGGGTATTTTCAGGGGTTTTTGTGTTCTTGGGAGAAAGAGGGCTAGGGAGAAGAGAATCCCTGGGCAGCATGTTTCCCAAGTGTCATATGAAAGTTAGCTGGTAAAACGGCTTATAATCCCATGATAGCATCGACCGGAAGCGAGACTATGATACCGTGTGCAGGGGTGGCAATGCCGTGGTCTTTGCTGATGGCAGACATGATATCCGTTTTCTTATCCTTGGGAACAACAATCGCGATGACTTCCTGTTCCTCCTGGATGGGGATGCCGAAGTGTTTGCCAACCTCGGCGGAACTGCACTTGAGCCCCTTTAGGATCGTGCCTCCGGTTGCGCCCGCGGCTCTTGCCGTGTACATTACGTCTTCGCTGTAGCCTTGATGAATGGTGACAAGTATCATTGCATGTGTGATCGTTTCACTCATTTTCTTTCCTTCTTTCCTTGAATCTTCCAGAGCGAATTCTTCTGTGGTGCTGCCGAGCAGCTTATAGAGCCATCCCTGCATACCGCTTACGGGAATACCAAGGGCGATGCCGGTTCCCTTTTTGTGGAGTAAAAGCGCCTGGTTCATTTCTGCGAGGAGCAGCTTTGTGCGCTCACGTGCAACAAAGCAGATCGTAATATTCTTGTGTGGATCTCCGAGCCCGAATATATTTAAAAAATCGGAGCTTACTGTTCCGACACCGTGCATCTGATAGTAGATGGGGATGCCGGAATCATTTAAAAATTCCGTCAGTCTGTCGCGCATTTTGGAATCAACAATGGTGATGAGACAGTGGAACGACTGACGTTTCTGTAAATTTTCAACTGATAAATTTTGCATAATCATTCCTCCTCGAAATCCAGGATCGCGTTGTCGTTGATGTCGGCCATGACAACGGTTGCGAAAGTGGATTTCTTTATCTTGACCTGATAGAGGACGCCCATAATCTGAACGGCGATGAGCGGAGCCATAGCGACCATAGCCACAACACCGAAAGCGTCAGTGACGACATTCCCGCCGACCGCGGTACATGCGCCCATTGCGAGCGGCAGAAGGAATGTCGAGGTCATAGGACCGCTTGCAACACCGCCGGAGTCAAAAGCGATGCCGACAAAGACCTTCGGAACGAACCGTGGGAGTGCCAGCGCTATGATATAGCCGGGAATAAGAAGCCAGTAGATACTGATTCCTGTGAGCACACGGATGAGCGCCAGTGCAACGGAAGCGGAGACGCCGATCGAGAGACATAAGTTCATTGTTTCGCGTGAAATGGAACCGTTCGTGACGTCCTCGACCTGTTTGTTCAAGACCTGAACGGCAGGCTCCGCTTTAACAATGTAATAACCGATGAGTGCGCCGATCGGAATCAGCAGCCACTTCCAGGTCTGTCCCGCGAGACTGCCTCCAAGCAGGCTTCCCACGGGGGCGAATCCGACGTTGACACCTGTGAGGAACAGGATCAGTCCAATGATTGTATAGAGGAAGCCGACAAGCATCTTGATCATCTGCCGTTTGTGATACCTTCTGGAAACCAATTGGAACAGCAGGAACACAACTAGGACAGGAAGAATCGAGGAGAATACCTCTTTTCCGTAATCAGGGACCATGTGTACAAATTCACGCATGACGTCCTGCATGGTGATAACGTCCGGTATGACGGTGGCGTTGTACGCGGCGTCTGTCGGATGATAGAAAATACCGAGCAGAAGCACCATGATGATCGGACCGATGCTGCAGAAGGAAATCAGACCGAAACTGTCGCTGGAGCCATTCTTGTCACTTCGCGTTGAAGAAAGTCCAATACCGATTGCCATGATAAAAGGAACGGTCATAGGACCTGTGGTCACACCGCCGGAATCGAATGCAACAGCAATAAAATCGGCGGGAGCCGCAAAAGACAGAAGGAATACAGCTCCGTACAGAATGCATAAAAGCAATGGAAGACTTAGCTTAAAAAGGATTCTAAGGACCGCCATGACGAGAAATAAACCAACGCCTACGGCAACGGTCCGGATTAAAACATTATTTGGAATAGAGGGCACCTGATTGGCGAGTACCGCAAGATCCGGCTCCGCGATGGTGATGATGATGCCCATGATAAAGCAGACAATCACCAGAATAGATAAGCGCCTTGTCTTCATGATCTGAGAGCCGATGCCTTCTCCCAAGGGAGTCATTGCCATCTCTGCGCCAAGTTGGAAAAATGCCATGCCGATAATCAGCATGAGCGCTCCGACCAGAAACAGCGCAATGGTTCCGGTTTCCATAGGTACCACAAAGATGCTTAAGAGCAGCACGATGACGGTGATCGGGAGCACTGCGCCAACGGATTCGTCGATTTTTTCTTTTAGTTTTTGATTCAAATTTGCATCACATACTTTCTGTTGGTTGAATGGGTTGATAAAGTTACATATTATTTTATTGGTTATTGCATGAGAAATCAATTCTTAGGATTCGGTTTCGAAAACTTTAGCGTTTCCTTGATGTCAGAGTTTACGTTATGCGATTGACAGTGAAAAATCACTTTGATATTTTGGGGAAGGATGGAAAGGAGGGAGAATGGAATACAAAGATTTTTTTGCCTTGTTGGGAGGACTTGCGCTTTTTTTATACGGAATGCATCAGATGAGCGAAGGCTTGAACAAAGCGGCGGGAGAACAGATGAAGCGGATCATGGAGCGGATTACAAAGAATCGTTTTATGGGAGTGGCGGTCGGTGCCGCCGTGACTGCCGTCATTCAGTCCTCGTCGGCGACAACCGTGATGGTCGTGGGTTTTGTCAATTCAGGCATGATGACGCTTAGGCAGGCGGTCTGGATTATCATGGGAGCAAATATCGGGACGACGATCACGGGCCAGCTCATTGCACTGGACGTGGAAGCGTTTGCGCCGCTGCTCGCATTCGCTGGTGTGGCGGTGGTATTGTTCGCAAAGAAAGAGAAAGCCAGATATATGGGAGAAATCGTGGCGGGACTGGGAATCCTGTTTCTTGGCATGGAGATGATGAGCGCTGCCATGCAGCCGCTCGGTGAGTCTGAGACATTTCTTCGGGCGATGACACAGTTCGAGCATCCGTTTGCAGGAATTCTTGCAGGGACGGTATTCACGGCAGTGATTCAATCGTCCTCGGCGTCAGTGGGAATTCTGCAGACGCTTGCCCAGAGTGGGGCGATCAGTTTTGCGGGAGCTGTCTATGTCCTGTTCGGTCAGAATATCGGTACCTGCATTACGGCGATTCTGGCATCGGTGGGAACGAACAGGAATGCAAAGCGGACAACGATTATTCATCTCTTGTTCAATATCATAGGAACGGTGGTATTTACAGTCATCTGCATGCTGACGCCGTTTGCTGCATGGGTGGAGCAGTTTACACCGGGCAGACCTGCGGCGCAGATCGCGAATATGCATACGATGTTCAATATCGGAACGACGCTTCTTCTGCTTCCGGCCGGCAATCTGCTCGCGGCTGCGGCAGAGCGTATTCTGCCCGATGAAAAGCAGGATGGCAGACGTCCGGCAGAAGTAAAGATGCATCAAAGGAAAATGGAGGATTTATGGAATTCGTAAAAGATATGATAAGAGGAATTGCAATCGGAGTTGCCAATATCATTCCGGGAGTGAGCGGAGGCACCATGATGGTGGCCATGGGAATTTATGATGAAATGATTGGTGCGGTGACGGGAATCTTCCGTCATATGAAGCAGAGCATCAGGACGCTTTTCCCATATGCAGTTGGAATGGGAATCGGAATCGTGGGGCTTTCATTCGTCATCGGTTATCTTTTTGAGCATTATCCGTTTCAGACAGCGCTGCTTTTCATCGGGCTGATTTTTGGGGGACTGCCGCTGCTTTTACCGAAAGTGAAAGGAAGGCGCCCTAAGCCTGCGGAACTTTTGGTGTTCGCGCTCTTCTTCGGACTGATCGTCGGAATGCAGTTTCTCGGAACCGGAAAGGAAAAAGTTCTTTCCCTGGAGCCGGAAACGGTTTTCGTGCTGCTTTTCATCGGACTGGTCGCGGCGGCTACGATGGTGATTCCGGGTGTGAGCGGGTCGATGCTTCTGATGGCGCTCGGTTATTACACGCCGATCATCGATCACATCAATGCATTTATTGTTGCGCTCGTGATGGCGGATTTCGGAACACTTATTTACTGCGCCGGTATACTTGTACCTTTTGGCATCGGCGTTTTAGCCGGTGCGTTTCTTGTCGCAAAGCTGATCGAATTTTTGTTAAAGAACCACGAGAGAATGACCTATTTTGCCATTTTGGGACTGCTGTTTTCCTCCCCGGTTGCAATCCTCTCGGGTATGGATCTAAGTGGTACGGGTGTGTGGGCTGTGCTCGCGGGCATTCTGCTTTTCGGCGTCGGAATGATTGCCGCATCGTTGCTTGGAAAGGAATAAATGCGTTAAAAATAAGGAAAAGTCAGAAAATATATTGGAAAGCACAGAAAAATCAAACGATTTTTTTGTGCTTTTTTCTTTGAAAAATAGAAAAATGTGATACAATAGATAAAGTATTAAGATTAGCTTGGGGGTTTTACATGCAGGAGAAAGAGTCAGAGGCGCTCCGCAATCAGCGAAGGCGCAGAAAGCGGATTGGAAGAATAAAGAGCGCGATTGTGCTGACAATCACCGGATGGATCATTTTGTCGATGGTTTTGATTATACTCCTGTTTGCCAGAACGGCGTCTCTGGAGAGAAAGCTCGACCGTCTGCTTGATGCAGAGAGCCGGAATGCGGTTCCCGCGATGGAAACGGAGACAGCGTTTGATGTACAGGCAAAGACAGAGGCGGCGACTGACGTACAGGAGGATGTTGTACCAGCGGGAACGCCCGTTGCTCTGGATGCGGATAATCTTGCAGAAGAGGGCGATGTACATAAAGTCTATCTGACGTTTGATGAAGGACCGTCGGAGAATACTGCGGCTATATTGGACATTTTGGCAGAATATGACGTCAAAGCGACTTTTTTCGTGGTCGGCAGCGAGGATGAAGAGGCGCAGGCTCTTTATCAGAGAATCGTGGATGAAGGACATACCCTCGGTATGCGTTCCTATTCCAATAAATACAGCGTTATTTACCAGTCAGAGGAAGCGTTTGAAGAGGATTATATGAAGCTGCGCGATTACCTCCATGAAGTGACGGGAACGGAGCCGAGATATTACCGTTTTCCGGGAGGGAGCAGCAATCAGATCAGTAATGTTCCGATGAGCAGCCTGATCGATTTTTTGAATCAGCGGGGAAACGTGTATTACGACTGGAATGTTTCGGCAGGGGATGCAGCTTCTATGGCGTATACCCCGGAGGAAATCGTTGCAAATGTCACAGAAGATGTTGTAAAATACAAGACATCAGTGGTACTTCTTCATGACTCATCGGATAAGTCAGCAACGGTAGAGGCGGTTGGTCCTCTGATCGAGGCATTGCAGGAGATGGATGCCGAGATTCTGCCGATTGATGAAGATACACAGGTTATTCAGTTTGTCAAAGCAGACAGCGTCAGATAACCGGAAAATAAACGGAGGAAAGAACATGGGATTTTTCAAAGACTTTAAAGATGATTTTTCACAGGCAGTCAATGAACTCATGCCTGGAGAGGACAATCTCGAGAGCACAGGCAATGACGACGATATGGTTGTAAACACCCTTGAGGGTGAAGTTGATGTTGCGTCCGAACTGTCCAAATTGGACGGATTGCTTGAGCAGGTGACAAAACAGGAACCTGCGAAGGAAGAGAAGCCGAAGAAGGCAGCGCCGGTACAACAGACGCCGGCACCTAAGCAGGAGCGCACAATGATAAACACAGCACAGGAGGAGAAGAAAATGGCTGACACGACAGTAACAGCAGTACAGGGAGTACAGACCGCTGCACAGGGAGTACAGACCGCTGCACAGGCAGCGCCGGTACAGCAGGCACCGACATTAAATCAGGAGGCACCGATCATTTCAGACGAGGTGTCCGTTATCACGGAGGGAACGGTCATCAACGGTGACATTATTTCAAACGGTTCTCTGGACGTACGCGGACAGGTAGACGGCAACGTAAGTTGCAACGGTAAGCTTACCGTGACAGGCGTTGTAAACGGTAACAGCAATACATCTGAGTTTTTTGCAGATGCGGCGCAGGTAGAGGGTGAGGTAGTCAGCAGCGGCACCGTCAAGATTGGTCTTGGTTCTGTCATCATCGGTAATGTGACTTCGACTTCCGCAGTGGTTGCAGGCGCGATCAAAGGTGACATCGACGTACAGGGTCCGGTCGTTGTGGACACATCAGCCGTTGTTATGGGAAATATCAAGTCACGTTCCGTTCAGATCAACAACGGTGCGGTAATCGAAGGATTCTGTTCACAGTGCTATGCGGATGTAGACGTAGAGAGTCTGTTCGGTAATAAGAAAGGAAACTGATCTTTATGAAGAGAGTTCTGTTAAAGTTAAGCGGTGAGGCTCTTGCAGGAGAGATGCATACCGGTTTTGACGAGCCGACGGTAACAGAGGTGGCAAAGCAGGTGAAGCAGATCGTAGATGGCGGTACGCAGGTAGGTATCGTTATCGGCGGCGGCAATTTCTGGAGAGGAAGAACCAGCGAGACGATCGATCGCACCAAGGCAGACCAGATCGGAATGCTTGCGACGATTATGAACTGTATCTATGTATCGGAGATTTTCCGTTCTGTCGGCATGAAGACACAGATTTTGACGCCGTTTGAGTGCGGAAGCATGACGAAGCTTTTTTCCAAGGATCGTGCGAATAAGTATTTTGAGCGCGGAATGGTCGTTTTTTTTGCAGGAGGTACCGGGCACCCGTATTTTTCGACGGATACCGGGATTGTTCTGCGTGCGATCGAGATGGAAGCGGACGGAATTTATCTTGCAAAGGCAATCGACGGCATCTATGACAGTGATCCGAAGGTGAATCCGAATGCTGTCAAGTACGACGAAGTATCCATTCAGGAGGTCATCGACAAGAAGCTTGCAGTTGTGGACCTGACCGCTTCTATCATGTGCATGGAGAATAAGATGCCAATGTATGTATTTGGCTTGAATGAAGAGAATAGTATCGTAAAAGCCATCACAGGAGAATTGAGTGGAACAAAGGTGACTGTTTCTTAAAATCAGGAAAGGGCTTGGTGTATATATGGATGAGAGATTAGTTCCATTTGATAACAAAATGCAGAAGACAATGAACAATCTTGGCGAGGAGTTCGGCAGCATCCGTGCAGGACGCGCGAATCCGCATGTTCTGGATAAGCTTCGTGTAGATTATTACGGCACGCCGACTGCCATCCAGCAGGTGGCGAACGTCAGTGTTCCGGAGCCGCGCATGATTCAGATCCAGCCGTGGGAAGCTTCTATGGTCAAGGAGATTGAGAAAGCGATTCTGACTTCCGATCTTGGGATTAACCCGACGAATGACGGTAAGACGGTTCGTCTGCTTTTTCCGGAGCTTACTGAGGAGAGGCGTAAGGAACTTGCCAAGGATGTGAAGAAGAAAGGCGAGAACGCCAAGGTTGCGATTCGCAATATCCGCCGTGATGCGAACGACTCTTTCAAGAAGCTCGCGAAGGCTTCCGATGTTTCGGAGGATGAGATTAAGGAGCTTGAGGATAAGGCACAGAAGATGACGGATAAGTATATTGCAGACGTCGATAAAGCGGTAGAGGCGAAGACGAAGGAGATTCTTACCGTATAAGGTGAAAACACCATGGAAATGCGAGGAGATACAGATGTTTATGGAGGCATACATCTGTATCTTTTCATTTCATTTTATAGGAAGTCCGCATGTTTTTCCTGGCGGACCGGTTGGCGGGAAGGAGAGCGAAGATGAAGATTCCGCAGCATATTGCGATTATATTAGATGGAAACGGACGTTGGGCGAAGGCGAAGGGAATGCCGAGAAATTACGGTCACACAATGGGCGCGAAGAATGTGGAGACGGTTTGTCAGGCGGCACATGATCTGGGAATTAAGTATGTGACGATGTACGCTTTTTCCACGGAGAACTGGAACCGACCGGAAAACGAGGTGAATGCCCTCATGAAGCTTCTGGAAAGTTACCTGAAGAACTGCATCAAAACTGCAGATAAGAATAATATGCGGGTACGCGTCATCGGTGATACCTCAAGGCTGACGGAGCGTTTTCAGAATCAGATCAAGGAACTTGAGGAGGCTTCGGCGAAGAATGACGGTCTGAATCTGCAGATTGCCATCAATTACGGAAGCCGGGATGAGATGGTGCGCGGTATGCGAAGAATGTGCCAGGATGTGCTGGACGGTAAAAGAAAGCCAAAGGACATTGACGAGACGGTCTTTGCAGGCTATCTTGATACGGCGGATATTCCCGACCCGGATCTTTTGATCCGCACGAGCGGAGAACAGCGGCTTTCCAATTATCTGCTATGGCAGCTTGCATACAGTGAATTCTATTTCACGGATGTGCCGTGGCCCGATTTTCATAAAGAGGAATTAGAACGTGCGATAGAGGCGTATAATAAAAGAGACAGAAGATTTGGCGGTCTGGCCAAGGAGGAACCATGTTTAGAACAAGATTACTGAGCGGAATTGTACTTGTGATAGCTGCACTTGTATTGATTATTACCGGAGGGGATGTACTATTGGTGTCCACCGCGGTGATTTCTCTGATTGGAATGTTCGAGTTGTATCGCGTCTTTCATATCGAGAAGGAACTGCCGGGGATGCTCGGATATCTGGCGGCTGTGGTGTATTATGTGAATCTGCGTTTTTTGTTCCTGCCGGATCTTATGATGTTCGTGCTCGGGATTTTGATTCTGCTGATGTTCGCCTATGTGTTTACCTACCCCAGATACCGGACGGAACAGCTTCTCGCCGCATTTTTCGGGGTGTTCTATGTGGCGGTCATGCTTTCCTATGTGTATCAGACGCGCATGACCTTGCAGGGTGCGTATATCGTGTGGCTGATCTTTCTCTGTTCGTGGGGCTGCGATACGTGCGCTTACTGCGTGGGCGTGCTGATCGGAAAGCACAAGATGGCGCCGAAGTTAAGTCCGAAGAAGTCCATCGAGGGAGCGGTCGGCGGCGTGCTCGGCGCGGCGCTGCTTGCATTTATCTATGGCATGGTGTTCCGGGATGCAATGGGAACAGAGACGGAACATGTGCTTATCATGGCGGCAATCAGTGCGGTCGGCGCGCTCGTATCAATGGTCGGCGACCTGACGGCATCTGCTATCAAGAGGAATTATGAGATCAAGGACTACGGCAAGCTGATTCCGGGACACGGCGGGATTTTGGACCGCTTTGACAGTGTTATTTTTACGGCGCCGATGATTTATTTTCTTACGGCTAATTTTATCGTTTTATAGGATACAGAATAAAAGAATGCTCCGGCGTTTCGGAAGAGGGAGTAGCATATGAAGAAGATAGCAATCTTAGGTTCCACCGGTTCAATCGGAACCCAGACGTTGGATATCGTGAGAGAACAGGGGGATATTGAGGTAACTGCGATTGCGGCGGGAAGCAATATTAAGCTTCTGGAGGCGCAGATGCGGGAATTTAAGCCGGCTTTAGTGTGCGTGTATGATGAGAGCGCGGCAGGGCAGCTTAAGATAAATACGGCGGATTTAGACAGTCGTATTGTGACGGGGATGGATGGTCTGCTCGAGGTGGCAGTACAGCCGGAGAGCGAGATCCTTGTGACGGCGATTGTAGGCATGCTCGGCATTCGTCCGACGATTGCGGCAATCAAAGCGGGCAAAAAGATTGCGCTTGCAAATAAGGAGACGCTTGTGACTGCCGGACACATCATTATGCCGCTCGCAAAGGAGTGCGGCGTGCCGATTCTTCCGGTGGACAGCGAACACAGCGCTATTTTCCAGTCCCTGCAGGGGGCGGGGGAGAACCGCATCGAAAAGATTCTGCTGACGGCTTCCGGCGGTCCGTTCCGCGGCAGGAGAGCGGAGGAATTAAAGGAGATACAGGTTGAGGATGCTTTGAAGCATCCGAACTGGTCGATGGGAAGAAAGATTACGATCGACTCGTCGACGCTTGTAAACAAAGGATTGGAGGTCATGGAGGCAAAGTGGCTCTTTGGTGTGGAACTCTCACAGATTCAGGTCGTCGTGCACCCGCAGAGTGTAATCCATTCGGCGGTGGAGTACGAGGACGGCGCCGTGATTGCGCAGCTTGGTACGCCGGATATGCGTCTGCCGATTCAGTACGCGCTGTATTATCCGGAGCGCAGACCGCTTTCGGGCGATAAGCTCGATCTGTTCGCACTCGGCAGGCTGACATTTGAGAAGCCGGATATGGAGACGTTTCAGGGGCTTTCGCTCGCCTATGAAGCGATGCGGCGCGGCGGGAATATTCCGACGGCGTTCAACGCGGCGAACGAGCGGGCAGTCGCGCTCTTTTTGGAGCGTAGGATATCCTACCCGGCAATCACGGAAATCATAGAAGCATGCATGAGCGAAGCGACGTTTGTTGCGGAGCCTACAGTAGACGAGATTCTCAAGACAGAAGCATTGGCATATGAGCATATAAGAAAGGTCTTTGAATGAAAATAATTATCGCAATTCTGATATTCAGTATTATTATACTATTTCATGAGCTGGGGCATTTTCTTCTGGCGAAGGCGAACGGCATCCGGGTGAATGAATTTTGTCTTGGCTTAGGTCCCCGGGTGTTTGGAATCACCAGGGGGGAGACGGTCTATTCCCTGCACCTGTTCCCGATCGGCGGGGCGTGTATGATGGAAGGGGAAGACGAGGAGAGCGGCGATGACAGAGCGTTCGGGAAGAAATCGGTGTGGGCGCGCATCAGCGTGGTGTTTGCGGGGCCGCTTTTCAATTTCCTGATGGCGTTCGTTTTCGCGTTTATCCTGCTGTGCAACATCGGCTATGATCTTCCGGTGCTCTCCGGTGTGTCCGAGGGCTATCCGGCAGAGGAAGCGGGACTTATGGCAGGGGATGAGATCGTTAAGATCAATCACACGAAGATCCATTTCTTCCGCGATATCAGCGCCTACACGCAGTTCCACCCGGGCGAGACGGTCACGGTGACTTACGAGCGGGACGGCGAGCGTTATGAGACGGAGCTTACGCCGAAATACAACGATGAATACGGCTATTATATGTACGGCATCCAGGGGAGCGCCGAGAAGACATTCGGTTCGGTAATGGAAACGGTGAAGTACAGCGTCTACGAGGTGAAATACTGGATCAATGTGACCTTAAACAGCCTGCGTGCGCTCGTGACCGGTCAGGTCGGTGTGAATGAGATGAGCGGTCCGGTAGGCATCGTTGATATGATCGGGGACAGTTACGAGGAGAGCGTCAGCTACGGTTACTTTATGGCGTTTCTGCAGATGCTCTATATCACGATCTTTTTATCGGCGAACCTTGGAGTGATGAATCTGCTGCCTCTTCCGGCGTTGGACGGCGGAAGGCTGCTTTTTTTGATCGTGGAGGCGATTCGCGGAAAACGCGTTGACCCGGACAAGGAAGGCATGGTGCATTTTGTCGGCATGATGCTGTTGTTCGCGCTGATGTTCTTTACATTTTTTAATGATATTCGAAAGCTGTTATAAAATATTCTGACGGCGACAGGAGAGCTTTGGAGGAAAATAAGATGACGAAAGCAGTGAATATTGGAAACAGAGTGATCGGCGGTGGAAATCCCATTCTGATCCAGTCCATGACAAATACAAAGACGGAGGATGTGGCGGCGACTGTGGCGCAGATCAAAGCGTTGACGGCGGCAGGGTGTGATATCATCCGCTGCGCCGTTCCGACGATGGAGGCGGCGGAGGCACTTGCTGAGATTAAAAAGCAGGTGACGATTCCGGTGGTCGCGGACATCCACTTTGATTACCGTCTTGCGATTGCGGCGATTGAGCACGGCGCGGATAAGATTCGCATCAATCCGGGAAATATAGGAAGTGCGGAGCGTGTGCGGGCGGTCGTGGATGCGGCAAAGGAGCGGAACATACCGATTCGTGTCGGTGTCAACAGTGGCTCTCTGGAGAAGGAACTGGTGGAGAAGTATCACGGTGTGACTGCTGAGGGAATCGTGGAGAGTGCGCTTGATAAGGTACGTCTCATCGAGGAGATGGGTTATGATAATCTTGTTATCAGCATTAAGTCTTCGGACGTTATGATGTGCGTAAAGGCGCATGAGTTGATCGCGGAGAAGACAGATCATCCGCTTCACGTCGGCATCACGGAGGCCGGAACGATTATCAGTGGCAATATCAAATCTGCGATCGGACTGGGGCTCATCTTAAATCAGGGCATCGGTGATACGATCCGCGTGTCCTTAACGGGCGATCCGCTGGAGGAAATCAAGTCTGCAAAGCTCATTTTACGCACGCTCGGAATACGTAAGGGAGGCGTTGAGGTCGTGTCCTGCCCGACCTGCGGAAGGACAAGGATCGATCTGATCGGACTGGCAAATCAGGTAGAGAATATGGTCGCGGATATCCCGCTCGACATTAAGGTCGCGGTCATGGGCTGCGTGGTCAACGGACCGGGAGAGGCGAAGGAAGCGGATATAGGAATTGCAGGAGGCGTCGGCGAGGGGCTCATCATCAAAAAGGGTGAGGTCTATAAGAAGGTGCCGGAGACGGAACTGTTAGATGCGCTGCGATATGAATTGGTCCACTGGAACGAGAATCAGCAGGAGAACTGACGGCGGCAGGTGGCTTGGAGGTAGTATGGCGAAGCTGTTTTTTGACGTTTTTCCATCGTTACAGGTGGAAGGCGAGATGAAAAATTTATTGACGGAGACAGAAGTGACCCGTGTCGGAATGAACCATGAGCGGGATCGTCTGCGCGTTTATTTAAACAGCACGCGTCTCATACATAAGCGTGACATTTACCGACTGCAGAACGCCATCGAAAAGCAGATATTTAAAGGGCAGATGATGCAGGTCACGGTGATCGAGAAATATCAGCTCTCGGAGCAGTATACGCCGGAGAAGCTGCTTGATCTGTACAAGGACAGTATTTTAGAAGAACTGAAAAATTACAGCCTGATGGAGTACAATCTTCTTCGGGCGGCAAAGATGGAGTTTAGGGACGAGAAGCACATGCTTCTCACACTTGAGAATACGATTATCGCGCAGACGCGCGCGAACGAGATCGTGGAGTTTTTGGAGAAGGTCATCTGCGAGCGCTGCGGGCTGGATCTGTCGGTGGAGCTTGCCTATGAGGAGCCGAAGGAAAGTAAATATAAGAAGAACAGTGACCTTCAGATACAGTTCGAGATCAAGAATATCATGAAAAACGTGCATATTCGAAATGAGGACGGTGAAAGCGTGCCTCTTGCGTCGGAAAACAGTCAGGAAAATGGCGCGCAGGACGGCGGTACAATATCTGGTGGTGACAGTGGCACGGATGCGGCAAATATCGTTTTGTCTGCAAAAAAAACTGCAAATTCGACAGAAGTTGCAGGAAAAAATGCAGGAAACAAGGGGCTTTCGGGCGGTTTTGACCGGAAAAATAATGCAGAAAAAAGCAAAAAGGAATTCCGTAGGAAGTTTGACGGCGGCGTAAAGAAATCCGATAATCCGGACGTGATCTATGGGCGCGATTTTGAGGATGAGCCGATCGCAATCGAGAAGATTGTCGGCGAGATGGGAGAGGTGACAATCCGCTGCCAGGTCATGTCGCTTGAGACACGGGAGATTCGAAACGAGAAGACGATTGTCATTATGTCTGTCACGGATTTCACGGACTCGATTGTTCTTAAAATTTTTACACGGAACGACCAACTGCAGGAGCTTTTGGATGCGGGGCTTTCGAAGGGTGCGTTCTTAAAGATCAAGGGCGTCACGACCGTGGACAAGTTCGACAGTGAGCTTACGATTGCCTCTATCGTCGGAATCAAGAAGATTGCTGACTTTACCTCGACGCGGGCGGACACCAGCCCGGAGAAGCGCGTGGAACTGCACTGCCACACGAAGATGAGCGATATGGACGGCGTGTCGGATGTGAAGGATATTGTAAAGCGCGCGATGAAGTGGGGGCATAAGGCGATCGCCATCACCGATCACGGGGATGTGCAGGCTTTTCCGGACGCGAATCACGCGGTTCCGGGCAATTCGGATTTTAAGATCATCTACGGCGTGGAAGCGTATCTTGTGGACGACTTAAAGGATATTATCGTTGCACCGCGCGGACAGAGCTTAAACGACGCCTATGTAGTCTTTGATTTGGAGACGACGGGACTTTCGCCGGATAAGAATAAGATTATCGAGATCGGCGCGGTCAAAGTAGAGGGCGGTACGATTACGGAACGGTTTTCCACATTTGTCAACCCGGAAGTGCCGATTCCCTATAATATTGAGCAGCTTACCTCGATCAAGGACGACATGGTGCTCGATGCGCCGAAGATCGAAGAAATCCTGCCGGAGTTCATGAAGTTCTGTGAGGGGACGGTCATGGTGGCGCACAACGCGGAGTTCGACACGAGCTTTATCCGCAAAAACTGTGAGAGGATGGGGTTTTCGTTTGACTTTACGATCGTGGACACCGTCGCGCTTGCGCGGATTCTGCTGCCGCAGCTTGGCCGTTTTAAACTCGATACGGTGGCGAAGGCGGTCGGCGTGTCCTTAGACCACCATCACCGCGCGGTGGATGATGCGGCATGTACCGCGGAGATTTTCGTGAAATTCATCGGGATGTTGCATGAGCGCGGCATGGAGACGCTCGACGATGTGAATCGGATGGGAGCGACATCCCCGGAGCTTGTCAGAAAACTGAAGAGTCATCACGCCATTATCCTTGCGACCAACGATATCGGGCGTATTAACCTGTACAGGCTCGTTTCCATGTCACATCTGACATATTTTTATAAGACGCCGCGTATTCCAAAGAGCGAATTTGTAAAGTACCGGGAAGGACTGCTGCTGGGCTCCGCGTGTGAGGCGGGAGAGCTGTACCGCGCGATTTTGGACGGCAGGCCCAAGGAGGAGATCATCCGGTTGGTGAAGTTCTACGATTACCTTGAGATTCAGCCGCTCGGCAACAACAATTTTATGCTGCGCGACGACAAGATCGCGGTAAATTCCATTGAGGAGCTGCAGGATATCAACCGCCGCATCGTAAAGCTCGGCGAGACATTCAATAAGCTTGTCGTTGCGACCTGCGACGTGCATTTTCTCGACCCCGAGGACGAGGTGTACCGCCGCATCATCATGGCGGGAAAGGGATTTAAAGATGCGGACGAACAGGCGCCGCTCTATCTTCGGACGACGGAGGAGATGCTGAAGGAATTCGAGTATCTCGGAAGCGCGAAGGCGGAGGAGGTCGTCATCACAAATCCGGGTAAGATTGCGGATATGTGCGAAAAGATTGCTCCGGTGCGCCCGGACAAGTGCCCGCCTGTCATCGAAAATTCCGACCAGATGCTGCGCGATATCTGTTATACCAAGGCGCACAGCATGTACGGGGAAGAACTGCCGCCGATCGTAAAAGAGCGGCTTGAGCGGGAGTTAAATTCCATTATCTCGAACGGCTATGCCGTTATGTATATCATTGCACAGAAGCTGGTGTGGAAGTCCAACGAGGACGGCTATCTGGTGGGATCGCGTGGTTCGGTCGGTTCTTCCTTTGCGGCGACGATGTCCGGGATCACGGAGGTAAATCCGCTGCAGGCGCATTACCGCTGTGAATACTGCAAATACAGTGATTTTGATTCGCCGGAGGTCAAGGCATTTTCCGGGCGGAGCGGATGTGATATGCCGGATAAGATCTGTCCGGTCTGCGGCAAGAAGCTCGTCAAGGACGGCTTTGATATTCCGTTCGAGACATTCCTTGGATTTAAGGGGAATAAGGAACCGGATATCGACTTGAATTTCTCAGGAGAGTATCAGAGTAAGGCGCACGCTTACTGCGAGGTTATTTTCGGCTACGGGCAGACCTTCCGTGCGGGAACGATCGGTACGCTTGCCGACAAGACCGCGTTCGGTTATATCAAGAACTATTATGAGGAGCGGGGAATACATAAGCGCAACTGTGAGATCGACCGCATCGTGCAGGGCTGCGTCGGCGTGCGCAGGACGACGGGACAGCACCCCGGCGGTATTGTCGTACTTCCGGTGGGGGAGGAGATTAATACTTTCACCCCGGTGCAGCATCCGGCGAACGATATGACGACCGCGACGGTCACGACGCATTTTGATTATCACTCGATCGACCACAATCTCTTAAAGCTCGATATACTCGGACATGATGATCCGACGATGATTCGTATGCTGCAGGATTTGACGGGGATCGATCCGACGACGATTCCGCTCGATGATGAGTCGGTCATGTCCCTTTTTAAGAATACAAAGGCGCTCGGTGTAGAGCCGGATGATATTCACGGCATACCGCTTGGATGCCTTGGCATCCCGGAGTTCGGAACCGAGTTCGCGATGCAGATGGTCATCGACGCCAAGCCGCAGGAGTTCTCGGATTTGATCCGTATCTCGGGTCTTTCCCACGGTACGGATGTGTGGCTCGGCAATGCGCAGACCCTGATTGAACAGGGACTGGCGACTATTTCCACGGCGATCTGTACGCGTGACGATATCATGATCTATCTGATTCAGATGGGACTTGACAGTGAGCAGTCTTTCACGATCATGGAGTCTGTGCGTAAAGGAAAGGGCTTAAAGGAAGAGTGGAAGACGGAGATGCGCGCGCATAATGTGCCGGAGTGGTATATTGAATCGTGTTTGAAGATCAAGTATATGTTCCCGAAAGCGCACGCGGCGGCGTATGTTATGATGGCATGGCGTATCGCTTACTGCAAGGTGTATTATCCGCTTGCCTATTATGCGGCGTATTTCTCCATTCGCGCGACCGGATTTAACTACGAGATCATGTGTCAGGGCAAGGAGCGGTTGGAATATTTCTATAAGGATTACACCAGAAGAAAGGATTCGCTCTCGAAGAAAGAGCAGGATACCTACCGTGATATGAAGATCGCGCAGGAGATGTACGCGAGGGGCTATGACTTTATGCCGATCGATATTTACCGCGCAAAGCCTGACCGTTTCCAGATCATCGACGGCAAGCTGATGCCGGCGCTCAACACGATCGATGGAATGGGCGACAACGCGGCGATCGCGGTGGTGGAGGCGGCAAAGGACGGAAAATTCCTGTCCAAGGACGATTTCAGACAGCGCACCAAGGCGACCAAGACGGTCATCGATCTGATGGCGGATCTGGGACTGCTCGGCGATCTGCCGGAGTCCAATCAGTTGTCGCTGTTCGATTTTTAAACAAAAGGGACATTACACAGAGAAGAATTGTTCTGTGTAATGTCCCTTTTTCGCTTATTCCGCCTTGCCGGGCGCGAAGATTTCCGGTTCGGCGGTTCCATACGTCGGAACCCGGAAGGTCTGTTCACTGACGAAATCCTTAAAGTATACATAGGTGGAAGTCACATTGATATTCATGTGGTTGCCAAAGGCAAGCTCCTCATAGCCGCTTCCGTCCGTGCGCATGCGGCACAGCGCCGGAGCCTCGGCATCATTTCTCTGGAAATAAATGTAATCGCCGTAGACGTTGTACCAGTCCGCGCGGTCCTCGGCGAGAATGGTCTTTTCCCCGGTGGCAAAGTCGACGCGCGCGATGGCGTAATTGTTGTCGCAGTCCATAAAGTAAGCGGTGGAATCATCCGTGACCATCGGCATCCAGCAGTTGCCGCCGTAGAGCATACCACTTGTGTCATTCTCAGTGTCGAGCCGCCAGATATAATGATCCGTATCCAAGCCGCCATAGTACATATACTGGCCGTTGACAGAACAGGTATAGTGTGGATTGGCGTCGACCTGCTTACGGTCGGAACCGTCGATTTTGACTTTGTAGACCGAGGAACCTTCCTCGCTTGTATAGTGGACATAGTAGACATAATTGCCGCTTAGGGCAGCATAGATACATGGATCGGAATCCAGAATCAGGATGGAATCCGCCCCGCCGTCCCTGTCGATCCGGCATAGTCCGTTCGTGCTGATGCTTAGGAAGGATAAAGCCCCGTTGCCGCTGCCGGGGTTGTCCCTGACGTAGTAGAGGTAATTCTCGTCAGCGTTGATGGAAGATACGACGTCGTCGCAGAGTTTGGTGAGATTTCCTCCGTTTGTATCCATGGAGTAGAGCTTTCCGCCGTCATCCGGGTTGGCGAAATATATGGTGTCGCCGTACTCGCAGTAAAGTCCTTCGTTGTAGAGATTTCCCGGGGTATTTCCATTGACATAACCATCGTTGAACTTAGTCTTTCCGGAAATATAGGCGAAAACGCCGATGCCTGCGCCTAAGATGACAACGACGCCAATGATGATAATGGGAATAAATTTTTTCATGAAATAAGTCCTTCTTTCGTGTATAATAATTATCAAAGTTTACTATATGAAATTATAGCATTTCCACATAAGAACTTGCAAGCGTCTCTTGCCATTAGCACTTTAATGTACTATAGTTATTGAGAAGGACTTCTGAAAGCTTGCGACGGAGACTGTTCCGTTAAGAAACTCTGAGCTTTGCACAGAAGAAAATCATTACGGCAGCATAAGGAGCAGTATGAAAGATTTATTAGAGTTAAGAGATGAAATTGACGAGATCGATCAGAAGATTGTGGAACTTTATCAGAAGAGAATGACAATCGCGCAGGAGGTCGCTGCGTATAAGATAGAGAACGGCAAAAAGGTGTTCGACAGGGAACGTGAGGTTTCCAAGCTGAACAAGCTTACGGCACAGGGAGATACCGAGTTCAATAAGCACGGAATCCGTGAACTGTTCGAGCAGATCATGTCCATCAGCAGGAAGCGGCAGTACCAGCTTATGACGGAGCACGGCATCTATGAGAAGCCGGATTTCACGGAGGTGGAGGCGCTGGATGATAAGACGGCGCGCATCGTGTTTCAGGGGGCGGAGGGCGCATATACCCAGCTTGCCTTAAAGGAATACTTCGGGGAGAATGCCGACAGCTATCATGTGGAGACATGGAGGGACGCCATGGACGCCATCGAGAGCGGGGAGGCGGATTATGCGGTACTTCCGATTGAGAATTCCTCCGCGGGCATCGTGTCGGAGAATTACGATCTGATGGTGGAGTACGATCACTGTATTGTCGGCGAACAGATTATAAAGATCGATCATGCGCTGCTCGGTCTGCCGGAAGCGGAGATTTCAGATATTACAGATATCTACTCCCACCCGCAGTCGATCATGCAGTCCGGCAGATATCTGGATGCGCATAGAGAATGGGAACGGCATACGATGAAGAATAACGCGTTTGCTGCGCAGAAGGTGAAGGAGGACGGGAAGATTTATAAAGCGGCGATTGCGAGCAGGACAAGCGCAGAGATCTACGGTCTTAAGGTGTTAGACGAGGGCATCCAGGACAATAAGATGAATGCGACGCGCTTTATTATCGTGACGGGAAAGCACGTGTTCATGAAGAATGCAAAGAAGATCAGCGTCTGCTTTGAGATTCCGCATGAGAGCGGTTCTCTCTATCATATGCTGTCCCATTTTATCTACAACGGAATCAACATGGACCACATCGAGTCGCGTCCGGTGGCGGGGAAGAACTGGGAGTACCGCTTCTTCGTGGATTTCGAAGGCAATTTGAACGACGCGGCGGTGCAGAACGCGCTTCGCGGACTCGGCGAGGAGACAATCCGCTTAAAAATTCTCGGAAACTATTGATAAATGGTGAGGCATATGATGAAGAGTACAAAGAATCTGATTCTTTATAAAGAGTTTGAAAACGGCAGGCTGTTCTATGATTTTACATGGGTCATGGAAAATTACCGGAGCGAGTATTATAACAGGGAGGATATCGAGGGGCTTTTTTATGAGTGCATGAAGCGTCTGATGGAACTTGCGGCGAGCCACGGCTTTTCCGGCAATCTCTGGCACGGCTTCCTTTCCTTCCTTCTGGTGAACAATGAGAATGCCTATAGCTGTGCATGTGAGATTCGCGGGGCGGTGGACGGTTCGATCAACGCGGTGGCGCTGCATGATTTTGCGATTATGAAGGAATTGTTCGATTTTGATCTGGCGCAACTGGGAACCTATTTTGCGGTGGACTGCATGGATGCAGTTCTGTGCTACGAGGCACCGGAAAACAGCGGCAGGCTTTTTAACAAGCGTATACGTGACAGGATCGCGGAGCTGACGGCGCACCTTGAGGCTGCAGAGGATGCGGAGACGTTCAAGGATGCTGTGACGGAATTTTACCGCGAATTCGGCGTCGGGAAGCTTGGACTTCACAAGGCGTTCCGCGTGGCGCATGCGGAGGATGGCGTAAGGATCGTTCCGATTACAAACATTGCACATGTGAAGCTTGACGATCTGGTAGGCTATGAGCTTGCAAAACAGAAGCTGATCGACAACACGGAGGCGTTCGTGAACGGCAGGGAGGCGAATAACTGTCTGCTCTACGGAGATGCGGGAACCGGAAAGTCCACGAGCATCAAAGCGATCGCGAATCAGTATTATGACAGGGGACTGCGCCTGATTGAGATATACAAGCATCAGTTCTGCGACCTGAACGATGTGATCGCGCAGATTAAGAATCGGAATTATAAGTTTATCATATATATGGATGATCTCTCATTCGAAGAGTTTGAAATCGAATATAAGTACCTGAAAGCCGTGATCGAGGGAGGACTTGAGAAGAAGCCGGACAATGTGCTCATATATGCGACCTCCAACCGGAGACATCTGATTCGCGAGAGTTTTTCCGATAAGGAAGAGGTACGCGAGGATATGCACACTTCGGATACAGTGCAGGAGAAGCTTTCTCTGTACGCACGCTTCGGTGTTACGATTTACTACGGCGCGCCGGACAAGAAAGAGTTTCAGAAGATCGTGACGGCTCTGGCAGAGAAATATCAGGTGCGGATGGAGACAGAGGAACTGCTTTTGGAGGCGAATAAGTGGGAACTTGCGCACGGCGGTCTGTCCGGAAGGACCGCGCAGCAGTTCATCAATTATCTGCTTGGAAAACAATAAAGGAAAGAGGTGAAATATATGGCAATTCACACATTTGCGGCAATCTATATCGGCTCCTATGAGGTGAGTCTCAAGATTTTTGAACTGTCTGCGAAGAAGAAAATGCGTGCGATCGATTATGTGCGCAGAAGAATCGAACTTGGGGCGGACGCGTATTCCAAGGGCAGCATCGGGTATGAACTTGTGGAGGCGCTCTGTGAGACACTTAAGGAGTTCACGCAGGTCATGAAGGAATACCGGGTCACGGACTATGAGGCATATGCGGCGGCGGTCTTACGCGACGTCAGCAACGAATTGTTCATCTTGGATCAAATTAAGATACGCACCGGGCTTTTGGTGCACGTCCTCAGCAATTCCGAACATCGCTTTATCAGTTATAAGTCTATGGCGATGCGGGAGGAGTTCGAGAATTTTACTGCAAGAAGCGCGGCGGTTGTGGACGTGGGCGGTTCCGGGCTGCAGATTACGGTATTTTCCAGGGGGAAAGTATTGACGACCCAGCATTTGGGGCTTGGCGCGATGCGCATGCGCGAACAGCTTTCCAGGAAGAGCCGCAATCTGGCGCAGTACGAGCTTCAGATCGAGGAAATGGTCGTAAAGGAACTTGAGGTATTCAAGGCGATGTATCTGGAAGACCAGAAGATTGAATACTTAATCGTCATCGGTGATTATGTCTCGGAGCTTGTGCAGAAGATGGAGAAGAACTACGGGGAGAATACCGTGGATATCGTGAAGTTTATCCGTTTTCTGGAAGAACTCGGGAAGAAGGATCTCGAAGAAATTGCCGGAGAATTGGGACTTTCCAATGATAACGATCCGCTCGTCATTCCCTACATCATTATTTGCAAATGTATGGCGAAGGGGCTTGGCGCACATGACCTGTGGGTGCCCGGCGTCAGCGTGAGCGACGGAATTGCCTGCGATTATGCGCTGCGGAACCATATTTACAAATCGCCGCATGATTTTGATCTGGATATCCTATCGGCGGCGGAGAGTCTGTCCAAGCGTTATATGAGCTACTCGCCGCATATCGATGCGCTTACACAGATGTCAACGCTGATTTTTGATACAATGAAGAAGCAGCACGGGCTTGGAAAGCGGGAGCGCCTGCTTTTAAAGGTAGCTGCGATTCTGCATGATTGCGGGAAATACATCAGCTTTTCGAATGCGCCGCAGAGTGCTTTCGAGATTATCATGTCGTCGGAGATCATCGGTCTGTCGCATCTGGAGCGTGAGATCGTGGCGTACACCGTGCTCTATAATACATATCCGCTCTCGGATTACGAAGAACTGGCGGAACGCTTAGATCATGACAGCTATCTGACGATCGCGAAGTTGTCTGCAATTTTACGTGTGTCGAATGCAATGGATAGAAGCCACAGACAGAAGTTCAAGAATGTAAAGGCACAGCTTCGGGGCAAGGAGCTTGTGATTACGATAGAGACGGGAGAGGACATTGCGCTGGAAAAGGCGCTGTTTGATTCCAAGACCGCATATTTTGAGAGTGTTTTTTCCGTCAAGCCTGTAATAAAAGAGAAGCGTGTCTACTAAGTGACTGACATGGAGGAGAATATATGGAGAAGAATAAAGAATTTCATCTGCCGGAATACTATGAGAACCGCGAACTGAGCTGGCTGAAATTTGAGGGCAGAGTGCTCAGCGAGGCGAAAGATAAGAGTATTCCGCTTTTGGAGCGGCTCAAGTTCGTCAGCATCACATCTTCGAATCTGGATGAATTTTTCATGGTGCGCGTCGCGTCTCTAAAGGATATGGTGCATGCGGACTACCGCAAGAAGGATATCGCCGGAATGACGGCATCGGAGCAGCTTGCGGCGATCAGTGAGCGGACAAAGGAACTGGTGGACAGTCAGTACAGCACTTATAACCGTTCGCTTGTGCCGCTGATGCAGGCAAATAATATACATATCGTAGAGAAATACGAAGATCTGACAAAGGAGCAGGAGGCGTTCGTCGACCGCTATTTTGCGGAGAATGTTTATCCGGTGCTCACGCCGATGGCAGTGGATGCCTCGCGCCCGTTTCCGCTGATCCGGAACAAGACGCTCAATATCGCGGCTCTGCTCACCGGCAAGAAGGATGGGAAGCATAAGGAAGCAGTGGAGTTCGCGACCGTGCAGGTGCCGTCTGTACTGCCGCGGCTTGTACCGATTCCGGCGAATCCTACGGAGGATAGCGGGGAGAGGATGTGCCAGACCTTCATTCTGTTGGAGCAGATCATTGAGAAGAATATCGATCAGCTTTTCCTGAATTACAAGGTGCTCTGCGCGCATCCATACCGCGTTATGCGGAATGCAGACCTCACCATCGATGAGGACGAGGCGGCAGATCTCTTAAAGGAGATTCAAAAGCAGCTCAAGATGCGCCAGTGGGGAGAAGTCATCCGTCTTGAGGTGGAATCTTCCGTTGACAAGAAGCTGCTTCGTTTCTTAAAAGACGAGTTAAAGGTCGCCGAGGAAGATATCTATCCGATTTCCGGTCCGATCGATCTGACGTTTCTGATGAAGATGTATGGCCTGCCGGGCTGCGACGATCTGCGCTATACGCCGTATAAGCCGCAGAGAGTGCCCAAGATCGATCCGGACGCGGACTTGTTTTCGAAGATAAGGGAGGGCGATATCCTGCTGCATCACCCGTACCAGACCTTCGATCCGGTCGTGGATTTCATAAGACGGGCTGCGACCGACCCGGATGTGCTCGCGATCAAGCAGACGCTCTACCGCGTCAGCGGCAATTCTCCGATCATCGCCTCGCTGGCGCAGGCGGCGGAGAACGGCAAGCAGGTTTCCGTTCTGGTGGAGCTTAAGGCGCGCTTTGATGAGGAGAACAATATCGTCTGGGCGAAGAAGCTCGAGCAGGCGGGGTGCCACGTAATCTACGGGCTGGTAGGCTTAAAGACGCACAGTAAGATTGCGCTCGTCGTGCGCCGCGAGGAGGACGGAATCCGCCGTTATGTGCACCTTGGTACGGGAAATTACAATGACTCCACGGCGAAGCTCTACACGGACTGCGGTATCTTTACCTGCGACGAGGGAATCGGCGAGGATGCGACCGCGGTATTCAATATGCTTTCCGGTTACTCGGAGCCGCTTTCGTGGAACCGTCTGGTGCTCGCACCGATCTGGCTGCGTTCCCGCTTTATGCGTCTGATCGAGCGTGAGACGAAGCATGCGAGGGCGGGAAAGCCTGCAAAGATCATTGCAAAGATGAATTCCCTGTGCGACGAGGGAATCATTGCGGCACTTTACGAGGCGTCTGCTGCAGGCGTGGAGATCGAACTGATCGTCCGCGGCATCTGCTGTCTGAAAGTCGGCATTCCGGATGTGAGCGAACATATCAAAGTGCGTTCGATCGTCGGCAATTTCTTAGAGCACAGCCGCATCTTCTGGTTCTTGAACGACGGGGACGAGGAAGTTTACATGGGAAGTGCGGACTGGATGCCGCGTAATCTGGACCGGCGTGTGGAAATTTTGTTCCCTGTGCTGGACGATAAGATAAAAGAACAGGTAAAACACATCCTTGAGGTAGAATTATCTGACAATATGAAGGCTCATGTATTGAAATCTGACGGATTTTATGAGAAAATAGATAAAAGGGGAAAAGTACTTGTGAATTCCCAAGAGCAGTTCTGCAGGGAAGCTGCCGCTGCAGTGCCAAAACAGGACCATGTATATCATGACAGGGTGTTTGTTCCGGCGGAACCTGCGGAATAAAACGTATCGCTGCTGCGATACAGACGACGGAATAGGAAGAGGCTAGAAGGGGGAATCGTTATGAACAATAAGATATTATTTGTGGACATGGATGCGACATTGCTTAATGATGACAAGACGGTATCTGCGCGAAATAAAGAGGCAATTCAGAAGATGCTCGGCGCAGGGCATTATATTGCACTTGCGACGGGACGTTCGGTGGAGAGCGGCAGAGTGGTGGCAAGGGAACTGGGACTGACAAGACCGGGCTGCTATATGGTGGCATTCAACGGGGCTGTTCTTTATGACTGCGCCGCTGACCGGGCATTGCTCAAGCGTTCCATCCCCATCGATGTCGTGGAGGGAATCTTTGACCGGGCGGCAAAGGCGGGCATCTATGCGCAGACTTACAACAGTACGGACGTCATTACCAGAAGACACACGAAGGAACTTGACTATTACCTGAAGAGATCAGGAATGGCGTATAAGATTTCCCCCAATGTGCTCGATATGTTGAAGGAAGAACCGCAGAAGGTACTTTTGATCGATTTGAAAGACAAAAAACGTCTTTTGAAGTTCCAGAACGATCATCTCCGCTGGGAGCAGGGAAAATGCAACAGCTTTTTCTCCTGCAGGCAGTATCTGGAATATTGTCCGATCAATACGAGCAAGGGAACCTGCGTTGAGTATCTTAGAAATATGCTCAATATGCCCATGGAGAGCACGATCGCAGTGGGAGACGAGCAGAATGATATTTCCATGCTCAAGGCGGCCCATATGGGTATTGCGATGAAGAACGGCATTCAGGAACTGAAGAACGCTGCAGACTACGTTACAGAGCAGGACAACAACCATGATGCGATTGCGGAAGTTATAGAGAAGTTCATATTATAGGACCGCAGAAAGAGCAGAGCCGGCACATTTGGGCCGGCTCTTAATAATGCGCAGGCCCGCAAAAGGAAATTTACTGCTGACGCAGTATGCGGACCGCGCGGCGGGCAGGGAGAAAAATCTTCCCTGCCCGATTTGAATGAAGAAGCCGGCGGCAGCTGATGTGCGGGCGGCGGTCAGACTTTCCGGGTGAGCGCTTCGTGTCTTTTGCGCAGGTCGGCTAAGATTTCGTAGGGAACGCGCAGATTCCCGTGTCCGCTGCCGAGCCGGATCGAGGGCTTGTTCTCGCCGTGGAAGTCGGAACCGCCGCTGATGAGAAGACCGTTTTTCCCCGCAAGATTTTTGACATATTGCTCATCCGCCGCGGAATGGGTGGAATAGACTGCCTCAATGCCGTCGAGCCGGGCTTGTTTTAAAGTGTCGATGAGCTGCTGTAAGGCGGCAGGTTTTAGGTGATAGAGAAGGGGATGAGCGAGGATGGCGACGCCGCCCGCCGCGTGAATGAGTTCGACAGCTTCTAACGGGCTGACCTTGAAGCGCCCGATAAAACACCTGCAGCCGTCGCCGATATATTTTTCAAATACTTTCTGCACGCTTTTGACCTGTCCTGTCTCATAAAGAAAGCGCGCGATATTGGCGCGTGTGATGATGCTGTCAGGATTCGCCGCGATAAGCTCGTCCATTGTGATGGAAAAGCCTTCTTTCTGCAAGGCGGCAACCATTTTTGCATTGCGCCCGTTCCGGCACTCGCGGAATTCATTTGTTTTTTCAAGGAGCAGAGGATTGTCCGGGTCAATAAAAAGCCCTACGATGTGCACTTCCTTGCCTTCGGAAGAGCCGGAAAGTGCGTATTCCGTGGAGAACTCGATACCGGGAACCAGCTCGATTCCGAGGGCTGCTGCCGTTCCTGCGGCATCTGCAACGCCGGAGACGGTATCGTGGTCCGTTAAGGCAATTGCGGAGAGTCCCGCCGTACTTGCCGCGCAAACGACTTCTTGCGGAGTTAAGGTGCCGTCCGATTTGGTGGAGTGTACATGAAGATCGATAAGACGTTGATTCATAATGATTTCATCCTTTCTGATAAATAGTCTGTCCATTTTAAGCATTAAATAAAATGATAGAATAGAATTTCCCGCTTGTCAAAGTAAATGATACGAAGGAGCGGGGCATATCAAAATATGGGTAAAAATGCCATGACCGAGGTTGCTTAATCTGATAAAAGGAGCTATAATAAAATTAGTGTTTTACACGATAGGAACAGGGGGAAATACACGATGCAGTTACTTACTTTTTTATTAAACGGGATGGATTACGGGATCCCGATTGAGGATGTAGAATCGATTGAGAGCAGGATCAATGTCATACCGGTTCCGACATCGCCCGCGCATATCAGAGGTATCATAAGGCTGCATGGTGAGATTGTTCCGGTATTTTCACTGGCATCCAGATTCGGGCTCGGGAATCTTTCCGTGGAGAATTTCGTCGTCTCGAGTGTGGACGGTATGAAGATCGCGCTTGAGGTCGAGAAGGTCAGGGAGATTGTCAACGTGGAGAACAGGAGGGTTCTGCCGATGCCGACGATCATGAATGTGGAGGCGAACTGCTTTAACGATGTGGCGTCCTGTAAGGAGGAGCTGATTGTTATGTTAGACGTCAAAGGGCTGATTTCGCTCGAGGAACAGCAGGAAATCCGCAAGATGATTAAAAATAATCCTTGACAGGAGAATCATTTTGTGATAAGTTCTAATAGTTGTTAGAAAACAAAGTAGAGTATCCACTCTCACCGGAGCACAAGTACGTGACTCATGGTTCATATTTCAAAGTACTGTGAACATATGATGTTCCTGAATTTGAAGAATGCAAGTGGATAGTCTGCCTATCCACTTTTTTTGTTTGGAGGTATAGTACCATTAGCGAGTTAATGATTAATGAACAGATCAGAGATAAGGAAGTTCGTCTGATTGGAGAGAATGGAGAACAGCTTGGCATAATGTCGGCAAGGGAAGCCATGAAGCTTGCAGAAGAGGCAGAGCTTGATCTGGTGAAGATTGCTCCAACCGCAAAGCCACCGGTATGCAAGATTATCGACTACGGCAAGTACAGATATGAGCTGGCGCGCAAGGAAAAGGAAGCCAGAAAGAAGCAGAAAGTGGTGGAATTAAAAGAGATTCGCTTATCACCAAATATCGATTCAAACGATTTGAATACCAAAATGAACGCAGCGAAGAAGTTCCTTACCAAGGGAGACAAGGTGAAGATCACATTGCGTTTTCGCGGACGCGAGATGGCTCACATGAATGCGAGCAAGCACATTTTGGATGATTTTGCCGCAAGCCTCGGCGAAATAGCAGTAGTGGAAAAAGCACCAAAGGTTGAAGGTAGAAGCATCAGCATGGTGTTGGCAGAGAAGAAATCATAATTTAAGGAGGAATATATCATGCCAAAAATGAAAACCAGCAGAGCAGCTGCAAAACGTTTCAAAGTAACAGGAACAGGAAAGTTAAAGAGAAATAAAGCTTACAAGAGACATATCTTGACCAAGAAGACGACCAAGACCAAGAGAAATCTTCGCAAACCGGCTATGACGGATGCAACCAATGTTAAGAACATGAAGAAGATTTTACCATATTTATAGGAATGAGTTAAGGAGGATTGTAAAATGGCAAGAGTAAAAGGCGGTTTAGGCGCTAAGAAAAGACATAATAGAACATTAAAGTTGGCAAAAGGTTACAGAGGCGCACGTTCCAAACAGTACCGTGTAGCAAAGCAGTCTGTCATGAGAGCCTTGACAAGTTCTTATGCAGGAAGAAAAGAGAGAAAGAGACAGTTCCGTCAGTTATGGATCGCACGTATCAACGCAGCGGCAAGAATGAACGGCATCTCCTACAGCCAGATGATGCACGGCTTAAAGGTGGCCGGTGTAGACATTAACCGTAAGATGTTAGCTGAGATGGCGGTCAACGACGCAGAGGGCTTTAAGAGCCTGGCAGAGCTGGCTAAGAGCAAAGTAGCGTAAGCAGGATAATCGAAGGACTTACTTCTGTTGGACAACCCGGCAGGATGTAAGTTCTTTTTTATTATACAGGAATGCTATTTTGTATGTTTTCTTTTGAAAAAAAATGCAGTATAATGTAATACTAGGGACTTTCAGACCAGAACTCGAATACGAAAAGAAGAATGGGAGTATTCATATGAAGAATATATGGCATATTTTCACCAGAGATATCAAGGGGCTGCTTCGTGCGCCGTTTGCGCTTATTATCGCAATCGGGCTATGTATCATTCCGTCACTGTATGCATGGTTCAATATTTATTCCAACTGGGACCCGTATTCAAACACAGGGAACATCAAGATTGCGGTCGTCAGTGAGGATACCGGGTACACGCTTTCCGACGGAACGTATGAGAACATGGGCGAGGAAGTGTTGGAGGAGCTGAAGGAGAACGAGAGTATCGGTTGGACCTTTCTGGAATCGACAGACGAGGCGCTCGAGGGCGTCAGATGCGGCGATTATTATGCGGCGGTCATTATCAGTGAGGATTTTACCTACAGTATGTACAATGTATTTCTGGAGGACTTCAAGAATCCAACGATTACATATTATGAGAATGAGAAGCGGAACGCGATCGCAGTAAAGATTACGGACACTGCGGTTTCCACGTTAAAGAGGAGCATCAATGAGAAGTTCATCGAGGTCGTCGCAAGTACGATTTTTACGGAGACGAACAGCCTGTCTGCGGAGATGGAGCAGGAGGATGTATTTGCGGAATTTGAGAGCAGGCTGTCGGCGCTGAATGACAATCTCATTGCATACAGCGGGATGATCGATACCTTTATTCAGGCAAATGCTGTGCTCGCGTCGGAAATCTCACAGGCAAATGACGCGCTTCCGGATCTTGGCGCCCGCATTCAGAAGGGTGAGGACAGTTTTAATACCGCGAAAGCAGACCTTGCGGGTACGCAGACGACGCTGGCGGATTTCAACCAGAATGTACAGCAGACGATGGACGGCATCAACATGTCCATCAATTCCATTGCGACGGATATTAACAATGCAAATCTGGCGCAGAATGCACAGGCTACGGCGGACAGTCTGAATCAGACCGTGACGGACACGGCGGAACTGGTAAAGCGGTTGAACGAACTGCAGAAGAGCCTGAATCAGCAGATAATTGACGAGAATGTTTCCGAGGAGACGAAGCGGCAGATACAGGAGATCTTAGATACGCTCGGAATCTTAAATAACGGTGCCGAGGACATTCAGGGAGCGATTAGCGGAATTGTGAACGCCCAACCTGATGCTTCCCCGGACACATCAGGAAAGATTGTGGCGGATATGGTGAATGCCTCTATGGGAAATATGAATCAGGTCTTAAACAGTTGCAGCCAATCCGTCATGAATATGAAGAGCGTCTATACGAACAGCCTCGTGCCGCAGCTTGATAATGTGATTTCAAGTATGTCGCAGATGCTTAACAACGCAACAAGCCTTCTGAACAATCTGAATACGGCGGTAAATGATATGGGCGGTGTGTTCACCGGAATTGAGCAGACGGTTGTCGAGACGACGGACAGTCTGGAACAGATTCAGTCTGTCATTGACGGCGTGAGCACGAAGCTTAGTGATCTGCTTGCGCGTCTTGCCGATGCGGAGGATGACGAGAAGGTGCAGGCATTGATGGAGTTCCTGCAGGGAGATCCCGAGAGTTACGGTGCGTTTTTTGCGGAGCCGGTGCTTGTGACGACTGAGGAGGTCTATGCGATTTCGAATTACGGTTCGGCAATGACGCCGTTCTATTCTGTGTTGGCGCTGTGGGTTGGAGGAACGATTCTTGTAGCGCTTGTCAAGGTGAAGGCAGAGCCGACGGATCTTAAGAATGTGAAGCCGTACCAGCTCTATTTCGGGCGTTATCTGCTGTTCTTCGTGCTGGGGCAGATACAGGCGGCGATCATCGTACTTGGTGATATCTATCTGCTGAAAAGCCAGATTCTCTATCCGGAGATGTTCTGGTTTGCGGCGTCGCTTGCGAGCTTTACCTTTACGCTGCTGATCTATTCCCTTGCGCTTGCGTTCGGGGACATCGGAAAAGCAGCGGCGGTCGTTATCATGGTCATTCAGATCGCGGGTTCCGGCGGAACTTTTCCGATTGAGCTGCTTCCGGAAATTTACCGGAATATTTATATCTTTTTCCCGTTTCCATACGCGATTAACGCGATGCGCGAGACGATCGGAGGTATGTATGGGAACGACTATATGAAATATCTTGCCGAACTTCTTATTTTTGCGGCGGCGGCGCTATTGATCGGTCTTGTGATCCGGCTGCCGTTTGTTAGGATCAATCATTTTGTTGAGAAGCGGATGGAAGATACCGAATTGATGTAGTGAGGAAGGGACGATGGAAAAGAAAGAAAAGTATGAACAGATGTATGAGATGCTCGTGGAATATGAGCGGAAAATCCATGAGAAGAATCAGAAGCGCATACGAATCGGCTTAAAGTGTATTCTGATCATTCCGCTGATTTTTTTGATTCTGCTGTTCTGGACAGAGAGTAATAAGGTGGTATTTCTCATTCTGTGGATCGTCTCGCTTTTTGCGATTGCGGCGTACCTGATTCTGGTGGAATATATGGACTATAATCTTCAGGAAAAGCTAAATGAGATTAACGATGAGGAGGACGGAGTGGAGAACCTGATCGGACAGGAGATCGAGGAGGCGGAAGAGAATTTTAAGAATGCCATGAAAAAGCCAGGTGAGGATCTAAGCGCGGAAGCGAAGATGAAAGAGGACGAAAAGGAACATGCGGAGGTGACGGAACATGCGTAATATTTTTCGGATTTTTCTAAATGACGCGAAGCGCATCAGTACGAATGTTGTGGCGGTCGTCGTCATTATGGGACTTAGCATTTTACCGTCCTTATATGCATGGTTCAATATTTTTTCGAACTGGGACCCCTACGGGCCGGATGCGACTTCCAATCTCAAGGTTGCAGTGGCGTCGGATGACGAGGGAATCGAGATTGCGGGCAACAGCGTGAATATCGGAGAGAGCGTGTTGGACGCGCTGCGGTCGAATAAAACGATTGGCTGGGTCTTTACGGATACGACTGAAGAAGCGGTTAACGGCGTATATGACGGCACATATTATGCGGCGTTGATCATTCCCGATAATTTTACGGAGGAGATGATCAGCTTCTTAGGCGGCGAAGTTGAGCATCCCGATATCATTTATTATGAGAATGCCAAGAAGAACGCGATAGCGCCTAAGATTACGCAGAAGGCAAAGACTACGGTTCAGGAGCAGGTCAACAGCACATTCGTTAGCACACTTGCGGAGACGTTGATGAAGGTGTCGAACTCCGTTTCCGGTCTGGACAAAGAGGGCGACGGGCTTACGAATAATGTATTGGCGCGTCTGAATGAACTGAGCGGAGATTTGCAGAATTATGTCAACATCCTAAACTCTTTTGTCAGCATTATGAACTCGGCGCAGAGCATCGTTGAGACGAGTCAGGCGATGATGCCGAATATCAACAACATGGTGAATACGGGGGAGGCGTCGATCAACAGTATGCAGAGCCTCTTAGTTACCGGAAACGGCACGGCGGATTCCGTGGCAGATATGGTGTCCTATAGCTTTGATATGGTAAATGATACGCTCAACAATATCTCCGCAGTGATTACGGATAAGCTGAATGCGATCGGAAATTACGGGGAGGGCGCAGGTACGGCGATTTCCGGTGTACAGTCCATTATGCCGTACTTAGAGCAGATGTTCGACGGCGCTGTTTCGGGCTGGGAAGGCTCTGCGGATGCGGATACACAGGCGCAGATTGCGGACGTCAGAAATCAGCTGGATGTCATTTCGGCAGATCTGGCCGCACTCGAGACGAATGCGGATGCGACGGCGGACGAGGTGCGGGCTCTGAGCAATAAGATCATTACCGAAATCAATAACTGCAAGGCGTCGATTGACAATCTGCGGAACGGTTTTGCCTATACGGTCAAGCCGCAGCTTGATGCGAGCATGAATTCCATGCAGCAATCCATGATCGCCACCGCGGGTATCTTAGATGGTGTAAACGCGGATTTCGGCGGTGTGGAGACGGCGCTTCACGATTACCACAACACACTGGAGCAGGGAAATGCAAGTCTTAAGGATTCTCTCGCGATGGCGCAGGAGCTTTTGACCGGGTTAAACGAGGTCACGGCGGATTTGATCAGCCTCCAGCAGAACGATCAGTATCAGCAGCTGTTAGAGATTGTCCAGAGCGACCCGGCGCTTTTGGGAGAGTTTATTTCCTCCCCGGTGAGCATCGATACGGTTGAAATCTATGAAATCGAAAATTACGGTTCGGCGATGGCACCGTTCTACACGATTCTGGCACTTTGGGTGGGCGCGTTGATTCTTGTGGCGATTATCCATGTCAAGGTGCACCCGGTGGAGGGAATCGAGAACGTGAAGCCGTATCAGCAGTATTTCGGACGTTACATTCTCTTTTTTCTGGTCGGACAGGTACAGACGTTGATTACGGTGCTCGGCGATTTGTTTTACATTCGTATTCAGTGCCACAATCCGTTTCTGTTCTGGCTTGCGGCGGCGGTATCCAGCCTGGTATTTACGTTGTTCATCTATTCACTGACGGTCGCGTTCGGCAATGTCGGCGAAGCGCTTGCAATCGTCGTCATGGTCATCCAGGTAGCGGGAGCGGGAGGAACCTTCCCGATTGAAACGCTGCCGAAGGTCTATCAGATGATCTACAAATATCTGCCGTTCCCGTATGGCATGAACGCGATGCGCGAGACGATCGGCGGAATCTATAAGATGGACTACTGGGAATATGTGGGCGCGCTCGGCATTTACATATTAATTTCGCTGTTCATCGGGCTTGTGCTTGCCATTCCGTTCCGCAGGCTGAATCATGTCATCGAAAAGAGCAAGGAAAAGTCCGGGATCATGATCTGATGAAAGGGGAAGCGGCATGCTGTTGATTCAATTTGTAATGCTATTTACGGGGGCTTTTATGGCGGCGGCGCCGGGCGCCTGCACGAGACGGCAGTCACGTGGGGACAAGGATGCAGAGGCGCGCACGCGGACGATGGGAATCTGGCTGGCGCTTGCGGCGGCAATCTGGATGGTCACGGCGCGTCTGTTCTGAGAAAACCGCGGCAAATTGGCTGCGTGTCAAAAAATGATTTACAAGAGTCTCCTCTTATGGCAGAATAGGATAGTAGCAATAGAGAAATGGAGGAGTTTGTTATGTTTTGTAAGAATTGCGGACAGCCGTATGTGACAGATCAGGCTGTTATGTGTGTGAAATGCGGAACGCAGAAGGGCGTTGGAAATAATTATTGTCCGAACTGCGGGAGTCCGACGCCGCAGGGGAATCAGGTATGTATGAACTGCGGCATCGCCTTGAACAACGGTATGTATGCCCCGGTGGGTGCAAAGTCGAAGGTGGCAGCGGGATTGTTTGCATTTTTCCTGGGCTGTTTCGGTGTACATAATTTTTACCTCGGTTATACCGGGAAAGCGGTTGCGCAGCTTCTGATCACGCTTTTAACATGTGGGGCGGGCTCTGTTATCTCAGGGATCTGGGCGATTGTCGAGGGCATTTTGATTCTGACCGGAAGCATTAATACGGATGCGGACGGAAATATGTTAAAGGACTAGGTGATTATGTACATTTGTAAAAATTGCGGACAGAGATACATGACGGATGAGGCGGTCATGTGTGTGAACTGTCAGGCGCCGAAGGGCATGGGGGATCAGTTCTGCCCCTGCTGCGGCAGTCAGGTTATGCCTTCCGTGCGCATCTGCCAGAATTGTGGCGTTGATGTAGTAGACTATGGATACGGAACCAGTAACAAATCAAAGGTAGCGGCAGGGGTGCTCGGTATCTTTCTTGGATGTTACGGCGTACATAATTTCTATCTTGGCTATATGAAGAAGGGATTTATCCAGCTTGGTTGTCTTTTAGGCTCTATAGCGTTTATATTTGTAATTTCCATTGTTATGGGCATAGCCGAAGCTTCATACAATGAGGGGGCAACTATCAGTGCAATCATACTGTCGCTTGCTGATATCGCTTTGATCCTTGGCATACGGATATGGGCGTTCGTCGAGGGAATCATGATCCTCTGTGGCAAGATCAATCGCGACGGAAAAGGGCTGTTGCTACGCAGCTAGATGGGCTGTATGATGCATCGGTTATTTTGGGTATTCCTAATAGGTATACCCTTTTCTTATTCTGATATTGACAAAAAAAATGGACATTGCTATTATCAATGTTAAGTGTGATGTGTAATTTTTGATAGCAAGTAGTAAGGAAGGTTTTCTTTTATGAGAAGACAGGTATTATCGCTCTTAGTTGAGAATAATCCGGGTGTGACGAGCCATATTTCCGGGCTGTTCAGCCGCAGAGGGTACAACATCGACAGTTTTTCATCGGGTGTGACCGCGGACCCGCGGTATACGCGTATTACGATTGTAGCGAGCGGGGATGAACAGATTCTGGAGCAGATTGAGAAGCAGCTTGCCAAGCTCGAGGACGTCATTGACATTAAGAAGTTGGAGCCGGGCGCCTCGGTGACGAGGGAGCTTATCATGGTGAAGATTCGCGCCAAGGATACTGAACGTCAGCCGATTCTGAATGTGACCGAGATTTTCCACGGGAAGATCGTGGATGTGACGCACGATGCTATGGTCATTGAACTGACCGGACATCAGGATAAGCTGGACGCCTTTATGGATCTGCTTTCCGATTATGAAATCTTAGAACTCGCACGAACAGGTATCACGGGCTTGTCCAGAGGTACCGCGGGAGTCAAGATGATTGACGAGAATGGTCAGATTCACAGCTTATAGGCAGACGGTACATAGGATGTACGCGTACGGCAGGAGCCAGCGATGGCACGCCGTTATGTATAAAAGAAGTTGGAGGAAAAAGAAATGTCAGCAAAAATATTTTATCAGGAAGATTGTAACCTTTCCATGTTGGATGGCAAGACGATCGCCATTATCGGTTACGGAAGCCAGGGGCATGCACATGCCCTGAACTTAAAGGAGTCCGGATGCAACGTCATCATCGGTCTGTACGAGGGAAGTAAATCATGGGACAAAGCGGTAAAGCAGGGCTTTGAGGTATATACTGCAGCAGAGGCAGCGAAGAAGGCCGATATCATCATGATCTTGATCAACGATGAGAAGCAGGCAGACCTTTACAAGAACGATATCGAGCCGAACCTTGAGGCAGGCAATATGCTGATGTTCGCGCACGGTTTCAATATTCATTTCGGATGCATCGTACCTCCGAAGGATGTTGATGTTACCATGATCGCTCCGAAGGGACCGGGTCACACCGTTCGTTCCGAGTATCAGGCAGGCAAGGGTGTTCCGTGTCTGATCGCTGTTGAGCAGGATGCGACCGGAAAAGCACAGGATCTTGCTCTGGCATATGCGCTTGGCATCGGCGGCGCAAGAGCGGGTGTTCTTGAGACGACATTTCGGACAGAGACAGAGACAGACCTCTTTGGTGAGCAGGCAGTCCTTTGCGGCGGTGTATGCGCATTGATGCAGGCAGGCTTTGAGACTCTGGTTGAGGCGGGATATGATCCAAGAAACGCATACTTCGAGTGTATTCATGAGATGAAGTTAATTGTAGATTTAATTTATCAGTCCGGCTTTGCGGGAATGAGATATTCTATTTCCAACACCGCAGAGTACGGCGATTATATTACCGGACCGAAGATTATCACCGAAGACACCAAGAAGGCAATGAAGAAGATTCTTTCCGATATTCAGGACGGTTCTTTTGCAAAAGAGTTCCTGCTCGATATGTCCCCGGCAGGCAAGCAGGTTCACTTCAAGGCTATGAGAAAGCTTGCTTCCGAGCATCCGTCAGAGAAGGTCGGCGAGGAGATCCGTAAGCTGTACAGTTGGAACAACGAAGAGGATAAGTTCATCAACAACTAAATTAAAGATATAAGAACAGGAGCGTCCCAATTGCGGTTGGGGCGCTTTTTCCGTGAGGAAATATCGTATTGCCGTAAAACGTGAGAATTTGAAACGCGAGAGTGTGCGAAGCGCACTTTTGCTCTAATGTACAAGCTCCCGGATAAAGATATGGCTTTAATATGGAAATATGAATGAAAAAGGGAAACTTATGAGAAAAATGTTGGCAAAATTCACGAAAATAGTGTCGGATTTTTCAGAGATATGTTATAATATGAGAAATAAGTACTAAAATAGGGGGAAAAAATATGGCAAAAGAAATGATTGCGATGCTCCTTGCCGGTGGTCAGGGTTCCCGCTTGTATGCACTGACACAAAAACTGGCGAAACCCGCAGTTCCTTTTGGCGGGAAATATCGTATTATCGATTTCCCGTTATCGAACTGCGTCAACTCGGGAATTGACACTGTCGGTATTCTGACACAGTATCAGCCGCTTGTACTGAACGAATACATCGGGAACGGACAGCCCTGGGATCTGGACCGTCTGCATGGCGGCGTACATATTCTGCCACCGTATCAGCAGGCGTCCGGTTCTGACTGGTATAAGGGAACGGCGAATGCGATTTATCAGAATATATCGTTCATTGAGAGGTATAATCCGCAGTATGTCATTATTCTGTCCGGCGACCAGATCTGCAAGCAGGACTACAGTGACTTCTTGAGATTCCATAAGGAAAAGGGCGCGGAGTTCAGCGTGGCAGTTATGGAAGTACCGTGGGATGAGGCGTCCCGTTTCGGTCTTATGGTAGCCGATGAAAACGACAAGATCACGGAGTTCCAGGAGAAACCAAAGGAACCGAAGTCCAATCTGGCCTCCATGGGTATCTACATTTTCAACTGGGATATTTTAAAGAAATATCTGATCGAGGATGAGGCAGACCCGAATTCCGAGAATGATTTTGGCAACAACATTATCCCGAATCTTCTGCGGGACGGTCGGGATATGTATGCATACCACTTTGACGGATATTGGAAGGATGTAGGAACCATTCCGTCTCTGTGGGAAGCCAATATGGAAGTCTTAGATCCGGAGCACAGCGGCATTGACCTGTTTGACGACGACTGGAAGATCTACAGCCGGAACAGCGGTATGCCGGGACACCGAATCGGCGAGACGGCTGTAGTGGAAAATTCCATGATTACAGACGGATGCCGGGTATCCGGTCATGTGAAGCATTCCATCCTGTTTTCCGGCGTGAAGGTCGAAGAGGGAGCCCAGATTGAGGATGCGGTTATTATGGGTGGTACCGTGATTAAAGCAGGAGCGGTTGTAAAGCATTGTATCATTGCGGAGAATGTAGTAATCGGACAGAAAAGTGTTGTCGGTGCGATGCCGTCCGACGGTGAAAGCGGCGTTGCGACTGTAGGTTCCGGCGTACATATCGGCGATACGGCGAAGATCGGACCGAATGCCATGGTCAATAATAATGTAAAGGACGGTGAAGAAGTATGGTAAATTCCAACGCAGATGCACTGGGTATTATTTTCCCGAACAGCTATGACTCTCTGGTACCGGAGCTTGTCAGCGAGCGATCGATGGCTTCCATACCGTTTGCAAGCCGTTACCGTATGGTAGATTTTATTTTGTCCAGCATGGTGAATTGTGGAATCGGAAATATTTCGCTGATTGTCCGCAAGAACTATCATTCCCTGATGGATCATCTCGGTTCAGGCCGTGAATGGGATCTGACCCGTAAGAACGGAGGGCTTAATATCGTTCCGCCGTTTGCAAAGAAGACGGTCAAAGTCTATAACGGGCGTCTGGAGGCGATTGCCAGCATTCTTTCTTTCCTGCGTGCACAGAAAGAGAAGTATGTTGTGATGTCTGAGTCAAATATCGCAGTGAATTTTGATTTTAAGTCGATGATCGATGCGCATGTGGCGAGCGGCGCGGATGTGACGATCGCTTATATTGAGCGCGAGATTCCGACGGCGATCATGAATGAGAATATCGAAAATCAGGATCTGTACTATACATTGGATATGGAGAACGGGCGCGTGAAGAAAATGAACATCAACTCCAAGGAGACAGGCGTGCAGAATTTCTCCATGAATATCTATGTTATTGACAGGGAGCTTTTGATCGATCAGATCGCGTCGGCATATGCGAAAGGGTATGTATACTTTGAGCGGGACATTTTAGCTCCGCAGCTTGAGCGGTTAAATGTCCAGGCATACAAATACGAAGGATATGCAGCTTATATCAGCGGCATTAAGAGCTATTTCGATGAGAATATGAAGTTGCTGGATGATGAGAATCTGGATGCGCTGTTTTCCGGCAACTCTATCTACACGAAGATCCGCGATGACAACCCGACCAGGTACATTGAGGGCGCGAAGGTGAAGAATGTCATGGTAGCAGACGGCTGCATCATTGAAGGGGAAGTGGAGAACAGCATTCTGTTTCGAGGCGTCAAAGTGGCGAAGGGCGCGAAGGTCAGGAACTGTGTGCTCATGCAGGACACAGTTGTGGAAGAGGGTGCGGATATCGAGCACATCATTTCCGACAAGAACGTGAAGATTTCTGCGGGCAAGGAAATTAAGGGAACCGATTCTTTCCCGGTATATGTACAGAAGGGGCAGGTTGTTTAACGGATACGAACAGACCGGAAGGGGCAGCGCCGCGGCGCTGCCCCTGTTTTATGAAGAAGAACCACTGTGAAAGGCGGATTTAAAGTTGTGAAAGAAAATTTGTTGACAAATTTCTTTCATATGTTAAAATCCCGGGTTTGACACTTGTGAAAGTAAAAAACGGCTACAGACCCAGTAATAATAAGGGCTGTAGCCGTTTCTTCTTTGAAAACGATTTGTGCTATTTTTTTACTTCTTGTGTTTTTGTACTTTTTATGGTGCTTCGCATGGTTGATTTTGAGATAAATTCATAATCCGTATGAAAGCCAAATACTTTGTGTAAATCATCCGTCAGATCTGTTCTCTTGTAAGAAGGGATATAGCCGCTTTCTTTAGACAAAAGTGTTACCTGCATGGAGCGAAGGGTGTCCAGAATCTCGTTACAGGTATATTTGTTTCCGATTTTTTTCTC
>ERZ808041.103-NODE-103-length-103457-cov-18.954846_pt1 | contig 103457 bp, 74 predicted proteins | sample MGYA00380192_ERZ808041 | MGnify/ENA primary metagenome ERZ808041 (study PRJEB31490, sample SAMN06133412) | mouse gut metagenome | isolation source: Z1_1 | host: mice | place: China: Chengdu | collected 2015-05 ...
TGTGTTTGGTGGTTTGAGAACTCAATAGTGTGTACTGTACTACTTGCCATGGGTCGCATCCGTGTGGGTGTGGCTTGTGGTTCTTGATTGCCAGTCCGATGCCCGCCCGTGTGGTACCCGAGGGGGTTTGATGGGTGTCGGGGTTTTTTTGTGTGACCGTTCTTGGCCTTACAAGGATGGTCCGTCTTTTTTCTTTTTGAGAGTCATCTGATTGGATGTCTCCATGGAATGGTTTTTTTGTGGAGGGTTCGATTCTGGCTCAGGATGAACGCTGGCGGCGTGCTTAACACATGCAAGTCGAACGGGATCCCTGGCAGCTTGCTGCCGGGGTGAGAGTGGCGAACGGGTGAGTAATGCGTGACCGACCTGCCCCATGCACCGGAATAGCTCCTGGAAACGGGTGGTAATGCCGGATGTTCCACATGAGCGCATGCGAGTGTGGGAAAGGCTTTTTGCGGCATGGGATGGGGTCGCGTCCTATCAGCTTGTTGGTGGGGTAACGGCCTACCAAGGCGTTGACGGGTAGCCGGCCTGAGAGGGCGACCGGCCACATTGGGACTGAGATACGGCCCAGACTCCTACGGGAGGCAGCAGTGGGGAATATTGCACAATGGGCGCAAGCCTGATGCAGCGACGCCGCGTGCGGGATGGAGGCCTTCGGGTTGTAAACCGCTTTTGTTCAAGGGCAAGGCACGGTCTTTGGCCGTGTTGAGTGGATTGTTCGAATAAGCACCGGCTAACTACGTGCCAGCAGCCGCGGTAATACGTAGGGTGCAAGCGTTATCCGGATTTATTGGGCGTAAAGGGCTCGTAGGCGGTTCGTCGCGTCCGGTGTGAAAGTCCATCGCTTAACGGTGGATCCGCGCCGGGTACGGGCGGGCTTGAGTGCGGTAGGGGAGACTGGAATTCCCGGTGTAACGGTGGAATGTGTAGATATCGGGAAGAACACCAATGGCGAAGGCAGGTCTCTGGGCCGTTACTGACGCTGAGGAGCGAAAGCGTGGGGAGCGAACAGGATTAGATACCCTGGTAGTCCACGCCGTAAACGGTGGATGCTGGATGTGGGGCCCTTTTTCCGGGTCCTGTGTCGGAGCTAACGCGTTAAGCATCCCGCCTGGGGAGTACGGCCGCAAGGCTAAAACTCAAAGAAATTGACGGGGGCCCGCACAAGCGGCGGAGCATGCGGATTAATTCGATGCAACGCGAAGAACCTTACCTGGGCTTGACATGTGCCGGACGCCCGCGGAGACGCGGGTTCCCTTCGGGGCCGGTTCACAGGTGGTGCATGGTCGTCGTCAGCTCGTGTCGTGAGATGTTGGGTTAAGTCCCGCAACGAGCGCAACCCTCGCCGCGTGTTGCCAGCGGGTCATGCCGGGAACTCACGTGGGACCGCCGGGGTTAACTCGGAGGAAGGTGGGGATGACGTCAGATCATCATGCCCCTTACGTCCAGGGCTTCACGCATGCTACAATGGCCGGTACAACGGGGTGCGACACGGTGACGTGGGGCGGATCCCTGAAAACCGGTCTCAGTTCGGATCGCAGTCTGCAACTCGACTGCGTGAAGGTGGAGTCGCTAGTAATCGCGGATCAGCAACGCCGCGGTGAATGCGTTCCCGGGCCTTGTACACACCGCCCGTCAAGTCATGAAAGTGGGCAGCACCCGAAGACGGTGGCCTAACCCTTGTGGGGGGAGCCGTCTAAGGTGAGGCTCGTGATTGGGACTAAGTCGTAACAAGGTAGCCGTACCGGAAGGTGCGGCTGGATCACCTCCTTTCTACGGAGTTTTGTGGGCGCACGGTGGTGCGCCGATATGGGGATGCTTTACAGCCTGGCTTCCTGCCGGGTGGTGTCCCTTGCTGGCTGGAAAAAGGTCAAGGCGCCTGCGCCCTTGTGGTGTGGGTGGACAGTGGTGTGGTGCATGCTGTTGGGTTCCCGGACCGCCAGGCCCCTTGTCGGGGGTGGTGTTCCGTTCCCGCCGTCCTGGCCGTGCCCCTTGTGGGGTGGGTGTCTGGGGTGGTGTGGTGTGGTGGTTTGAGAACTGGAGAGTGGACGCGAGCATGAACGGTGTGCCCTTGTGGGGTGTGCCGGGTGTGTTCGTACTGTTGATTTTGTCGAACCGTTCCGTGCCCGCCTTTCGGGTGGGTGCGTGGATTGTGTTCGCGAGTGTTTTGGTAAGCCGCCCGCACTGTTGGTGTGGGTGGTGTTTAGATGATCTGATTAGTTGTCGTAGGGTGTTCCAGTGCAAGTGGCATGGGCCCGTGGCCCCCTTTTTTGCGGGGGTTGGTGGGTTTGTTGCCATGGGCGTATGGTGGATGCCTTGGCAGGCAGTACCGATGAAGGACGTGTGGGGCCGCGATAGGCCTCGGGGAGCCGCCGACAGGGCTTTGATCCGAGGGTGTCCGAATGGGGTAACCCGCCGGCTGTTGTGGGCCGGCACCGCAGGAATGTTTGCGGGGGGTACGCAGGGAAGTGAAACATCTCAGTACCTGCAGGAAAGGATACTCCGTGAGTAGTGGCGAGCGAAAGCGGATGATGGCTAAACCGGTGCCGTGTGATACCCGTCGGGGGTTGCGGCACTGGTGTCGTGGGAGCGGCCGTGCCGGTGCCGACGCGCCGGCCGCCAGTTGGAGAAAACCGTGTGTGAGGCGAACCGGGTTGGATACCGGGCCGTAGAGGGTGATGGCCCCGTAGCCGAACGCGCATGGTCTGGTGGTGTCGTGTCCCGAGTAGCGCGGGCCTCGTGGAATCCCGTGTGAATCCGCCCAGACCGTTGGGTAAGCCTGAGTATACCTGTCTGACCGATAGTGTACCAGTACCGTGAGGGAAAGGTGAAAAGCACCCCGGGAGGGGAGTGAAAGAGTTCCTGAAACCGTGCGCCTACGAACCGTCGGAGCCCCCGTGTGGGGTGACGGCGTGCCTATCGAAAAATGAGTCTGCGAGTCAGTGGCATGTGGCGAGCCTAAGCCGTTGGGGTGGAGGCGTAGCGAAAGCGAGTCTTAAAAGGCGTTCCAGTCGCGTGTCCTGGACCCGAAGCGGGATGATCTAGCCCTGGGCAGGTTGAAGCGCGGGTAAGACCGCGTGGAGGACCGCACCCACTTAGGTTGAAAACTGAGGGGATGACCTGGGGTTAGGGGTGAAAGGCCAATCAAATTCCGTGATAGCTGGTTCTCTCCGAAATGCATTTAGGTGCAGCGTTGGTTGATTGCGCGCAGGGGGTAGAGCGACTGGATGCTTGCGGGCCCGTACCGGGTACCAATAGCAACCAAACTCCGAATACCTGTCGTGTGTATGCCAGCAGTGAGTCGGCGGGGGATAAGCTCCGTCGTCGAGGGGGAGACAGCCCTGACCGTCGTCTAAGGTCCCCAAGCGCGTGCTAAGTGGGAAAGGATGTGGAGTCGCATAGACAGCCAGGAGGTTGGCTCAGAAGCAGCCATCCTTGAAAGAGTGCGTAACAGCTCACTGGTCTAGTGGTTCCGCGCCGACAATGTAGCGGGGCTCAAGCACGCCACCGAAGACGCGGCAACAACCCTTGTGGTTGTTGGGTAGGAGAGCGTCCCATGCCGGGTTGAAGCCGCGGAGTGATCCTGTGGTGGACCGTATGGGAGTGAGAATGCAGACATGAGTAGCGAGAGCAAGGTGAGGATCCTTGCCGCTGGATGACCAAGGGTTCCAGGGCCACGTTCGTCGTCCCTGGGTGAGTCGGGTCCTAAGGCGAGGCCGACAGGCGTAGTCGAATGGATGAACGGGTTGATATTCCCGTACCGGCCCTTTGACCGATCAACGGCCCCCTGGCCGAACACACATTTCCGTGTTGGTTCCCATGCCTTTCGGGGTGTGGGGCGATGCATGGGTCTGTGTGGGGTGCCTTGGGGTCGAGCGCGTGGAGTGACGCGGACGGGTAGCCGGCCGGGGAGGTGGTTTTCCCTGGTCAAGCGTGTGGCCCCGCCCCCAGGCAAATCCGGGGGCATCATGGGGTGAGGCGTGATGATGGGGGCCCTTGTGGCCCGATATCCGGTGATCCCGTCGGCCGAGAAAAGCTTCGGCGTGAGGTCTTGGGCCGCTCGTACCCCAAACCGACACAGGTGGTCAGGTAGAGTATACCAAAGCGAGCGAGCGAATCCTGGTCAAGGAACTCGGCAAACCGCTCCCGTGCCTTCGGCATAAGGGAGACCCCCCGCGGTGACGGGCCCTCGCGGCCCTCGAGCGGTGGGGGGTGGCACAAGCCAGGGGGTAGCGACTGTTTACCAAAAACACAGGTGCATGCCAAGACGCAAGTCGCCGTATATGCACTGACGCCTGCCCGGTGCCGGAAGGTTAAGAGGATCCATCAGCGCGGCTTGCCGCGCGAAGTGGTGAATTCAAGCCCCGGTAAACGGCGGTGGTAACTATAACCATCCTAAGGTAGCGAAATTCCTTGTCGGGTAAGTTCCGACCTGCACGAATGGCGTAACGACTTCCCCGCTGTCTCGACCAGGAGCTCGGCGAAATTGCAGTACGAGTAAAGATGCTCGTTAAGCGCAGAAGGACGAAAAGACCCCGGGACCTTTACTATACCTTGGTATTGGCATCAGGTGCGGATTGTGTAGCATAGGCGGGAGACTGTGAAGCACGCACGCCAGTGTGTGTGGAGTCGACAGGTGAAATACCGCTCTGTCCCCATCTGATGCCTAACCCGGACAAGTGAGCCTTGTCGGGGACAGTGCCTGGCGGGTAGTTTAACTGGGGCGGTTGCCTCCCAAAGAGTAACGGAGGCGCTCAAAGGTCCGCTCGGCCCGGTTGGCAATCGGGTGTCGAGTGTAATCGCACAAGCGGGCTTGACTGCGAGATCGACGGATCGAGCAGGGACGAAAGTCGGAGATAGTGATCCGGTGCCGGCGTACGGACGCGGCATCGCTCAACGGATAAAAGGTACCCCGGGGATAACAGGCTGATCATTCCCAAGAGTCCATATCGACGGGATGGTTTGGCACCTCGATGTCGGCTCGTCGCATCCTGGGGCTGGAGCAGGTCCCAAGGGTTCGGCTGTTCGCCGATTAAAGCGGCACGCGAGCTGGGTTCAGAACGTCGTGAGACAGTTTGGTCTCTATCCTCTGCGCTCGTTGGAATCCTGAGGAGGCCTGCCCATAGTACGAGAGGACCTGGGTGGACGAACCTCTGGTATGCCAGTTGTCGCGCCAGCGGCATGGCTGGTTGGCCACGTTCGGGAGGGATAACCGCTGAAAGCATCTAAGCGGGAAGCCCGCTCCAAGATAAGGATTCCTGACCCCCTTCGAGGGGGTGAAAGACCCCAGGTAGAACACCTGGTCGATAGACCGGACGTGGAAGCCGCGCGAGCGGTGGAGCTGACCGGCACTAACGGTCGAAACACAAACACACCAGACCCGTTCCACGGGCACTGGCCAAGCATCCTACTACGCTAACCAGACCAACCACACACTTGGTCGACAGTCACGAACACACACACGCGTCGCGTCCACCCACCGGTCCCCAAACAACCACACAACCAACCCACACGAGTGGGGTTGATAATTGAAGACTTGCGGCGGCCATGGCCCAGGGGAGACGCCCGGACCCATTCCGAACCCGGAAGCTAAGACCTGGCACGGCAATGGTACTGCACCCGACAGGGTGTGGGAGAGTAGCACACCGCCGCATTACACTTGAGGACCCCGGAAGGCAACCAACCAACCGGGGTCCACCCATACCCAGACACATACACCCCACGCGTGCTAAGGATTGATGCATGCATTATTTCACGCCGAAGCGCTGCGAGCCATCGCAGAAGATCATGTACAAAGACAAGATCACCGCGCTCCAGGCGGCCGAGCAAAGTCGTTTGGAGCGCGGTGCGGAACTGTGGGTCTACCGGTGTGAATTCTGCGGCACATGGCACCTCACGCACCGCGATCCGCAGCTCAACTACATGCGTACACAGCGCGCGCTGCAACGCAAACCGCATTCACGCAAACGCGGATTCAAACCACGGCACCGCTGACGCGCGGCTAGCGTTCGATGTCGAACCCCTGTGCGCGCGCATGACCGAGTCCACGCTCCAGCACACCTTGATCGACGGCTTTCTGCGCGATCTGCGCATCATACGTCGGCACCGGGTGCGCGGCATCACGCAGGTCGTAGTATTGGTGCACCTCTTCATTGAATTCGCTCATGCGCTGCAGCATGAGTTCCGGATCGCTGTTGTATGCATTGTCGAAGAACTGCACCGAACGCGGCAGGCGCGGCTTCAGGTTCGGCTGCTGCGCCGGCTTGCCGATCGCCAAGCCGAGCACTGGGTACGTGTACTCCGGCAGTTTCATCAGTTCGATCAATCGCGGCACATCGTTGAGGATCGAGCCGAGGATCACACAACCCAGACCGAGTGATTCCGCCGCGGTCTCCATCGCGTGCAGCGCGAGTACGGCGTCGTTCTGGGCTTGGCTGAAGCGGTAGCTGTTGTTGAGTGTGAAGTCGTCGGAATCGACCGCCACGCCGCTGTTGCGCGCGATGACGGCATTGCGGTATTCATCGAGCACAAACACATACAGTGCGGCCGCGTCGGCGATATACGGTTGGTGGCCGACTTCGGCGATCTGCTGCTTGAGCGTGTGGTCGAGGATGCGGATCGCGGACCAGTCGTTGAGATATTGGCTCGAAGCGGCATGCTGTGCCGCCGCCTCGATTGTGGTCAGGATCTGCGGGTCGATGGGTTCCTGTTGGAACGCGCGGATGGAACGGCGGTCGAGCAATACGTCGACCGTGGGATTATGCATGTATTCAGTCATGGTTTCAGTATGGCGACGGTGCCAGAACAACGGAAGCGGATTCACCCCATGTGTGAACATGCCTCGCGCCCGTACTGGGCGAATACGGGCGCGGTATCTAGTTTGTGCAGCGGTCAGCGGTCGCGTTTGATCTGCATGTGGTGCACGAGCGAATTGGCGCCCTTGTCCGAAAGGCGCGTCAGCAGTGTGCCGAACGCCGCCGATGCCGCAGCGAACAACACGCTCATCATCAGGCCCTGCTGCTGGTCCTTCACATCGTCGTCCGGACGGGGATGCACACGTGCCATGACACTGTTCCACACCATTTGGAAGAGCTTGCCCCCCACGAGACCAGCGAGGCTGGGGATGATCATCTTGAGCGCTTTGTCGCCCAACGTATCGGGGTCGGCCATGCGCCGCTGGCGCATCTCGGTGACCTTGGCGTCGACCTTGTTGATCGCCGCGACGGTCTTGTCGGCCGTCTCGTCGAGGTCGTGCATGTTGTTGTGTTCACTCATAGGTCCCAGTGTAGGGTATGCGCGCCGACAGCAACGGCGATAGCGCGCAAAACGGAAATGGCGCGGCGGCACGCGGATGTGATGGTCCGCTGTTCTTGTGGCGCGCATGCGCCTACAGTAGTACTCATGGAACAGACGACCATACAGAACAGCGCGCCCCAGATCTTCGGAGACCTGGTGTTGCTGCGCCACGGCCAGACGCTGTGGAGCGAATCGGGCCAGTACACCGGCCGCACCGACATCCCGCTGACCGAGGTCGGCCGTGAACAGGCGCGTGCGGCGGGCAAACGCCTGCGCGCAATGTTCCCGCGCGGGTTCGAGCCGCGCGACGTGTATACGAGCGATCTGCGGCGTGCGATGACGACGGCCGAACTCGCCGGATTCACCGAACACGAGGTCACCGCGGACCTCGAGGAGTGGGATTACGGACGTGCGGAAGGCCGTACGCGCAGCCAGCTGTTTGACGCGCTCGGCTACGACTGGAACGTGTGGGAGCATGGGCCGGCCGTGCTCGACGCCGCGCTCGGCGGCGAGCGGGTCGAGGTCTTCCCCGATGGCGAGGAGATGCACATCATCAACGGGCCGGGCGAGCGCCTCGAGGACGCCGCCGCGCGCACGCGGCTCGTCATCGAGCGCGCGATGCCCGCGCTGCAGGCGGGGCGTGATGTGCTGTGCGTGGCGCACGCGCACATTTTGCGCATCCTGACGACGCAGTGGCTCGGTGTGGAGCCAACGTTCGGGCGCAATCTCAAGCTCGACACCGCGCACATCAGTGTGCTGAGCCTGTACAAGGGGGATCATGTGATCCAGCAGTGGAACTGCTGAACCACATGATCCATGCGTAGCGCCGTCAGATGCGCATCCACACCGCCGCGTCAGCCGGCAGCTGATAGCCATCGAACGGGATGGAGCGCATCATCACGTCGCCGTGCGGCAGCTCGATGGACGCGGCGCCGAAATTGACGATGCACGCGAAGCGGTCGCCGCTGTCGTTGGCGAGCGGGCGTGCATATGCCACCACGTCGTCGCCACAGTCGGCGAAGGACTGCGGGCCGAGCCATGTGAGCGACGTGTCACCGGTGGGTGTCAGATGCTCCTGCCGCCAGTGCATGGCGCGCCGATACAGATTGAGCATCGAAGCGGGGTCGGTGTCCTCCACGTCGGCGGCGTAGCCGGCGTACCACAGCGGCTGCGGCAGATGCGGGTCGGCGCTCGCGCGGCCGCCGGCATGCTCGGAGAAGTCGAACGAGGCGCCGGTGCCGAACTCGGGGTCCCATGGCGCGGGCTGCGGCATGTCCTGGGCGCTCCACGGCAGCGGCACGCGGCAGCCGTCGCGGCCCTTCGCCGCGTCGCTGTGGTCGGTGTTGAACGCGACCGGGTCCTCGAGATGATCCCACGGGATTGTGGCGACTTCGGGCAGGCCAAGCTCCTCGCCCTGATACACGTACACCGATCCGGGCAATCCCAACTCCATGAGGATCGCGGCACGGGCGCGGCGTGTGCCGAGCTCGCGGTCCTCGATGTAGGTGGTGCCGTTGCGCAGCAGCCAGTCATTCGGCAGCTCGTGGTAGCCGCGCGTGTGCACCTGCGGCAGGCCGTAGCGGCTCACATGGCGTGGCACGTCGTGGTTGCTCATGACCCATGTGGTCGTGGATTTCGATTCGTCAGCCGAGGCTAGGCCCTCCTCGATGGCGAGGCGGAAGTCGTCGGCGAACCAGTTGGCCTTGGCGAACTCGAAATTGAAGACCTGGCCGAGCTCGTCCTTGGACGCGTAGAGATGCTGGTGCTCGGCGGGAACCCATGCCTCGCCGACCGCGAAGCGCGGCGGGTCGTATTCATTGAACACCTTGTTCCACTCGCGGTAGATCTCGTGCACTTCCGGACGGTCCCACAACGGGTGGCCCGGAACCGGATTGCCTCCGACCGGGAAGCGCTCCAGGTCTTTGAGCGGCTCGCTGTCAAGGTCCTTTGCCAGACCATGCGCCACGTCGATGCGGAATCCGTCGACGCCGCGGTCGGACCAGAACCGCAGCGTGGTGCGGAAGTCCTCGTGCACGTCGGGATTCTTCCAGTTGAGGTCGGGCTGCTCCTTCGTGAACAGGTGCAAGTACCACTGGCCGTCGCCAGCGGCCTCCCATGCGGGGCCGCCGAAGAGCGACTGCCAGTTGTTCGGCGGCAGTTCGCCGTGCGCGCCCTCGCCGTCACGGAAGATGTAGCGGTCACGCGCGGGGGAGCCCGGTGCGCTCGCCAGCGCCTCCTGGAACCACGGGTGCATGTTCGACGTGTGGTTGGGCACAATGTCCACAACCACTTTGAGGCCGGCGCTGTGCGCAGCGGCCACCATCGCGTCGAAATCGTCGAGCGTACCGAGGCGCGGGTCCACGTTGCGGTAGTCGATCACGTCGTAGCCGCCGTCGGCGAGTTCGGAGGGGTAGAACGGCGAAAGCCACAGTGCGTCCACGCCGAGCTGGCGCAGGTATGGAATGCGGCTCGTGATGCCAGCGATGTCGCCGAGCCCGTCGCCGTTCGCATCGCGGAAACTGCGGGGGTACACCTGGTAGACGACGGCTTGCTTCCACCAATCGTCATGCGTATTGTTGAGGGTCATGCTGGTCCTTTCCACGGGGTCGGCGGTGTGGCCGGCCGGTTCGTGTCTGTTCGTCGTCGAAGCGGCTCGAACGGCTTGGTTCAGTGCCGGTGGAGCGTGCATAGAGGCGTGTTGGCAAACGCTTTCATACGTGTGTAATCATAACAAACATATTGAAAATAGGTCATATCGTTGCATGGGGCAGTGAAAATTGTGGAGCTTTCTTGCAGTTCGGCGTGCCCACGTTTGCATATTTTGCCAAATTGGTGCACAATGGTCTACGAAAGAAGTTGTTGAGGAAAGTAGCTTCTTTGACACGCACACCAGTGCGGCGCCATTACAGGCGTACAGAGAAAGGTTCGACGATGAATCGTACGATGAAGACAGCTGTAGGTATGCTTGCCGTCGCGGCAATGGCCGTTCCGCTCGCCGCATGTGGCGGTGGCTCCGGCTCTTCGGGAGACAATGGCAAGGGAAGCGTCTACTTCCTGAACTTCAAGCCGGAAGCGGCCGACCAGTGGACCGCCCTGGCCAAGGAATACACCGATGAAACCGGCGTGCAGGTCAAAGTGCAGACGGCTGCCTCGGGCACCTATGAGCAGCAGCTCAAGTCCGAACTCGCCAAGAGCGAGGCCCCCACGATCTTCCAGGTGAACGGCCCGGTGGGCTACCAGAACTGGAAGGGCTACACGGCCGACCTGACCGACTCCGACATCTACAAGGAGATGAACGACCAGTCGCTCGCCCTCAAGGGCGATGGCGGCCAGATCGTTGGCGTCCCGTACGTCATCGAGTCCTACGGCATCATCTACAACAAGGATCTGGTCAACAAGTACATCGCGCTGGACGGCGCAGTCATCAAGTCCGCCGATGAGATCAAGGACTTCGACACGCTCAAGAAGGTCGCCGACGACATGCAGAAGCGCAAGAAGGACCTCGGCATTGAAGGCGCCTTCACCTCGGCCGGCTTCGACTCCAGCTCCGATTGGCGTTTCAAGACCCATCTGGCCAACATCCCGCTGTACTACCAGTTCAAGAAGGACGACATCACCGCTCCGCCGGCGTCCATCAAGGACATGTACATGGACAACTTCAAGAACATTTTCGACCTGTACATCACCGATTCGACCACTCCGAAGACCCAGCTGAGCTCGAAGACCGGAGATGACGCAAGCTCGGAGTTCGCGCTCGGCAAGGCCGCGTTCTACCAGAACGGCACCTGGGCCTGGAGCGACCTGCAGAAGGCCGGCATGAAGGCCGACTCCATCGGCATGATCCCGATCTACATCGGCGTCGACGACAAGACCGAAGGCCTCGCCACCGGCTCCGAGAACTACTGGTGCATCAACTCCAAGGTCTCCGACGCCAACCAGAAGGCCTCGCTTGAGTTCCTCAAGTGGGTCATCAGCTCCGACAAGGGCAAGAAGGCTCTGAGCGAAGACATGGGCTTCACCACCCCGTTCAAGACCTTCAACGACGTCAAGACTGACAATCCGCTCATTCAGGACGCCAACAAGAGCATCCAGAACACCGAGCTGACCCAGGTCGCTTGGGACTTCTCGATGATGCCGTCGGAGGAGTACAAGAACGTGCTCGGCCAGGCCATGCTCAATTACGCACAGGGCACCGGCGACTGGAACGCCGTTGTGGACGCCTTCGTGAACAACTGGAAGACCGAATACGACGCCGCTCACTGAGTCGGCACCCCCGCTGTGGCCGGATCCCCCGAACCGGCCACAGCCTCTAGACTTCTCTAGTCTCCTTCTTTTCTATCACGCTGAGGGCCCCACCAATCTTCGGATTGATGGGGCCCTCAGCGTTGTTCGATTGTGGGCGCGGCGCCGCGTTAGGCGTGCGTCTTGGGGCACGGGCCGGTGCTTGAGCGCACAATGAGCTGCGCGGGCTCAAGGAGGAACGGGTCGCGCGGCGTCTGTCCGTCGATCAGCTGCAGCGTCAGGCGTGCGGCGACATGCGCGAGCTCCACCGGGTCTTGGCTGATTGTGGTCAGGCCGATGTCTGCCGCGTAGACGCTGTTGTCGAACCCGATGACCGAAATCTCGCCGGGAATCGAATAGCCATTGCGCATGAGCTGGAAGATCAGCGGAACCGCGATGCCGTCCTCTTGGCAGGCGATCGCCGTGGGCATGCGGTCCATGCTCAGCAGCTCGGTGACCACCTGGCTGATGCGCGTGGGGCCTTCGGGCGCCGTGATGACCTGCGGCGCGATGCCGGAGTGCGCGCAGCACTCCATGAACGCGTCGAAGCGCTGCTGCACGCTGAAGTGCAGCGAGACATCACGGTCGGTGCGCACATAGGCGATGTCGCGGTGGCCAAGCGAAATGAGGTGGCGCGCCGCGAGGATCGACCCCTGCACATCGTCGATGTTGATCGACGCCGAAAAGCCACGTTCCTGCGGCAGCACCGAATTGATGCCGACAATCGGCACGGCGGCGGAGTTGAGCTGGGCGATCTCGGTGTTGTCGATGTCGAACGACACGACGATGACCGCATCGGCGTTGCGCCGCACCGGCAGCATTTCGAAGAACTCCTTGCGCTCCTCGATGCTCGAGATCTGGAAGATCGAGATGTCGTATCCTTCTTCATGCAGCACCTGGTTGAGCCCCTCGATCACCGAGGCGCTGAACCACAGGCGTATGCGGTCGCTCACCAGCAGGGCCACGCGCAACGCGCGCCCCGTCTTGAGCGCCACAGCCGAACGTGACGTGGAGAAATTGAGTTCCTCGGCAATGCGTAGGACCTTTTCTCGCGTGGCTTTGGACACCAGCTCGGGCCGCGTGAAGGAACGCGATACCGTGGAGATGGAGACGTTGGCCGCGTGCGCCACATCCTGGATGCTCGTGCTCATACCCGTTCCTCTTCATCGTTGAAGTGAATGCAATGAAAACGTTTGTGCAATGCTCACTTTCACAAACGTTTTCATCGTAGCATATTTTAGTGGAAATGGCGAACTTTCAGCGTTTATGCGATTTGGCGAGGTGTGGGCAAGTCAGGCAATGCCGTATTCAAAACACCCCAAATGTAAACGTTTGACAGCATGGCCATGAGTTGTTATGGTTGTACTGTCATCTGCACCGGCGGGCTTGCATGCCTATGACTCAGACGTCATGCGCCGGCACGCCATGATCGCATACACGGAAGTATGCACGGAAAGAACGAGGAAAGTGGGCGTACTATGATCAGTATGGCCGGTAAGGCGATACGCCGTTGGTGGGCGTTATTTGTACTTCCGACATTCGCCGCATTCATCATCGGTTTCGTGGTGCCGTTCATCTACGGCATCTACCTGAGCTTCTGCAAGTTCAGCACCGTCACCGATGCGCAATTTGTGGGTTTCAGGAACTATGAGAAGGCGCTGCAGGACAAGACGTTCCTGCACTCGCTGCTGTTTTCGACGCTGTTGACAATCGTGACCACGATCGTCATCAATGTGGTCGCATTCGCCATCGCGTATTTGCTGACCAAGTCGATTCGCGGATCCAACCTGTTCCGCTCCGTGTTCTTCATGCCGAACCTCATCGGCGGCATCATCCTGGGCTACATCTGGATGCTGCTGCTCAACGGCGTGCTCGCCCACTGGCAGCGTTCGCTCACCTATGACCAGAAGTACGGCTTCTGGGGCTTGGTCATCCTGGTCTGTTGGCAGCAGATCGGCTACATGATGATCATCTACATCGCCGGCATGCAGTCGCTGCCCACCGACGTGCTCGAAGCGGCTTCCGTGGACGGCGCAAGCGGCACGCAGACCATGTTCAAGATCATCATCCCGCTGATGATGCCGAGCATCACCGTGTGCTCGTTCCTCACCGTGACCAACGGTTTCAAGCTCTTCGACCAGAACCTCGCACTGACCAACGGTGCGCCGTCGCGCATGTCTGAAGGTCTTGCACTCAACATCACCAACACGTTCTACGCCCGCACCGGATTCGAGGGCGTCGGCCAGGCGAAGGCAGTGCTGTTCTTCATCCTGGTGGCAGTGGTGTCCCTGCTGCAGAACAAGCTCACGACGTCCAAGGAGGTCGCAGCGTGAACGGCGAAAAAGTAAAGCACGGTGCATTGTGGACCGTATTCTTCTCCATGATCTCCATCGCGTGGGTCTTCCCGATCTTCCTGGTGGTCATGAACTCCTTCAAGTCGAAGACCTACATCAGCGCCAACGCGTTCTCATTCCCGACCGGTGACGCCTTCGTCGGGTTCGACAACTATGTGCGCGGCATCGAGACCACGAACTTCTTCGCCAGCTTCGGCTGGACGGTACTGATCACCGTCGGCTCCGTTGTGCTGATTCTGCTGTGCACCTCGATGTGCGCATGGTGGATCGTGCGCGTGAACAACTGGGCAGCCAAGGCGCTCTACACGCTATTCCTGTTCAACATGATCGTGCCATTCCAGATGCTCATGTTCACGCTGTCGTGGCTCGCCGACCGTCTGGGCCTGAACACCCCATGGGGCCTGTGCCTCGTGTACTTGGGCTTCGGCGCCGGTCTAGCCGTGTTCATCTTCACCGGCGTGGTCAAGGGCATCCCGGAGTCGCTCGAAGAATCGGCGATGATCGACGGCGCCTCCGTGCCGCGCATCTTCTTCCAGGTCGTGGTGCCGATCATGAAGCCGTCGATCATCTCGGTGGCCATCCTTGAGGCCATGTGGGTGTGGAACGACTACCTGCTGCCGTACCTGACACTGGACCTCAACAAGTACAAGACGATCTCGGTTGCGATCCAGTACCTCAAGGGCGGCTACGGTTCCGTCGACATGGGCGCCATGATGGGCTGCCTCGTGCTGGCAATCATCCCGATCATCCTCTTCTACATCCTGTGCCAGAAGTACATCGTCAAGGGTGTCATGGCCGGCGCGGTCAAGGGCTGATCTTTCCACCATCAATCAACAATCCATGGCCGGGAGCCATGGGGTCCCTTTCCTGGGGGCTCCGGGCGCCCGGCCTTCGTTTTGCCCGCGCGGAGGCATGGGCGTGGAGTAAGCTCGAAGCGAGCACGCGAGACAAGCAGGAGCGAAATGAACTGGCTTTCCCCGGATTCCAAATTCATGCAGGCATGGAACAACCTCACCGACGCGATCGTCATCAACATCCTCATGCTGGTGACGAGCATCCCGGTCGTCACAATCGGCGCCGCGCTCTCCGCAGGGCAGACGGCGACGCGCAAGATGCTCATCGGGCAGGGTCATGTGGCGCGCAACTACTTTGCCGCGTTCAAGGAGAACTTCGCGCGTGCGACGATCCTGTGGGTCGTCTACCTGCTTGTGGGCGCTGGACTGGCCTACAGCTGGGTCGTGCTGCAGATCACGCCGCTGCTCATCCCGAAGATCGCGGTCACGATCCTGTGGGTCATCGGGTTCGAATGGGTGTTCACACTGCAGGCGCGGTTCGACAACCCACCCACGCGCACGATGGCGAACGCATACATCTTCGGCGTCAGCTATTTTCCCGCGACGCTTGCGCTCGCCGCAATCGACGCCGTCTACTTCGGCCTCTTCGTCTACCTGTGGTTCAAACTGCCGCAGCTGCTGTTCCTGCTCGTCGTGCTTGGCTACGGCTCGATGCTTTCGCTGCATGTGCCGATCCAAGAGTACGTGCTGCGCAAATACACGGGGCAGGCGTTCTCGACGCATGTGCAGGAAGACGAGTGGAGCGTCAAGGACCACCGCCACGACGGCGAGTGACCGCCTAGTCCGGAGCCAGCCCCGCCGACAGTCACTAGCCGCTAGCCACTCGCATCCAGCCGTATCTCGCGCTTTTCGCCGTTTCCGTCACTGTTTTCGCCGTTTTCGTCATGCTTTTCGTCGTTCCCGTCATTTTTCCAATGTTTTTATGACCAAAACGGCGAAATGCGTGACCAAAACAGCGAAAACAGTGACGGAAACAGCGAAAACAGGAGATGAGGTGAGGAGCGGAAGACATGGTAGGCATGGTAGGCGTATGGCGACGAAGATGGCACAGCAATGCAAATGGCCTCCCCTTGAAGGGGAGGCCATTTGCATATGGGGTACCGGCAAATCAGTGGTTGGTGATTGTCGCCGGCGCTATCACACGCGGCAAATCAGCGGTTCATGATCTTCGACAGCGCCATCACGCGCGGCGAATCAAACACCTCGTCGGTCGGCACGACCTTGCCGTGCTCGTCGCACAGCGGGATGCGCCAGTTCGGGTACTGATCGGACGTGCCCGGCTGGTTCTGCGTGCGGGTTTCGCCCACACCGTCCACAAGCGCAGCCTGCAGCAGCAGCGAGGGTGCGTCCTTGAGCATCGCGTGCATCGCCTCGACGATCTCTTCAATGTGTCCCGGCACATCCTGTGCGGCCTCGGCGTTGAGCCAACCGCCTTCGACAAGCAGGTCGAGCATGGCGCGCTGTTCGGCTTGCGCCGACGACATGAACGCGTCGACCGGCTCGCTGAGCAGATGCAGCTGTTCGCGCAGCTTGACATGCTCGTACTGCAGGTAGCCGGCGGTCGGCGGCAGGTCATGCGTCGTGACCGAGGCCAGCGCGTATTTACGGTAGGTGCTCGGCATGGCGTACGGGTCGCCGGCGGTGGGAGAGTCGTCGACGCGCGCGAACCATTCGACGACGGTGCCGAGCACGCCGTGGCCGGCAAGCACCTTCGACACGTACTTCGGCACCGTGCCAAGGTCTTCGCCGATGACCATGCCGTTGACACGCGAGGCCTCGAGCGTCAGCACGGCGAGCATCGCCTCATAGTTGTAGCGCACATACGCGCCGCCGCGCGGGCCTTCGCCGGCGGGAATCCACCACAGGCGGAACAGGCCGAGCACATGGTCGATGCGGATCGCGCCGGCGTGCGCGAACATGTTGTGCACCATGTCGCGGTAGACGGTGTAGCCGGTCGACTCCATGTAGTTCGGGTCGAACGGCGGCTGGCCCCAGTCCTGGCCCTGCTGGTTGTAGAAGTCCGGCGGGCAGCCCACGGTCACCGTGCCGACGGCGAAACGTTCGGGGCTCCACCACACGTCCGAACCGTAAGTGTGCACGCCCACGGCCATGTCCTGCATGAGGCCGAGCGCCATGCCGCTGTCTTTCGCGGCCTGCTGCGCGGCCGACACCTGCTCGGCGGCGATCCACTGCAGCCAGCACGCGAACTCGTACAGGTCGGCATGGTCCTGCTCGAGTTGCGCGATCTCAGGGCTGTCCCGGTTCGTGGTGGAGAACCAGTCCACGCCTTCCTCCCACGGTGCGCCCCACACCTCGAACGCGACGCACCACAAGGCGAACGCGCGCAGGTCGTCGCCCGCTGCACGGCGGAACTCCGCGAACGCCGCCTCGCGCTCGGCGGAGCGCTTCTGGCGGAAGATGATTTCGAGCGCCGTGCGCTTGGCATCCCATGCCGCGTTGATGTCGATCGGGTCCGGGTTCGTGTTGTTCACCGCCACGCGGTCATGCAGGTCGCGCACAGTGGCCAAATCCCGCTCACCCAGCTCCTCGAATTCCGGGATGTCCTGCGGGCGGATGTAGGTGACGTTCAGGAATCGGCGCGACTCGGGCAGGTACGGGGAGGGCTCGAGCGGGGTGATTGGCGCGCTCGCGTGGATTGGATTGATGAGCATGAAGTCGGCGCCAGATTTGGCAGCCGCGTCGGAGGCGAGCATGCGCAGGTCGCCGTAGTCGCCGACGCCCCACGACCCGGCGGAACGCACCGAGTACATCTGCGCCATCCAGCCCCAGCGCTGCTGGTCCTGCACTGCCTGCGGCACGGGGATGCGCGCGGGGGCGCACAGCAGCGCGCACGAGATGGTGCGCTTGCGGTCGGTGAACGTGAGCGTGTGGTAGCCGGCCGGGATGTCGTCGTTGAGGCTGAGCGTGTAGACGTTCACGTCGTCGCTCTCCGCCTGGAACGCCAGCTCGCCGAATTCACCGGTGAACTCGGAGCCGTCTTCGAGTATGAGCGTGACGCGCGGGTTGGTGCCGAAGACGTGCAGCTGCACCGACTTGGGGGTGCCCAGGAACTTGACGATGGTGGGGGGAGCCAGCAGTTCGTGCTCGTACTTCCGGCGGTCTTCGAGCGCCGTCGTGATCGCCTCGTCGGTGGAGGCATCCACGCCGAGCGCCTGCAGCACGGTGACGAGCACTTCGTCGCGGATTTCCACATAGGTGCCCAGCTGGTCGATGTACGAGGTGGAGATGCCCCATGCATTGGCGAGGCGGATGAGCGGGCGGGCGAGACGCTCTGCGCTTTCCCTGGGATTGTCGGACGCCTTGAGCGCGTTCCCCTGCTGTGCGGCGTTGGCTTCGGCCATCATTGCTCTCTTTCCCCTGCAATACGCAAGTAGTCAACATAGAGGGTGGTTGGCGTGCGCGGTGGTCCATCGTTGGCTCCGCGCGCGTCTGATTGTGCTTCAGTATACCGCATTGTGAAAGCGTTTGCAAAATAGTTGACACGAGCAAACAAGCTGGAAAAGCAAGGCAACAGTGAAATCTGACTGTGTTCTGGGCGCGTTGCGTTCTCCCACGTTTGCAAGAGCCAAAGCGTTGTGTGGAGGTGTGGAACGGGGCGCACTGCATGGGCCCGGCGGTCGATTGCAGGCGCCAGACCCATGCCGGTGCATGCAAAAGCCCGCATGCGCGGGTGGTGCACGCGGGCTGGGATGGGTTTGTGCGGTTGGCTGGACCTACTGCAGCACGGCGAAGGACTGCGGGGGCAGTGTGAGCGTGGTGCCGTCAAGGGCGGGTTCGCCCACCTCCAGCGTAATCGTGCGCGCGTCGGAACCGTCGCCGGCCGGCAGCTCAATGATCTCCGTCTCGCGGCCCGGATTGACGGCGACGATTGCGCTGACGCCTTCGGCGCTGCGCTTGAAGACGAAGGACCGCTTGTCGTCCGCCGCGAATAGCGTCTCGAATGCGGCGTCCGGGTGGAAGGCCGGCGTGGCGTGGCGCGTCTGGAGCGCCGCGTGCACGGTGTGCCACAGCGAATCGCCGTCGTCCATCTGGTCCGCCACGGTCGGTGCGTCTTTGGCTCCATCGACCGGCAGGTAGAGCGCGTTGGCCGAGGCGCCGGAGAAGCCGGCGTTCACCGAGGCGTCCCACTGCATCGGTGTGCGGCTGCCGGTGCGCGTGTAGGCGCCTTCGTGCGTGGGCAGGTCGCGGTAGCGCATGCCGATCTCGTCGCCGTAATAGATGAACGGGACGCCCGGCATCAGCAGCATCGTCGCATAGGCGAGCTTGATTTCGCGCGGGCTCAGGCGCGGCGCCACGCGCGCGGTGTCGTGATTGCACGTGATCAGGTTGAAATAGCCGTGCGCGCGCTCGGCTTCGCGCAGGCGCGGCTCGTATTCGGCGAGGAACGGGCGGATGCTCGCGCCGCTGTCTGCGTTGAAGTAGCTCTTGTCGCCGTCGTGCACAAGCGGCGTGTCGGTGTTGCGCAGCAGCAGGTTGTAGCCGTTCGGCACGCCGTCCCAGCGCCAGTCGAGGTAGAAGTCCATGTCGAATCCGGCCTGCAGCGATTCTTCGGGGCGGCCCCACTCCGCCACGAACGCGGCCTGCGGGAACTCCCCGCGGATCTGGCCGAACATGTACCGCCATGTGGCGATTGTGGCCGGCTTGCCCGCGTCGTCTCCCTTGACCAGGCTGTCCGCCATGTCCACGCGGAAGCCGTCCGCGCCGCGCGACAGCCAGAAGCGCATCACGTCGAGCATGGCATCGCATGTATTGATTGCAGGGTCGGAGAGCGCGGCGTTCTGCCATGGGCGTGAAGGATGCGCGAAACCGTAGTTGAGCGCGGGCTGGAATGCGAAGAAATTGACGATGTATGCGCCATTGCGTGGCATTTCTCCGCCGATGAACGGCAGCCCGTCGCCGCCGGAGATCCACGTGTCGGTCCAGATGTAGCGGTCGGTGTAGAGGTTCGGTTTGTCTTGGCCGCTCGCGATGAACCAAGGATGCTCGTTGCTCGTGTGGCCCGGTACGAGGTCGAGCAGCACATGCATGCCACGCGCGTGCGCCGCGGCGAACAGGTTCTCGAGGTCTTCATTGGTGCCGTAGCGTTCGGCGACACGCGTGTAATCGCTGATGTCATAGCCGGCGTCGCGGAACGGCGAGGCGAAGCAGGGATTGATCCACAGCGCGTTGCAACCCAGTTCTTGTATATAGTCGAGGTGTTCGGTGATGCCTTGGATATCGCCGATGCCGTCATTGTCGGAATCGGCGAAACTTGCGGGGAACACCTGATAGAATGCCGCGTGGGAAAGCCAAGACGCGGGGGTGTGTTGCGGTTGATTCATGAGTCGCTCCTTAACGGTGCAAACGTTTTTCATTTGTCGAAAAAGTGACACTCGCATGGTGGACAATTTTGACAACGTTTGCAGGTGTGGTATACAGTATAGACCACTGAAGCGTTGCGCGGATTGGTGATGAACAACATCATCGCCTGGCGTGTTTCACTGCGGTGGCTTTTCATGAAAGCCGCCGTTCGAGGCATGTCCGCGTGGCGTTGAGGATTGACAAAATGCGATTGCATTGATGGAAAGGAAAGGTCAATGATGATCAATTGGAAGAAGGCGGTTGGGATCACCGCTGCTGCAGCTATGCTCATCCCGATGGCGGCTTGCGGTGGCAATGACAACAACAGCAACGGCGGCGCTTCCTCGAGCGCCCCGGCTGAGACCCAGTCCGTGAACCTGAGCGTGTGGTCCCCGCAGGCGGACGCCGACTGGCTCAAGGATATGGAAGCGGCCTTCGAGAAGGCTCACCCTGAGTACAAAGTGACTTGGAAGAACTCCGTGGTCTCCGAAGGCGACGCGGCCAAGACCGTGCAGACCGACCCGTCTGCCGCCGCCGACGTCTTCATGTTCGCGAACGACCAGCTTGGCACCCTGCAGGAAGCCAACGCGATCGCCCCGGTGAACGACACCGTGGCCGCCCAGGTCAAGGAGCAGAACGACCAGACGATCGTCGATTCCGTCACCGGCACCGATGGCAAGATCTACGGCGTTCCGTACACCGGCAACACCTACTTCATGTTCTACAACAAGTCCAAGTTCACCGAGGACGACGTCAAGTCGCTCGACACCATGCTCTCCAAGGGCAAGGTCAGCTACCAGCTGCAGAACTCCTGGTACATCCCGGCCTTCTATCTGGGCGCCGGCATGACCATGTTCGGTGAGAACGGCAACGATGCCAAGGCCGGCATCAAGTTCGAGAACGCCGATGCCGTCTCGAAGTATCTTGTTGACTTGGTTGCCAACCCGAACTCCACCAACGACGACGGCACCGCCGGCCTGTCGAACCTGACCTCGGGCGCTGTTGACGCCTACTTCTCCGGCTCCTGGGACGCTGCCAAGGTCAAGGAAGGCCTGGGCGACAACTACGGCGCCGCCGCCATGCCGACCTTCAAGGCCGACGGCAAGGACTACCAGATGAAGTCCCTCGCCGGTTCCAAGGCCGTCGCCTTCAACCCGAACGCCAAGAGCCCTGAAGCCGCTTCCGCGTTCGCCGCGTTCCTCGGCTCCACCGAGGCCCAGAAGAAGCACTGGGAGATGCGTCAGATCATCCCGACCGACAAGACCCTCACCGATCTTGAAGGCATGAAGGAAGACCCGGCCGTCGCCGCCCAGCAGAAGACCCTGGCCGAGACCTCTGTTGTCCAGCCGACGATCGCCGCCATGAACGCCTGGTGGACCCCGGCCGAGACCTTCGGCAAGTCGCTCGTCAGCAAGGAAACCAACGCTGACAACTACAAGGAGAAGACTCAGGCCTTCATCGACAGCGTCGAGAAGGACGTTGCCGCTCAGAGCGCTGAATGATTCTGAGCCTGGCATTCACCCCGGTGAATACTAGTCAGCGATAACTCAAGTGTGCGGAAGGTTTTGAGACTCTGAGCCTTCCGCACACATCATGTTCGGAGTCACCATAACGTGCCCCGGGCGCTTGCCGCACAGCAGCGCGAACGCCCCATTCCAGTGCAATGCCGCCGGAACCACAGGCACAATCATCTGTTAGTACAAGAAGAGAGGCGGTAGGGGATGAGTACAGTCACCCTTTCACAACGAGAACTCAAACGCCGCCGGAAACTGGGCGCGGAGTATGTGGCCCCCTCGCCATATACGCTCAAGGCAGCGCTCGAGAAAGGCGACATCTTCACCAAGTTGTCGGCCCTGGTTTTCGGTCTGGGCAACATCGTCCATAAGCAATACGTCAAAGGTCTGCTGTTCCTCGCGGGCGAAGTCGGCTTTATCCTATTCATGATTTTCTCGGGTGCACACAACCTGTCCATGCTGCCGTCACTCGGCTGGCGCAAGGAATCCACCGAATGGGTGGGCGCCAAGCTTGTGCACACCCCCGGTGACAACTCGGTCACCATCCTGCTGTACGGCGTCTGCACGCTCGTGATCTGCCTGCTGTTCCTGCTGTGGTGGAGCCTCGCGATCCGCTCCGCCTACAAGGCGCAGTGCCTCGGCGGCAAGAACGGCCGCGCGCCGTCGTTCATGGACGACATCCACACGCTGTTCGACTCCAAGGCGAACATCCTGCTGCTCGCCCTGCCCGTCGCCGGCATCGTGATCTTCACTGTGCTGCCGCTGATCTTCATGATCTCGATGGCGTTCACGAGCTACGACCACAACCACTTGGTCCTCTTCGACTGGGTCGGCCTGCAGAACTTCAAGGCCGTCTTCTCGAACTCCGGCAGCATCGTCTCCAGCCGCCTGTTCCTCTCGGTCCTGCTGTGGACCTTGGTGTGGGCGTTCTTCGCGACGTTCCTGAATTTCTTCTTCGGCCTGTTCCTGGCCATGGTCATCCAGCGCAACACGACCCGAGGCAAGGGCTTCTGGCGTGCGGTCTTCTCGATGTCCATCGCCGTGCCGCAGTTCGTCTCGCTGCTCGTCATGCACCAGATGCTGCAGCCGCAGGGCGCGGTGAACCGCATCCTCGAGCAGTGGGGCTGGATTGACGGACCGATGCCGTTCTTCACCGACGCCACTTGGGCCCGTGTCACGGTCATCGTGATCAACTTGTGGGTCGGCATCCCCTACACCATCATGCAGGTCACCGGCATCCTGCAGAACATCCCGGCCGAGCTCTATGAGGCGGCCAAGATCGACGGCGCGAACTGGTGGCAGATCTTCGTCAAGATCACGATGCCGTACATCATCTTCGTGCTCACTCCGTACCTGATCACCACCTTCACCGGCAACGTGAACAACTTCAACGTCATCTACCTGCTGACGCGTGGCGACCCGATCCAGGTCGGCGATTCGGCCGGTAAGACCGATCTGTTGATCACATGGCTGTACAAGCTCACGGTCGATCGCAGCGATTACAACCTCGGCGCCGTCATCGGCATCATGACGTTCATCGTTCTGGCCATCGTGTCGCTGATCACCTACCGCAGCAGCGGTTCCTACAAGAACGAGGAGGCATTCCGGTGAGTAAACACACTCAAGTCAAGCCGCAGAGCCAAGGATTCATGCATGACCAGCGCAAGCGCCGCATTGTGGCCGACATCGCGACCTATGTGTTGCTGACGGTGCTGGGCGTCATCTGGCTGCTGCCGATCGTGTGGATCTTCCTTGAGAGCTTCAACAAGAACACGGCTCCATACCAGGACACGTTCTTCCCCACGGAGTACTCGCTCGACAGCTACATCAGCCTGTTCACCGAGACCAAGGTGCTCAACTTCCCGCGCATGTTCATGAACACGTTCATCATCGCGGTCTTCGTATGCATCATCTCGGTATTCTTCGTGCTCTCCGTGGCATACTGCATGAGCCGTATGCGCTTCCGCGGCCGCCGTTCGTTTATGAACTTCGTGCTGATTCTGGGCATGTTCCCGGGCATCATGTCCGTGGTCGCCATCTACTTCATCCTCAAGGCCATGGGCCTGACGAGCGACGGCATGACGATCCTGGCGCTGATCCTCGTGTACTCCGCCGGTACCGGTGCGGGCTTCTACGTGATGAAAGGCTACATGGACACCATCCCGACTTCGCTCGACGAAGCCGCGATGCTCGACGGCTGCACCCGCTGGCAGGTGTTCACCAAGATCATCATTCCGATGTGCCGCCCGATGATTGTGTACCAAGCAATCGTGGGCTTCCTGACCCCATGGCTCGACTTCGTCATGGCGAAGGTCATCGCCCGCACGCAGGAGAACTACACGGCCTCGCTGGGCCTGTGGCTCATGCTTGACAAGGAATACATCAACAGCTGGTTCGGCCGCTTCGCGGCGGCTGCGGTGCTCATCTCGATTCCGATCGCAATCCTGTTCATCGTGATGCAGCGCTTCTACCAGGAATCCATGTCGGGCGCGGTGAAGGGCTAATCATGATCCAGGCATTCGAGCCTCTGTCCGAAGGACTGGAGCCGGGTGTCGCAGAACCGTTCCCGCTGTGTCTGGAACGCCAACTGGGTGCCGAGGTCACTGAATCCGGCACCCAGTTCGCTCTCTGGGCACCTTCGGCGAAGGCTGTGACGCTGAGGCTGTTCACATGCGGTTCGCAACAGCAGACCGGCGACCGGCTCATCGAGTCCGTTGCCATGCAGTTGCAGGACGATGGCGCATGGACCGCCGCGTTCGACCGCAATCTGGACGGCGTGTACTACGACTTCATCGTCGACTTCGCCGACGGCGCCTCGTTCCGCTCGGCCGACCCGTGGGCCCGCGCGGCCGGCATCAACGGCCGGCGCAGCATGGTCGTCGACCTGCCGCGCACCGACCCGGAAGGCTGGGCCGGCGACGAGCGCCCGCACACACCGCTGAGCGAGACGATGGTGTGGGAGGCCCACGTGGGCTCCTTCAGCAACAACCCGCACGGCGGTTTCCCGAAGGAACACCAAGGCAAGTTCCTCGCGTTCACCGACGCACAGACCTCGCTCGACGGCGGCGGCACGTTCCCCACCGGCATCGCCTATCTCAAGAGGCTTGGCGTGACCGCGGTACAGCTGCTGCCGTTCTACGACTACGGTTCGGTCGACGAATCCGATGCCCGCCAGTTCAACTGGGGCTACGATCCGCTCAATTACAACGTGCCGGAAGGCTCGTTCTCCACCGACCCGTACGACGGCGCCGTGCGCATCACCGAATGCAAGCGCATGATCCAGGCACTGCACGCGGCGGGGTTCAAGGTGATCATGGATGTGGTCTACAACCACATGTATTCGGCCGACAACTGGTTCGAACGCACTGTGCCCGGCTACTTCATGCGGCGCAATGAGGACGGCACGCTGTCCAACGGCTCCGGCTGCGGCGACGACATGGCCACCGAGCGCGAGATGTTCCGCCGGTTCATTGTGGAATCCGTGACCTACTGGGCGCGCGAATACCACATCGACGGCTTCCGCTTCGACCTCATGGGCCTCATCGACGTGACGACGATGAACGCGATCCGCGCATCGCTCGACGCGCTGCCGGGCGGCCGCGAGATCATCATGTACGGCGAGCCGTGGGCCGCCGCTTCGACGACGACGCTCGCCGGCACCGACCTGGCCGACAAGCAGGGCCTGCGCCTGCTCGACCCGCGCATCGGCCACTTCTGCGACCGCACGCGCGACGCGATCAAAGGCCACGTGTTCTACAGCGAACTCAAAGGCTACGTGAACGGCGACGCCCGCACGAACAAGCCGCTCATCGAGCTGGCGGCCGACGCATGGCGCGCGCCGGAGACGAACGAAGGCAACGCCGGTCAGATCGTGCAGTATGTTTCGGCACACGACGACCTGACGTTGTGGGATAAACTGAGCATGAGCATGTTCGGCGCGGACAACGCGGTCAATCTGCAGGCGCTGTATGAGGCCGAGCCGGGCGAGCAGACGGAACGCGTGCTCGAGGCGAACAAACTCGCCGCCGGCATCATCTACACCGCCGCCGGCCTGCCGTTCATGCTCTCGGGCGAGGAATTCGGCAAGACGAAACACGGCAACGACAATTCGTTCGACTCGGGCAAAGAGGTCAATCAGATCGACTGGGTGCGCGCCGCGCGCATGGGGGATCTGCTCGACTTCTACCGCACGCTTATCGCACTGCGCCGCGCGAACCCCGACTGGTTCAGCGCCGAGCACATCGCGGTCGAGGCGCCCGGCGACACCGTGGCGTACCGCGTGCACGACACCGCCGTGCTCATCAATCCCGGGCATGACGACGCCGCACTCGACGCGCGCGCGCTCGAGCAGGCATACGCCGACGACGCGCACGACAACCTGCCCGCCGCGCCCGCCGGCACACAGTCCGCACAGCCGCCGGCCTGGACGTGCGTGCTCGATTCGACGAGCGCCGAGCCTGCGCGTCCGACGCTCGCGGCGGTGCGGCCGGACGGCGTGTTCCCGATGCCCGCGCGCACACTGACCATCTGGAAGCGCACGCCAAACACCGGCGCATGAGCCGCGACACTGACTGGAGTTGATAGCGATGACCGCGAACCGTTACCCTGTGGTGCTGTTCGATCTGTACGGCACTTTGGTGGACATCCACACGGATGAGCAATCCGAGGACGCCTGGACCGCGTTGCGCGCCGCACTGTACCGGGAGGGCGCGGAATACCCGACGAACGGGCGCTTGCGCGAGCAGTTCGCGCGCGAAGTGGTGCGCGCGAACGCCCGACGCGACCGTGGCGACTGGTTCGAGCCGGATCTGCTGCCCGCGTACCACGCGCTGTTCCGCGCGTGCTGGGTCGACGGCACGCTCGATCAGGCGCGCAAGGTCGCATGGACGTTCCGGCGCGCCTCGACGTCGAAGCTGCGGCTGTTCCCCGGGGCGAAGGAACTGCTACGCACACTCAAGGGCGAAGGACGGCGCGTCGTGCTCATCAGCAACGCGCAGGCGAGCTACACCTGGCCCGAACTCAAGTTGCTCGGGCTCAACGACATGTTCGACGATGTGCTCATCTCGAGCGACGAAGGCATACGCAAGCCGTCGGTCGAAATCTTCCGCCACGCGCTCATCCGCGAGGAAGTCGAGCCCCAGTACGCACTCATGGTGGGCAATGACGAGGCGAGCGACATCTTTGGCGCCGCGCAGGCCGGCATCGACGCGGTCTACCTGCACACCGACGACAACACGGGCGGAGAGACCGCCGACCAGGCCGTCGCGTCGTTCGAAGGCGCCGACTATCAGGGCCTGCTCGACTACATCCATAAGGCCGAAGCCGAAGCATCCGGGGCCAACGGAATGGGGCAAGGGTGACGAAGCCATGCCCGGCATGCCGGATAACTACAGGAAGTGAATGATGGACGAATACGCGAAGTACCTCGAAGAGAAGAAAGCGAAGCCGAAAGGCCTTTCGACGTTCAAGCTGAAAGTGATTGGCGATGTGCTCATGTTCCTGTCCGCGGCGAGCATGACCCTCGTGCCGAAGTTCCTTGGCGCACCCTCGACCGACGACATGGGTGTGCTCACCGTGGTCGTGCTATGCGAGGCGATCTCGTGGGTGGCCATCCCGATCTACGCGTGGCTGCTGTACACGGGCTTCGACAGGACCCGAAGCTGGTTCAAATACGGCATGCGCCTGTTCATCCTCGCGCTCGTGTGCGAAGTGCCGTACGACATGGTCACCTTCGGCCCCGACCACCTCTTCGACTTCCGCTCGCAGAACCCGGTGTTCGGCCTTGTGGTGGCGCTTGTGGTGATGGTGCTACTCGACGCCGTGGAAGACCTGAAGACCGGGGTGCGCGTCACGCTTTCGGTGCTCCTCGTGATCATCGGCCTGCTGTGGGACGTGCTCCTGCGCGTCGGGCAAAGCCAGGCGATTCTCAACATCGGCTCGCTCACGTTGGGCTTCTGCGTCATCTATTACTACCTGCACCGGCGCGAGAACACGATGATGCTCACCGCCGCGACACTGGGCGCCGTCTCGGGCATCGCCCCCGGCTTCGGCGTCGCGTTCCTGCACTACCGCAATGGAGAGCTCGGCTACCGCCACTTCTGGACGCCATGGGTGTTCTACGCGGTCTACCCAGCCATCCTCCTCGCCTGCGCATGCATGGCGCTCTGATTCCAACCATCCAACGTAACTGACCAATTTCACCACCAAAGGGGGCAATCGTGCACAAGAAAGGCATTCGTGAAGTAGCGCATATCGCCGGCGTGTCGATTTCCACGGTTTCCCGTGCGTTCACTCGCCCGGAGCTCGTCTCCGAAAAAACACGTGAACGGGTTATGGAAGCGGCATCGATGCTCGACTTCAACATCTCCCGTTCCGCCACCGCGCTCAAATCGGGGCAGACGTTCCGCGTGGCGCTGCTGATGAACGAAGAGGTGACGAGCTGGTTCAACACCCAGGTCTTCGCCGGCCTCAATTCGGTGCTGCACGACGCGGGGTACGACATCTCGCTTTTCCAGCACATCGACGACGCGAAGAACCGCGAATCGTTCTTCGTGAACCTGCCGGTGCTGCGCAACGTAGACGCGGTGTTCGTGGCGTCATTCGCAATCGAGCCGAACGAGGTCGAGCAGCTGCGCCGCACGCATGTGCCGATCATCGGCATCAACACGCCATCGAGCAGCGCGTTCGACGCCTCGATCAGCATCGACGACGAGGCCGGTATGTTCCGCGCGGCACAGCACATGATCAATCTGGGGCACCACAAGATCGTCTACACATGCTCCGCCGCCGAGGAGTCGCTCGAAGCGTCGATCGACGCGCGCGGGCGCGGATTCGTGCGCGCGTGCGAGGCGGCTGAAGGCACGCATGACATCGATTGGAAGGTGCTTTCGGTGCCGCGCGGCCGCGATTTCGCGGATGCCGCGCTCGCCGCCGTGCTGTCCGAGGAGACATTCCCCGACGCGATCTGCTGCCAGATGGACATGATGGCGATTCCGCTGATCATCAAACTGCAGCGGCACGGGTACTATTCGCCGCGCGATTATTCGATCATCGGCTTCGACGACAGCGCGTATGCCGATACGGTCGATTTGACCACCATGCGGCAGGATCCGTTCTCGATGGGAGCGACCGCCGCGAAGAAGGGCCTCAAGCTGTTGCGCGGCGAGCCACTCGATGAGCCGCATTCGATTGTGGAACCGCGCCTCGTGCTGCGCGGCACCGACGCGCGCTTGGAGCCCGACAGGCCGCTCGAGCGGTAAGCGTGGCTCTCCGCGACAGTCGTCTGATTGGGTAGACGGATATCGCGGATAGCGGCATAGATGATGACGTCCGTCGGAATGGCTCTGACGGACGTCATGCTTTTGGGGGTGCTGCATGACGTTCGTCTGTGCTGCCTTGACGAACGTCATGTTTTGCGCCAGTCCGGTATCAACCTACGCTGAGTGTTGGCTGAAACGCCGCCTCAAACAGACTGTTGAAGTGGCGTTTTCGTTGGATTTACAAGGATTGTGGGAAGCGGAAAAAATCTTTTCCGCAGCGGGAATAAAGTTTGACATCCAATAGTTGAGTGATGTAGGCTCAAGTTTTGGAAGGTCCAAGAAGGCCGCCCACGCGAGAGTGAGGGCAGCGCGCCTGACGGGACTTGAGCAAGCATTGTTAATGAATAAGCGAACCTAACAAAGGAGAACAAGTATGGGACGCGCAGTCGGTATTGATTTGGGTACCACCAATTCCTGCATCGCAACGCTGGAAGGTGGCGAACCCACCGTTATCGTGAACGCCGAAGGATCGCGCACCACCCCGTCGGTGGTGGCCTTCAGCAAGTCCGGCGAGATCCTCGTCGGCGAAGTGGCCAAGCGCCAGGCCGTGACGAACGTCGACCGCACCATCAGCTCGGTCAAGCGCCATATGGGCACTGACTGGACCGTGGATATCGACGGCAAGGAATGGACGCCGCAGGAGATCTCCGCACAGATCCTGATGAAGCTCAAGCGTGATGCCGAGGCCTATTTGGGTGAGCCGGTCACCGACGCCGTCATCACCTGCCCTGCGTACTTCAACGACGCCCAGCGTCAGGCCACTAAGGACGCCGGCACGATCGCAGGCCTGAACGTGCTGCGTATCATCAACGAACCGACCGCCGCGGCTCTGGCCTATGGTCTGGAGAAGGGCAAGGAAGACGAACGCATTCTGGTCTTCGACCTCGGTGGCGGCACCTTCGATGTCTCGCTGCTGGAGATCGGCAAGGACGACGACGGCTTCTCGACGATCCAGGTGCAGGCCACGAGCGGCGACAACCACCTTGGTGGCGACGATTGGGACCAGCGCATCATCGACTGGCTCGTCGGCGAAGTCAAGAACAAGTACGGCGTCGACCTGAGCAAGGACAAGATTGCCCTGCAGCGTCTGAAGGAAGCCGCGGAGCAGGCGAAGAAGGAACTGTCTTCGTCCATGTCCACCACAATCAACATGCAGTATCTGGCGATGACCCCTGACGGCACGCCGGTGCACCTCGACGAGACGCTCACCCGTGCGCACTTCGAGGAAATGACGAAGGACCTGCTCGACCGCTGCCGCACGCCGTTCAACAACGTGCTGGCCGACGCCGGCATCTCCGTCTCGCAGATCGACCATGTGATCCTGGTCGGCGGCTCGACCCGTATGCCCGCCGTGAAGGAGCTCGTCAAGGAGCTCGACGGCGGCAAGGAACCGAACCAGTCCGTGAACCCGGATGAGGTTGTGGCCATCGGCGCAGCCGTGCAGTCGGGCGTCATCAAGGGCGACCGCAAGGACGTGCTGCTGATCGACGTGACCCCGCTTTCGCTGGGCATCGAGACCAAGGGCGGCATCATGACGAAGCTCATCGAGCGCAACACCGCCATCCCGGCGAAGCGTTCCGAGATCTTCTCGACCGCTGAGGACAACCAGCCGTCCGTGCTCATCCAGGTCTATCAGGGCGAGCGTGAATTCGCCCGCGACAACAAGCCGCTGGGCACTTTCGAGCTGACCGGCATCGCTCCGGCGCCGCGTGGCGTCCCGCAGATCGAGGTCACCTTCGACATCGACGCCAACGGCATTGTGCACGTCTCCGCGAAGGACAAGGGCACCGGCAAGGAGCAGTCGATGACGATCACCGGCGGTTCCGCACTGCCGAAGGACGAGATCGACCGCATGGTGCGTGATGCCGAGGCCCATGAAGCCGACGACAAGAAGCGCAAGGAAGAGGCCGAGACCCGCAACCAGGCCGAGGCGTTTGCCTACCAGACCGAGAAGCTCGTCAACGACAACAAGGACAAGCTTGCCGACGACGTGGCCAAGGAGGTCACCGACGCGGTCAACGAACTCAAGGACGCGCTCAAGGGCGACGACATTGAGAAGATCAAGGCCGACCAGGAGAAGCTCATGACCGCGGCCCAGAAGATCGGCCAGGCGCTGTACGCGCAGCAGGGCGCCGAAGGCGCGGCTGCCGCGGGCGACCAGGGCGCCGCCGACAACGGTGGCGACGACGACGTGGTGGACGCCGAGGTCGTGGACGACGACAAGGACAACAAGTAATGTCCGAATTCAACAAGGACGATTACCTCAACGACCTGCCCGACGCCGACGAACTCGCGGCCGGGCAGGTCGCCCCTGAGGACGGCGCCGGCGAGGCGCAGCCCGAAGCGAACAACGATGCGCAATCCAGCGAGGAGCAAGGCGTGCAGCGGCCGAACGAAGAACCGGCCACGCCCGAAGAGGGCGAGGAGGCCGATTCCGTGGATGGCAAGCTGACCCCGCTCGGCCAGGCCAAGAAAGAGGCCGCCGAATACCTCGAGGCGTTGCAGCGTGAGCGTGCGGAGTTCATCAACTACCGCAACCGCACCAAGAAAGACATGGAGCGTGCCCGCCAGCAGGGCATCATCGATGTGCTTGCGGCGGAGCTGCCCGCGCTCGACGACATTGACCGCATCCGCGAACACGGTGGCGAGATGGACGAATCGTTCCAGGCCGTCGCCGCGAAGATCGACAAGGCCTTCGAGAAGTTCGGCGTGGAGAAGTTCGGTGTGAAAGGCGAGGATTTCGATCCGACCCGCCACGACGCCATTCTGCACAAGCCGGATCCGCAGGCCGAGAAAGCGACCGTGGACACCGTGGTCGAGGCGGGGTACCGCATCGGCGACCGCGTGATCCGCGCGGCGCGCGTGGTGGTCGCCTCGCCGCAGGAGTGACGACTGCCGCACATGCAGGCGAGCGTGGCCGTGGACCGCATTCGATTCCGGTCCACGGCCACGTTCGCATATACACAGACTTACAACGACCAACAGTGCAACATAAGACCTCGAAAGGAGGCACAATATGGCTGAGAATGAATGGCTGAACAAAGACTTCTACAAGACCCTCGGTGTCTCCAAAGACGCCACGGAAAGCGAAATCACCAAGGCGTACCGCAAACTCGCGCGCAAGTACCACCCCGACATCAACAAGACGAAGGAAGGCGAGGAGAAGTTCAAGGACATCTCCGAAGCGTACGACGTGCTCAAAGACAAGGATTCGCGTGAGAAGTACGACGCGATTCGCCAGTTTGGCATGGGCGGCGCCCGCTTTGCCGGTGGCGCCGGTGGCAGCGGCTTCGACGGCGCCGATTTCTCCGACATCTTCGGTTCGATGTTCGGTGGCGGCGCCGGCGGCAACGGCTCGCACATCCGTTTCTCCACGAATGGCGGCGCGCCGAACCTCAACGACATCTTCTCGATGTTCGGTGGCGGCGCCGGCGGTGGCGAAGGCTTCGGCCGTGGCTATGGATACGACGATTACGGCGAGGGCGCCTATCAAGGCTACCGCCCGACCCCAGTGCCGGAGGACGGTGGCGACCTGAACTCGAAGATCACGCTGACATTCCGCCAGGCGGTCAAGGGTGCCACGGTCTCGCTCAAAGCCAACGGCAAGAAGTTCAAGACGCGTGTTCCGGCCGGTGTGAAGGACGGCCAGAAGATCCGCCTTGCCGGCAAGGGCAAGCCCGGCAAGCACGGCGGCAAAACCGGTGACATGTATTTGCAGGTCACCGTCACGGAAGACCCCAAGTTCACGATGGACGGCGTCGATCTGGTCATGGACCTGCCTGTCACCGTGGGCGAGGCGGTCGACGGCGCGAAGGTCACCGCGAAAGACATGGACGGCGAACAGGTCACGTTCAAGGTGCATGCCGGCGCCTCGAGCGGCGACGAGGTGCGCGTCTCGGGCAAGGGCGTGCAGACGCCGCGCAAGACGGGCGACCTTGTGGGCCGCGTGCAGATCCGCGTGCCGAAGAAGCCGAGCATGCACGAGAAGCATGCGGCTAAGGAATTCGACAAGATGTGCGGCGACTTCGCCGCCGACATCGCGAACGAGCGGGAGGCCTAATGCCGGTGTCGCGCATGGAACAGCAGAGGCGCAGGCTGTACGAGATGTGCGCGATGGCGATTGCGGCCGGTCGCGCCGACCTCGATGGGGCGTCGCGTGTGGGATTCGACATCGACCTGCCCGTGTTCAGCGTGGGGCGTGCGGCCGAACTCGCGGCCGTGCACCCGCAGACACTGCGGCAGTACGACCGCAGTGGGCTCGTGGTGCCGCAGCGCACCGGCGGCGGCGCGCGCCGGTACTCGCTGCGCGATGTGGACCGGCTGATCCAGGCGCAGCGCATGAGCCAGCGTGACGGCATCAATCTGACCGGGATCGCGCGCATCCTCGACCTCGAGGAGAAGAACCGGCAGCTGCGCCGCCAGCTCCACGCATTGCGCATGGACGACGGCACGAGTGTCTTCACGGCGGACATGGACGGCCGCATCACCGAAATGCGGCGTAGCCGGCGCGCACGGCATTGGAGGCACCGGCTCCAGACACCTCCGCGGGAACTGACCGGCGGAGCGAGCTACCGGCCGGTGGAAGCACAATCGAAATCCGTTGTGCTCTGGCACACGGTTTCCCGTTGACATATCGATTGTGCATGGTACGCAGATGCCGGCCGGGGCTAGTTGAAGCCCCGGCCGGCATCGTTTGTGCAGCGAACGGCGCGTTGGTAAGTACAGCACGCGGGCTGCGCCCAGTGCAGCGGGTATCGTTGGCAGAGATGATACCCGCAGGTGGCAATGGCGAAACGAGGTGCGTATGAGTGTTCGGAAAAACGGGTCTGCCAGGCTCGAGGCATTGCAGGGTGTGTTCTGGGATATGGACGGCACGCTCATCGATTCCGAGCCGCTGTGGCATGAGGGTGAACTGAGGCTTGTGCGCGAATACGGCGGCCACTGGACGAAGCAGCTGGCCGAAGGCGGCTCTGGGCGCCCCGTGCCGCAGATCGCGCAGGAGATGGCCGATCTTGGATGCCCGCTGCCGCCCGAGGAGATCGGCCGCCGCATGATTCAATACGTGACCGACGAAGAGAAGAAACAGCTGCCGTGGATCCCCGGTGTGCGCCGTCTGCTTGAACAGCTGCGCGATGCGGGCATCCCGTCGATGCTTGTGACGACCTCGCCGCGCGACCTTGCCGAGAATCTCATCGCGCAGGCACCCAAAGGCACGTTCGCCGGGTATGTGTGCGGCGACGATGATGTGGCGAAGAAGCCCGATCCGGCGCCGTACGAGCTCGCCGCGGCGAAACTCGGCATTCCTGATGTGCTGCTGCCATGCTGTGTGGCGTTCGAGGATTCGATGAGCGGGCGCACGTCCGCCGCCGCCTCCGGCATGACGACGGTTGTGGTGACAGGATATCTGGCCGGCGGCTATGTGCCTGGGCCGGGGTACACCTCAACCGAGAACTACGACGACATCACGCCGGAATCACTCAACCGCATGGTGCAGCGCATGTACGACCGTCTCGCGCCGCTCGCGTGAGCAGGCAGTGGCCCTGCCTAGGTCGTGTGGCTCCTAGGTGCGCCTTTTCGCTGTTTTGGGCGCCGTTTTCGCCGTTCCTGTCATGCATTTCGCCGTTTTGGTCACAAAATCATCGAAAAAATGACCAAAACAGCGAAATGCATGACGGGAACAGCGAAAACGGGGGTATCCTCGGCAATGTATCTAGGACACACCCGCGTTCGCCGGCACTTCAACGAGGAAGAACCATGTTTTCACGAGAATCCAATGCCGATTATCTCAATCCAACACTGCCCATCGCACAGCGGGTGAGCGACCTGCTGGGCCGCATGACCCTTGAGGAGAAAGTCGGGCAGATGATGCAGCTCGACGCGCGCACAGGCGAGCTTGACGAGCTCATCGTCAAGCGGCATGTGGGCTCGATCCTGCACACGTCGCCCGACGACCTGGTGCGCGCCGCACAGATCGTGCGCAACAAGACGCGACTGGGCATCCCGCTGCTCGCCGGCGACGACTGCATCCACGGGTATTCGTTCTGGCCGGGCGCCACGATCTTCCCCTCGCAGCTCGGCATGGCGTGCAGCTGGGATGCGCGGAAAGTGGAGGAAGCCGCGCGCATCACGGCCGAGGAAGTCGCGTGCACGGGGGTGCATTGGACCTTCTCGCCGGTGCTGTGCATCGGGCGCGACACGCGCTGGGGTCGCATCGACGAGACCTTCGGCGAGGACCCCGTGCTGATCGGCGAGCTCGCGTCCGCGATGGTGAAGGGATACCAGAAGCACGCGCAGGCGGGCGATGCCTTTGCCGAAGACGCCATCCTCGCGTGCGCGAAGCACTTCGCCGGCTACTCGTACACGCAGGGCGGGCGTGACGCGTCCGAGGCCGACCTGACGAAGCGCGCATTGGAAAGCTGGTTCCTGCCGCCGTTCGAACGTGTGGCGAAAGAGGGCTGCGCCACGTTCATGCTCGGGTATGAGGCCATTGACGGCACGCCCGTCACCTTCAACAAGTGGCTGCTCGACGGCAAACTGCGCGGCGAGTGGGACTACCATGGCACGTTGGTGACCGACTGGGACAACGTGGGGCGCTCGGTGTGGGAACAGCACATCAAGCCCGATTATGAGACCGCTTCTGCCGATGCCGTCAAGGCAGGCAACGACCTGATCATGACGACGCCCGGATTCTACGAAGGTGCAATCGACGCCGTGAACAACGGCATGCTTGACGAGTCGCTGATTGATGACGCCGTCGCACGCTTGCTTACACTCAAGTTCCAGCTCGGGCTGTTCGAGAACCCGCGCTTGCCGGACCGCGAGCGCATCTCGGCCACCATCGGCACCGACGCGCACATGCAGGCGAACCTCGAGCTCGCGCGCGAATCCGTTGTGCTGCTGCGCAACAATGGCGCGCTGCCGCTTGCCGCTGCCGGTGCCGAGGCGCCGCGACGGATCGCGGTCGTGGGGCCGCTCGCCGATGATGCGCAGAACCAGCTGGGAGACTGGGCTGGCAATTCGGGACAAGTGCCGTGGATGCCCGAGGGGCAGCCGCGTGAGATGGTCACGACGGTGCTCGACGGCGTGCGCGAGCTCGCGCCTGACGGTTGCGATGTCGTGGTTGCGCGCGGCGCGAACGTCGTCGAACTGGTCCCCGATCCCGAAGGTGAGTTGTTCCCGGACGGGCAGCCGCGCCCCAACATCGCCGTCGCCGCGCCCCTCGACGAGGCATTGCTTGACGAGGCGGAAGTCGTGGCGCGCAGCGCGGACGCCGTTATCGCGGTCGTCGGAGACGTTGTGCAACTGACCGGCGAGACGTGTTCGACGGCGACACTCGAGCTGCTCGGCGGGCAGAATCAATTGCTCGAACGGATGGTGAATGTTGCACGTGAAACACACAAGCCGTTGATTGTCGTGCTCATCAGCTCCAAGCCGCAGGTGCTGCCGCCGTGCATCATCGGAGCGAACGGCGTCATCGTCGACGAATCGCCCACCGAGGGCCTTGGCGCGTTCATCTGGGCGGCGAACCCAGGCATGCAGGGCGGCCGCGCGATCGCCGAAATCATCTTCGGCATGACCGAGCCGAGCGGGCGTCTGCCGATCACGTTCCCGCGCCATGCAGGGCAGTTGCCGGTCTTCTACAACGAGATCCGCGGGCAGCATGGCGACCGCTACGCGGATCTGACGCAGGACCCGGCGTTCGCGTTTGGCGAGGGGCTTTCGTACACGACCTTCGCATACGGCGAGCCGTGCATCACGAACGGCGCCGAGTTCACTGCGCAAGACGCGGTGCATGTCGAAATTGACCTGACGAACACCGGCGCCCGCACTGGCACGGAAGTCGTGCAGCTGTACATCAGCGACGTGGTGACGTCGTACACATGGGCGTGCAAGGAGCTCAAGGACTTCCGGCGCGTCACGCTCGAGCCGGGGGAGACGGCGCGCGTCGCCTTCGACTTGCCGGTGAGCGCGTGCACGATTGTGAACGGCGACGCCGAGCGGATCGTGGAGCCGGGCGAGTTCGAGATCCTCATCGGGCATTCCAGCCGGTACAGCGACCTGCACACGACGATCTTCAACGTTGTGGAGGGGTGATTGGCGCTTCCGGCGCACCGGATTGCCGCACTTGCCGGTTTGGCGGGTCGAGCAGCAGCGCGAAACCGGCAATCGCGGCATTCGACGTTTTGCCGTCACCCGCATCCACGGTGTGCGCATAAGTGTTCAGGACTGCTGCTTGACCCAGTCTTCCACGGTCTGCGTGTTCGCCGACGAATTGAACCGCTGGCCTTCCTTCCAGTCGCCCGTTGTGGCGAGCCTCGCCAGTTCGCTTGCGCTGGACCCCAGCGGGGAGCTGGCGGACGTGCAGAACGGGATCACGGTTTTGCCGCTGAAGTCACTGCCGTGCACAAAGCTGTTCACCGGCCATGCCGCTTCGCCCCACCAGATTGGGTAGCCGATGTACACGGTCGTGTAGCTGCTCCAATCAGACACGTCGGTCGTTTTCAACTTCACGTCGCGCAGCGATTCGTCGTCGTGCTCCTTGCTCACGCGGCTATCGGGGTCGTTGTAGTTGAGATCGTCGTTCGTGTATGGTTCAGCCGGTTCAATCTCGAACAGCGTGCCGCCGGTGACGTGACGTTTCCGGCGCTGCCGCACCCCGCCATCGAGATAATGGCCGCCGCGCCCGCGACGCATGTGAGAAGACGCTTGCCCCACTGCATGGTTTCCTCCTTGGTGTCCCTATGTGTTTTTGTGTGTCTCTGTCTCTTGTCTCTGCGCCAGTGCATCTGCCGCATGCGCAATGCATACGACCAGTGTCTCATGCGCGCATCGTGCAAACTGATGTGCATGTGCGCGCAGAATATATGCGCAATCGCAATCCATTCCTGCTGCGGATTGTGCGTTGCCGCTACGGGTAGTGTTCCCAACGCTACGGGTAGTGCTTTTCCGGCTTACCCCGCCCTATGATCCGCCATTTTTCAACGATTGTAGAGGGATGGTATCCGTACAAGCACTACCCGTAGCGAGGAAGGTTGGATTGTGTGCGCGTATTCCAGGTGGAAGTCATGGTTTGGGCGGCGAGGATGGCAAATCTCGCCGGTCTACAGACGGAAGTCGTGATTGAGGTGGTTGTGCATGACAAATCTCTGGAGTCTGTAGACGAACGTCATGGCATGGGCGGTTATATATGACAGATTTCTGGAGCTTGCAGACAGAAGTCATATTTGGGGCCGCGGAGCATGACAACCGTCTGTGACCGTCCGGAATCCCGGGGTGTCGGTGGTATTTGAGATTCCTAGGTGTGGTGGCCGTCTGAATCGCTCAGAACCGACGGCCACCGACCATCTGCGGCGCCGGTTGTAGTTCCATTGCGACAGCTGGAGAAAAGAAAAAGACCGCTGCGGTGGAATGAATGCAGCGGTCTTCGTGGAGCTGATGGTAATCGAAACCACGACCTCTTCGATGCGAACGAAGCGCTCTACCAACTGAGCTACAGCCCCGTGGATGTTGCTGTGCTCCGCATAGCAACTTGACACAGTCTACTCACATCCGCGAACAAACGCAAATCGACCGCCCGAACAACACCATTCCGCGTGTCGCGGTGCGACGCCAGACGGCAAAAGCGCCATAGGCGCAGGGCATATGTGCGCATTCCGTGCGCATATTTCGATGTATTTCGACAACGGCGCCCACGCAATGGAACGCATCGTCGAAACCCGCTAATATGGCGCGCATAGTTCACTTGCATTCGGGTGCGTCAGGCGCAATGCGGCGAGGGACGCACCCACCGTCGAACGGGGTTGGCATGGCCGGTATCAAAGACGTGGCGGCGCGCGCAGGCGTTTCGATAAGCACTGTGTCGTATGTGGTCAGCGGCAAACGCAGGATTGGCGCCGAAACGCAGGCGCGCGTGCGCGCCGCCGCGCTCGAGCTCGGGTACCGCCCGGTGATCGACGCGACCGAACCCGCCTCCGCGCGCGGCACGCATGTGCTCGCCGTGAGCTCGCCACTGCGCCCGTACACCGACGTGGCGAATTACGCAGCGTTCTTCTTCGCGCTCGCTACCGCCGCCAAACGCCACGGCTACGACATCCTGCTACTCATGCACGAGGCGGGCGACCAGGAGATGCGCCGTGTGGCCGACCGCGGCATGGCGGACGGCATTTTCCTGCTCGACGTGCTGCTCAGCGATTCGCGCGCGGACATGGCCGCCGCGATCGACATCCCTGTGGTGAGCATCGGCTACACGAACGACACCGGGAATGTATACACGGTCGACATGGATTTCGCGCGCATGGGCCGTGAGGCGATGGAGAAAGCGCACGTGCTCGGCCACCGGCATGTGATGCTGTACTGCCCGGACCGCCGCGCGTTCATCGACGGCTCCAATTTCCTGGTGCGCTTCCTCGACTCCGCCATGCAGCGCGGCGAGGAGCTCGGCATGACCGTCGTGCGCAAGTTCGCGTTCGGGCGCACGGCCGATGACGTGAACCTCGCCATTGAGGAGGCCTTCGGCGAGGACCCGCGGATCACCGCGATCATCTGCGAGGAGAACGCCGCGCAGATGGGGCTCGTGCGTGCGGCGCTTGCGCGCAAGGGGCTCGATGTGCCGCGGGATGTGTCGATCATGGCGGCATGCGCGAACGGTTCGTCTGCGCGCCTCGCCGACGAGATGCCCATGAATCCGGGTGCGGTATGCGAGCGCGCGGTGGACATCATGATGGAGGTGCTGCGCGGGGAGCGGCATGATGTGGGGTATGTGGAGCTGCTGCCGGGCGAATACTGCGCGCGGGGCACGATGCGCGCGCGTCAGGTCCGCGAATGATTTCGCCGGGGGCCGACCCGGATTCGATTGATGTTTCGATAATAGTCGAAACAAGTTGGCGCCAAATTACTTCGATGATTTAATTAACCCATGAGGTTCAACGGCTGAATCTCCATCATCTGCATTATCCACAGTCAGTAATGGCGCTGAAGAAGGAAGAATCATGAACATTCGTAAGGCAATCGCAGCCGGTCTGGCCGCAGTCACCGCGGCCAGCATGCTCACTCTCGCCGGCTGCGGCGGTGGTGGCGCCGCGCAGGAGGAAAACCCGACCTCGATCAAGGTCTGGCACTACGAGGAAGACAACGGCGCGATGGGCGTGGCTTGGAAGAAGGCCATGGAGATCTTCGAAAAGGAGACCGGCGTCAAGGTCGAATTCGAAAAGAAGTCGTTCGAGCAGATCCGCCAGAACGCCTCACAGATCCTCAACTCCGACGAGGCGCCCGACGTCATGGAATACAACAAGGGCAACGCTACCGCCGGCCTGCTCGCCAGCCAAGGCCTGCTGACGAACCTCGACGACTACGTCAAGGAATACAAATGGGACGAAAAGGTCACCGGCTCGCTCGCCGACACCGGAAAGTACAACGAGAAGGGCGTGATGGGATCCGGCAACTGGTACGGCATCACGAACTACGGCGAAGACGTGATCATGTACTACAACAAGGACATGTTCGACAAGAACGGCATCGAGATCCCGACGACGATGGACGGGCTGACCGACGCGATGCAGAAGTTCGTGGACAAGGGCATCACGCCGCTCGCCGAAGGCGCCGCCGAATACCCGCTGCAGCACCTGTGGTGGCAGCTCGTGCTGAGCAAGGCCGACGACCAGTTCGTCAAGGCGTACGAGATGTACGACGGCGATGTGGACTGGGATTCCGAACCGATCACCTACGCCACGCAGACGATCAAGGACTGGACCGACAAGGGCTACATCTCCAAGGACTGCACCGGCCTCAAGGCCGAGGACGTTGGCCAGGGCTTCATGAACGGTACCTACCCGATGTTCTTCTCGGGCACCTGGTGGTACGGCCGCTTCCAGAACGACATGAAGGGCACGAACGTCACGTTCTCCACCTTCCCGCAGAGCAAGAAGGTAGTCGGCTCCTCCGGCAACCTGTGGGTCATCCCCGAGAACTCGAAGCGCAAGGACCTGGCCGCGAAGTTCATCAATATCACACTGAGCGATGAAGTACAGGACCTCATGGGCAACTCCGGCGGCCTGCCGATCGCCGCCGACCCGGCCAAGATCACCGACAAGTCCACGAAGGAACTCATCGAATCCTTCAACAAAGTGCTCAAGGACAACGCGCTCGGCTTCTACCCCGACTGGCCTACCGCCACGTTCTACGACGAGCTCAACGCCTCGCTGCAGGAGCTGGTCAACGGCTCGACCGACGTCAAGGGCGCCATCGCGCAGATGAAGTCCGACTACGACAAGGGCGTGCAGGACGCCGGCGTCAAGGATTGACCGCCCCGGCGGCCGGGCGGGCGGGGCGAATCCGCCCGTCCGGCCGCCTGAACCATACGAATCGCGAAGAGAAGTGCCATCATGTCTTCAACAACCAACCACAAGCGCGGCCGCAAGGCGTCCAAGCGCGAACGGGAGATGTCCCGCATTCCCGGAAGCCCGTCGCGGCGGTTCTGGATCTATCTGATCCCGGGCCTGCTCATGCTGCTGTGGATCATCGTGATCCCCGCGGTGTGGAACATCTACCTGAGCTTCACCAACTACCGCGGCATCAAGCCGCCGGTCTGGGCGGGCCTGACCAACTGGGCGCGCCTCGTCAAGGACCACACGTTCTGGGTCTCGTTCATGAACTCGATCTGGATGATCCTCGCGATGGTGATCATCCCGATCCTCGTGGGCCTCGTGCTCTCGTCGCTGCTGTTCGACGTGGTGCAGAAGAAGTTCGGCCCGCGCACCGCATCCACGATGCGCGCGCTCTACTACTTCCCGCAGCTGCTGCCGATCGCCGTCGCCTCGCTCGTCATGGGCTGGATCCTGCGCCCCGAGAACGGCGCACTCAACGCGCTGCTCAAGGCGATCGGCCTGGGCGACCTGCAGCATGACTGGCTCGGCAAGCCCGACACCGCGCTCATCTTCCTCATGCTCATCATGATCTGGATCCAGATCGGCTACCCGCTCGTCATCTTCATGTCGGGCCTGCAGCGCGTGGACCCGGAGCTGTATGAGGCGGCGAGCCTCGACGGCGCGAACTGGTGGCAGCGCTTCCGTGCGATCACCCTGCCGTCGATCAAGCCGGAGATCTTCGTCGTCGCGCTCACCTGCACGATCGCCGCGCTCAAGGTGTTCGGCCCGGTGCAGATGCTCACCCGCGGCGGCCCCGGCACAAGCACGACCGTGCCGTCGTACTACTCGTACAAGCAGTTCTTTCAGTCGCAGCAGGTGGGCTACGGTGCGGCCATCGCTACGGCGCTCACCATTGTGATTGTGATCGTTTCCATTGCGTTTACGAACCTTCAGGAGAAGGTCGCCAAAGAGGATGAGGAGTAGGCCATGACTTCCGCACTCGTTTCCGCAGAGCAGGATTTTGAATACACCTCACCCGACCAGCACAAGCTCACCCCCAAGGAGCTCAAGGAGATCGCGCACGTCAAGAAGAACCGCACCACGGGTGACTGGGTGATTCTCGTGCTGCTCATCGTGGGCGCACTCATCATGATGTTCCCGTTCATCGTGCTGCTGCTCAACGCCTTCAAAACGCCCGGTGACTACAACACCTCCGGACCGCTGTCGTGGCCGAAGGAACTGAGCTTCACTGGTCTGTCCACCTTCTGGGATCGCGTGAACTTCCCCGAAAAGGTGTGGAACAGCGTCTGGACCTCCGGCCTTGTGGCGCTGCTAGCCGTGGTGCTCTCCATGTTCAATGCGTACGCGCTGGGCATCGGCCGCGTCAAGGGTCGCAAGTGGATCACGCTGCTGATTATGCTCGCCAACATGTTGCCGCAGGAGGCCATGCTGTACCCGCTGTACACGATGTTCAAGGGCATGGGCCTGTACAACAACCCGTGGGCCATTGTGATCATCTTCACCGTGATCCAAAGCGCGTTCGGCACCTACCTGCTCTCGTCCGTGTTCGGCACGTTCCCCAAGTCGATCCTCGAGGCCGCCACAATTGATGGCGCGAGCCGCTGGCGCATCTTCAAGGACGTGGTGTTCCCAATCTCGAAGCCCACACTGAGCGTGCTCCTGGTATTCTTCTTCATCTGGACGTGGAACGAATACATGATCCCGCTCGCGTTCCTGGTCGACAACTCGTCGCAGACCGTGCCGATCGCGATCAGCTCGCTCACCGGCGACCGCCTCATGGACGTGACGACAACCGCCGCGGCATCGCTCATCAGCATCGTGCCCACGCTCATCTTCTTCCTGCTGTTCCAGCGCACGCTCTCGCGTGGTATCACGGCAGGGGCGGTGAAGTAGTTTTCTTGGGTCCTCAAGAAAAGTGTGTCCCAACACGCCGGCAATACCATACTTCCGCACAACAAGTGCCCATTTTCAGCACGCACTTTTTCGTCAGTCCCCAAAAAAGTGCGCGCTGCCCTAAGGAGACTTCCATGAAATTCACCAATGGCTATTGGCTCATGCGCGACGGCGTCGACGCCCTGTTCGCTCGCGACGCCTACGAACTGCACCCAGACCCGGAGCGCGAGACGATCTCGGTGCTCGCACCGACCCGCCCGATCACCGAACGCGCGAACACGCTCAACCAGCCCGCGTTTCACGTGGAACTCAGCACGCCGATCGAAGGCGTGATCCGCGTGCGCGCCACGCATTGGCGCGGCGGCCCGCAGGGCATCGGCTTCCCGATCACGCAGGACGAACCCGGCGGCCGTGACTACGTGCACATCACCACACACGGCGACGGCGACGGCGAAACCGGCGAGCGCGGCGCCACGGCGGCACTGAGCTCGGGCGGCCTGACCGCCACCGTGGTCAAGGGCCCCGAGTGGAACCTCACGTTCACTGATGAGCGCGGCAACACGCTCACGCGCTCGCAGGGCAAGTCGCTCGCGCGCTTCGCGCTCAACAAGCTCGCCAACGTCAGCGCGGAGCCGGTCGGCGAGTTCGGCGTGACGCGCACGGGCCTCGCGAACGACGAATCGCGCACGTTCACATCGATCCAGCTCTCACTGGGTGTGGGGGAGACGGTCTACGGGTTCGGCGAGCGCTTCGCCGCGTTCGTGAAGAACGGCCAGAGCGTCGACATCTGGAACGAGGACGGCGGCACCGCCTCCGAACAGGGCTACAAAGACATCCCGTTCTACATGACGAGCGGCGGCTACGGCGTGTTCGTCAATGACCGCGGGCACGTCTCGTTCGAGGTGGGCACGGTCAACACTGAGGCCGTGCAGTGCTCGGTGCCGGGCGAGACGATCGACTTTTGCGTGATCTACGGCCCCACGCCGAAGCAGATCCTGGACCGCTACACGCGCCTGACCGGCCGCCCGGCGCAGGTGCCGGCATGGAGCTACGGCCTGTGGCTCACCACGTCGTTCACCACCAAATACGACGAGGCGACAATCACCTCGTTCGTGGATGGCATGGCGAGCCGTGGCATCCCGCTCAGCGCGTTCCATTACGACTGTTACTGGATGCGCGAGTTCCACTGGACCGATTTCGAATGGGATTCGCGGTTCTTCCCCGACATCGAGGCCACGCTCAAGCGACTGCACGAAGACAAGGGCCTGCACCTGTGCGCGTGGATCAACCCGTACATCGGCCAAAGCGGCGCGATGTTCGACGAGGGCATGCGCAACGGCTATCTGGTGCGCAACCCCGATGGCACGGTGTGGCAGACCGACAACTGGCAGGCGGGCATGGGGCTTGTGGACTTCACAAACCCGGATGCGCGCGCCTGGTTCAAGGGCAAGGTCGTCTCGCTGCTCAAGCAGGGCATCGACGCGATCAAGACCGACTTCGGCGAGCGCATCCCGCGCGACGTGGTGTGGTTTGACGGCGCACCGAAGCTCTCGATGCACAACTGGTACACCGAGCTGTACAACCAGACGGTGTTCGAGGCAATTGAAGAGACCTATGGCACTGGCAAGGCATGCCTGTTCGCGCGTTCGGCCACCGCCGGCGGCCAGCAGTTCCCCGTGCATTGGGGCGGCGACTGCGAATCCACGTTCAATGGCATGGCGCAGACGCTGCGCGGCGGCCTGTCGCTCACGTCGTCCGGCTTCGGTTTCTGGAGCCATGACATCGGCGGCTTCGAAGGCGCGTTCCCCGACCCGGCCGTCTACAAGCGTTGGCTTGCATTCGGCCTGCTGAGCTCGCATTCGCGCCTGCACGGGTCCACCGTCTACCGCGTGCCGTGGCTCTTCGACGAGGAGGACGAGCGCCAGGGCCGGCGGATCGAGCCCGGCCAGAGCGCGGTGGACGTGTGCCGCACGTTCACGCTGCTCAAGCTCAGCCTCATACCATATCTGTATCAGGCGGGACTTGAAGCGCATCGGCACGGTACGCCGGTCATGCGGTCGATGTTCGTCGAGTTCCCCGACGACCCGGCCTGCCGCACGCTCGACCGCCAGTACATGCTCGGCCCGTCGCTGCTCGTGGCCCCCGTGTTCACCTACAGCGGCGAAGTGACGTACTATCTGCCGGCCGGCGGCTGGACGAACTGGTTCACCGGCGAGCGTGTGCACAGCGAGCATGGCGTGTGGCGCACCGAGCACCATGGGTTTGACTCGGTGCCACTGTGGGTGCGTGACGGGTCGGTCATTGTGACGCACCCCGGCGCCACGACCCCGGATTATGACTACACGGCCGATCCGGATGTGCGCGTGTTCCTGGGCGACCAGGACGAGGCAAGCGCCACGGTGACGCGCATCGACGGCGGCAGTGTGGTCTTCACCGCCCGCCGTGAGGGTGAGGAGATAAAGGTTATGCGTAGCTGAGCGCGCACTTTTTTCGGGTACTGCAGAAAAGTGTAAGAATGCCGGAAGCTGGTTCGTTGGAATTCCAACGAACCAGCTTCCGGCATTCTTACACTTTTTGGGTGGTGAGGGAAAAAGTGGGAGACTACTTCCAGCCCTTGGGCGTGTGTTCGATCGACCACATGCCCAAACGGTGCGAGAAGCTGCGCTCCCATTTGGCTTCGAGCTCCTCCTCGCTCAGCACATGGCCTCGCAGCCGGTTCATGGCGTTGGTATGCGTGTCGTCGAGCAGCCACTTGCGGATGATGAAGTTCCAGATGGCCACCACCACCGTGGCGATGAGCTTGCCGATGTTCGTGCGCAACAGGTATTCGGCGTGCTGCGTGATGAACGCGTCTTTGTTCATGCCGTAGGTGGACAACCAGATGATCAGACCGTTGATGAGCAGACCGACGACCGCGGAAAAGACGAAGATTGCCATCTCCATCCACCGCGCCATGTCGGGGCGGTGGCGGAACACGTATTTCATGCTGGCAAAGTAGTTGAAGATGAGCGCGATGGTGAACGATATGGTGGCCGCGATCACATTGTGCATGTGGAACACGCCCACCAGCAGGTTGAGGATGCCCCAGTCGATGAGGAACGCGATGATGCCCACCACGCCGAATTTCAGGATCTGCTCAATCAGTTTTTTCACGCCAACCACTGTACGCAATGGTGTGAACTCGTAGGCCTGTGGAATTCAGCCCCTGTCAGCGCGCGTCGTCCTCAGTGAGGGGCGTTGTCTCCTCTTTGGCGATCACGGCCGCAGGCTGCGGCTTCTTCTTGCCGAACTTCGCCTTGATGAGGCCGACCACGGTGGGGATCAGCGAGATGAGCAGGATCGCCACGATCACGAGTTCGAAGTTCTCCTGCACCACCGGGATGCCGCCGAAGAAATAGCCGAGCAGGGTGAACAGCGACGACCACACGAGGCCGCCCAAGACGGAGAATGGCGTGAAGCGGCGCCACTGCATGCCCGAAATGCCCGAGATGAATGGCATGAACGTGCGGATGAAGGGGAAGAAACGCCCCAGGAACACGGCAAGCGGGCCCCAGCGGTCGATCATCGTCTCGGTTTTGGCGATGCGCTCGGGCGTCATGGCCTTGACCTTGCCCGATTCGATGATGCGGCGCCCGAAGAAATGCCCGATGAAATAGTTGCACTGGTCGCCGATGATCGGGGCGAGCCACACGACCGGCAGCAGTGCGGCGATCGGCAGCGCGGACTGGCCGGTGGCCGCATCCGGCGCGGCGAAGAAGCCGGCGGCGAACAGCAGCGAGTCGCCGGGCAGGAACGGGAAGAACACCACACCGGTCTCAATGAAGATGATCAGGAAGATGAATCCGAGCGTCGGCGCCACGCCCATCGCGATCCAGCTGGCGATCGCGGCGCGCGGGTCCTTGAGCAGTCCGGCGATGAAATGAAAGAATCCCATGGGGCAAACGTTCCTTATGCGGTGTGACAGTACAGCTGCTACCGCATTCATTCATAGCAAGACTGAGCGACGGGCCTCACATGCCGCTGTTGGCGTTGACGTACGTGGTGCGCTCGACCTCGCCATAGCCGCCGTACTTGCAAAAGCCCCACAGCAGGATCAATGACTTCGCATAGAAGACCCAGCTCAGGCCGAAGATGAGCATGAGCACGCGGATGAACGGCACGAACAACGCCAGGCCGAGTGCCACGATGTCGACGCCAATCAGGGCGAGCGTGCAGCCGAACGCGCGCCACGGGAACAGCGCGGCGAGCTTCCACTGGCGGGGCAGTGGGTTGGCGAAGCGCGCCTGCAGTGCGAAGATGTATTCGGCGATCACGAGCGTGACGACGGCGGCCGCCACCATGACGATCAGCGGAGCGTATGCCAGGTCGGTGTCCCATGAGGCCCAGAAGCCCAGTCCAAAGAGGACGGCCGCGATCAGCGCGAGCAGCAGCAAACCCGAGATGAAGCCCTGCTTGAACTCCCGCTTGAAGCGACGCAGGTATTCGCGCACCAGGTTGATGTCGTCGTTCTTGTCGTAGGCGAAGAGTGTGCTGTAGAGCGCGGCTTGGGCCGGGCCGATCGTGACGACCGGGAGCATGGTGGCGAGCGCCACCACGTTGAGCCCTGTGAAGCGGGTACGTCGGCCCCACGCAGGGCCTGCATTACCCGGACGAGGTGCACCGTTTCTACCGCCCGTTCTGGAGGCGCAACGTGCCAGTCGATATGGTGGAAAGCACCGTGGACCTGGCCACGCTCAAACAGTACCGCGCGGTCGTGGCGCCTACGTTGATCATGGTCAAGCCGGGTGTGGCGCAGACCCTCACGCAGTATGTGCGCGAGGGCGGCACATTGATCACCGGCTACATGTCGGGCATCCACAACGAGTTCGACCTCGTGGTCGAGGGCGGCTATCCGGGCCCGCTGCGTGAGCTGTGCGGGGTGTGGGTCGAGGAGATTGACGCGATCGCACCGGACGCGCACATCGATGTGACGATCGGCGGACGCACCGTGCACGGATCGATCGTGGCGAGCGTCATCGAGCCCGAAGGCGCGCAGACGATCGCTACCTACGGCGGCGACTTCTATGCCGGCACGCCGGCCGCCACCGTGCACACGGTGGGCGAGGGGCGTGTGGTCTTCATCGGCACGGCGCTCGACGCCGAAGGCATGAGCGCGGTCATCGACCCGGTCATCGACGCCTGCGGCGCCGAGACGGTCGACTCGCCGGAAGGTGTGGAGGTGATGCGCCGCACGGCCGATGACGGCACCGTGTTCACGACGGTCATCAACACCGCAGGCCGGCCCGTGCACTGGCGGCACGCGCTCGGCGGGGAGGACCTCGATCTGGCCCCGTTCGAAACGCGCATCATGTGATGAGACAACGTGCGCTGTGGGGCGTGTTTTATCCATGCCCCGCAGCACACTGAACACAAGGGGCCCACGGAGCGCAGGAGCCACCGGTGCCCCTGGAAAAGCGAGGTTGACATGGCGGGCAAAGCGCAGCATCACGTCCTGGTGTTCGAAATCAACACCAGCTTCACCCGGTATGCGTTGTTCGCGGATGGGCGCATGGGCATTCCCGGCACCTTCGCCACGCCGAACACCGACGTGGACGCGTTCTACGAGGCGCTTGTGCAGGTGGTGCGCAAACAGCGGGCGCCCCTCGACGGTATTGCGATCAGCATGCCCGGGTTCATCGACACGAAGACGCAGACCGCGCGCACGGCGGGTGCGCTCAAATTCCTGGCCAAACAGCAGATCGGCGTGGAACTGGCCGCGCGGCTTGGGCAGGACATTCCCACATGGCTCGAAAACGACGCGAACTGCGCCGCGATGGCCGAAAAGATGTCCGGCAACGCGCAGAAAATCGACGATTTCGTTCTGGTGACACTCGACACCGGCATGGGCGGCGCATTGTTCCTCGACGGCAAACTGCGCCGCGGCAAGGACTGGCGCGCCGCGGAGATCGGCCAGATGATCGTCAATTACGATTCGGCCGGCGCGCTGCCGTTGCACGATTTCGTCTCGACGCTCACGCTGTCGCAGTGGTACGCCGAGGAGTTCGGCGGCGAGGCGGGCGAAGTGCTGCCGAGCACGCTGTTCCAGCGGCTCGACGACCCGCGCGTGCGCGCGATCGTGGAGCGCTGGGTGCACTACATCGCCGTCGGCATCTTCAACACGGTCGCCACCGTGGACCCCGAGGTCGTGCTGATCGGCGGCAGCATCAGCCGCGAACCGCTGCTGCTGCCGATGATCGAGGACGCGCTCGACTCGATCCGCGATTGGAAACCGTTCAAAACGGCGATCAAGCGCTGCCGCCACAGCGGCAACGCCGGTCTGATCGGCGCGTACTACGCATTCATGGAGGAAGTGGGCGTCAACGCCTAGCCGCGCTCCTGCAGCGTGTACGGCATGAGGCAGCGCGGGTCATCCGGATTCCGCTCAGACGGGTCGCTGATGCCTCCCCACACGTTCGCGGGGAAGATCACGTCGCTGAAATGCATCCATTCCTCGAGCAGGTCGAGTGAATCGTCGGCGAGCCACCGCGACTGCAGGCCGTCGATCGCCGAGGCGACAAGCGTGTAGAGGTCGAAGAATCGCTCTTCGTTCATGCCGTTCGGCAGCAGCCAGTTCATTGACCCGATCATCTCCCAGCGGCGGATGTGCCGCCCGGTGAAGAACTGGTGTGCGGGGTGGTCGGGGTTGAGCGCCTCGCCGCTCAAGACGCACAGCAGCTGGATCATCTCGGGCCGCTGCATGTTGTAGAGCACGGTGTTGAGGCAATAGCGCGGGTAATAGTAGACGCGGTGGCCGTCGGCGTCCACCGCCGACGCGCTGAACGCCGCGAACTCGTTCGACTCCGTCGTGTCGTATCCCTCGGTGAGCACCATGGCCAGCAGGTCCTCTTTCGAGGCGATGTAATGGTAAAGCGCGGCCTCGCTGATGCCGATCTCGTCGGAGATGTCCTGCAGCGACATGCCCCAATACCCTTTGACGGCGAGGATCTTCGACGCGGCGCGCAGGATCTGCAGATGGCGTTCCTCCTGCGTCATGCGCTTGCGCTTTTCGAAGCGCTTGTCCGATGTGGTGTCGCGCACGGTCACCTCATGTGAGGCGAGGATCGGCTTGGGCCTGCCCGAAGCGGCGACGCCGTGCTGGTCGAGGATTTGCTGCCATGCTGCGAGGGTCATGTGGATTGGCGTCCTTGTTGGTGGTCGGAGGGGTGGAATCGGCACTGCCATCGTATCTCACGCACGATGGCAGTGTGCGTCAGTCGGCGAACGTGCGCGTGAGCCAGTCGAGGGCCAGCCCGATCCACGCTTGCGCACCGGGTTCGATGCCATTGACGCCTTGCCATGCGGTCTGCGCGGTGGCGAGCGCAAGGCCATGGCCGCCTTCGGGGAACAGATGTGCTTCGACCGGCACATGGGCGGCGCGGCATGCCTCGATGAGCATGAGCGTGTTCTGCACGGGCACGCAGTCGTCGGGCATCGTGTGCCAGACGAAGACCGGTGGCGTGCGCGCGTCGATGTGCTCTTCGATGCTCACCTCGTGCATCGCGTCTTCGTCGCCGTAGCGGTTGCCGAGCAGCGCGCGGAAACTGCCGTCGTGGCGGTATTCGCCCGAGGTGATGACGGGGTAGGCGAGCATGAGCGCAGTCGGCGCGAGCAGCGCGGGGTCATAGCCGTGCGCGCGCAGCACGCCGTCGGAGGCGGATGTGGCGAAGTCGGCGGCCAGATGACCGCCCGCGGAGAAGCCGAGCACGGCGATGCGCGCCGGGTCGACGTGCCACGCTTCGGCATGGTCCAGAATGAGGCGCATCGCCTCAGCCACTTCGAGCAGTGCGGTGGGGTAGACCGACGGCGCGCACGAATAGCGCAGCACAAAGGCGTTGCAGTCGGCCGCCAGGAACTGCAGGGCGATCGGTTCGCCTTCGCGGTCCGACGTCATCTCGTAGCCGCCGCCGGGCACGATCAGCACGGTGGGGCGTGTGCGGTCGGGCACGACCTCGGGGGAATTGTCGGGTACGTAGCCGATGAAGCGCGCGGTGGTGCCGTCCATGCCGGTGATCGTCTGTTCGATGTACTGCATGCTGCCTTCTTGCTTGGGATCGATGGGTGGCGCTCCATCCATATAGTTCAATGACGAAACTATTGTATCCCGGCCTGTGGCCGGGCGGGTCAGATCCATGACTCGAGCCACATGTGGCTCAGCCAGAACTCGTAGGGCACGGGCATGGCCGTCCAGATCGGGTAGAAGAACGCGGAGACGAGTAGGCACAGCCCCAGCGTGGAGCCGAGCGCGGCCTGCCATGTGGCGCGCGAGACGGTTGTGCGCAGCCAGTCGAACACGTAGCAGATCGCCATGATCATCCACGGCAGCAGCACGATCGAATAGAACGTGAACGTGGTGCGGTTCAGATACTGCGCCCACGGCAGCCAGCCGCCAAGAAACCCGGCGAGCACGGCCCAGATGCGCCAGTCGCCGCGGCGCCAGATCGCGATCGCGATCGCGCCGAGCGCGCACAGCGAACCGAGCCACCAGATGAGCGGGTTGCCGAGCGAGGTCACCGCCGCCACGCACTGCGAGTGCGGCGCGAGCGAACACAGGCCGGGGTGGTCGGGCAGCTTCTCCCAGTAGAAGCTCGTCGGGCGGATCTGCAGCGGCCATGTGAGCGGGTTCGCCTTGTAGTCGTGTGGCGCGTCGAGCGTGGTGTGGAACTGCCACATCTGCGCGTGGTACTGCACGAACGAGCGCCACGATTCGGGCAGCCACTGGATACCTTCGCCCGGGTGCAGCCGCGCCCAGTCGTGCATGTAGGAGTCGGGGTGCAGGAACCAGCCGGTCCACGTGGCCAGATACGTCAGCGCGTAGACCGGCAGCATCGTGCACGCGGCGACCGCGCCGTCGCGCAGCACGCCGGTGACGAACCAGCGACGGTAGCCAGCCTGGTGGCGCATCCACGCGTCCCACAGCACACTGGTCACGCAGAAGACGGCCATGAAATACGTGCCCGACCATTTGACGCCCGTTGCGAGCCCAAGCAGCACGGCCGCGCCGATGCGGTACCACGAGACCGCGATCTGCGGCGGACGTGCGCCCGGGTCGGCGGCGCGCCCGAGCCGTGCCTTGGCCCAGTCGCGGTGTATCAGCAGCAGGCTGAACGCGCCGAGCGCGAGCACCATGATGAAGATATCGAGCAGGCCGGTGCGGCTCATCGTGATCCCCACGCCGTCGATCGCCATCAGTACACCGCCGAACAGCGCGATCGGCAGGTTGTGGAACAGGCGCAGGATCACACGGATCAGCACGATGATCGCAATCGTACCGGCGATCGCCGTCGCGACGCGCCATGCGAAGGGGTTCGCCGCGCCGCCGAAGAGCTTGAGGCCCCACGCGATGAACCATTTGCCCACCGGTGGGTGCACCACGTATTCGGCCGAATCGAGCCACAGGTCGGTCTCGCCGCTCGCGAACGGGATGTTCGGGTTGACGTCCTGCCCCAGGTACGGCACCGTCTGCGGCCAGTTGCGCGGCTCGCCCGTCTGGAGCATCGTCCACGCGTCCTTGACGTAGTACGTCTCGTCGAACACGACCGCGCGCGGCTCGCCGAGGCGCACAAAGCGCAGCAGCGCGCCGAACAGCGCGACGATCAATGTGCACGCCCACTCCACGGCGCGCGTGGGGCGGGCGAACAGGCCGGCGTGCACGCGTGCGGCGTGCGCGGCGTGCCGTGCGCCGGTGCGGGCGGCGGATGCGCGTGGTTGCGGCGGTTGCGACATGAGGTCCTCCTTGGGCTGCTGCGTTCCATTATGGTCGTGCTCTTATATTTGAGGGAAGGCATTCGCATAGGGCCGCGCGGCGGCGGGCATGATTGGAGGCAGGGCACGATGGTTCAGGCAGGGGAGCGCGCGCAGGCGCAGGCAGGAGAACAAGCGGTGCGGGAGCCGGGCGTTGATGTCACTGTTCCACGTGGAACAGTCGTGCTTGCGGCCACGCCAATCGGCAACACGGCCGACGCCTCGGCGCGGCTCGTGGCGCTGCTCGAGCGCGCCGACATCGTGGCGGCTGAAGACACGCGGCGGCTATACGCGCTCGCCAACAGGCTCGGTGTGCGCGTCGGCGGCCATGTGGTGGCGAACCACGACCACAACGAGCGCGGCAAGGCCGATGGACTGCTCGACCAGGTGGAGGCCGGCGCCACGGTGCTCGTCGTCTCCGACGCCGGCATGCCCACGATCAACGATCCCGGGCTCGCGATCGTGCGCCGGGCGATCGAACGCGGCCTGCCGGTCACGTGCGCGCCCGGGCCGTCCGCCGTGCTCGACGCGCTCGCGTTGTCGGGCCTGCCGACCGACCGTTTCTGCTACGAGGGGTTCCTGCCGCGCAAGCACGCCGACCGCATGCAGCATCTGCGCATGCTCCAGTCGGAACGCCGCACGATGGTCTTCTACGAGACGGTGCACCGCATCGACGAGGCGATGGCCGACCTCGAAGCGGCCTTCGGCGCCGACCGCCCGATGGCGCTGTGCCGCGAACTGACGAAGGACTACGAGCAGATCCGCCGCGGTACAATCGGCGAGGTCCGCGCATCGGTCGAATCCGACCCGCCGCGCGGCGAGATGGTGCTCGTCGTCGGCGGCGCGACCGGTGCCGAGCCACAGCAGGGGCGCGCGCTCGATGTGCAGGAGCTCGCACGGCTCGCGCAGCGGATGGCGAGCGATGAGCATATGCGCATCAAAGACGCGATTGCGCACGTCGTGGAGCAGCATCCGGCGCCCGACGGGTCGCTCGCGAACAAAAAGCAGGTGTACGCGGCCGCGCTCACGCTCAGGGAGTGAGTTTCAGGCGCGTCGTTCGAGCGCGTCAAGCAGCAGCTCGAGCGTCTCGCGCACACCGGGGCCGCCCTGCTGCGAGATGAACTCGAGCAGGTTCGCGTCGGCGGCGCGGTTGACGACGACCCATTTGCGCAAATGCGGGGCGTGGCGTGCGATGTGCCACAGCACATCAATCGGCGTGTCCGGATCGCTCGCCACCACGGCGTTCAGTGCGATCGGCGGCGCCGGCGGGTCGAGCGGGCGTGCCGGCCCGTCGTGTTGGCCCGTGCACGTGGTGGCGGCGAGCCGGCGGCGGGCGCTCGCGTTTCCCCTGCGGGTGGAAGGCATGGCGGGTCCTTTCTGGGTCAGGCGATGCACGCGAAGTCGGTGAGCACGTCGCGCGCCTGCTTGGCGGTGTGCAGGTAACTGCAGCCGTCGAGAATGTCCAGGCACGGCTGCGGCCCGAAGTCGTATTGCTTCATCAGTTCGGCGATGACCGGCTGCCAGCTGTGCGCGCGGATCTCCTCAATCGGGCTCAATGCGAGGTCGCACGCGGTGCGTTCCGGTGTGGTGAGGCTGAGCGTGCCGATCGACGTGATCTGGTCGGCCGGCACACGCCGTGCGCGCGTGCGGATCGGCCGGCCGAACACGCGCGTGCGGTGGTGGCTCGATGAGAGGATGTCCACTGTGGCGGGGAAGTCGCCGCCGTGCCACACCCATGCCGCGGTCGCCCCGCACACGGTCATCGCGGTGATGCGCTTCGGCAGCGCCGCTGCCGTGATCGTCGCGCGCCCGTACAGCGACTCGCCGTCGTCGCGGCGGTAGGCGTGCGCGTCGTCGAGCGGGATCAGGATGCCCAGATCGATGAGCATGTGCATGCCGAGCGGGCCGGTCACATGCTCGGCCGTGATGATCGGCGGCGGTCCGGGCAGCGAAAGCGGCGCTGGCGGCGGGTCGCTGCGCTCGGTGGGCGGCTCGTCCCACAACGGCAGCATGGGCTGGTACATGTCGGTCGTCATGGGCGCACAGCGTAAGCCGCATGTGCGGCATGACGCAAACCGTGGCGCGGTGCATTGTGGATATGTGGACAACCCGCACTGTGCGCCCGCGCGTATGTGGACACGGCGGTGGATTCGGCGGCGGCCGGGCGGGCCCGCAGTGTCCTAGCTCGGCCGGATAATCGGCGCATGACTCATATTATGGTGAATGTTGCTTGGCCGTATGCCAACGGCCCCCGTCATATCGGCCACGTCGCCGGATTCGGCGTGCCCTCCGACGTCTATGCGCGCTACCAGCGCATGAAGGGCAATGATGTGCTCATGGTCTCCGGCACCGACGAGCACGGCACCCCGATCCTCGTGGAAGCGGACAAGGAAGGCGTGACCCCGCAGGAACTCGCCGACCGCTACAACCGCGTCATCGCCAGCGACCTGTGCAAGCTCGGCCTGAGCTACGACCTCTTCACCCGCACCACCACCAAGAACCACGAACTCGTGGTGCAGGAACTGTTCCGCCAGTGCCTTGCCAACGGCTACATCTACAAGGGCGTGCAGAAAGTCGCGATCTCGCCGTCCACCGGGCGCACGCTGCCCGACCGCTATATCGAGGGCGAATGCCCGATCTGCCATGCGCCGGGCGCGCGCGGCGACCAGTGCGACAACTGCGGCAACGAGCTCGACCCCGACGAGCTGATCAACCCGGTCTCCAAGATCAACGGCGAAACGCCGATCTTCCAGGAGAGCGAACACTACTTCCTCGACCTGCCGGCGCTCGCCGACGCGAATCTGGCGTGGCTCAAGACGCGCCAGGGCTGGCGCACGAACGTGCTGAACTTCTCGATCGGCCTGTTCCGCGAAGTCAAGCCGCGCGCGATCACGCGCGACATCGACTGGGGCATCCCGATCCCCGTGCCCGGCTGGATCGACAACCCGAACAAGCGCCTGTACGTGTGGTTCGACGCGGTGATCGGCTACCTTTCCGCCTCGATCGAGTGGGCGCGCCGTTCGGGTGACCCCGAGGCGTGGCGCAAGTGGTGGAACAGCCCAGAGGCGCCGGGCTATTACTTCATGGGCAAAGACAACATCACGTTCCATTCGCAGATCTGGCCCTCCGAGATGCTCGCCTACAACGGCCAGGGCTCGCGCGGCGGCGAAACCGGCCAGCTCGGCCCGCTCAACCTGCCCGAGCAGGTCGTGGCGTCCGAGTTCATGACGATGGAAGGCAAGAAGTTCAGCTCGTCGCGCGGCATCGTCATCTACGTCAAGGACATCCTCGAACGCTACCCGGTGGACGCCGTGCGCTACTACATCTCGATGGCCGGCCCGGAGACCTCCGACTCCGACTTCACGTGGTCCGAGTTCGTGCGCCACAACAACGAGGAACTCGCCGCGTCGTGGGGCAACCTCGTCAACCGCGTGGCCAACCTGATCGCCAAGAACTTCGGCGAGGTGCCGCCGGTGGTGGAATCGAAGCTGACCGACGACGACCGCGCGCTGCTCGCCGAATCGGCCGGCGCTTTCGTCACGGTGGGCGACCTGATCGAACACCACCGCCAGAAGAACGCGCTGAACGAGGCGATGCGCGTGGTGGGCGACATCAACAAGTACATCTCGGCCACCGAACCGTGGAAGATCAAGGACGACCCGGAACGCCTCGGCACCGTGCTGCATGTGGCGGCCCAGGCCGTGATGGACGCAAACCACCTGCTCGCGCCGTTCCTGCCGCATTCGGCGCAGAAGGTGTTCGAGGCGCTTGGCGGCACGGGCGTGTTCTCGCCGCTGCCGCGCATCGAAGAGGTGGAGGACCTCGACAACCCGGCGTTCCACTACCCGGTGATCACCGGCGACTATGTGCTCGGTGAAACGGTGCGCCCATGGAAGAGCGAGCCGATCGAGGTCGGTGCCCCGGTGGCCAAGCCGACGCCGATCTTCGCCAAGATCCCCGCCGAGGCGGTCGACGAGGAACTCGCGCGCTTCGAGGAGGCGCTCAACGCCCGCAAACAGGCGGAATCCGAGCGTCTGGAAGCGGAGAAGGCGAAGCTCGCCGCCAACGAGTGATGCGCGCTGGCGGCGGGTGTGCTCACACCCGCCGCCAGCGAACGTCCAGCTTGGATGTGTGCGCGCTCACACCCAAGCTAGCTGTGAGCAAAAAGTCGAACGTGGTACAGGCCGATGGCGTATATTGATACCTATCAGCGATGCCTGTGACGTCGTTGACGAGGTTCCTTTTCTAGAACCCCATAACTGAACCCTTCTTCTCTCTCTTCTCTCTGAGCCGGCGGCCTTCTCTCCGCCGGCTTTCTCTTTTCCTGCACGCTGCCGCCGGCACTCAGCCGAGCGCGTCGGCGATCATCGCGTATTGCGCTTCGACGAGGCGCCAGTAAGCGCCGCGCTTGGCCATCAGCTCGCTGTGCGTGCCCTGCTCCACAATCTGCCCGTGGTCCACGTAGCAGATCATGTCGGCGTCCTCGATTGTGCTCAGCCGGTGCGCGATGATGAAGCTCGTGCGCCCCACGAGCAGGTGTGCGAGCCCCGCCTGCAGCGCCTCCTCGGTCTGCGTGTCGATGTTGCTCGTCGCCTCGTCGAGGATCAGGATGCGCGGGTCGGCGAGCAGCACGCGCGCGAACGCGATGAGCTGGCGCTGGCCCATCGACAGCGTCGAGCCACGCTCCTCGACCACGGTGTCGTAGCCGTTGGACAGCTGCATGATGAACTCGTGCGCGTGCACGGCCTTCGCCGCGCGCTCGATCTGCTCGTCGGTCGCGCTGAGCTTGCCGTAGCGGATGTTGTCGCGGATCGTGCCGGAGAAGATGAATGTGTCCTGCAGCATCACGCCCATCTGCCGGCGCAGCGACTCGAGTGTCACACTGCGCACATCGTGCCCGTCGATCGTGACCGACCCCTCCGCCACATCGTAGAACCGCGAGAGCAGGTTGATGATCGTCGTCTTGCCCGCGCCGGTCGGCCCCACGAGCGCGACCATCTGCCCCGGGCGCACATGCAGGTCCACGAGGTTGAGGATGGCGCGTCCGTCGGGCTCATACCGGAACACGACATCGTTGAAATCGACCTGCCCGCGCACCGGCGGCAGTTCCACCGCATCAGGCGCGTCGGTGATCTCGGGCCGCACGTCGAGCGTCTCGAAGATGCGCTCCAGATACGCCGAACACGTGATGAGCTGGTTGTAGAAATTGCCGATGTTGATGACCGGGTTCCAGAAGTTGTTGGCGTAGCCGATGAACGCGATCAACGTGCCCGTTGTGGCGGCCACACCGCCGATGTTCATGATGCCCACGTAATACAGCAGCGCCATCGTGCTCACCGAGATGATCTCCATGCTCGGCCACAGCAGGAACTGCAGGTGCACCGCGCGCATCCACGCGCTGCGCACCTGCCCCTGCTGTTCCTGAAACGTGGCGAACTGCTCGCGCTCGCGCGCGAAGGTCTGCGTCGTCTTCACGCCGGCGATCGACTCGTGGATGTAGGCGTTGAGGTTGCTCTGCTTGTTGCTCAGCCGCTGGTACGCCTTGCGCTGGAAATGCTGCAGCACGCGCACCACCACGATGAGCAGCGGGAACAGCACGAGGCTCCACAGGGCGAGCCGCCAGTCGATCGCGAACATGATGACGAGTGTGATCACGAACGTGAACACGTCGGAGATCACGTTGATCAGCCCCGAGCTGAGCGTGTCGGACAGTGTGTTCACGTAGTTGACGACGCGGATTAGGATCTTGCCGTGCGGGCGCGAATCGAAATAGCTGAACGGCAGTGTCTGGATGTGCGTGAACAGGTCGCGCCGCATGTCCTTGAGCACGAGCTGGCCGACGCGCGTGATCTCGTACGTGCGGTAGCGCAGTGCCACTTCGTACAGCATGATCAGCACGAGCATGATGAGCGCGATCCAGCCGAGCAGCGCGTAGTTCTTGTGCGGCAGCACGTCGTCGATCACGATCTTCGTCAGGTACGGCACGCTCACGGCGATGCAGCTCATCGAGACCACAACCGCCACGATCGCAGTGATGCGCTTGCGGTACGGCTTGAGATACACGGCCACACGGCGCAGGTCACGCAGGTTGATCTGCTCTTCGAGTTCCTCATCTTCGCGGTAGGTATTGCGTTGTGCCATGGTGCACCTCCCTCAGTTCGTCTTGTCCGTTGTGTTGCCGGCCGTCTCGTCGGCCTGTGTGTAGCCCTGCGACTGCCCGGATTGCAGGCCGAGCTGTTTGCGGTAGATCTGCCAGTAGCGGCCGTGCGCGGCGATCAGTTCCTCGTGCGTGCCGCGCTCCACGATGCGCCCGTGCGCGAGCATGAGGATCAGGTCGCAGTCCTTGACCGACGAGATGCGGTGCGCGATCGTCACGATCGTCTTCGTGCCCTCCAATTCAGCCAGATGCTGCTGGATTTTCGCCTCGGTCTCCATGTCCACCGCGCTCGTCGTGTCGTCCATGATCAGGATCGACGGGTCGTCGGCGATCGCGCGCGCCAGGCTCAAGCGCTGCTTCTGGCCGCCCGAAAGCCCGACGCCGCGCTCGCCGACCACGGTGTCGTAGCCTTCGGGCATGCGCTCGATGAAGTCGTCGGCGCCGGCGATGAACGCGATGCGGCGGATGTACTCAGGGTCGGGCGTCTGCCGGCCGCCGAGGCCGAAGCCGATATTGCCGCCGATCGTGTCCGAGAACAGGAACGTGTCCTGCGCTACGACGCTCACCTCTTCGCGCAGCGTCTTGAGCGGCCATGCGCGCGCGTCGACGCCGTCGATCAGCACGCGCCCGCTTGTGGGGTCGTAGAAGCGCGCGATCATGTTGACGAGCGTCGATTTGCCGGCGCCGGTCTCGCCGAGGATGCCGAGGCGCGCGCCGGCGGGCACGGTGAAGTCGATGTCGTCGAGCACTGGCGTGCCCGGATCGTCGGGGAACGCGAAGCTCACGTGGTCGAAATGGATCGCCCCGCGCACATGCCGCGGTTCGGCGGCGCGCTCGGGCGACTCTTCGCGGATGCGCGGCTGTGACGTGAGCAGGCGGCGGATTTTGACGCACGACGCGTTGAAGCGCTGCCAGTCGTTGACGAGCCAGCCGGATTGACGCACTGGCGAATCGATCATCCACAGGTACGAGCTGAAGGCCACGAGCCCGCCGAGCGTCATGTTGCCCTGCAACACGAGCAGACCGCCCAAGCCGATTGTGATGAGCTGCAGCGAGAAGCCGAGGCCGTCGAGCCACGGCATGAAGCGGCGTGTGTTTTCGGCCATCGCCATGTTGCGGTCCATGTAGTCGGCGTTGCGTTCGTCGAATTTGCCCGTCTCGTGCTCCTCGCGCACAAACGCCTTGACCACGCGGTTGCCTTCGATGTTCTCTTCGACCATCGAGTTCATGGCGGCGAGTGAATTGCGGATGCCGAGGAACAGCGGTTTGGCGCGCTGCGACAGCGCGCGCGTCAACAGGAACAACGGCGGCGTCACGCATGCGAGCGCGAGTGCGAGACGCCAGTCGATCGAGCTCATCATCGCGAGCGCGCCGACGAACATGACCACGCAGTTGAGCGCCTGGTACGTGACCCAGCTGAGCAGGTGGCGGATCGCGTCGGTGTCCGACGTCATGCGGCTCATGATGTCGCCGGTGCGCGTGTGGTTGAAGTAGTTGAAGTCGAGTTCGTGCAGTTTCTCGTATTCGTCGCTCACCAGACGGAACACGGTGTTCTGCCCGAAGCGTTCCATCCACATGGCGTTGCCGTAGTACGCGGCGTCGCGCACCACGGTCACGACGATCATGAGGATGCACAGGCCGGTCAGTTGGCTGATGTGCCCGGCCTCGATCACCTGGTCGACGATGCGCGCGGAGATCAATGGCGTGATGAGCGCCATCGCCGCGCTCACCGTGTACAGCACGATCGCGCCGATGGCGCGCGGCAGGTCGGGTTTGCAATACGCCATGAGCCAGCGCAGGTTGCCGGCGTTGCGGTTGCGGTTCGGGTCGACGTACATCGTTGGCGTCCTTGGTGGTTGCTGGGGGGGTGTTTTTTCGGTGGTCCACGTGCGGCGCGCGGGGCCGGTGCTCGCGCCTGTGCCAGGGGCTTGGCGAGCCGGATTCATGAACCGCTTAAGTATATCGCATCATTCGCGTCGACGTGGCCGGGAGAACCCAATCCGCTACCGGTGGAAGTGGCCGGCGGCGCGGCACATCACGCATTACTGTCGAACACAGACCCAGGAGGAAGACCATGCAAGACAAACCGGACATGCTGCCGAAGGCCACCCAGGAAGACATCGACGTGCTCGCCAAGCCCGACGCGAGCCAGCACGAGTCGGCGTGGACCACGTTCAGGAACCTGCCGAAGAGCCACCGTTGGCCGTATTTCTACCGCCACTTCTTCTGGCCCATCATCATCGGCGTCGTGGTGCTCGCCGCCGCCATCGCGTTCATCGTCAACATGGCGGTCACGCCGAAGGGGCAGGGCCTCGGCGTGGCCGTGATCGACCTGGAGGAGTCGTCGCAGCAGATGGACGGCCTCGAAGACGGCTACGAGCACTACCGTCAGGTGAACAAGGACCTCGTGACCTTCGAGAACGACTTCTACCTCGATTCGAACAACCATGTCTCCGCCGGCAACTCTCAGGAGACCTTCGACGTGCAGCTGTCCGGCGGCACGCTCAACACGCTGATCAGCACAAAGGCGGGCCTCGAATCGAAGGACGTGCGCGACTATGTGGAGCCGCTCGCCGACGTGCTCACCCCGCACCAGCTCGGCGTGCTGCGCGACCGCGGCGCGATCGTGGAACTGCCGCTCGGCAAGGACGGCGCCGCCAGGCAGGTGGCGCTCGACCTGGGCAAATCGGATGCGTGGCGCCAGCATGCGGACGGCGGCACAGACGCGCTGCTCGCGTTCGTCAACGTGCAGAACAAGCAGTACGTGCGCCTGTTCGTCGACTATCTGTACGGCATGTGACGGGCGGATCGCACCGTCGCGCCGGCGCCGTTCCTTTTATCGAGGAACGGCGCCGGCGTATGTGGGCGGTCGTGCATAATGGAACTGAACAGAGCGAAGAACAGGGTACGGGGTCGAGCCATGGCCGGCGGCGCGCATCGCGGCGCGCGAGGCATGGCGGCACCCGGTGCATGAGGTAGTGGAAGGAACGGGCGAATGATGCAGCACGACAAGGCATTCGAGGTTCTGTGCGCCGGGGCAGACAGGATCGGCGCAGGTGAAAACGGCAGGATTGTATGGGGCAATGGCGTCGTCACGCTCGTCTTCGACGTGCGCGATGACGCACCGGTGCGGCTCGTCGGCATGTCCGGGCGCGGCATGCGCGCCGCGGACGCCAACATCGCCGGCGAACCCGATGCGCAGCCGATTGTGGAATTGCGCTCGTCGATCGACAGCGGCGGCGACAACCGCCTGCAACTGGCCAAATCGGCCGCGGGCATGAAACTGCGGTTCGTGGAGGCGTACCGGTATACGCCGGCCGATCCCACGGCCCCCGACGCGCTGTACCGCCTGTCGATCGTGCAGCGCGACCCGCAGGGCGGCCCCACGGTCGTTTCGGTGTTCGAGGCGTACCCGCGGCTGAGCGCCGTGCGCACATACACGCGGCTGTGCTGCGACAAGCCGTACCCGGTCGAGGCGGTCTCGTCGATGAACGCGACGATGCCGCTCGCCGCGGCGCGGCTCGATGACAGCCAGACGATGATCTACTGGGGCGAGAACTCGTGGGATCTCGAGAACGCGTGGCATTGCCAGCTGCTGCGCTCCACCTCGCTGCGCGACCGCGACCAGAAGGTCAATCCGGGCACGTCGTCGGCGCGCTTCGCGTTCAGCTCGTCGTCCACGTGGTCGACCGGCGAGTTCTCGCCGACTGGCATCGTCGAAGGCTTCAGCGAAGCCCCCGAATCGTGCCCGTTCGCATTCATCTGGCAGATCGAGCACAATGGCGCATGGGAATGGGAGATCGGCGAGGACGACCCCGGCGTGCGCATCAGCGCGTATGGCCCGGAATACGCCGACCACCAGTGGTTCACCATGCTCGGCGACGGCAATGAATTCACGTCGGTGCCGGTCTCGTTCGCGGTGTGCGCGGACGACTGGCAGCAGGCCGTGGCCGAGATGACGCTGCAGCGCCGCGAAACGCGCATGCGGCACGCGCGCGAACTCGGACGCGCCGCCGAGTTCGACCGCATGGAGCTGCGCGTCGTCTACAACGACTACATGAACACGCTGTGGGGCGATCCGCACATCGAGCAGGAACTGCCGCTCGTCGAAGGCGCCTATAAGGTGGGTGCCGACGTCTTCTGCATCGACGCCGGCTGGTACGACGACGCGGACGGCGGCTGGTGGGACATGGTCGGCGATTGGGAGCCGTCCGTCGACCGCTTCGGCACCGTGCGCCTCGCCGGCCTGATCCACGACATCCAATCGCACGGCATGGTCGCTGGCCTGTGGCTTGAACCCGAGGTCATGGGCGTGCGCTGCCGGCTCGCGCAGGCCCTACCCGACAGCGCGTTCTTCTGCCGTCACGGCGCGCGCGTAGCCGACCAAGGGCGCTACCATCTGGACTTCCGCTCGCCGATCGCGCGCGAACACGCGACGCACACGGTGGAGCGGCTCATCAGCGAATACGGCGTGGGGTATTTCAAGTTCGACTACAACACGACGCCCGGCGTGGGCACCGACGTCGGCACCGAATCGGTGGGCGCCGGCCTGCTCGAGCATTGCCGCGCGGTGCAGGACTGGGTCGACGAGATCCGCCGCGCGCACCCCGACGTGATGATCGAGAACTGCTCGTCGGGAGCCATGCGCGCCGATTATGCGATGCTCAGCCGGCTCGACATGCAATCCACCTCCGATCAGGCCGACCCCTCGATCTATGCGGCAATCGCCGCCGGCGCCGGCGTCGCGATCCTTCCCGAACAGCAGGGCAACTGGGGCTACGCACAGGAGGAGATGGACGACGAGACAGCCGTGTTCACGCTGACCGCCGGTGTTCTGGGCCGCCTCTACCTCTCCGGGTTCATCAACCGCATGGGGGACCGCCGGCTCGCGCTCGTGCGCGACGCCGTGGCGCTGCACCGGCGCGTGCTCGACGAGCAAGGGCACCTCATGCCATGGTGGCCCGACGACCTGCCGGATTTCAACGGCCCGTGGCTCGCCTACGGCCTGCGGCACAACCACGCGATCGCCGAAGCGGTCTACCCGGATGTGGCCGCGCTCATGGACGGCAACGAGCATGTGGAGTATCTGGCCGTCTGGCGCCGCGGCGGCGTCGACTCGATGTACCTGCAGCTCGGGCATGGCGCACATGTGCGGCAGGTGTTCCCCGACCCCGGTCAGCCGGACCATGCGCCCGGCGCGCGCCCGTGGACGGTCGAGCATGTCGACCCCGACACCGTGCGCCTCACCGTGGCCGACAGCGAACGGCCGAGCGCGCGCATCTTCGAAATCAGCTACCGCGCGCAGTGAGCCGCGCGTAGACTGGGGCCATGAGCAAAAAGCACCGCGACCGCAATTGGGCCCCGGCGCCGCCCGCACTGGGCGCCGACGCGCACGTCATCGACAATCACACGCATGTGGCCTCCGTTGTGCCGTTCTCGCGCGCCATGAGCCACGAGGCGCAAGCCAAAGGGCAGCCCGAAGTGCCTGTCTACAGCGTCGATGAACTGCTGCACCAAGCACAGGAAGTGGGCGTGGAGGGTGTGATCGACTGCGGCTGCGAACTGCCCAACCTCATGACTGCGGTGGACATGGCACGCGAGCACCCCGGCGTGGTGCACGCGGCGATCGCGATCCACCCCAACGAATCCGTGCTGCACGGCCACCGCGGCGTGCCCGGCCCCGACGGCCTGCCGTTGCGCTACAAGCCGTGGCATGAGGTGAGCTTCGACGACGCGATCGCCGAAGTGGAGCGCATCGCGCGCGCCTACCCGCGGCAGGTCGTGGCGATCGGCGAGACGGGCATGGACCTGTTCCGCTCCGGCGAAGGCGCCAAGGAACTGCAGCGCGAGGCGTTCCGCGCGCATATCGCGCTCGCCAAGGAGCTTGACCTGCCGCTGCAGATCCACGACCGCGACGCGCACCGCGAGGTCATCGAGACATTGCTCGCCGACGGCGCGCCGCGGCGCACCGTGTTCCACAGCTATTCGGGCGACGCCGAGATGGGGCGGATCGCGCGCGAACACGGTTGGTACCTCTCGCTTTCGGGCACGTCGAGCTACAAGGGCAACGACGGTATCCGCGAATCCGTGCGCATCGTGGGCCTCGACCATGTGATGGTGGAGACCGATGCGCCGTATCTGACGCCGATGCCATACCGTGGGCGTACGAACGCGCCGTATATGATTCCATACACTTTGGATGCGCTTGCCCAATATCTGGAATTGCCGATCGACGAGGTCGCCCGCGCGACCCGCGCGACGACGCGCGAGGTGTATGGGGTCTGAACACGGCCTGTCGATTGGGGAATCCGATGGCTCGTGTTGCGTGGGCCATCACAATCGCATGCATGGAGGGGATGAAGGGTAAGGCCTCGACCATGGCGCGGCGAGTGCGCTGTACGAAAAGTGTGGCCATGTCGGGCCATGCGAGGCATTACCGTACCCTAATGCGTATTTTGAGGGCGGGGCTCACCCCGCTGTTGAAAGGATATCGTGATGGCTCAACGGCCTGATGACGAACAAGATCAAGATCCGTTGCTCACGCAGACGGGCCAATACACCCGTGCGCCCAAGGTGTCGCACGAGGTGCTCACAAAGCAGGAGCGCGAGGAGCTGCTCAAGGAGCGCGCCGTCAGGCAGCAGGCGGCGCAACGGCTCAACGGACCATGCGTAGGCGGCCCGGTGGGGCGCTGGTGGCGCAAGCTGCAGTCCGGGCCCGACAAGGTCACGCTCGCCATGTCGATCGTGGCGCTCGGCGTGGTGTATGGCGACATCGGCACGTCGCCGCTCTACACGATGCAGACCTTCCTGGCCGGCCAGGGCGGCGTGGCCCATGCCGACGAAACGGCTGTGATCGGCATGCTCTCGCTCGTGTTCTGGACGATGACGCTGATCACCACAATCGAATATGTGCTCATCTGCATGCGCGTGGACAACAAGGGCGAAGGCGGCATCTTCGCGCTGTATTCGCTGCTGCGCCGCTACGGCGGCTGGCTCATCGTGCCGGCGATGATCGGCGGCGCCGCGTTCCTGGCCGATTCGGTGCTGACGCCGGCCATGTCGATCAGCTCGGCCGTCGAAGGCCTGCAGACGCTGCCCGCGCTGCAAAGCGTGTTCTCCGCCAATCCGAACCTCACGCTCGTCATCACGATCGCGATCATCGTGGCCGTGTTCGCCGTGCAGTCGCGCGGCACCGAGCGCATCGGCAAGGTGTTCGGCACCACCGTGCTCATCTGGTTCGTGTTCATCGCCGTCACCGGCGGCATCAGCATGGCCCACAATCTCGAGGTGCTGCGCGCGTTGAATCCCGTCTATGGCGTGGAGTTCCTCGTCAGCGGAGACAACCGCGCAGGGCTCGCGTTGATGGGTACGGTGTTCCTTTCGATCACCGGCGCCGAGGCGCTGTATTCCGACATGGGCCATGTGGGCCGCGGCAACATCTACGCCACGTGGCCCTTTATCAACCTCGCCCTCGTGCTCTCGTACTTCGGGCAGGGCGCGTGGATCATCCGCACAATCGAAAACCCGGCGTTCGTGCGCGAAGGGGGAGCTCCGAACCCGTTCTTCGCCATGATGTCGCCCGAACTGCGCTATGTGGCGGTCGTGCTCTCGGTCGTGGCCGGCGTCATCGCCTCGCAGGCCCTGATCTCCGGTGCGTTCACGATTGTCTCCGAGGCCACGCGCCTCAACTGGATGCCGCATCTGCAGGTGCGCTACCCGGCGCGCACGCGCGGGCAGCTGTACATTCCCACCGTCAACTGCGTGCTGTGCGTGGCCACGGTGGCGGTGCTGCTCATCTTCCGCAATTCCGAGCACATCGCCGCCGCCTACGGCCTGGCGCTGACGGTGACGATGGTCATGACATCGATCCTCGTGACCGTGTACCTGTGGCACAGGCGCATGCATGTGGCCGCCGTGGTGTTCGCCGTGGTGTTCCCCACAATCATGCTCCTGTTCTTTGTGGCCTCGATGGCGAAGTTCATGCACGGCGGCTGGTTCACAGCGCTGCTCACGCTCGCGATCCTGACCGTCATGGTCACGTGGAACGAGGGCACGAAGCTCGAACGCGCGCAGCGGCGCCACATGCAGCTCGACGACTGCCTGCCGGTGCTGCAGCGGCTGCACGACGACGCGACGATCCCGTACTATTCCGACAACATCGTGTACCTGACGTCCGATCAGGACATGAAGCGCATGGACACCGACGTGTTCTTCTCGATCTTCGCCAACCACCCCAAGCGCGCGCACGCCTGGTGGATTGTCTCGGTCGAGACGACCGACGACCCGTTCACGCGCGAATACACGGTGGAGGACTACGGCACGGACTACCTGTTCCGCGTGCGCATCCGTCTCGGGTTCAAGGTCTCGCAGTCCATTCCCGCCTACCTGCACCAGATCATGCACGACCTGTTGCGCGGCGGCGACCTGCCGCAACAGACGACGCGCTACCCGAAGGTGGACGCCGACCCCGAGATCGGCCCGATCACGTACGTGCTCATCCACAAGGCCCTCATGCCCGAATCCAAGGTCTCGGCGAAGGGCGCGTGGGCGCTGCGCATCAAATACGCGATCCGGCATGTGGCCGGCTCGCCGGTCAAATGGTTCGGCCTGGCGCCCTACAACCCAGTCACCGAAGTGCAGCCACTCTTCTTATCCACCGTGCGCCCGCCGCGCCTCAAGCGCGTGGGCTGAGCGGCCCCGGCCGACCGTCCGCGTCTATCCACTAGCCACGGGCGGCCGCCCCAGTGCGCCCCGCACAGCCGTTGGCGTCTAGCCCCTAGGCGCCAACGGCTGTTTTCATTGGTATTCCAACGGTCTTGCGGTGGGTACAAGCAAAACCGATAGCGAAATCCTGAGAATCGGTGGCGTGCGGCGTGTGGAATCGTTACAGTAAACGACTATGTGCAGATTACTGGGATACGCCACCGCGAATGTCAATGTGAGCCTCGACGAGGTGCTTGGCATGCGCGAGTGCGCCGCGTTCCGTGATCTGAGCGAGATCCACAACGACGGCTGGGGAGCGGTGCTCATCAACGAGCCGGGGCACGCGGCGCACGTCAACGACGGCGGCGCGCCCTCGCCCGAGACCGGGTCAGCGCTCTACCGCAACACGATCGCCGCGCAATACGACCCGATCTTCAACGAGCTCGCGCATGCGCCGGCGCGCGGCGCCATCTGGCACCTGCGCCTCGCGAGCTCGAACCTGCCGCTCATCCTGGAGAACCAGCAGCCGTTCTTCGCCAGCGGCCTCGGCTTCGTGCACAACGGCGACATCTCGGACGCGCAGGGCCGCAACATCACCACGAACCGCGCTTACCCGATCGACCAGAACCTGGTGCAGTCCACGGGCGGACGGTCTGATTCGGCCATGTATTTCGCGATCGTGCTGCAATACCTGGGCTTCGGCTTCGCGCTCGAGGAGGCGCTCGCACAGGCGGTGCGCGAACTGCGCGCCACCTACCCCGATTCGAGCTACAACTGCATGATCCAAAGCCAGGACCAGTTCATCGCCCTGCGCGCGGAAAGCGGACGCCCCACCGCGCAGGCAATCGTCGACATTTACGCCCGCTACGGGCGCGAAGACGAGGCGGGCGACTACAGCGTGCTGCACTACCGCGAACTCGGTGCCAAGCCAGACGAGCCAAAGGGTGTTGTGGTGGCGAGCACCGGATTCGACCAGCCCGCCGAAGAGGGGTGGCGCGAACTGGAGAACAACCACATGATCGTGGCGTCGAACCGCACCGGCGCATTCCGCGTGCGCGGCATCTGATCCGTCGCGTTCGCACAGGGGGTAGAGAGCCCATCGCAGCGCGACTACGATAGGCAACATGACAGGAATCATCCCCACCGTCGACCAGATCGAGGCGCTGCACCGCAAGCTCGCGCCGTCCGACGCCGCCTACGACCTCATCCACACCCACTGTGTGATCATCGCGCAGATCACCCACCAGCTCATCCACCGCCGCAACGCGCTGTTCATGCGCCGCTGCACACTGCCGGCGGACGCGCCCGAACGCACCGGCGAAGCGGCGCAAGGCGCATTCACCGTGCCCGCGACCGACGGCGTGACGGGCGGCGTCATCCCGCCGCGCTACCTCGACGCCGGGCAGGCCGTGCTCGGCGCGCTGCTGCACGACATCGGCACCTACCGCGTGCTGAAGAACGACGGTTCGAACGGCGAACCGCTCACGTTCGACGGCCCGCACTACGTGCAGCACGGGCTGATCGGCTACGACCTGCTGCTCAACGAAGGCTACGACGAGTCGATCGCGCAGTACGCGCGCAACCACACCGGCGTGGGGCTGACGCGCGAGGCCGTCGTGCGCCAGGGCCTGCCGCTGCCTCCGGACGATTACGTGCCAGTGAACCTCGAGCAGGAAGTGGTCATGGTGGCCGACAAATACCACAGCAAGTCGGTGCCGCCCAAGTTCCTGACCGCCGACGCCTACGCGCACAAGGCCGCGCGGTTCGGCGAAGACAACAAGGAGCAGTGGCTCGATCTGGTGCGCACCTACGGCGAGCCGGACGTGCCGGCGCTCGCCGAGGAATACCACATGCGTCTCGTGGACTGAACCGGCCGCGGCCGGTTCAGTCCACGAGGTCAGTGCGTCAGGTCGATCGTCTCGTCCATCGCGCCGGCCACGTGCGGGTCGGTTGTGACGACGATGACGGTGCGCTGCTTGGATTCACCGTGCACCTGCGCGCGCAGCAGGTCGAGGATGTCTGCGGCGTCGGCCTCGTCCAGTGTGGCCGTCGGCTCGTCGGCGAGCACGATGTCGGGGTCGGTGGCGATCGCGCGCGCGACCATGACCCGCGCACGGTCGACGGCGCCGAGCGTGCGCACGAGCGCCCGTGAACGCTTGTCCTGCGTCGCGTCATCATCGCCGCTTGGCGCGAAGCCGACGCGCGTCAGCAGCTCCTGCGCGCGCACGGCGATCGGCTGGAGATAGTTGCGGTTCGACGCATCCATCACGTATGCGAGATTCGCCGCAGCGCTCAGGTCGCCACGCAGCGCGAACTGCTGCAGCAGCACGCCGATGCGGTGCCCGCGCAGTTCGAGCGGCGTCAGGTCGTGCAGCGGCGTCGATTTGGTCATCACACTGCCTTCAGCGGGGTGCGCGAAGCCGGCCATCAACGCCACAAGCGTGTCGTGCTGGCGGGTGTTATGCGCATCGACGAGCACGCCGTACGATGTGCCGGCCTCGCACCGCATCGACAGGTCGTTCCAGATGTGCTCGCCGGTCTTCGCGTCGGCCACCGTCACGCCGCGCATCGAGAACATCGGGTAGGCGCGGAACACCGAATCGTCCACGTCGTCCACGTCGTCCGTGCCATCCGCATCGTCGGGCTTGTCGGCGCTGGTGGTGCCGGCGCCCGCGTGCAGCGTCTCGTCGAGCGCTGCAGCCGCGGTGTTCGCGACGGCCTCCGCCTCCTCGTCGCCTGTGCCTGCGTCATCCGCGTCGGCGGCGGCAATGGCCTCGGGGTCGGCTGCGGCTGTGTCATCTGTACCGGCGTCCGCACGGTCAGTGTCGTCGTATTCGATCGTGTAGCTCATGCCCGGTTCTGCCGACTCATCGGTCATCAGCTCGTCGAGCTCTTCGACGGGGTCGGTGCGCTCTTGCGGCTCCTGGTTGCTCATCACTGCTCCTTCGTGGTCGGGTCGGCGGAATCGAGGTATGGCGAGCGCGTCAGCTGCGCGGTGCGGAACAGCGCCACGCGTACGCCCGCGATGATCGCGAGCAGCAGGCACGCCAGCAGCGCGATCCATGCGACGTTCCACAGCACGCCGCCATGCATCGCGATCGTGTGGCCCTGCGCGAGCTGCGTGGCGAGCGGATTCGCGGTCCATCCGCCGATCAGCAGGCCGAGTGCCACGCCCAATACGGTCTGCAGCAGGATCTCAACCATGAACTGCCATGCCATGCGCGACTTCGTGATGCCGACGGCCAGCCCATAGCCGATCTCTTCGCGGCGCGGGCATGCCTCGAGCAAGGTCAGCAGCAGCGCGAGTGCTCCACCGACGCTCCACAGGCAGATGAGCATGACCTTCGTGGTGTTCGCCAGCTGGTCGAGCAGTTCGAGCGAGTGGTTGTAGGCGTCGATCGTGGGGGAGCTCACGGCGAAGCCCTCCGGCAGGTCGGGCTTCAGCGCGCTCTTGAACTGTTCATACGCCTGCGGGTTGGCCAGCGTGAACACGATGTTGATGTCGGGCACGGCCCAGCCGGTGCCTTCCGTGGTGTCGAGCCCGCTTGCCGCGAAGTCGTAGTAGCTCGTGTAGATCACGTTGTTGCGGTTGTCTTTGGCGAATTGCGCGTCAGCGCCCTGCACGCCCTGCGGGGTATCCGTATAGGTGTAGATGCCGCCGACGGTGAACGTGTAGGTGGTCTTGGCGTTGGCCGGATTGCCCACGGTTATGGTACTACCCACCTTGAGGTTGTTCTTCTTCGCGAGTTCCTGCGAGACCAGCGCGTCGCGCGCCGTCACGTCCTGGTAGTTGAGCTTGTTGCCCTCCACGACCTTGAACGTGCCGTATTCGTTGGCGTCCACGGCGGCCTCGTTGTAGAACGAGGTGAGTGTGAAGTCGCCTCCGGTCTCGTTCTGGCTCGCGCCGGACGTGGCGCTTGTGGTGATCGCCTTGAAGGAACCGGTCGAGCGCACCGGCACCGACGCCACCACCGAGTAGTCGAACTGCACGTGCTTGGCCTGGGCGGCCGCGCCGAGCACGTTGTATTCCTCCCACGTGATGTAGCGCTTCGTCCAGTCGGCGTCGTCGCCGCTGCGGTCGCTGAGCGCCGTGTCCGTCATGCGCACCACGGCCTGCGGTTTGAGCGCCCCGTACCCTTCGCCGTGCGCGGCGTGGTATTCGTGCATCACCGCGGCGCCGAAGACCGACCACATGGTCACGAGCAGGCTCACAATCACCATGAGTGCCGTGCGCCATGGATGGCGGCGCAGTTCGGCCCATGCGTTCTTGGCAACAAACATCCGGTGTCTCTCCTGTGTCCGTTCAGTGTGGAAATGTTCCGTCTGTTGTCTGGTTCTACTCAGACCGGCTGAAAAAAGCCTGAACGCGTGCCTTTATCCACAGTCGGCATGGCGGTTGTGGATGGCCGGAGTGTCGTCCACTTATCCACATTCTTCGCTCTGGCCGTGGTATGGGCGCGCGGCGCATGGGAATGTGGCATCCATGCGCGACGGCCGCCGCTTGAGGCGACGGCGCGCGCGGACACGCAACAGGACACAGACAAAAAAGGAGCACACCATGCGCACACCATTCACGATGGATTCGGCGGGATTCCTCACACTGCTCGACGCGCTCGAGCGCAGGTTCAACGATGTCACGGCCGCCGCGTCGCTTTCGTTCGCCGGCATCGACGGCGACCTGCACCCCGTGGTCCAGCCCGCCCGCGCGGGGGAGGGAGATTGTGCAGACTGCGGCGAATCCGCGGATCACACAGACAGCGTGGGCGCGGAGGACAGCGCGCAGCCCGAGCCCACGGCGCCGTGCCCGGGCGCGCGCTGCGACAGCGAGCTGCGCAGCCCCGCCTCCACACCGCTCTCATGCGATTTCCACGGGCGCACCGGCGCGTTCCATGACGAGGTGTTCGACCCGCAGCTCGTCGAACTCGCGTCCAGCGCGTTCGGCTCCACATGCTGGGCCTCGCTCATGTGCGTCGCGTCGTTGGGCCTCGACGCCGCGCTCGTGGAATGCGCGCGGCAGTTCCTCACGCACACGTCGATCATCGTGCGGCAGAAAGGGCTCGCCGTCTGGCTCTACGACCTGATTAACGACGCCACGATGGCCATGCTGCTCGGCCAGACAAGCCCACGCATGCCCGTGACGATCCGCCCGATGAGCCAAGTGCAGATCTCGCGCTGGCTGCACGGCAGCGGTGTGAAACGCTTCGGCTCACAGCAGCAGCGCGCTGCGGACCGCGCGGAATACGGCAACCAGGCGCACCGGCTCGCCGCCTACTGCATGCTGCGCTGGGGAGCGCCCGCTGTGTCGAGCGCGCAGATCGCCACGATGCTGCTCACCAACCCCGGGATAGGCATGTGCATGCTGCGCGAAGACCCGAACGTGCGCGCACAGGGCGCCTGCACCGACACGCGCTACCGCCGCGTGGTCGAATACCTGCGCTCGCTGCACGCGCAGGCCGACCTCGACTATGCTCGCGCACTGAAGATCGGCGACGTGCCGTGGCTTTCGCCGGACGGACACGCGGCCGTCACGATCGCCGCGGACAGGCGGTACCTCTACGACGCGAACCGGCTCGTGCACGCCTACCGTGCCCTGTGGGACCGTGCCACCGCCGACCCCGCACAACTGCTGATGGCGGTCGAGGAGACGCGCACACTGCCCGGGGAGCCGCTGTGGGAGAACCCGGTGTATCTGCGCGACCTCGCCGACTCGCTGATGGGCTCGGCACTCTCCGACGACCTGACAATGGGGTTCCAGCAGCGCGACCGCGAACGCTTCGACCGCGGGGTGCGCACGCTCGAGCACATGGGCGACCAGGTGCGCGCGATGAACGTGCTGATGCTGCCGATCATGGCGATCGACGAATGCGAACCCGACTGGAACGCCGTGGCCGCGCGCGGGTACAAGGCGCGCACAACGCAATGGCGCGCGTTCTGCGACCGGTGCGACGACTTGGCCACCGTGGTGCTGGCCCAACTGCAGGGGCAGGGCGAGGGGCTCCATGTGCGCGCCGCGGCTAGCCTGCTCAAGCAGTCGCTGCCCGAGTACTGCGAGCTCGCGCTGCCGCTGTTCGAACAGGAAATCGAGCGGCTTGCGGGGCGCGAGCAGGGTGCTGCGGAGGCGAGCGCCGGCGTGCGCGGGCATGAGCGGGAAGGCGGTGCGGTGCATGTTGATATGGCTGCCTGACGAATGCTATGTGCCGGTGGGGGACTGGTGCGCGTGCACGACTCCGCCGGTTGCGCTCTGCGACGAGTGAATGCGACGGCCGGCCGGTGTTCGCCCAAGGGCAATCACCGGCCGGCCGCTGAAATTCTACGACGGTGATTATGCTGAACGTGAGTACCAGTATCTGTTGAATCGTCGAGATGTTTGGGGTTGGTGTATGCCATCGATACAATTTGCGAACGTTCTGTTGGAGACGAATCCGCGTTCCGTCAGCTTTCCGAGCCTGTACTGCGAGTCCGACCAGCCGGTGGTGTTCGACGCGCAACTCGGCGATTGGGTGATGTATGGGCAGGGCGTGTATGACTTCACCACCTATTTCAACGCTCTGTCGGTGAGTAAGCTGCGCACCTACACGAGCATGCGCTCCGCGATGCTCCACCTCGAACTCAAAGGCGCCGCATGCACGGTGCAGCAGACGATGGGCGATGCGCTCGCGCACGAATCGCTGCTCGTGGAAGGCACCGAGGTGGCTGTGCCCGCGGCCGACGAGTGGCAGATCGTCGATATTCCGCTGGTGATCACCGACACGATGGTGCTTGTCGGCTTCAAGATCGTGACCGAAGGCCAAGTGGCGATCCGCAACAGCCACTATGTGCTCGATGTGGCGGACGACTTCAACGAGGTGGAGCTGGCCGTGGCTACCACCACGTTCAAGAAGGAAAGCTTCATCATCAACAACATCGACTTGGTGCGGGCGCACATCATCGAGTCCGGTGACGACATCGCCAAGCACTTCCACATGTATGTGATCGACAACGGACGCACGCTTGACGCCACGGCGCTCAGCGGCGACCGTGTCGAGGTGATCCCGAACGAGAACGTCGGCGGCGCGGGTGGCTTCACGCGCGGCATGATCGCAGCGATGCGCCAGAAGCCGAAGGCCACCAATGTGCTGTTGATGGACGACGACGTGGCCGTCTCGCCCGAAAGCATCAAGCGTACCTACAACCTGCTGCGCATCCTCAAGCCGCAGTACCGCGATGCGATGATCAGCGGCGCCATGCTCAACTACGAGGTGGGCGAGGACCAGTGGGAAGACACCGGCTTCATGACGAAGGACGGCATCTTCGCACCGTGCAAGCCGCCGCTGCGCCTGACCCAGTTCGAAGACATCATCTTCAACGAGATCCACCAGATGACCAAGGAGATCACGCCCGACAACCATTACGCGGCGTGGTGGTACTGCTGCATCCCGATTTCCGTGATCGAGCGCAACGGCTTGCCGTTGCCGCTGTTCGTACGTTGTGACGACGCCGAATACGGCATCCGTTGCAAGACCGACTTCATCACGATGAACGGCCTGTGTGTATGGCACATGTCGTTCCACAAGCGATACAACCCGGCTGTGGAACGCTACCAGACCACGCGCAACACGATGATCGCACAGGCCGCGGCCGGCATGGCTCCGCATGCCGACTTCATGCATGAACTGCACCGTAACATGCAGCTCGAACTCAAGAAGTTCGGCTATGACAACGCCGAACTGTGCCTCGATGCGTTTGAGGACTTCCTCAAGGGCCCTAAGTTCATTGGAACCAAGGGCCAGGCCGAGAAAAGTTTCATGGCCGCGAACCGCAACAAAGAGACATTGCATGATCTGGACGAGCTGCAGCGCTTGGCCAACGAAGACCCGGACCTCGCCGGGTTCGACGCCTATACGATCACGCGCCAGCTGATCGATGCCGACAAGCCACGTTCGCGCAGTGAGCGCATCCAGGACTTCGTGACCGATAACGGCCAGCGCATCCTCAAGAACGAAGGCGAAGGCTACGCGGTCATCCCGCTGCTGGGCTGGGTCTATCCGGCCGGCGTGATCCGCGGCAAGAAGAAGCTCATCGTCATCGACTGGTACAACCGCAAGGGCGCGATCCGCACCAAGGACCCGGACCGCTACGCGCGCATCATGAAGCGCTACCAGCGTGACCTGAAGTACTATAAGGCGAACATCAACCGCCTGCGTGAGGAATATGCCCAGGCCTTCCCGAAGCTCACGTCGCTGCAGTTCTGGGAGCACTACCTGGACCTCGACTGACCGCGGCCTTGCGCGCATAGGACCGTGGGAAGACTGGAAGTAAAGGACAAGACGAGTGCACGATTTGACTCAACGACTGCGTGACCGGTATGGGTACGCGATGACCGTGTTGCGGGGTCTGGTGAAAACGGACTTCAAGATGCGCTACCAAGGTTCGTTCCTGGGTGTGGCATGGTCGGTGCTCAAGCCATTGATGCTGTTCTGCGTCATGTATGTGGTGTTCGCGAAGTTCATGCGCATGACCGACGGCACGCCCACCTACCCGGTCGTGCTGCTGCTCGGCATCAGCTCGTGGCAGTTCGTCACCGAAACGGTCGGCATCGGCCTGCGGTCGATCGTCGACCGCGGCGACCTGCTGCGCAAAGTGCATTTCCCAAACTACATCGTGGTGGTCTCGGCCTCGGTCGGCTCACTGATCTCGTTGGGCATCAACTACCTCGTGGTGCTCGTCTTCGCGCTGTTCGCACGCGTCCAGTTCACCTGGCGCGTGCTGTGGCTGCCGCTCAACGTGCTTGAATTGTATGTGATTGCGCTGGCGCTTGCGCTGATCCTGGCCACATTCTACGTGTACTACCGCGATGTGCTGCATATCTGGGAAGTGCTGCAGCAGATCATCTTCTACGCCATGCCGATCATCTACCCCTTGAGCTTCATCACGGAAAAGCACCCGGAATACAGCGCCGTGGCGAACCTCGAGCTGCTCAACCCGATCGCGCAGACAATCCAGGACATCCGGCACAACTTCATCGCGCCGGCGACCCAGCCCACGATCTGGAACACCTTCCATTCGCCGTGGGCCAAGGCGTTCCCGTTCGTGGTGACGCTCGTGCTGCTGTGGTTCGGTGTGTACGTCTTCCGACGCAACAGCCGCAAGTTCGCGGAGGTGATGTGATGACCGAGCTCAACCAGGACGGCACTGTGGAGGCAGTGGGCATCGCCAACTACCAGGAGCAGCCCGTGGTGCTCGACGTGAACCACGTGAGTAAATCGTTCAAACTGCCCACCGAACAGGCGACCGGCCTCAAGCAGGCCTTCATCAACTGGACGAAGGGCATCAAGGGCTACGAACTGCAGCAGGTACTCAAAGACGTCACGTTCCAGGTGCACCAAGGCGAGTTCTTCGGCATTGTGGGCCGCAACGGCGGCGGCAAGTCGACCCTGCTCAAGCTCATCGCGCAGATCTACTACCCGAACCAGGGTTCGGTCACGGTGCACGGCAAACTCGTGCCATTCATCGAGTTGGGCGTGGGGTTCAACCCCGAACTGACCGGCCGCGAGAACGTCTACCTCAACGGTGCGCTGCTCGGGTTTTCACGCGAAGAGGTCGACGCGATGTACGACGACATCGTCGAGTTCGCCGAGCTTGGGGACTTCATGGACCAGAAGCTCAAGAACTATTCGAGCGGCATGCAGGTGCGCCTCGCGTTCTCGGTGGCGATCAAGGCGCAGGGCGACATCCTCGTGCTCGACGAGGTGCTTGCCGTCGGTGACGAGGCGTTCCAGCGCAAATGTGACGACTACTTCACCGAAATCCGCAAGGACCCCACCAAGACCGTGATCCTGGTGACGCACGACATGAGCGCGATCAAACGCTATTGCACGCGCGCCATGTTCATCCAGGACGGCGAGGTGGCGGTGATCGGCGACCGCGAGACCGTGGCCGAACGCTACACACTCGCCAACCTCGAGGCGCAGAAGCAGGAGGAATCCGAAAAGCGCAAGGCGCTCGAACGCAACCCGGATGAATACCCCAACGGCCTGAACGCGCGCTGCCCGCTCCTGCGCACCTACGGTGTCTCGCCTCTGATGCTCACGAGCGCGGACACGTTCCGGTTCGCCGTCGAATACCAGTACGACGAGCCCGGTGACTTCTACCTCGCGATCGCCCTGCACGACATCCGCCGTGGCGGCATCACCTTCGACACCGGTGCGCGCAAGATCAAGATGACGAAGCACGGGCACCAAACCGTCTACTTCGAGCTGCCGCTGAACCTGTTCAACAACGGCGAGTTCCGTCTGATCACGTCGCTGCGCACACCCACGCCGGGGGACGCCAAGATGACCGACGCAGTGGCCGTGGCACTCGACGACAACGCCTGCACGTTCGTGATCCGCGACCCGCGCAACACGAACTACGCGCTCATCAACAACCGCTCGCTCTCGATCACACAGGTGAGCGAACAGGAGGCGCAGGCCGCAGCCAAGGCACAGCGTGCCGAGCTCGACGCCCGCACCGCCGACGGATCGCCGCGTGCGGAACACATCGACGACGATGCATGACAGCGCCTCACGCGGGCCGCGTGCCCAGTGTTTGCGCGACCCGCGTGCCGTGAGGTACATTAAGACGACTTGCCCGTTAGTGTTGGGAGTCGATTATGCGCACTGACCGCGCCTCGCACGGCAATGCCGTGGTGAATGCCGCCAAGCAACGGTTCTGGAACGCCATCACCGCGCTCTACCACCGGCATTACGGCATCGGTCAGGAACCGGCCGTGCAACCGGAGCCCGAGGCGCCGGATGCGCCCACCGTTCCCGCCGCGCACTACCTGATCGGCGAGGCCGGATTCCCTAATTACGGTGACGAGCTCATCGCCCGAGAATGGGTCAAATATCTGGCACAGATCGATCCGGAGACACCTGTCGTGCTCGACTGCATGTGCTCCGGACCGGCCGCGGCGTACCTGTATGGGCTGCACCCGCGTGTGATGAGCGTGGACACGGTGGCCCAGCTCGCCCAGAACAACTATCTCGACCTGCTGCGCGAAACAGGTAAAAGCGAAGGTGGCGTGCCTGTGGCACTGCTCGCCGAGCGCCTGCACGCACAGCTCGCCGATGCAGGACAGGCACCGCGCTACGCCGCCGGCATCCAGCTCTTCGCCAACCACATCAAGGATTGCCATGTGATCGGCGGCGGCTACATGCACAGCGAATGGTCGGCCGGTCTTTCGCGTCTCGCCGCCGCCCAATGGGCGCAGCAGCAGGACATCCCCGCCGTTGTCAGCGGCGTCGGATTGGAGCCGCTGACCGCCGGGGACGCCGCATATGTGCACGATGTGGCGCTCGCCATCACCGCGTTCTCATGCCGCGACCAGCAGAGCGCGACCGCGGTGGACCCCAAGCACGACCTTGTGGACCTCGCGCCAGACGACTGCTTCGTCAATGCGCTCGGTGGCGTCTACCGTGACGACACCGCGGATCTGCCCGACACGATGCTGTGCATCCAATCCGACCTGACCGACGACAAGCAGGCGGTGTTGAGACATGTCATGGATGTGTTCGATCACTGGCACGTGCCGCAGGGCGCGCCGATCGGCGTCGTCGAATGCATTCCGCGCGACAGCATCGACACGATGGAGGCGTTGCGCGCGCACGGCTACACGCCGGTGTTGTTCCCGTTGCAGCACCTCATCGACTTCGGGTTCCCCGCGCGCCCGGGGCAGCGCTGGCTGTCCACGCGCTACCACCCGCATCTGCTCGCGGCCGCGCGTGGGTGCTCCGGCTCGTACATCGTGGTGAAGCCCGGGTACTACGATGTGAAGCACCAGGCGGTGCTGCGCATGGGGTCACGCTGGACGCAGACGGCGATCGGCCAACCGATTCCCGAACCGGGCGCGGGCTTCGCGGACCCGGAAGTGCGCTACCAGTACCGCGACCGCATCCGCACGCAAGTCGCGCCGATCTACGGCGAACCGCTGGCGCCTACGCGGTAGCGCGTGCCCGCGTTCGCCGCGCGGACTACACTCGAACACCGTATACCCAGTACGGAGCTTCCTACGCCAAAAGACATGGCGTCAATACACAGTAAGTGAGGAACCATGGCGTCGATTCGTTTCGCGAATGTGCTGCTGGAATCCACCCCGCGCGCATTGCATTTCCCAACCCTGTATTACCGAACGGACACGCCGTTCCGCCCCACGGGCGAGGACGGCGCGTGGACGCTCGCCAAAGGCGGTGCGGTCGATTTCACCACATACTTCAACGCGCTGTCGGTCATCAAGCTGCGCCGCTACACGCGTGCGACGGCCTACCGGTTGCGCCTGCAGGTGAAAGGCGCGCCGTGCACCATCACGCAGACTCGCGCCACGCGTTTGGGTCTGGAACCGGAAACGCTCGACGAGACCGCCGTGGCACTGCCGCAGACCGCCACATGGACCGACGTCGTGCTCGACCTGACGGACGATGAACAGACCGTGCTCGCTGGATTCCAACTCAGCGCACAAGGTGCCGTCTCGATGCGCGACGCGTACTATGAAGTCGACATTGACGGCGACCCGCGCACGGTTGATCTGGCGATCGCCACAACGACGTTCCGCAAGGAGTCATTCATCCGCAAGAACATGCAGCTCGTCAAGCGTGAGCTGCTCGATTCGCATACCGACATCAGCGAGCATCTGACGATGCACGTCGTGGACAACGGCAAGACGCTCGATCCGAATGAGTCGGGCGACCCGCGCATCACGATCAGCCCGAACGAGAACGTGGGCGGTGCCGGCGGCTTCGCACGCGGCATGATCGAGGCGATGGAGCAGTCCACGCCCGCCACGCATGTGCTGATCATGGACGACGACGTGGAGGTCTCGCCCGAAAGCATCCGCCGCACCTACGAACTGCTGCGCATGGTGAACAGCGAGTATGAGGAGGCATTCGTCTCGGGCGCCATGCTCAACATCGAAGACACGCAGCTCATGCGCGAGGACACCGGGTACATCAGCCCCGAACTCGGTGTGTGCGTGCCGGCAAAGCGCCAGATGCTCGTCTCGCAGTACCTTGATGTGGTCGACAACGAGGCGTTCAACGAAGAGGAGTCGATTCCCGCCGACGCCCACCGCTACGCGGCATGGTGGTACTGCTGCATCCCGATGAGCGTGATCCGCCGCGTCGGCCTGCCGCTGCCCGTCTTTGTGCGTTACGATGACGTGGAGTACGGCATCCGCAGCCACCCGAAGTTCATGACGATGAACGGCATCTGCGTGTGGCACGCCAAGTTCGAAATCCGCTACAACGCCGGCGTGGAACGCTACCAGAGCACGCGCAACGGCATGATCGCGCAGATGACGACCGGCCTCGCCCCCGATTTCGATACGTTCCTCAAGGGGCTGCACCGCCAGATCGACCTGGAGATGCGCAAATTCAACTACACCGACGCCGAGCTTGCGCTCGACGGCTTCGAGGACTTCCTCAAGGGCCCGAAGTTCATCGAACAGCCGGTGGCGCAGGAGCGTTTCATGCGCGCCAACCGCCTCAAGGAGCAGGTGGTGCCGTTCGACGAGCTCAAACAACAGGCCGCTGAGCAGGGGCTCGTTGGTTTCGACCCGGATCGGCTCACGCGCCAGACGGTCGAAACCGACCGGCCGCGCTCGCTGCAGGAACGCGCGTTCGACTTCGTGACACACAACGGCCAGCGGTTCGTGCGCGACGGTCAGGAGGGACAGGACGGCGGCGCCGATTATGCGATCATCACGCATGACGGCTGGGCGTATCCGTCCGGATCGATCCATGGCAAGAACACCATCGTTTCGATCGACTGGGCGAGCCGCAAGGGTGTGATCCGCCACAAGGATGTGAAGCGCTACCGCGAGATCGTCAAGCGGTACAAGCGCGACGTGGCGTATTTCAAAAAGAACCGCAACCGTTTGGAACGCGAATACCAGGAAGCCGCCCCGAAGCTCGAGTCCGTGGACTTCTGGAAGCGGTACCTTGGCATGGCGTGATGTACGACACGCCATGACTTGCCATTCCATGTGGGGTGAGTTATCTTATTCAAGTTGCATTGCATACGTAGTATGCGTGCACGTGGAGGATTCGCCTAGTGGCCTATGGCGCACGCTTGGAAAGCGTGTTGGTGTAACAGCCTCGCGAGTTCGAATCTCGCATCCTCCGCCACCAAACCCCGGAACCCACGGTTCCGGGGTTTTGCGTCTGTCGGCCGGGGCCTGATCTAGGCTTCCTGCCGTGTGCCGCGTATGCGTGCGACGCCTGTGCGCGTCGCACGCAGTATTGTTTGCATGCCGTACGCCGCGAGCGGGAACAGCAGCAGATAGAACGGCAATGTATAGATGCCCTTCGCTTCCCAGAAGAGATAGCACAGGAATCCACCGAGGAACGCCGCGCACAGGAAGGTGCGTGCGAACATCATGGCGTCTTCCATGGGGCGTGCGGCCGAGCGCACGACCGAAACGAGCATCGCGATCACACCTATGAGCGCAAACGCGTAGAGCACCGTTTGCGCGATGTTCTCATACGAGGTGAGGCGTGCGGCGCCGGTCCCCGAAAGCAGCCACTGCGGCAGGCCGATGAATCCGTGCGCCGACGATCCAAGCTGCGAATACAGCGAGGTCATGAATGTCGGCTCCGCCCATTCCGACGCGAGTTTCATCGAGAAGAAATCTACAGCGTCGCCTGGGTCATGCACGAAATGCCGCATGCGTTCCATAACGAATTCCTGGGCCACCTGCGCCTGCTGCCCGTAATCGCCGTGGGTCTTGTGGTAGGTGTTCAGGGGAATCGCGGTCCACCAGCCGGGTGTGGTGCCTTCATGCTCATTGAGGCCCAAGGTGATCCACGAGAGCATGGGCATGCCCTTGCCGAAATCCTGATGGGTGATGTGCTCGATGATGCGCACCGGCAGTTTGGTGAGCATGTACGCGCCGCCGAACGAGACGAGGGCCACCGCGCCCTGCCACCATGTGCGGTTGGCAACCACCACGAGCACAATGCCGATGATTGCGGCGAGCATGAGGATGATGAACGTCGATTTGAGGATCACGCCGATGCCGCAGACGAGGAACCCGCCCACAAGCGCCAGCACGCACTGCCATGCGCGCTGTGTGCGGAACGCCTGCGCGATCAGTGCCACACCGGCCATGGTGATGCTGAAGCCGACGGCGTTCGGGTAGACGAAGGTGGCGAACATCAACAGCGGCACGCATGTGGCGAGCAGGGCGGCGAGGGCTGCGTGACCCGCGTCGTCGAGGTCTATGAGCGTGCCCAGGCGCCACAGCGCGGCCACGAGCCCGGTGATCGCCAATGCGTTGAGGATCTGGAACGCGATGATGTTGTGCGATCCGAAGATCGAACCGGCGAACACATACCACAGCATCGGACCCGTCTGGAACGGGTAGTACGAGAAGTAGGCGTGCGGGCTCGGCACGTCATGCGGGCGTGACAGGCAGACTTCCGATTGGGTGCCAGGTGGGCAGAAATCAGGGGAATACCGCGCTGCATCGCCAGTGAGCAGTGCATCGGCGCCGTCGATGAGGCTCCGCGAATCGGGGTAGTCATAGGTCGTCAGGCCGACCGCGGCGATCCACAGGATCTGCACAATCGTCACGAACGCGAGCAGGAACAGCAATGTGTTGCGTTGCTTGACGCGCGCGGCGCCATGCACGATGAGCATGAGCATGGCCACCAGCACGACGCACCCGCAGATGAACGCGAACGACGGCGCGCCCAAGTGGGGGTTGACGAGTTCGGTGACGCTGGCTGAGCCGACGCCATCGTTCCTGCGCTTGAACACACAAGTGAAGATGAGTGAGAGCACCAGCAGCAACGCCACCACAGCCGCTTCGAATCCCATGGCGATGGTGAGGAGCCAGCGTGATATGGCCGCGCAGATGGTGCGAGCGCCGTGCTGCGCCCCCTGATGGCCTGCCGCCGGGTCGGGATGGGCGGCTGTCTGATGGTGTGCTTGTGGGATTGTTGCCGTACTGCCTTCGGTGCCGCTGGCGGTGCGAGACATGGTTGTGCCCCCCTTGACGTGTGATGGTCCCCGGATATGTGAAAACTCAGATGGTCTCTTCGATGATATAGCGTGGCCGCGCCTTGACCTCGATGTAGATCTTGGCAATGTATTCGCCTACAATGCCCAAGGCCACTAGGATCAATCCGCCCAGGATCCACAGCGAGCACATCATCGACCCCCAACCGGCCACCGCATTGCCGGAGCATACGGAGATGAGCGTGTAGATGAGCATGGCGATGCCGACGAACACCGAGACGATGCCGGTTCCGGTGATGAGGCTCAGCGGTTTTGTGGAGAACGATGTGATGCCCTGCACGGCGAACGCGACCATCTTGCGCAATGGGTATTTCGATTCGCCCGCCACGCGCTCGCCGCGCTTGTAATACACCTTGGCGGTGGGGAAGCCGAGCGAGGGCACGATGCCGCGCAGGAACAGGTTCGATTCATGGTATTGGGCCAACGCCTCCAACGCCGTGTGGCTCATCAACCGGTAATCGGCGTGGTCCGGCACCGTTTCGGTGCCCAATCCCTTCATCAGCGCATAGAACATGTGCGCGGTGCCGCGTTTGAAAGCCGTGTCGGTCTCGCGGTTGTCGCGCACGCCGTACACGATCTCCGCGCCTTTGCGCCAGGCCTCCACCATGGCGCCCACGGCGCCGGGGTCATCCTGCAGGTCGGCGTCCATCGATACGGCCACATCCGCCGGCGAGTGCAGGGCGTGCATCAATCCGGCGAACAGCGCGTTCTGGTGCCCCTTGTTGTGCGCCAATTTCAGGCCATGGAACAACTCGGGGTCCTCATTGTGCAGCGCGCGGATCACACCCCATGTGCCGTCTTTCGAACCATCATCCACGAACAGCACACAGCTGCGCGCGTCGATCTGATGCACATCGATGAGCTGCCGCAGGATCCGCCGCAGCTCACCTGCGATGGTGCGCAGTCCGGGCTCCTCGTTGTAGCACGGAATGACAAGCATGGTGCGCGGGGGCATGCGCATCTCTGCCGGTGTAGCGACTGTGGTTGGTTCCTCACTCATAGGTGCCAGTGTAGGACGACGATTGGTCCGCCGCGCACAGCGAAGCGCGCGGTTGAGCCGGTAGTTGAACTGGGATTGCATGTGTAGGTATTGCACGCGTGCGTTACGCGCGCCGCTTGTTATCGTTTCAATCTCGTAGAATGTCTGCATGTGCCATGCGCCGCCATCGGAATCCGACGATGGCCTGTGCGGGGTCGCAAGGCCATACGTGCAGCAAAGCATGGCGGCAGTAAGGAAGGGGTAGGGATGCACAAACGCAAACTGGCTGCAATCATTCTTGCCGCGTCGGTGGCACAGGGACTGGTGTATCCATCCCTTTCCATGGCGCAGGACACGCAGATGCAAGACATTCCCGTATATGATGCCGCGCAGGTCGACGCGCAACACGAGTCCGAGACAGATGGGGCCGATCAGGGCACCGGGCAGGCGCAGGATCAGCAGGCCGGCGCCACAGGCACCGACAGCGAGGGCACTGATGGCACAGAGAACCCACACCAGCCCGAGGGCACGGACATCGGCTCGTCGCAGCCGGCCGATGGCACGGGCAATGATGCCGCCGCAACGGAGGAGTCCAATCCCAGCCAGTCCGAGGCGCCGGAAACCGCCACCACAGACGAAGATGGCGAACAAGGCGCCGCGGACGAGCAGCGTAGCGCCGAAACCAAAGACGACAAGACGGCCAAGGACGGTGTGACGCCGCCGAGTGATGACTACACCGGTTGGGTTGAGCACGACGGCAAGCGATATTGGTTCGACAAAGGCGTGCAGGCGCGCGACAAAGAGGTCTACGACCGTCAAAGCGACGCCTGGTACTACTTCGATGCCAACGGCGAGATGCTGAAGAACACCAACAAGGACCTTCCCGGAAAAACCGTGCGCTACGACGAACACGGCCACATGGTCAAAGGCGAGAAGCGCATCGGCAACGATGACTACTACTTCGACATGCAGACCGGCGCCATGGCGCGCAACAAAGACGTCTTCCTGCGCGCTGGCAAGGGGCGTTGGGTGCGCTATGACGGCAACGGCCACATGATCAAAGGCCGCGAACACTGCCACAATGGCGGCTGGTACTACTTCGAAGCCGACGGCACCATGGCCAAAGGCATGAAGCACATCAGCTCCAATGGTGGCAAATGGGTGTATTACGACTGGACCACCGGCAAGATGGCTCACGGTGAGAAATACGTGAACTACGACGCCGAGCACACGGGTTGGTATTACTTCCACAACCAGACCGGCGCCATGCAATATGAATTCGTCTACCACCGCAACGCCGACAAGTGGGTGTACTACCACAAGACCACCGGCAAGATGCTCTACGGCGAACACTACATCAACAAGGGCTGGTACTACATGCACCCGAAGACGGGTGCGCTTGCCAAGGGCTTTACCACCGTCAAGGGCAAGCGGGTGTATTACGATCCCCAGTCGAGCCGCATGGTGCACGGACCCGCTGTGATCAGCGGGCGCCCGTACTACTTCGACAAGACGACCGGCCGCCAGCACGGCAAGCAGGAGATCATCAACAAGCTCGTCTCCGTGGCGCGCAGCCTGCGCGGCAAGCACCCGGACTGCCCGGGTGCGCTTGCCATCAACGGCGGCATCGTGTGCCCGCACGGTCCGTGCATGGCGTTCGTCTGGTACGTCTTCCATTCAGCAGGCTACGACGTCTTCCTGTGCAACGGCGGTTCCGTGAACGGCAAGCAGTCTGGCTGGCCGCAGCACAACTACGACTGGTATGCGCGCCGTGGCCGCATCAGCAACACCCCCAAGGTGGGCGACATCGTGTTCTGGAAGTTCAGGGACGCCACATGGGCCACGAGCGCAAGCCACGCCGGCTTTGTGGTGTCGGTCGCGCCCGGTCGTGTGACGATCGTGGACGCCGCGTTCACCAATATCGCGGAGCGCACGATCTCGTGGGGTCTGTACCCGGCCACGCCGCAGTACGCAACGCCATTCTACGGCTGATCGCCATCATGTAGCAGTACAAGGCAATGCAAAAGGGGAAGCTGACGGTTATCGTGAGAACCGTCAGCTTCCCCTTTTATGTTGTAGGCAGCGATTCGTGGCTAGTACTGGTACCAGTGTGGTGTGTTGTTGCCGTTGCGGCATTCGCATACCACGCGCACGCCATCCACGTCGACTGTGCGCTGGCCAATCTGTGTTTTCTTGCAGAAGCGTCCGCGCCGCACACCTGACGTGGAGGCCGAAGATCCGCTCGGGCTGCTTGGCTTGCTTGTGCTGGAATGAGACCCACCGCTTGGGGCTTTGGCTTCAGTGCGGCCGGTGAAGCGGCCGGTCACCGAGTCGAAGTACGCGTACTTGTTCCAATCGGGCACCCATGCGCGTCCATGCGCCATCGCACCGGTTGTCTTGTCAAAGTAATACCAAGCATTGTCCTGATAATGCAGGCCCTTGATCATCTTGCCGGTTATCCGGTCATAGCGCACCCATTTGCCACCGTTGGAGCGTACGAAAACATCGCCGTGCGCCATCGCCCCAGTGTATTGGTCGAACAAATACCAACCCGTATGCTCGGCGTCGTAATTCACATACTTTTCGCCGTGCGCCATCTGCCCGGTGGTCCAGTCGTAATAGACCCATTTATCGCCGCTAGCGCGTAAATAGGTCATGCCTTTCGCCATCGCACCGGTCGTTGTGTTGAAGTAATACCAGCCACCGTAACGATAATCCTCGCCTTTGACCATATGGCCGTTGGAATCGTAACGTACCCATTTGCCGCCGTTGGAACGCAGATACACGTCCTTGTCACGGGCCATGGTGCCGTCGGCGTCGATCCAATACCAGGCATCGCTGCCTAGATCGTATATTTCCTTGCTACGGGCCATGACGCCATTATCGAACCAGTAGGGTGTTCCACCATCCTCCACCCAACCGGTGTAATCGCTTGAGGGGGCCGTCGGAACGGCATGTGCCGTCGGCGCCACGCACATGGCCAGTAGTAATGTCGAGATGATTCCCAGTGCCATTGATGAGATTGCCTTCTTCATGTCTCTTCTCCTTTGACGATGCATGAGTGGCTTCATTGTACTATGCGCTGAGCGTACAGTTCTTCTGTCATGTTGCAGAGGGAACGCGAGTGGTGGTGGCGAGCCAAGGAGGCAAACCGGTGAACTGAGCCAGTCTTGGGCCCGTCTTCTGGAATTAATCATTGTACGGCCTTTTCGTCGATGTAATGACACTGTGAATGTGTAGTTATTTGCAAGATTGAGCGCGGATTGCCTTGCTAGTATGGGAATGAATTATGTTCACAGCATAATCAGCGATGAGGAGGCGAGGGAGCACTATGAGAAGAATCCAACGCAATGTGGCAGTCGTCGCCGTATTGGCAGTGCTGGGAACCGGCGTTCCCGCAGCGCATGCACAAGAGGCGCTCACACTCGATGGGCCGGTGGCGGCTACACTGTCTGCGCCGGCGCCGGTGGCGGACGTGTCCCGCGCCGTCGGAGGCACGACCAGCGTTTCGCTCGGGGAGGGCGGCACGACCGTGTTCACTCGGGACACAGTCGACCAGCGGGCGGTGTATGCACAGGCGCTCAACGGCGTGATCGCATGGCGCAAAGACGCGCTCGCCGACGCGAACATCAAACTGCCATCCAACGGCACCTATCTGACCGTGCCGGAGTACCTACAGGAAATCGGCATGACCGAAAGCGAGTATCTGAGCCCGCAGTGGTCGAATGCGCTTGAGCTGATCGCGCTGCAGCGCGCGATTGAAGCATATGACTACAATCTGGGCCATATGCGCCCCAACGGCGACAGTTGCTGGACGGCTCAATACAACGGCATCGGGTCCTGGGGTGAGATTCTGGCATGGGGACCACCTACCATGCGCGGCGCCATCGATTTGTGGGCTTCCGAAAAAGCGGACTATCTCAAGGAACTCAACAACGAGCCGCACGGTGCCACCGGCCATTACGTGGCGCTGATCACCCCGGAGAACCGGTATTACGGGTTCGCTGGAGCCTCTGGCGCGAGGTACGGCACAACGTGGTCGGGTGAAATGGCGTCGACACTGCAGGGTTCACAGACCGCGACGAACCTCAAGGGAACGTACGAGTTCTCGGTCAATGTGAGCGCGGACAAGCTTGCGCAGGGCGTCTCCGTCGAACTGCCCAGCCAGTTGAAGATGGGGCAGCAGGCGCAGGCCAAGGCCAAGCTCGCCTATATGGGCGGCCGGTACGAGCTCCGTGGCGGCTGGACGTCGTCGAATCCGGCGGTGCTGTCGGTCGACGCCAACGGCACCGTGACCGCGCACAACGAGGGCACCGCCCGCATCACCATCAGCGTCCAAGGTCAGTCGTTCTCCACAAGCGTGCAGGTCTCAGCGGTGAGCCTTGCCCTCAACGCGAACGGCGGCAGCGGTTCCACACAGGCTGTGAAAGGCGCCGTCGGCGCCAAAGTCACTGTGCCGGCGAACGCGTTCAGCCGCACGGGCCACACCTTCACCGGCTGGAACACCAATGCCAACGGCACTGGCACGGCGTACAAGCCGGGTGCGCAATACACGCTCGGCTCTTCGGACGCGACGCTGTATGCACAGTGGAAGCTCAACACATACACGGTTCAGTTCGACGGCAATGGCGCCTCCACAAGCGTCGCCCCAGTGCAGGTGCAGCATGGTAAGACCATTGCGCAGCCAGATACACCGATGAACATCGGCCGCGCATTCGCCGGATGGTACACGGCGCGCACCGGCGGATCGCGGTTCGATTTCACGACGCCGGTCACCGGCGACATGACGTTGTATGCGCGCTGGAACCGTATGGACTTCGCGGACGTGCGGCAAGGGGGCGCAAACCCCACGCCGCATGCGGCTGACATCCAGTGGCTTGCCGACAACGGCATCTCCGGGGGCTGGCTCGAGGCGAACGGCACCTATACGTTCCGTGGCATGAGCCCGGTGGTGCGGCAGGACATGGCGGCGTTCCTGCGCCGCGAGGCTATCAAACGAGGCGTCTCGGATGCGGCCACATGGAAGCCTTCGGACGCGGATTGGAAGCGGTTCAAGGACGTGAACAGCTCGGCGCCGCATGCCGAAGACATCCTGTGGCTTGCGCATGCGGGCATCTCCAAGGGTTGGCAGGAGTCTGACGGCACCTCTACGTTCCGCGGTATGAACCCGGTCGTGCGGCAGGACATGGCCGCATTCCTGAAGCGTCTGGCCGATGCGGCAGGCAAATCGGGCGGCGTCAAGCCGAAGACCGATTTCACCGATGTGACAGTCGGCCGGACGCCACATTGGGCCGCGATCCAGTGGCTCGGTGGTTCGAGTATCAGCACGGGCTACAAGAACGCCAACGGGACCTGGCGTTTCGAAGGCATGACCTCGGTCTACCGTCAGGACATGGCCGCGTTCATCCACCGTCTTGACAACCGCCTCGCCTGATCGCGGCAACCAATGGCCAAGAGGCAGCCAGCGGGGAATCCTCCCATCGCGGAATGCGGAGGATTCCCCGCTGGCTGCATCTGGGCGTTCTTTTACACTGGAGGCATCCGCCAGTCCTTGGTTGGAAGCAGCGGATGACTCTCCGTGCACACCAGCACAATACATCCCCATTCACCGGTATCGGAACGGAAGGCAAAGGTCTTATGCGGCATCATTCCCGCCCCCGTGGTCACAGTTCGGTCATCTCCTTCATGCTCGCAGGGGCTTTGACGTTGGGCGGCAGTGCAGTCGTCACGGCCCCCGCATACGCCGAGGATGATCCAGTGGCCACCGGCTCATCCATCGAGGTGCCGGCGGAAGATGTGCCGCCGAACCCGACACATATGTGGACCAATGCAGACACCTCCACCGATCCGGGCTCGGGCGACCAGTCCACCGCAGGATCGGCGGCCCCGCGCGTGCGCTCCGCCGCACGCGCGCAGTGGGGCTGGGGCGTCACAGGCCCCAACAACGGCTACAAGACCTTTCGTCAGTCAGACGGCACCCTGATGAACCCGGTGCTCAAGGTGATCGACGTCTCCGAACACCAAGGGTCCATAGATTGGACCAGGGTCAAGAATTCCGGCATCGACGGTGTGATCCTGCGCATCGGCTATGGCTATGGATTCGAGGATGCGCGGTTTTCACAATATCTGGCCAAAGTGCGCGCGCTGAAGATACCCTTCGGCATCTACCACTACAGCTATGCGTACGATACGGACTTCGCCCGCGAAGAGGGCAAGTGGACCGTCGAATTGCTGCGCAAATACAGGGTCACTGACAACGCCTACCCGATTTTCTACGATCTGGAGCAGGGGGACTGGGGAGGCCACAAGATGCCCGCGACTCCGGCGCAGTACGAGAGCATCGCGCGCACGTATTTCCATGAGCTGTCTTCCGCTGGCTACACCAACACGTACATCTACAGTTACCTCAACAACATGAGCACTCGACTCAACAGCACATGGCTCCATGCGCGCACCGGCTGGATCGCCCAATACAACACAGCACTCGATTATGAATTCCCGCAATACAACGGCACGCGCGCGTGGCAATACACGTCGCAGGCGGCTGTGCCGGGTATCGAAGGCTACGTCGACATGAATGTGTTCGACCGTCAGATGTACCGTGATGTGACGTTCCGCACGCCGCATTACGACGATGTGATGTGGCTTTCGCAATACGGCATCTCCACCGGTTGGTCCGATGGCACATTCCGGGGCGCGGATACCGTCAAACGGCAGGATATGGCGGCATTCCTGCGCCGTGAGGCGGTGCGGCGTGGCATCAGCGGCGCCGCCACATGGAAGCCCTCAGCCGCGGATTGGAAGCGGTTCAACGATGTGACCAGCTCGACGCCGCATGCCGAAGACATCCTGTGGCTCGCTTCGGCAGGCATCGCCACCGGGTATTCTAATGGTACGTTCGGCGGCATGCGGCCGGTGTACCGGCAGGACATGGCCGCGTTCCTGAAGCGTCTGGCGGACAAGGCCGGCAAGACGGGCGGCGTCACGCCGAAGACGAATTTCACCGATGTCACCGACCGAACGCCCCATAAGGCCGAGATTGAGTGGCTCGGCGGCTCGGGTATCAGCGAAGGCTACCGCAACGCGGATGGCTCATGGCGCTTCGAGGGCATGACCCGCGTGTACCGGCAGGACATGGCCGCGTTCATCCACCGTCTCGACGCCTGCTTAGACTGATGCTGCCATAGGTCGCGGGGTGTAACGGGCAGGTATTGTCCCCGCTCCGCAGACGGGTGCTATTGCAGCTGGTTCGCCGGATCCTCGAAGACCTTGGCCCACGCCTCGAAGCTCGCCATATCGGAGTTCTGGTATTCCTTGGCCAGGCTTTCCCAACGCTTGAGCAGCTCCTTGGCCAGGAACAGCCCGCGCATCGTCTGTTGGCGGTAGAGCTTGCTGTCGCGCCGCAACCAAGCCACCGAATCACCGTCCGGAGAAGTCACGACCGCAGAGTTCACGCCTGCATAGGCGGGCCAGGAGGCGTCGCGTGAGGGGATCAACAGATCCGGCTGCGTGTCGCGCATGCCGTTTCCACGTGAAACAAATGCCTTCGCGATCGTCTTCATCGCCTGCAGACGCACGTCGATCATGCTCGAACGCGGCTTCATGTTCGCGATGTATTCGGCCTTCGGGGCAGGGAAGTCGTCGCGGTTGCGTGTGGTCGCGGAATCCGGGAACCCTTCGCGCGCTTTGCGCACGTCACCGAGCTTCGTGGCAAGGGTATCCGCGATGTACTCCGGTCCGCGCATGATGTCACGCAACGCCAGATGGTGCAGGTGCATGGCGGAATAGACGAGCTCCACCCCCGCCTTCGCGTCGTCGAACAACATGCCGTACAGGAAGTGCCACGACGGCTTGGTGCAATGCAGCAAGCTGCAGATCCAATGGTTGCGGTACAGGTAGTAACCCTCCCACGTGCGGGACGGGTCTTTTGCATGCCACGCCTGATGCCATACGGCCACACCCGGCAGACAGACGGTGTGGTAGCCATGGTCCTCGGCGCGCAAGCCGTAGTCCACGTCATCGAATTTGATGAACAGCGGTTGCGCCAAGCCGATCTCGCGCATGATCTGTGTGGGGATCAGGCACATCCACCAACCGTTGAAATCGGAATCCGCGCGTCGGTGCAGCTTTGGCGAGTCCCTCAGCGGCTGCGTGGCGAAGTCATGGTTGTATTCGAGTCCGGCCGCCGGCTGTGTCCAGTACGACGCGCGGTTGTAGCGCTCGCCGAGCGTGTACAGCATCGTGCGGTTGTCGAGGTGGAACATGCCGCCGCCCACGATCGTCGGCCGTGTGCAGTAGTCGGCGAACTGCACGGCGCGCATGATCGACTCCGGCTCGCTGATCGCGTCGTCATCGAGCAGCAGCGTGTAGTCGCTCTTGCCCGCCTTCACCGTCTCGTACATCCCGCGCGCGAATCCGCCGGAACCGCCCATGTTGCGTTGGCGCACGTAGGTGAGTTGGCTGCCCAGATCTTTCGCCACGGTCGCGAAGCCCGGCTCGTCGCGCACCAGGTCGGTGCCTTGGTCGGTGCAGTAGATCGTGTCGAGCCGCCCGCGCACATTCGCGTCGGCGGCGATCGCCTTGAGTTGGTTGAGGCAGTACGGCGCGCGGTTGAATGTGGTGATGGCGATCGACAGTGTGCCGTCACCGCCGCGCCGCGCCTCAACGGGCACGCTCCACGCGGCGTCTTCGATCGTCAGGTCGTCGCCGTCGCCGGCCTTGGCGTCGAACCAGAAGAAGCCGCCGTCCATGAGGCCGGTCATGTCGAGTTCCGCGCGCACGGTCGTCGCGCGGGTCGGGGCGTGCACGTCGATTGTGCCGGCGGGTTCGAACAGGCCGCGGCCGCTCGAACGGAACAGCATGATGGTGCCGCGGCCGCGCACGCGTGCACTGAACTGCACGGCGTCGACGCTCGTCCAGCGCCGCCAATAGCCGGCGGGGAAGGCGTTGAAGAACGTGCACAGCGAGGCGTGGCGCCCGGCGAGCACGGTGAGCGACGCGCGCCCGTTCACACGGAACACGTTGTGCGCGCCGTCGGCCGGCTGCGCGTGGGCCGTGTCTTCAAGCAGCGAGCGGAACTCGGTCTTCGTCATCTGCGCGAAGTCGAGCGAGACGAAGTCCTTGTGCGGGTCGAGCGTGCCCTCGCCCATGTGCGGGCGCGTCCATTCGACCGCGTACAGCGGCATCGTCAGGTCCTGGTCGAGCACGGGGTAGACGACGCGGCTCACCGCCTGCCATTGCGGGGCGGGTGACTGGGATTGCAAAGGATTCGTTCTCGGCATACGCCCCAGTATAACGACAGCGGCTCACTGCTTCGGCAGATCCATGAATCCCATCTGCTGCAGGTAGTTCTCACCCACCGTCATGTCGTACTGCACCATGCGATAGTCGTCAAGCAGCTGCTTGGCTTTGGTGGACAGCGACTTCGGGTCGATCGGATTGCCTTGACTGTTCAGGTACGTCGGCGCGTCCTCGGTCTCCCACTCACCCATGTTCGTGGATGCGCGTGAAATCGCAGGGACCTCGGCATGCAGCTCGTCGAGCAGTGCCAGATACGGCGAGATCTTCGAGTCCAGCTGCTGTGCCGTCTGCGCCATGAAGAAATTCGACGACGTATAGGCGGCGTCTTCTTCGGGCAGCTTGGTGTCGTGCGATTTCGAAGCGGCGTTCGACCAGATGAAGTAGTTCGTCTCGTGCAGGGCGAGGTTGTTCTTCGGGTCCTGTGAGGCGGTCGTGTAAATGCCGGGCAGGTGGTCGCCGTAGAACACCACGGTGATTGGGCTGTCGATGGCGTCAAGGTCGTTGAGGAACTGCTCGGTGGCTTCGTCGGTGCGCTGCACGCCCTTGGCGTATTCAGAATGCACGCCCATCTCGTTGCCCGGCACGCCCTGCGAGTCGTTCGCGGCGTGGAATTCGTTCTCGCCACCGTACAGATCCGGGTAGGGCGAATGGTTCTGCATCGTCACGAGCTCGATGTACTGGGCCGGCTTGTTGCCGGAGGTGTTGGCACGCACCTCTTCGACCACGTTCTTGTAGGCCTCTTCGTCGGTCACATTGCCTGAATCAGCCACAGCGCCGTGGTAGGTGCCCGCGTGCGTGATCTTCGGGTCGCTGTCGAGCGTGTAGAGGTGCGAGAACCCGAATTTATTGTAGTTCGCGCCACGCAGATAGAAGCCTTGCAGGAACGGATGGAACCCGACCGAGCAGCTTGTGGATCCGCATGCCTGATTCCACATCTGGTTGAACGAATACATCTCGGGTCGCGTCGGCACAAGCTGCTGGTACGGCGAGAGCATGGTGTCACTGAAATTCGCCATGCTCAGGCCGGTCATCTGCTGGAACTCGATGTTCGCGGTGCCGCCGCCGTAACCGGGTGACAGCATGAGCCCCGCCGTCGTCACGTCGCCGAGCGAACGGATGAACGGCATGGGATCGGTGTTGAAATGCACGCCCGGTACACGGTTGGGGTCGGAGAACGATTCGGAGAGCACCATGATCACCGTGTTGTCGGTGAGCGTGCTCGCGCGCTCCTGATTGATGCGCGTGGCCGCCTGCTCGTAGCGTTGTGCGATCGCCTTCATCGCCTGTTCGTTGTATCCGGGCTCCTCATCCATCGCCTTCACATTCGTAAGGCTCAGGAATGTGGTTGTGGCGCCAGCCTGCTGGGCGTCGTCCATCACGTTCCACAGGCGTGGCACATAGCCCACCTCATCAGCGAGCTCGCGCGTGCGCGAGCCGGGAATCGCGAGGCCGGTGGCGTATGAGACCATGAGCCAGATGCTCAGCACCGGTGCGAGGATGCGGCAGATCAGTCCGAAGATGTTCTTTGGGCCGGCGATCGGGTGGCGCCACGAGCAATAGATGAGGGGGGATCGCCGGTCGACGAGCTGCAGCAGCAGGCAGATCACCACAAACCAGACGACGAGCGAAACGCCGGCGTTGATGGTGGTGCGCAGGTCGTCGGTCACGAATGAGGCCACATTCTCGCCGCCGCCACCATTGCCGGTCAGGAACCCCAGATCGGAAGGGATGATGGGCTCGCCGCGCATGGCGACCTTGACTTTGCCTGCGAACGCAGTGATGCCGGCGATGGCGCCGAAGAACGCCGTGCCGATCCAGAACCGGTTCGTCACGGCGATGCAGATCAGGTACAGGATGCCGAGCGCGAAGAAGTTGAGGATGCCCGACGTATTGGCGAGCCAGTGGTAGGTGCCGTTCATCACCTGCATCACCAGGCCGTCTTCCGCCGTCGGGTCATAGGTGAGTTGCGGCACAACGCTCCACAGCAGGAACATGTTCGCCATTTCGATGAGCACGAACATGATCACCACATACGCGCCATACGAGAACTTCGGGCGCTTGGCCCACGTTTGGTAGAACCTAGTCTGCTTGTACCGGCCATACCGTGCACGCCAGGCGCGGATCGGATGCTTGCGCCAAATCGGGTGCTTGCGCCAATCTACAGCATCGCTAGGCTTGCCCTCGCTGCTCTCGACGTTGCTGCGCGTGCCATCCACTGCGTCCGCAACACCCTCTGTTGTGCTACGGGTAGTGCTTTCTTCGTTACGAGTAGTGCTTTTTCCGCTACCCTCCAGATCTTTTCCACGGGAAATGGCCGTTTCTGTGGCGTGCGCCGAGGCGGAAGCACTACCGGTAGCAGAAGAGGCACTATCCGTAGCGATTTGGGAGATGCTGGAGGCAGTGGATGTAGCGGCTACAGAGGTTGAGGCACTAGCCGTAGCAATGCGGGCGGCAATCACGGGGACCGGGAGACGGTCGGCACGGTGACGCCGTCTGATGCGTTCGATTTTCGCGTCGTGCAGCCTGCGCAGACGGGTGCCGGTGTGCTGGCGGTGATGGCGCCTGATCGAACTACTCATACGGTATTGCCTTTCCACAAACACTGCACACGGCTGCGCCAATCGCCCTGGACATTCTCTCAATGGCGCGTCAATGGCGCGCAGCCGTGCATCAGCATTGTAGTCAGCGTGGCCGATAGCACCCGCGCACGCGCCCCGGGTATGCTGGAGCCATGCGTTATTCCGTCACCGCCGTCGTGGTCTCGTACAACCGCGAAGAGCTGCTCGCCGAATGCCTCGCCGGCATCGACCGGCAGACGCGTCAACCCGACCACCTGATCGTCGTCGACAACGCCAGCACCGACGGCGCGCTCGGCGTGGCCCGCCGTTTCGCCGCGCGCACCGCCATCCCCACGCGCGTGGTGGCACTGCCGCGCAATGTGGGCGGCGCGGGCGGCTTCACCGCAGGAATCGCGCTCGCCGTAGAGCCGCTCATGCAACCGCTCGGCCCCCACGAATCCGGCGCCGGCTACCGCATGGGCGGCTACGAGCCGCAGCCGGGCCTCGTGCACGACGTGTGGCTCATGGACGACGACACCGTGCCGCTGCCGAATGCGCTTGAGGAACTGCTGCGCGCCTCTGACGCGTGCGTCGCGCAGAACGGCCGCGTGCCGGTGGCCTTGGGGTCGAAAGCCATATGGACCGACGGCCGCGAACACCTGATGAACAAACCGCGCCCCCGCACACATCCAGCGGAGGGCGGTACCAAACTGCGTGGTTTACCCTCCGCCTACCAGACGCGTTCGCTCTCGTTCGTTTCGTGCCTGCTCAACGCGGACACGATCGCCGCCATGCGCCGGCTGCCCAAAACCGCATATTTCCTGTGGAACGACGACTACGAATACACCACCGCGCTGCTCAAACGGCACATCGGCTACTACGTGCCCGCAAGTGAGGTGGTGCACAAGACGAAGGTCTTCGGTTCGAGCGACGCTGATCCGGGCGCACGCTTCTACAACGAGGTGCGCAACAAGATATGGCTGTGGCGCGGGTCGCGCGGCAATTTCACACGCACCGAACGTGTGCTGTTCCTGCTGAAGACCGTGCGCCGCTGGGCGCTGACATGGCTGCGCTCGCCAGACCGCACGGTCATCGCCGACTGCCTGCGCCGCGGTTGGCATGACGGCTGGCATACCACGCCCGAACGCAATACACGCATCGATTTCGGCGACGCCGCAGTGAACCGCGCGGTGCGCGCGTGCGAAGGCGCGCCCACTGACGATTAGGACGCGCTCGTCGCGTCTTCGCTGTCGTCCGGCGCGCTGTGCCTGCCGCGCTTCGGCGGCTCCGGCTGCTCGGGCGCGGATTCGAGTGCGCCGTTGCGCTTGTCGACAATCGCGTGGTAGGCGCGGCGGCGGATCGCCATTGGCGTGAGCCGGTACGCCGCGCGCACGGCCACATTGCGCAGGAACTGCCAGGGTGAGGTGAATCCGTCGCGCATGAACCGCCATTGCAGACGGCATTCCTCGACGAACATCGAGAATCCGCCGCGCCGCTCATACGCTTCTTTGTTCGTGCGGTAGAGCACAAGCGGTTCGGGCACGTTGAGGAACTGCGCGTGGTTGAGCATCATGCGCTCCCACAGCATGTAATCCTCGAACCGGCCGGCGTCTTCGGGGTAGCCGCCCGCCGCGATCACCGCGGATTTGCGGAACACGACGCTCGGATGGTGGATCGGCGACTGCAGGCGCGCGTATTTCGCGAGTTCGGCGCCTTCCGCCGGCAGCAGGCGCACCTGCCCGGGTTCGCGCTCGTCGTCGCTGAATTCGCGGATCGCGCTGCCCAGCACGTCCACGCTACCCGAGCCGTCCGGCCGTGCATGCGACGCCGCGCGCGACGACGCGACGAACTGCGGGATGATCGTGGCGAAACGGTTCGGCAGCGAGACGTCGTCGCAATCCGCGCGCGCGATGTATTCGTACAGGCAATGCTCAAGCCCCACGTTGAGCGCGTGGGCGAGCCCATGGTTCTCCTCGAGCGGGACCACCGTGACGGTGGGCGCGGGCATGTCCGGGTGTTCGACGGCGAACCACACGGCCATCGTGGAGGGCAGCGAATCAAGGTACCGCTGGATGTCGTCGGGCACCGGGCCGTCGCGCACGATCACGAGCTGCGCAGGCGGCAGCGTCTGCTCGATTGTGCCCGACTGCACGGCGCGCTCGAGCTCGCGAAGCGTGTTGCCACCGTACACCGACATGAGCAGGGTGAACGGAGGCAGTTCGCGTGTAGGTTGCTGGTCCGACTTCTTCACGGTTCCATCGTAAACCACACACAATGACGAAGCGATGTGCATGCGCGTGCATTTCCACGCCTTGAGCGAACGCCGCCGGCCCATTCACCGCGAAACCGCAAGGATGAACGGGCTCGCCGGCAGGGCGCTCGCGTTGTACAGCAGGGTGCTGCTGTGCGGTTCACCGGCCCATAGGTAGCGCACCTGGCTGATCGTGCGCACCTGCGGGCAGCGCAACGTGACGGCGCTGCCGTCGATCGAGGCCGTGGCCTTGTGGAACTCGCCACTGGCATCGGCCACTTCGAACCCTTCCACCGGTTGCGACGTGGCGGTCGCCACCGCATCGGCGCTCGCCGAGAGCGAATAATCCGGCTTCATCGCGCGCAATCCCTGCGCGGTGCCGCTCTGGAACGTGAGTTGCACCGTGCCGTCGCCGGTGCGGCGCGCGGCGGCGGCGAGCGGGCCGGAGGGAATCGACTTGTGCGCGCGAATCGCTCGCCACTGGCTTGCCATGCGCGCGGCGATGATGTCTTTGCCGAGCGGGTGGATCACCGAAGACGTGCCTTTGTCGGTGTCGATCGTCACGGTCATGCCGAGATTCGCCGTGTTCTTCAGATTGGGGTCGGTCAGTGTGTCCAGCTGCGCCTGGCGTACATACTGCGTGTACTGTGCGCCGCCCCAGCGCGCGAGCTGCACGTAGAGGAACGGCATCTGCGGATCTTCGAACACCGTGCGGTAGTCGTTGATGAGCGTGCTGAACCGCGCCTCGTAGTCGAGCGCGTTCTGCAGCTGCCACGCGTCATTGCAGCCCTGGTACCAGATCACGCCGGCGATATGCATGCCGCGTAACGGCGCGATGTGGTTCTTGTAGATGCGCCCGTCTGGCACATGGTCGCGAATCGGCGTGCCGCCCCATGCCGTCTGGATGATGCCGATCGGCACATGCGGTTCGTCTTCGCGCAACTGTTGTGCGAAGAGCTGCGGCAGATAGCCCAGATATTGCGCGTCCGTGCCGGTGCACGCCTTCCACTCGCCGCCCATCACGGGGTCGACCGGAAAATCGGCGCTGTCGGTGGTATGCGCGGCGCGAATGAAGTGGATACCCGGGTCGTCGACAAGCTCGGGCAGGTCGCTGAGAGAGAATGCGGATCCGAGATTCTTGCGAGCCTCGGCCGTTGTGCCGTAGTACTGCTCGTAGTTGAGCTCCATGTTCGATTGCCCGCTCGCCACAAACACGTCGCCGATGTACACCGTGTTCAGGTGGAACACCGTCTGGTCACCGTACGCCACAGTCAGTTCGTATGGCGTCTCGCTCGCCGGCAGTGCGTCAAGTGTGGCGGTGAACCGGTTGTCCTTCACCGTGGCCTTCCCCGCGCGCCGCGTGCCGTCGCCAGTCAGCGTCACGGTGATCGCCGAGGCGTCCACCTCGCCATCCTGCCGCGCGATCAGCCCACTGAGTGTGATCGGGGCGTCGCGCTGCAGCACCATCTGCTCAGCGACATACGGCTGCATGGCCACCGACACTTCGCCAGATGCGGTGCTCGCACTGTTACTCGGCGCGGTCCTGGCGCTGGTGTTGTGTGCACTGCCACACGCGCCCGCGCACACGGCGAGGCACAGTGCGAGTAACAGCGCAAGCGCGCGTCTGCAGTCGTGCGGCAGGTGCGGCGGGCGCGCCGGTGCGGATGAAATACGCGTGGTTCGCGCTGTGTTCAGCATGGGTCTACCTCGGTTCGCGATGGGTCGGCGGGCCGGGAACGCCCGCTGTGTTGTTTCCTAGGGTAGCTCTACCATTCATAAGCACGGGGGCAGCGCACCGCGCAGTGCGGATGGGACTGTTCCGCATAGCAGAGGAGCAACGGCGAAAGGAAGCGGATATGGCATCCGAGAACAACGAATACCCGGATCTGGTCATTGTGGGGGCGGGCCTGTTCGGCCTCACGGTGGCGCAGCAGGCGGTCGAGAAGCTGGGTGTGAACGTGCGCATCATCGACGTGCGCGACCACATCGGCGGCAACGCCTACTCATATATGGATCCGGAGACCGGTGCCGAAATCCACAAATACGGCGCGCACCTGTTCCACACGTCCAACAAGCGCGTGTGGGATTACGTGAACCGCTTCACGTCGTTCACCGATTACGTGCACCGCGTCTACGCTACGCATGACGGCGAGGTCTACCCGCTGCCGATCAATCTGGGCACCGTCAACCAGTTCTTCCGCGCGCACTACACGCCCGCCGAAGCCAAGGCGCTCATCGAGGAGCAGGCCGGTGAGCTCGCGGGCACCGATCCGGCGAATCTCAACGACCAGGGCATTTCGCTCATCGGACGCCCGCTGTACGAGGCGTTCATCAAGAACTACACCGCCAAGCAGTGGCAGACCGATCCGAGCGAACTGCCGGCGAGCATCATCAAGCGCCTGCCTGTGCGCTTCAACTACAACAACCGTTACTTCAAAGACACGTGGGAGGGCCTGCCCGCCGACGGCTACACCGCATGGTTCGAAAAGATGATCGACGACCCGCGCATCGAAGTCTCGCTCAACACCGACTTCTTCGACGAATCGCAGCCGTACAACAAGAAGGCGCTGCTTGAAGCGGGCGTGCCGGTCGTCTACACCGGCCCGGTGGACCGTTATTTCGACTATGACCTGGGCGAGCTCAAGTGGCGCACCGTGGACTTCAAAGAGGTGCGCTACGACGAAGGCGATCATTTCGGCTGCCCGGTGATGAATTTCTCCGACGCCGACGTGCCGTACACGCGCGCCATCGAGTTCAAGAACTTCAACCCGGAGCGCGCGGACCAGCAGAACCCCGACAAGACCGTGGTCTGGGAGGAGTATTCGCGTTTCGCGGACCGCGATGACGAGCCGTATTACCCGATCAACACCGAGGCGGACAAGGCGCTGTACGCGCAGTACAAGCAGAAGGCCGCCGAAGAGCCGAACGTCGTGTTCGGCGGGCGTTTGGGCACATACGCGTATTACGACATGCACAATGTGATCGATCAGGCGCTCACCGCGTATGAGGAGCAGATCGAACCGATGCTCAAGAAGGACTGATCCGCAACAGGCTGAAGCGCACGCGGGCCGGGCACTGCGCCCGGCCCGCGTGCTGTGCGTGAGAGAGAGGGACCAAGGATGCAGGCTGTGCAGCGGATCCGTTTTTTCGATATGGCCAAGGGCATCGGCATCCTGTGCGTGGTGCTCGGGCATGCCGCCATCGAATCGATATTCGTGGAGCCGTCGAACACGGCGCAATGGGCCATGGCAACGTGCTTTTCGTTCCATATGCCGCTGTTCTTTCTGATCGCCGGGTACTTCATGCACCCCGAGCGTGATTTCCAGTGGCGCAAAGAGGGCAAGCAGCTCTTGCTCACCTATGCCATCACGGCGTGCCTCGTGGTTGCGGGCGCCGGTGTGATGGCCAAACTGCGGCACCTCAACGTGCGCGATATGGTGCGCTTCTGGGCCGATGCCGCGTGGTACGGCTCCGGTGACGTCTCCGCCAACACGATGTGGGAGGTGCAGGGGCGCATCGGCGCCATCTGGTTCCTGCTCGCCATGTTCTGGGCGCGTCTGCTCATGCACATCTTCGCGCGCATGCCCTATACCGGCTGCTGGGTGGCCGGCAGCTTTGTGATGGGTTGGGTTTCAAGCCGCAGTGTATGGCTGCCGTGGAGCTTCCAATCGGGCATGTGCGCGGTGGCGTTTGTGTACTTGGGTGTGCTCGCCAAGCGGTACGACGTGCTGGGGCGTGTGCGCCGCTACCCGTGGATTTGGGCTGTGGCGGTGGCGTTGTGGGCGCTCGCGATCTGGAAGTTCACCGGATTCAGCATGGCCATGAACAATTACGGGGTGCACCCGGTGATGGCGGCGGTCGGCAGCATCGCCGGCACCTTGTGCATTATCGGCCTGTGCCAACTGCTCGACCATGTGCAGTGGATTGGCGCCGTGCTCAGCCGCGCGGGCCAGGCCACACTCGCCATCCTGTGTGCGCATCTGATCGAAGACGATGTGCTGCCATGGGGCGAGTGGCTCGTGACGCTGCACGCGAAGACGATTGGCATACCGCTTGTGGCGGTGGCGTTCTGCGCGCATCTGGTGATCGACTTGCTGGGTGCATGGGCGTTGTATTACGTGCCGGTGGTGAACACGTGGTTCTACCCGACGCTCGCCAAGGCGAAGGAGCAGGCCAAGGTGGAAGGTGGGCGGCCACTGGCCGCGCCGGCCGGTGGTGGGGTTTCCGCGGTGCAGTGATGCGCGCTGGTGATGTGTTTATCCGAGGGGCGGCTGCGTTGCAGTCGCCCCGCTGGTGTTGTGGATGTAGGTTTGTCGGTTGTGTGACACGCCGGTGGATGCATTGTGGTTGTTGGGTTTTGTGGGTTGCGACACGCCGGTGGGTTGTGTTGGTGGGGGTTGTGGTGTAGGTTTTTCTCTTGCTGCCGCTCGCGGTCTGGT